>Ga0310810_10004685_pt1 | contig 15160 bp, 14 predicted proteins | sample NCmetagenome_FD_207641 | JGI IMG/M metagenome (GOLD analysis project Ga0310810, IMG submission 207641) | Soil microbial communities from experimental microcosm in Duke University, North Carolina, United States - NC | ecosystem: Engineered > Artificial ecosystem > Soil microcosm > Unclassified ...
CCGCGACGATGTGGAGGGGGTCTACGCCGGCCTGCGCCCGCTGCTGGCGGGGGAGTCGGAGGAGACCAGCAAGCTCAGCCGCGAGCACATCGTCGCCCACACGGTGCCGGGTCTGGTGGTCGTCGCGGGCGGCAAATGGACCACCTACCGGGTCATGGCCAAAGACGCCATCGACGAGGCCGTCGCCGCGCTCGACGGCAGCATCAGCGCCAGCGTGACCGAGAATGTCGGCCTGCTCGGCGCCGAGGGCTACCACGCGGCCTGGAACCGCCGCGCCAAGCTCGCCCGCGCGTTCGGCCTGCACCCCGCCCGGGTCGAGCACCTGCTGAACCGCTACGGTGTGCTCGCCGACGAACTGCTCGCCCTGCTGCGCGAACGCCCCGAACTCGCCGAGCCGCTGCCCGGCGCCGACGACTACCTTCAGGCCGAGGTGGTGTACGCCGCCACCCACGAAGGCGCGCTGCACCTGGAAGACGTGCTCGCACGCCGCACCCGCATCTCGATCGAAGCGTGGGACCGGGGCGTCAGCGCCGCGCCCATCGCGGCCCGGCTGATGGGCGACGCACTCGGCTGGAGCGACGAGCGCGTCTCTGCGGAGACCGCGAACTACCTCGCCCGGGTCGAGGCCGAACGCGCCAGTCAGCTGCAGCCCGACGACGAGCACGCGGAGGCGGTGCGCCTGCGCGTGCCCGACGTCGACACGTTGCACTGACCGCGGGCACGGCGACTAGCGCGTTCGCCTGCGGCGCATCGCCCGCCCCGCATCCGCCCGCGCACTAAAATGATGTTCATGGTCGACGTACGCAGGGTGAAGCTTCCCGGTGTCGGGGTGCTGCACACCTTCGTCACCGAAGACGGCGGCAAGGTCGGCGTGATCACGCACCGTTCGGGTAACAGCGACCTCATCACGTTCGCCGACGCCGAAGACACCGAGCACGCGCGCAAAGTGTCACTGCGGCTCGACGAGGATGAGGCGCACACGCTGGCCGAACTGCTCGGCGGTACCCGCATCACCGAGTCGCTCAGCGGCCTCGACCAGATCCCGGGGCTCAGCATCGACTGGTTCCACGTCGACTACGACGACCACATCGCCGGGCAGCCGCTCGGCAACATGACCGCGCGCGGGCTTCCGGGCGTCACCGTGGTCGCGGTGGTGCGCGGCGACACCGCGAACCCGGCGCCCGACGAGGACTTCAAGGTCTTCCCCGGCGACACTCTGGTGACCGCGGGTGCTCCCGAGAAGGTGGCCAAAGCGTTCCAGTTCTACCGCACCGGTGAGTTCAAGGCGAAGGCGCCGGCCGACTCCGTGAGCGCTCCGCCCGGGAGCTAGCACGTGGAGCACCTGGGCCCCGACCTGCTGGAACTCGGCGTCCTGTTCGTCCTCGCCTACCTGCTCGGCCGCCTCGGCAAGCTGATCGGCCTGCCGGCGATTCCGGTGTACATGGTGGTCGGTCTGCTCGCCAGCCCGAACACCGCCGCGATCCCCATCAACGTCCCGACCGATCAGGTCGAACTGGTCGCCACGTTCGGGCTGATCTTCCTGCTGTTCAACCTGGGGCTCGAGTTCGACCAGGACGAGTTCTTCGGCAACGCGCGAGCGCTGCTGATCTCCGGCGGCACGCGCATCGTCATCAACATGGCGGTCGGCATCGGTTTCGGGTTCCTGCTCGGCTGGGGTCCGCGTGAGGCGCTGGTCATCGCCGGCATGACCGCGGTGTCGTCGAGCGCGATCATCACCAAGCTGCTCATCGAGTTGCGCCGGCTGGCCAACCGCGAGACCCCCGTGATCCTCGGCATCGCGGTGGTCGAAGACATCTTCATCGCCGTGTACCTGGCGGTGGTCACCGTGATCATCAGCGGCGAGACCGACCTCGGGCAGGTGCTGCTGCGGATCGGCGTCTCGTTCCTGTTCATCGTCGTGATGTTCACCATCGCCCGGTGGGGCGGGCGGGTCGTGTCGCGCCTGGTCGGCACCCGCGACGACGAGCTGTTCACCATCTTGTTCTTCGGGCTCGCGGTCGCGTTCGGCGGCATCGGCGAGCTGGTGGGGGTGTCGGATGCGATCGGCGCGTTCCTGATCGGCCTCGTGCTGGGTGCGACCCGGTTCCGTGCCCGCATCGAGCAGCTCGCGCTGCCCATGCGCGATGTCTTCGCCGCCTTCTTCTTCCTCAACTTCGGGCTCGCCCTCGATGTCAGCCAGTTCGGCAGCGTCGCGCTACCGGTCGCTGCCGCCGTGGTGCTGACGCTGGTCGTGAACACGGCCGGCGGGCAGCTGATCGCGGTACTCAGTCGACTGACCCCGGCACAGGGTTTCAATGTCAGCGGGATGCTGCAGAACCGGGGCGAGTTCGTCCTGATCCTGGCGACCCTGGCCGCCGCGCACGGCCTCGACCCGCGGCTCACCCCGTTCGCCGGCTTGTACGTGCTGATCATGGCCATCATCGGGCCGGTGCTGGCCGTCAACTCCGAGCGCGCCGGAGCGCGGATCTTCCGCAGCCGTCGCCGGGTCGCTCTCACCGCCGACAGTGATCGCGACCGCGATTTCGCGCTCGCGGAAGCGGCGATGGCCGGGCAACCGGACGACGAGACCGTGGCGCTGGAGATCGCAGCCGACGAACTCCCCGAGGAGGACGAGGCCCTGGCGCCTGCACCCGCCGCCGAGGATGCCGAGTCCCGCCTCGCGGCGCAGGCGGGTGCGCAGAGCGACGTGCAACCGCACCGCATCGAGCGCGAACGCGACCCCGAGTACTGAGGTGACCATGACATCCGTCTCGTTCTGGAGGGTCGCGCGGCGACCCGCGTGGATCGCCGCGCTGCTGCTCAGCCTCGGCGTCGCCGCGGGGTTCGCCGCCCTGGGGCAGTGGCAGCTGTCGCGCAGCGTCGACAACGCGGAGGTGGCGCAGGGCCCCGACACCGAGGCGCCGGTGCCGCTGTCGAGCATCGCGCAGCCGCAGTCGGCGGTGACGGTGCCGCAGTTCGGGCGCCGGGTGACCGTCTCGGGAGCGTTCGTGCCCGGCGACGTGGCGGTGGTCACCGACCGCAACAACGGCGGCGCGCAGCAGGGCTCGACGGTGGTGGCGCACTTCGTCACCGATGACGGGGTGAACCTGGTGGTCGCGCTCGGTTGGGCACCGGATGCCGCACCCGGCCCCGGCGCGCTCGATCAGACCGCGCTCACGGGGCGGTACCTCGAGAGCGAGGTGGCGAGCGACTCCGACTTCGAGGCGGGGCGGCGCAGCGCCATCTCGGTCGCCGAGCTGATCAACATCTGGCCCGATTCGACCCCGGTGTACGGCGGCTATCTGGTGCTCGACCAGGCGCCTGCCGGCCTCGACGACATCTTCTCCCCGCCCCCGGAGCGTGAGGTCAGCCTCAACCTGCTCAACATCTTCTACGCGCTCGAGTGGGCCCTCTTCGCCGGCTTCGCGGTGTACCTCTGGTACCGCCTGGTGCGGGATGCGGTGGAGCGTGAGGCCGAAGTCGCGCCCGTAGAATAGGGGCATGCGCTACGCGATCCGCCCGGCCGATGTCCCGCGGATCCGGACGACGCTGAAGTTCTACCGCGTCTCGGCCATCGTCACCGGCACGTTCCTGCTGCTGCTGTGCCTCATGATGGTGTTCCGCTACGGGTTCGGCGTCGACATCGAGCTGGGCGGGCCGTTCGGGTTCCTTGCGCTGCAGCCCCGTGAACTCATCCAGGCGGTCAACCTCTCGACCATCATCCTCATCGTGCACGGCTGGTTGTACGTGGTCTACCTCGCGGCCGACTTCCTGCTGTGGCGCTACACCCGGTGGTCGTTCGGGCGGTTCCTGTTCATCGCGCTCGGTGGCATCGTCCCGCTGCTGTCGTTCTTCTTCGAGTTCCGCGTGCCCCGCTGGGTCACCGCCGTTCTTTCCGACAGTGAGGTTGTGCATGACTGATGCCGGTGAGAGCCGCCCGGTGCTCGTGGTCGACTTCGGGGCGCAGTACGCGCAACTGATCGCCCGCCGGGTGCGGGAAGCCGGTGTCTACAGCGAGATCGTGCCGCACACGGTCACCGCCGCCGAGATCGCGGCGCGCAACCCGGTCGGCATCGTGCTGAGCGGCGGCCCCTCGTCGGTGTACGAGGAGGGCTCGCCCACTCTCGACCCGGAGGTGCTCGAGCTCGGCGTGCCGACGCTCGGAATCTGTTACGGCTTCCAGGTGATGGCGCAGCAGCTCGGCGGCGAGGTCGCCAAGACCGGGGCGCGCGAGTACGGCTCGACCCAGATCCACCGGGCCGGGCCCGAGAGCGTCTTCCTCGACGGGCAGCCGGTCGAGCAGACCGCCTGGATGTCGCACGGCGATTCGGTGGTCCGTGCCCCCGAAGGTTTCGAGGTGCTGGCCTCGAGCGAGTCGACCCCGGTGGCCGCGTTCGCCAGCGACGCCCGCAAGCTGTACGGCGTGCAGTGGCACCCCGAGGTGCGGCATTCGCAGCACGGTCAGGCGGTGATCGAGAACTTCTTGCACAAGGCCGCCGGCATCCCCGCCGACTGGAACAGCGGCAACGTGATCGCCGAGCAGGTCGAGCGCATCCGCGCGCAGGTCGGCAGCGGCCGGGTCATCTGCGGGCTCTCGGGCGGCGTCGACTCCGCGGTCGCCGCAGCGCTCGTGCACAAGGCGGTCGGCGATCAGCTGGTGTGCATCTTCGTCGACCACGGGCTGCTGCGGCAGGGCGAACGCGAGCAGGTCGAGCAGGACTATGTCGCGTCCACGGGTGTGCGGCTGGTGACCGTCGACGCGCGTGAGCAGTTCCTCACCGCGCTCGCCGGTGTCACCGATCCCGAGACCAAGCGCAAGATCATCGGCCGCGAGTTCATCCGCGCCTTCGAGGGTGCGCAGGCCGACCTGATCGCCGAGTTCGCGGCCGAGGGCGACCCGGTGCGGTTCCTGGTGCAGGGCACCCTCTATCCGGATGTCGTGGAATCCGGCGGGGGCAGCGGCACCGCCAACATCAAGAGCCACCACAACGTCGGGGGTCTGCCCGAGGACCTGCAGTTCGAGCTGGTGGAGCCGCTGCGCACCCTGTTCAAGGACGAGGTCCGCGCGATCGGACGCGAACTCGGACTGCCCGAGGTGATCGTCAACCGCCAGCCGTTCCCGGGGCCCGGCCTCGGCATCCGGATCGTCGGTGAGGTGACCGCCGAACGGCTCGAACTGCTGCGTCAGGCCGACGCGATCGTGCGCGCCGAGCTGACCGCCGCCGGGCTCGACCCCGAGATCTGGCAGTGCCCCGTGGTGCTGCTGGCCGACGTGCGTTCGGTCGGGGTGCAGGGCGACGGTCGCACCTACGGGCACCCGATCGTGCTGCGCCCCGTGTCGAGCGAAGACGCGATGACCGCCGACTGGACCCGGCTGCCCTACGACGTGCTCGCCCGCATCTCCAACCGCATCACCAACGAGGTGGCCGGGGTGAACCGGGTCGTGCTCGACGTCACGTCGAAGCCGCCCGGCACCATCGAGTGGGAGTAGCTAACCCAGTTCGCCTGTCGCGACCCACGTCTGCGCGAACGACTCGCACCATCCGTTCGATTTATAGGTCAGTGACCGGCGCGAGCCCGCGGGAATCCACACCCAGCTCGTGTGTTTGACGGCCGTCGGTACGGGGCCGACCCAGCAGGTGAGCTTGATTCGTGCGCTCAGATCGGTCACCGCATAGCAGTGCACCACTGCCGTACCCCCGTTGCCCATGACCGCGCCGAGGTACGTCGCCTGATCGCAGTTGCCCACCGGTCCGGCGACCGCTGACGGGCCAAGCAGCACCGTCGCTGCAACGACGAGAGAGCTCGCCGCGGCAGCCATTCTGAGGTACCGCGTGCGGGTGGCGTGGGGTTGTGTCTCCATTCCTCAACGCTACGTATAAGTAGCATTCTTGGTCAAGAAAGAGGGGAGGGGCCGATTGCGTCGACCCCTCCCCGATAGCGGCGACTGCCCCTAGCGGCGACCCATGATGATCGCGAGCAGACGCAGGATCTCGAGGTACAGCCAGACGATGGTGACCATCAGGCCGAACGCCGCCGTCCAGGCGTACTTGCGCGGGGCGCCGTTGGTGACGCCTCGCTTGATGCCGTCGAAGTCGAGCACCAGCGAGTACGCGGCGAGCAGCACCACGAGGATGCCGAGCGGGATTCCCAGCGGAATGCCGAAGATCGAGACGCCGTCACGAAGCCCGAACATCGAGTTCGTCACGCCGAACATCATGAGACCGAAGTTCACGAGCGAGAACGCGGCGTATCCGACGAGAAGCACCAGGAAGATCTGCGTGGCACGCTTCGAGGCCCGCACCTTGCCGCTCGCGAACAGCGCGAGCGTGACACCCACCACGCCGAGCGTTCCGAACACGGCCATCGGCACGATCGCTCCGCCATTGAAGAGGATCGAGTACAGCATCGAGATGCCACCGACGAACACGCCCTCGAAGAAGGCGTAGCTGAGCACCAGGGCGGGCGACGGCTCCTTCTTGAACGTGTTGACCATGGCGAGCACGAAGCCGATCAGGGCGGCGCCGATGGTGACGATCAGGAAGTCGCCCAGCACCCACCCGATGACGGCACCGACCAGCAGCACCGCGAAGCTCACACCGGTCTTGACCAGGGTGTCTTCGTAGGTCATGCGGCCGAGCTCATCGGCGCTGGGCGAGGGTGCGGAGTACTGCGCCGACAGCTGCTCTGCGGTCGGGGTGGGCACCGAGGGGGCCGCCTGCGCACGGGCGGCGGCCTTCTCGGAGAAGATCGGGTTGCGACTGAAGACCGGGTTGGCCATGGGATGTTTCCTCGTCTCTCGGGCGGGGGTTGCGATGATTCTACGGAGAGATGCGCTCGCCGCGCCTGAGCGTTCGCCGGGGGCGAGCGCTCGCGGCATGCACGGCCCGGGCGGCCCACGCCGCCCCGACGACCACGAACATCGCCACACCGCTCGCCGTGAGCATGCCCGAGTAACCCGGGAACAGCTGCCGCAGCACCACTCCGGCAGCGATGACGAAGACCGCCATCGGCCACACCCGCAGCGGACGCGACCGCACCAGGTACCAGCACAGCAGCGGCACCACCAGCATCGTCAGATAGGCGGGCCCCGCCAGCAGCGAGACCATCGCGACCAGCGAGGGCGCGATGACCACCACCCGGCGCCATCCCACCGCGGGCAGCAGCGCCCACCCCAGCACGTGCGCGGTGACGCCGAAGGCCGCCAGAAACAGGGTGTAGGCGTTCGCCGCGCTCGCCCCGGCGATCGCTGCTCCGCCGCCGATGATCAGCGTCAGGCCCGCCCAGCTGCGGCCCGCCCAGGTGCCGAAACGCAGCCGGATCCGCCGCGAGGGCTCGCGCCAGGCTTCAGCCATTGGTGGCGAGGAACGACACCCCGAACACGATCCAGAACCCGAGCCACACATACCCGAGGACCACCGCGATCCAGGCCGGAATCACGCCGCGCTCGCCCGATACCTTCAGCTGACCCAGCGCCAGGTGGCCGAACAGGGCCGCGAGAGGGCAGGCCAGGATGCCGATGGCGAGAGCCAGGATGGCGAGCGTGTTCACGTGGCGGCGCGGGGCCTCGTCGGGTTCATCCGCGGGGATCGCGTCGACGCCCAGAACCTTGGCGTCGAGCTCGTCGTCGAGCGTCTCGTCTTCATGTCCTTCGTCGTCGAGCGCTTCGTCCTCGTGCTCGTCCTCGTCTTGGTCCTCGTGCTCGGGCTCGGCGGCCAGGTCGGCGATCGAGAGTCCCGAAGGCTCGGGCAGGGGCTCGTCGTCCTCGTCTGGCAGGGGTACGTCGGGTTCCGGCTCGCCCTCGGGCGCGGGGGCGTCCTCGCGCGGGGGAGTCGGCGGGGGAACCACCGTGCCGGCCAGAGCCGACCGCAGTGACGGGCGTTCGCCCATGCTCTCGGGCCACTCCGACGACACCGGCTCCGCTGCCGGGGCCGCCGACAGCGGCGCGGGCGCCGGCGGCGGCACGATCGGGGTCTGCCCGGTGGCGGTCTGCGCGCTGGCAACCGTCGCGAACCCGGGCACCGGGGTGCGCTTGGGCAGCGGACGCGAGCGCGGAGCCGCCGCGGTCTCGGGCGCGCGCGTCCCGCAATAGATGCAGTATTTCCAGGCAGGCTGCAGCGCGCGGGAGCAGTTCGCGCAGGCAATCATGGGGGGAGATTATCGTGTCGGGGGTGACCACCACGCCCCCCCGAACGCTTGTCATCGGTCATCGGGGCGCCAGCGGCTATCGCCCGGAGCATACGCGCGCATCCTACGAACTGGCTCTGACCCTGGGGGCGGATGCGGTGGAGCCCGACATCGTCGCCACCCGTGACGGGGTTCTCGTCATCCGCCACGAGAACGAGATCTCGGGCACCACGGATGTCGCCGAGCATCCGGAGTTCGCGCACCTGCGCACCACCAAGCGCGTCGACGGGGTGTCGCTGACCGGATGGTTCACCGAGGACTTCACCTGGGCCGAACTGAGCACACTGCGTGCGGTGGAACGGCTTCCGCAGCTGCGGCAGGCCTCATCCAGCTTCGACCGGATGCAGCCGATCCTCAGGCTCCGCGAGCTGCTCGACCTGCTCGACGGCGAGCGCGCCCGCACCGGACGCGAGGTGCGCCTCGTGGCGGAGGTGAAGCATCCGACCTATTTCGCCTCGATCGGCCTGCCGCTGGACGAACTCGTCGCCGCCGAGCTGGCCCGCTGGAACCAGCCCCGCCTGCTGATCGTGGAGTGCTTCGAGCAGACCGTGCTCACGCAGCTGCGCTCGCGCGGAATCGAGGCGCAGTACGTCTACCTGGTCGAGGGGCGCGGCTCCGCCCCCGACCTGCGCGCCGCACATGGGCGACGTGCGCTGCCGTACTCGGCGCAGCTGACCCCCGCCGGACTCGCCCGACTCGCCGGCGAGGTGCACGGGGTGAGCCTCGACAAAGGGATCATCCTGGGCGACTTGGGCATCATCGGCCGCATCCACGACGCCGGGATGGTCGCCTTCACCTGGACCCTGCGCCCCGAGAACCGCTTCCTCGCACCGGAGCACCGCCGCGGCACGGCCCCCCGCGACTGGGGCGACTGGCAGCGCGAGTTCGGCGTGATCCTCGGCACCGGCGTCGACGGGATCTTCGTCGACCACCCCGACCTCGGCCGCGCCGCCCGAGACGGCCTCTGACCCCGGCCGCCCCCAGCCGTCGTCGGCGGGCCCGGGTACCATCGACACCGACATGACCTACCTCCTCGACGGCTTCGACGCGGACCCGGGGCTGCCGAGCGGGGTCAGCCCCGACCTCGACGACGGCCTGCTGCGCGGCCTCAACCCGCGCCAGCGTGAAGCGGTGCTCTACCGGGGTCCGGCCCTGCTGATCGTGGCGGGTGCCGGCTCGGGCAAGACCAGCGTGCTGACGCGCCGCATCGCGGGCCTGCTGCAGAGCCGCGAGGCCTGGCCCAGCCAGATCCTGGCGATCACGTTCACCAACAAGGCCGCCGCCGAGATGCGTGAGCGCATCGCCCACCTCGTGGGCAGCGCCGAGGGCATGTGGGTCAGCACGTTCCACTCGGCGTGCGTGCGCATCCTGCGCCGCCAGGCTCAGGTGATGGGGCTCAAAGAGGGCTTCACGATTTACGACACCGCCGATTCCCGCGCGCTGATCAAGCGCATCCTGCGCGAGATGGACGCCGACACCTGGGGCTTCACGACGGCGGGTGTGGCGAACCGCATGTCGAACCTCAAGAACGAACTGGGCGACGTCGACACGTTCGCACGCCAGGCGAACCTCGACGACCCGAAAGAGGCGGCGTTCCTCGAGATCTTCCGGCGCTACACCGCGGGGCTGCGCCGGGCGAACGCGCTCGACTTCGACGACCTCATCGGCGAGACCGTGCATCTCTTCCGCGCGTTCCCCGAGGTCGCGGCGCTGTACCAGCGGCGCTTCCGGCATGTGCTGGTCGACGAGTACCAAGACACCAACCACGCCCAGTACGCGCTGATCCGCGAGCTGGTGAACCCGGTGAAGCCCGAGCACGTGCCGGCCGACACGCGCATGGCGCTGGATGCCGGGGGCGGCATCCCCGGTGCGTCGCTGACGGTGGTGGGCGACTCCGATCAGTCGATCTACGCGTTCCGCGGGGCCGACATGCGCAACATCACCGAGTTCGAGCGCGACTTCCCGAATGCGAAGACGATCCTGCTCGAGCAGAACTACCGCTCGACGCAGAACATCCTCGACGCGGCGAACGCGGTGATCTCGAACAACTTCGACCGGGTGGCCAAGAACCTGTTCACCGATGTCGGCGCGGGCGAGAAGATCGTCGGCTACACCGGGTACTCGGGTCACGACGAGGCGCAGTTCGTGGCCGACGAGATCGAGAAGCTGCGCGGCGCGGGAGAGACCTACGACGACATCGCGGTGTTCGTGCGCACCAACGCGCAGACCCGCCCGCTGGAAGAGATCTTCATCCGCTCCGGCATCCCGTACCGCATCCCCGGTGGCACCAAGTTCTACGAACGCGCCGAGATCAAGGATGCGATGGCGTACCTCATCCAGGTCGCGAACCCCGACGACGACCTGGCGCTGCGGCGCGTCATGAACGTGCCGCGTCGTGGCATCGGCCCGGCGACCGAGGCGGCGCTGCAGTCGCAGGCCGAGCGGCTCGATATCTCGCTGCGCGAGGCGTTGCGCCACGCCGGCGATCTGGGGTTCGGGCCGAAGCTGACCGCGTCGATCCTCGAGCTGAGCGACCTGCTCGACGAGCAGAGCGCGGTCGCGGCGACGGCTGCACCGGCCGACATCCTGCTGGCGCTGCTCGACCGCACCGGGTATCTGAAGGGGCTGCGGGCCACCGGCGACGCGCAGGATGAGGCGCGCGCCGAGAACCTGGAAGAGCTGGTGGCGCAGGCCAAAGAGTTCCGCCGCAACACCCCCGAGGGCACGCTGATCGACTTCCTCACCGGCGTCGCCTTGTTCGCCGCGGCCGACGAGATCGAGGACGACGACGGGTCGGTGTCGATCATGACGCTGCACACCGCGAAGGGGCTCGAGTACGACGCTGTGTTCCTCACCGGGGTCGAGGAGGACACCCTGCCGCATCGCATGTCCTCGGGCGAGCCGGGTGGTCTGGCCGAGGAGCGGCGGCTGTTCTACGTCGGCATCACCCGCGCCAAGAAGCGGCTGTTCCTGTCGCTGGCGATGACCCGGTCCATCTTCGGAGACACCAGCGTGGCGATGCCGAGCCGCTATCTGAACGAGATCCCGCCCGAGCTGATCGACTGGCGCCAGTCGCCCGGCGACGCCACCTCGCGCGGCGGCGTGCGGCCGCGGTCGCTGAACGCCCCGCGCGGCATGGTCGAGAGCGGCAGCCGCACGGCCCGGTTCTCATACTCCACCTCACTGCGCGGCGCCGATGCACTGCCTCCGCGGGTGAAGACTGAGTGGACCAGCCCCGTCACCAACAAGGTGCGCGACAACGGCGACCTGACGCTGGCCGAGGGTGACCGCATCCGGCATGCCGACTTCGGCGAGGGCCGGGTGACGGCGGTGACCGGCGTCGGCCCCAAGAGCGTTGCCGAGGTGCAATTCGAGAGTGCGGGGCGCAAACGGCTGCTGATCAAGATCGCGCCGATCGAGAAGCTCTGACGGCGACGAGAAGCGCTGACGGCGACGGCCGTCAGCGCAGCAGCCGCCGCGAGGGCAGCTCGCGCACCCGGCGCGGTGTGATGCGCGTGGCAACCCGCGCCAGCCGGACAGCACGGCGGAAGGCGCGACCCCGGGCGGGCAGGCCGTAGGCCTCGCGCACGGATGCCGGCAGCAGCCCCGCGGCGAGGGTGCGGCCCAGCGGCATCGCGACCCGCACCCACGCGGGAACGCGACGCGGATGCAGCAGATCACGTGCCACCGCCCGCGCGTCGTCGCCGATCTGCAGGGTCTGCACGGCATCCGCCCAATAGCGTTCGAAAGCCGCGCGGTCGGCGGGCCAGCGCTCGGGCGGCAGCTGCAGTGCGGTGCCGAGCTGCGCGCTCGCCGCGTACAGCTCGTCGGCGAGCACGTCGGTGAGCGGCCCGCGGAGCAGCTCGTGCACCTGCACACCCACCCGGTACAGGGTCGCCGCGACCCACAGTTGCCGGTCGGGATCGGTGGCACCCGGAACGCCGGCATGCGCCCGGTCGACGTACCCGGCCGCCCGCCGCACCGCCTCGGGATCGCCGAGCATGATCGCGTACACGTACCCGAGCGTGTGCCGCAGACGCCGCACCGGGTCGTCGGCGAACGCGCTGTGCGCCGCCACCCCGGCGGCGACGACCGGGTCGCCCAGCTGCAGCAGGATCGCCGCGCCGCCCCCGAGCACCAGGGTGCTGTCCCGCGCGTAGCGCTCGTACCCCGTGCTGTGCGTCACCCCAGCCATTCTCGCCCGTCGTTCTGGCCGCGAGAGGCGAATTCTGGCGGGTTGAACGCTCCAGTACCCGCCATGTGACGCCTCTCGCCGACGGATCGGGCCGTTCGGGGTCGGGATCGGGCCTCTGGGCGAAAGAATCCCGCTCCTTAAGCCAGGTTGCCCGCGCGGACGACCCACGCATCCGCCGGGAGTAGGGTTGTCGATGGTCTAAATCTCTCGATATCGAGTTATCTCGGCATCGAGACACACCTACGGCACGGAAGAAGCACGCGTGGATCTCTTCGAATACCAGGCCCGCGATCTGTTCGAGAAGTACGGGGTTCCCGTGCTGCCCGGCATCATCGCCGACACCCCCGCCGAGGCGCGGGCCGCCGCCGAGAAGCTGGGCGGCGTCACCGTCGTCAAGGCGCAGGTCAAGACCGGTGGCCGCGGCAAGGCCGGCGGCGTGAAGGTCGCGAAGACCGCCGCGGATGCCGAGGCGGCCGCCGAGGCGATCCTCGGTCTCGACATCAAGGGCCACGTCGTCAAGCGGGTCATGGTCGCCGCCGGCGCCGACATCGCGCAGGAGTACTACTTCTCGGTGCTGCTCGACCGGGCGAACCGTTCGTACCTGTCGCTGGCGAGCTTCGAGGGCGGCATGGAGATCGAGCAGCTCGCGGTCGAGAAGCCCGACGCGCTCGCCCGCGTCGAGGTCGACCCCGCCGAGGGCATCACGCTGGAGAAGGCGAAGGAGATCGCGGTGGCGGGCAAGTTCCCGGCCGAGATCGTCGACAAGGTCGCCCCGGTGTTCGTGAAGCTCTACGAGGTGTACACCGGCGAGGACGCCACCCTGGTCGAGGTCAACCCGCTGGTCCTCACCGGCTCGGGCGACGTCATCGCGCTGGATGGCAAGGTCAGCCTCGACGAGAATGCCGGGTTCCGGCACCCCGAGCACGAGGCCCTCGAAGACAAGGCCGCCGCAGATCCGCTTGAGGCGAAGGCGAAGGCCCACGACCTCAACTACGTGAAGCTCGACGGCGAGGTGGGCATCATCGGAAACGGCGCCGGGCTCGTCATGTCGACGCTCGACGTGGTCGCCTACGCGGGCGAGAAGCACGGCGGCGTGAAGCCGGCCAACTTCCTCGACATCGGCGGCGGCGCCTCGGCCGAGGTGATGGCGGCGGGGCTCGACGTGATCCTCGGCGACAGCCAGGTGAAGAGCGTGTTCGTGAACGTGTTCGGCGGCATCACCGCCTGCGACGCGGTCGCCAACGGCATCGTGAAGGCACTCGAGATGCTCGGCGACGCGGCCACCAAGCCGCTGGTCGTGCGCCTCGACGGCAACAAGGTCGAGGAGGGCCGCCGAATCCTCAGCGAGGCCGGGCACCCCCTCGTCACCCTCGCCGACAACATGGACCAGGGCGCCGACAAGGCCGCCGAGCTGGCGTCGATCGCCGGTTGAGTAGCGCGAAGCGCGTATCGAAACCAAGAACTTAGGACTTCATCAACATGTCGATCTTCCTGACCAAGGACAACAAGGTCATCGTCCAGGGCATCACCGGCGGCGAGGGCACCAAGCACACCGCGCTGATGCTGAAGGCGGGCACCAACATCGTCGGCGGCGTCAACGCCCGTAAGGCCGGCACCACGGTCGAGCACGACGGCGGCGTGACGCTGCCGGTGTTCGGCACGGTCTCCGAAGCCATGGAGAAGACCGGGGCCGACACCTCGATCATCTTCGTGCCGCCGGCCTTCGCGAAGGACGCCATGATCGAGGCGATCGACGCCGGCATCCCGCTGCTCGTCGTGATCACCGAGGGCATCCCCGTGCAGGACACGGCGGAGGCGTGGGCGTACGCCAAGGCGAAGGGCACCACCCGCATCATCGGGCCCAACTGCCCCGGCATCATCACCCCGGGTGCGTCGCTCGTCGGCATCACCCCGAACAACATCACCGGCACCGGCCCGATCGGCCTGGTGTCGAAGTCGGGCACGCTGACGTACCAGATGATGTACGAACTGCGGGACCTGGGCTTCTCCACCGCGATCGGCATCGGCGGCGACCCGATCGTCGGCACCACCCACATCGACGCGCTGAAGGCGTTCCAGGACGACCCCGACACCAAGGCGATCGTGATGATCGGCGAGATCGGCGGCGACGCCGAGGAGCGCGCGGCCGACTTCATCAAGGCCAACGTCACGAAGCCGGTGGTCGGCTACGTCGCCGGGTTCACCGCTCCGGAGGGCAAGACCATGGGGCACGCGGGTGCGATCGTCTCCGGCTCGGCGGGCACCGCTCAGGCCAAGAAGGAGGCGCTGGAGGCCGCGGGCGTGAAGGTCGGCAAGACCCCGTCCGAGACGGCGGCGCTGATGCGGGAGATCATCTCCGCGCTCTGAGTGCGGCGGCTCAGCTCCCCGAGCGGGCCGGCGGCCAGGATGTCGCACCCAACTCGCGGGAGATGTTGCGCGCGGTTTCGCGGAGGTCGTTGAGCACGTTGTCCTCGGGCGGCCACTCGGTGGACGGCAGCACGATGGCGACGGCTGCGATCACGGCACCGCTGCCGTCGACGATGGGCGCCGCGATCGACGATTCTCCGAGCACCGCTTCGTCCTCTTCGGTGGCGATGCCGCGCTCGGCGATCTGAGCCAGCGCGAGGGTCAGCGTGGCGGCATCCGTCATGGTGTCGCCGGTCAGGCTGCGCAGCGGTTTGGCCAGGACGCCGGCGGCGTAGTCGGCGTCGTAGGCCAGCAGCACCTTGCCCATCGCCGAGGCGTGCGCCGGGATCGACAGGCCCGTTTCGGGCATCT
>Ga0310810_10004686_pt1 | contig 15159 bp, 13 predicted proteins | sample NCmetagenome_FD_207641 | JGI IMG/M metagenome (GOLD analysis project Ga0310810, IMG submission 207641) | Soil microbial communities from experimental microcosm in Duke University, North Carolina, United States - NC | ecosystem: Engineered > Artificial ecosystem > Soil microcosm > Unclassified ...
GGCCACGCTCTTCACCACATCTGCACCCCGCCTTACCTCCGCGCATTGTCTCGCGGCCGCCGCGAAAGCAATCTTGGCGCCCTTGGAGGTCAAGTCATGCGCACGACTGCCATCCGTTTCGTCAATTTCGGACGGGTCGATTGCTCGCTCGAGGGCAGAGCTCCAGACTTCATCGGGGGATCGATCGCGGCGGCGTTCATGCGGTTGCGGATCGAGCGTGAGAACAGCGCTGTAGATCGCACACGGCGGCTACGTGTCTCCAGTGGCTCTTGCGCACCTCTCCGGATAGTGTGATATCGCTCATGGAGCGACGCGGGCCCGCCACATCGCACCCGCCACGAAGAGGCCAATCGCGAGCAGCACCGATGCGATCAGCAGCAACGTCGTCGTGAAGGCCGTTCGGGACATAGCGGACCCGCCTTTCTCTGAGCTTGACTGCCCCTCAGTGACCCGGTCCGGTCACATTGACCACGCCGTCGGTCGACGTGCCGCCTCCCACGGGTGCGGTGCACGAAACGAGGACGGTGTTGCGCGGCCCGGATACGAGTGTCGCCGATGCGTTCCGTAGCGTGCAGTTCACCGCGCCGTCGGTCGACGACACCGCCATGGCATAGATGCCCTCCTCCGGCTCGGAGATCGTGCCGGAGACACCTCTCGTGAGATTCAAGGCATCGAACCGCATCGAGCCGGCACAGACGCTGTGCAGGTTCTGGGCGCCGGCCGCGCCCGCATCGTCACCCGAGCACCAGATCCAGTAGCCGATCGGGGTTGTCACGTTGTTCACCAGCGCGCCGAAGACGACGCCGCTGAAGACGATCTGCTCGGAGGCGTGGGATGAGGCCGAGACGGGCGCGACAACCGTCGTGTCCACCGCGGCGGACGGCGCAGGAATGGACGCTGGAGCGGTTGGCGACGCTGCGCGGCCGCACGCGACGGCGAGGACCGCGGGAACGACGAACGAGATCAATCGGACGGTTCTGGGGTTCATGACATCTCCTTTGAAAACGACTCGCGGCGAACTCTGCGTTCGGCGGCCGGGCGTGTCCATACACAGCCGGTCATCCCCTGGTGAACTGTCGTTCTCCCGTTAAACCGGTCGTCAGGAACGGTTTGCGCCGTCGATTGATCTCGGGTTTGGTTGACGCGGCCGCGGTGCGGTGGTTTACTGTCCGGCCCAGTGCCCGAGGTCTCGCGCCTGATTCGATTCGGCACCTTCGAGGTGGACGCCGTCGCGGGCGAACTGCGAAAGGATGGCCGGAAAGTGCGCCTCCAGGAGAAGCCGGTTCAGTTGCTGGTGCTGCTCCTGCAATCCGCCGGCGACATCGTCACGCGCGAACAGCTCCAGCAGTCGTTGTGGCCGGCGAATACCTTCGTCGATTTCGACCACGGGCTGGCAACCGCGATTGCGAAGGTGCGCGCCGCGCTCGGCGACTCCGCCAAGAACCCGAGATTCGTCGAGACGGTGGGGGGACGCGGCTACAGATTCATCGCGCCGCTGCTTCCCGAGACGGCTTCGAGGCCTGCGGCGCCGGCGCCTTCGAGTAAGGGCTTGCACCCGCTCGCGATCGGCGTCGCCGGACTTGCGGCAGGCGGACTCCTTCTGGCAGTCGCGCTTCGCCTGAATATCGCCGGTGCCAGCGACTGGATCCGCCGCCAGACGAACCAGCCCGTGCACGTGCTGGCCGTGCTGCCGCTGACGAACCTGTCGAACGATCCATCCCAGGACTATTTCGTCGACGGCATGACGGATCAGTTGATCACCACGCTCGCCGAGCTGCCCGGCGTGCGGATCATCTCCCGCGTGTCGTCGATGCAGTACAGGAATGCGGCCAAGCCCCTGGCCGAGATCCGCAGCGCGCTGCACGTCGATGCCGTCGTAGAGGGTTCCGTGCTCCGATCCGGCAACCGGGTGCGAATCTCGGCGCAGCTCGTCGATGCGCGCACCGATCAGCATCTCTGGGCACAGAGCTACGAACGCGATGCGGGCGACGTGCTCGCGCTGCAGGATGAGATTGCGCGCGCCATCGCGAACGAAATCCGCGTCACCGTCACCCCCGCCGCGGCGTACGCGGTCGCGCCGCGCAGCTACGCGCCGGCGGCCCAGGAGGCGTATCTGCTCGGCCGGTATCAACTCAATAAGGGTGACGAAGCGGCAGTGCGACTCAGCATTGGTGAATTCACGAAAGCGATTGGCCTCGACTCGAAACATGCGCCAAGCTATGCGGGTCTGGCGGAGGCATACATCGCGCTGACGGATTTCTACGAGCCTCCGACCGAGATGATGCCGCTCGCACGCACGGCCGCCGAGCAGGCGCTGCAGATCGATGGGACGCTGTCGGAGGCGCACGCGAGCCTGGGGGCGGTCAGGTTTCTCTATGAATGGGATTGGCGAGGCGCCGAGGAGGAGTTGACGCGCGCCGTCCAGCTCGAGCGTGGATCGGCGGACGCGCGCGTCTGGTATGGCGTCTTCCTGGCGCAGATGGGCCGGCCCGCCGAGTCGCTGGCGCAGATGCGGGAGGCCGAGGCCATCGATCCGCTGTCGGTGGCTGTCCACATCAATGCGGGCTGGGCCTATTACCTGGCGCGCCAGAACGATCGGGCTATCGAGCAGTGGCGAAAGGCGCTCGCGCTCGAACCGAACCTGGCGACGGCGCATACCTCCATCTGGCTCGCATACGCCCAGAAGAGTGCGCACGTCGGCGACTCACCCGCCATCGCCCCGTCATCCGGAAGCCCGATCGATCTGGCGGCCATGGCGGGGGTGTACGCAGTCTCCGGCCGCAGGCCGGAGGCGGAGAAGACGCTCGCCGCGCTGGAAGGCCTCTCGACCCACCGCTACGTCTGCGCGTATGAGATCGCAACGGCCTACGCCGCGCTCGGCCAGCGCGACAGCGCGCTTGCGTGGCTCCGGAAGGGCGTCGAACGGCGATCGGCCTGCATGCCCGACGCGAAGACCGATCCGAGACTCGACTCGCTGCGCGGCGATCCGCGGTTCCAGGAAGTGCTGCGCCAGATCGGGTTCGGTCGGTAGTTCTCTCGCAAGCTGACAAACATCCGCGTCGAAGAAGCCAAGCCCCCACGCAGCCCCGTGAATTCGCGTGAATTCATGGGAAAAGCCAAGGCGCGCACTGGACCGGATTTTGCGCCGCCGCTTGGTTCGGCCACGGAATCCTGGCGGGAGTGGCCCACCTGCCAGGGTCGTCACACCTGGGCTAGTGAAACGTAACTCTCAGCGGGTGCTCACGACCCCGGGAGACCATATGTCCACGTCGCCAGATGGGATGCGCTCAAGCGCACGCGATGCCCAACCCGCCCGGTCCGTCCTTCACATGGAGATGCAGGCCGGCGAACGGTGGCTATTGACCCTCTTCGCGTCATCCTTCCTCGAGTGGATCAAGGATGAGTCGGCCAGCAGCTTCGCCCGCGACGTCGGCACTCCGGCAAGCATTTCGCTCGACGACAGCGACAGCGACGCGCAGACGCCCAAGTTTCATCTCACGTTGACGTGGTCTCCATCCTCGACCGAAGCCGTCTTCGCTTCTGAGGTCCCTGCGCCTCGCGAAACGCCGGCGTCGTCTCTTTTCACCTACGAGTCCGAAACGCCTGTCTTCACGGAACCGACGGACCTCACGACGATGATGGCGGCCGTGCTGGAGGAATCGAGACGGCATTCGCGGCCCTCGGCACGAGGAAGACAAGTCCTTGAACGATGGACCGATGCCGCGATCGAGTCCACCGCTGCCATCCTCGACCGCACCCGCCCCCGCGGACGTCAGGCGGCCGAGCTGTGGCGCTCGGCGCGCCTCGAGTCGCTGGCGCGCGCGCAATCGGCCGCGCGTCTGTTGCGCACGCGGTCTTCGGCCGTCGTCAAGCCGATGTCGTGGGCGGCGGCAGGACTCCTTGCCGCGTCGGTGATCTACGCCGGGTGGGCGTTCGCAAGGCCGGCGAGGAGGCCGACCGCGCGCGGGATCGTCGCGGCAGCGGCTCCGTCGGCCTTACAGCCGGCAAGCGTCATGGCGCCGCACACGGAGAAGCCTTCCGCTGCTCTCGTCGCCGACGCGCGTCGAACTGAAGCGGAACTCGTCCCGGCTTCAAACGTCACGGAGGCGAGGCCGGCGATTCCGGCAGCATCGGTCCTCGTACGCGCCACGGGGAATGCGATCCGCAGCAAGGCTGCGCCGCAGGCGCGCAGTTACGTCGGCTCGCTCCTGGTGACATCCGAACCGGAGGGTGCTGACGTGTCGGTGGACGGGGTGCCCCAGGGCCGCACGCCGCTGACGATCGAACACCTGAACATCGGCAGCCGTGTGGTGCGTCTCGACCTGCCCGGACATCAGCGCTGGTCGTGGGCCGTGTCCGTCGGGGCAAACAGGCGAACGCCGCTCGCGGTGCGATTGTCGCCGGCGACGCCGGCCAACGCGCCGCCGAGCGCAAGTAATGGCGGCGTCCCGACAACGCGGACGAAGATGTTCTGACGCGACGCGACGAAACAGCTACTGCTTTTTCACGGCTCTCGGAATAGCCGCGCCTGCGTGCGCGCTGTGGTCGGCATGCGAAGCACTCGCGGTCGAACTCTGCCCTGACGCGAAAAAGAGAAAGAAGTTCGAGCCCACCTCGATAGCGCGGGCCGCCGCTTCCGCATCATCCATTGCCCGCGACGACGTAATCCCGCTGCTCCCATCGGCTGCCGGCCAGTCGCTCTGATCCATCACAAGCACCGGTCGGACTTCCCACCAGATCGGACCGGTGTTAACGCGAGAGTTGTCGACTACGTGGCTGTGGTTCGGCGTCGGCACGAAGATCGGCGCGCTCGGATGCCCGTCCGGCCCGGCAAACAAGACCGACAAATCGACCGAAGAGGCGTGCATGGTGCACGTGCCCGGGATGGCATGATCCGGGTCCGGGCATTGTGTAGTAATGGCTGGGTTCACCGTCGTCTTCCACGCTTCCGGTATGAAGCCGAACTTGCTGATTAGCGCGTGGCCCAGCGCGGTCCCGCACAGCTCTCCGGAGGCTCCTTTCGTGGGCCGTCAGAACGTGAGACTGAGGAGGTACTGAATCAAATCGCTCTTCTCGCCGGGCGCCAGGTTCAGCGTCATGCAAGTGTCGTAGTGGTCGACGACGGCGTTGAGCGTGGCGAACCGGCCGTCATGGTAGAAGCCGCCCTTCATGTGCGTGAAGAGGGCGCCGATCGGCGGCGTCCGGTAGCGGAGATCGGGCGCGCGATTGGCCTGAAAGTTATCGATGCAAATCTCGGCGGGCGTGTGCAGGTTCCAGCCTGGATCGGTCCACGACGGCTCGACGTGACAGGCGTTGCACTTGGCCTTGCCGCTGAAGAGCTCGTCTCCGCGGGCGGCGGCGGCCACATCGAAGCTGCCGGCCGGCGGCTGCGGCGATGGAATCGCGAGCTGATAGAACTGCAGATCGGACAGCTTGGACGTAATCCGATCGTCGTCTGGACTGATGTGCGGCAGGTCGCCGAATCCGTGAGCGGCGGCGATCGGAAACTGCGCCGCGTTGTCGAGACGTGGGTCGAAGAACCGTCCAACGCCGTGCATCTCGAGGTTCGCGACGAAGGCGTTCCAGTGCGGCACGGATCCCCACCCGGTCCAGGTGTGCAGGTTCACGCCGCCCAACCCGAATGCCGGCGGGATCAACGTCGCGCCCGGCACGTTCGTCCCCGTAACGACGCCGTCGGTGACTTGTTGGGGATTCGAGGCCTTCCCGTCCAGGATCAGTTCGGCGTCGAATTTTCCAGGTCCCCAGCTCCGCAGCACGTTCCTGACCGTCGGTTGATCCACGCCGAGCAGCGTGGCAAACGCCGTCAAATCTGGCGCCAGCGCGACGATGGCGCCGACATTGAGGTCGCGATTCGACCACGCATCGAGTCGATGGCCTATGCAGCCGGTGCCGGGATTCGGCACGATCGCCCCGGCGCACAGCGACGGATTCGAGTTGTCCACAGTGGAGTGGCACAGCGCGCACTGGATACCCACGGACTGCAGCGTTCCAGATGAATTGAAGGTTCCAGTCACGCCCAGCACCGCATTCAACTTCAGGAGCGCGAGCGTGACGGCGGGATCGTCGAGATTGACCGCCCCTTTCTCGATTCGCGCCAGCAGATTGCTCGGGAGGGCATCGATATCCACTTTCAGGCCTACCGCGAGCGCGGTGCGCGGGCTCACACCGGGCCCCACGCCGCCCAGGGCCGCGCCCTCGATCGCCTGGTGGAGTTTCAGCGTGTCGCCCCAGAAGGCTTGATCGCCGAACGTGTCGAATCGAAACGTCTGTCGACCCTGCTCGACCTTCGCCGTCGCATTCCGGACGGGATCCTGTTCGATGGCTTTCTGACTCTTCTGGTTCTGCTGTCTCGCAGCGCCTACGGCAAGCGCGGTCGCCGCGATCCACCCGATCGTACCCGTGACCACAAGCCAGTGTGCCGGTCGCGACATTCAATCCTCCCTGCTCTCGCCGCTGCTCTCTTCAGCGATCGAACACGCGCGGCGGGGAGCAAGTGGACTGCCAGGTCGCTTCGACTTGAAACATTCGAACTATTGCGAACTTCGCGAACGGCTGACTTTCCGGCCATGTAAGAGGCCATCAAGATTGGAAACTCGTGCGGTTCGCGATCGGCGGATGCTTCGGGTGTGGGATCGGGCATCATACGGACGCGATGAGACTCAAGGCTCTGCGAGTGACAACTCGTCGACAATGGCGGGCATGGCTGACGAGGCATCACACGTCCAGTCCGGGCGTCTGGCTCGTCTTCTACAAGGCGCACACCGGAGTGACGTCCATCGCTTACGAAGACGCGGTTCGTGAGGCGCTCTGTTTCGGATGGATCGACAGCCTTGTCAAGCGTCTCGATGACGATCGATACGCTCTCAAGATTACGCCGCGACGGCCGACGAGCAAGTGGTCGGACCGCAATCGAAAACGGTGGGCGGCGCTCGAGGCGGAAGGCCTGCTGACGCCGGCCGGTCGTGCGGCCGCGCCGACGACCAACACCTACGCGCCGCGGCCGATCATCCCCGACCTGCCGGCCTACATCGCCAGGGCGCTGAAGGCTGATTCGAGAGCATGGGCATTCTTCCGGGAGCTCGCCCCCACGTACCGGCGCGACTTCGTCGTGTGGATTCATACCGCTAAACGACCGGACGCGCGCGCCAGGCGCATTCGTGAAGCCATCTCGCGGCTGGCTGCCGGACAGAAGCTTGGCTTGAAGTAAGCGAGGCACGCAGCTTCAGCCTCTGCGATATGACGGCGCCGCTCGGCGTGTGCTCCGACACGCGGCTTATTTTGCGGCGGCCGGCGCCGCGATGGGCACCGCGCGCGATGCCGGCCAGGCGTGGAGGCCGAACGCGATCATCGCCGCGATCAGCGCCAGCGCGGCACTGCCGTAGACGCAGGCCGACCACGTCCCGAAGCGCTCGAACAGCAGCGCCGCGACACCGCTGCCGATGATGGACGCCACGCCCTTGCCGGAATAGAGGACGCCGTAGTTCGCCGTCGCGGATCGCGTCCCGAAGTAGTCCGCGACGAGCGATGGGAACAGCGAGAAGATCTCGCCCCACGTGAAGTAGGTGAGGATCAGCGTCACGGTGAAGAGCGTCCCCGACAACCGGCCGAAGAGCAGGACCATGACAAGGCAGATCGCCTGCAGCGTAAAGGCGATCCCCATCGACAGCTCGCGCCCGATCCGGTCGGAGATCCAGCCCCAGAAGATCCGGCTGCCGCCGTTGGCGAGCGCGTTGAATGACGTCGCGGCGGCCAGCGCGCCGGCTGGAATGCCCCACGATGCCGCCATCGGCCCGGCGTTCGCCGTCATCAGGAGTCCTCCGGTCGCCATCATCACCATCGCCGCGTACATGAAATAGAAGCGCGGCGCGCGCAGCATCTCGAGCGTCGTGTAATCGTGCTGGCCGATCCTGCGGGAACCCGCCCTGGCGGCGGCCGGCCTCGCGGCGGGACGCGGGGGATGACACAGGAATTGCGCGACGACGAGGATCACGATGCCTTGAATGATTCCCGTGACGAGAAACGCCGTCCGGTATCCCTGGTGCCGAATCATCGACGCGATGAACGGAACGAACAGCGCGGTGCCGCCGCCGAACCCGGCCGCCATCACGCCTGCGGCGAAGCCGCGGCGCGTCGTGAACCACTTCAGCGCCGTGCCGATGCACCCGCCGTATACGAGCGCGGCCCCTATGCCCGCGATGACATAAAACGTGTAGAGCATCGGCAGCGTTGTGACCTGGCCGAGACTTGCCCAGCCGACACCGCACAGCACCGCCGCCGCCGTGATGAACAGCCGCGGCCCCAATCGATCGATCAGGAAGCCTTGCGCCGGCTGGACCCAGGTCTGAAAGAGGATGAAGAGCGTGAAGGCCCACTGGATATCCGACAGCTTCCAGCCCGTCGCCTGCTGCATCGGCCTGACGAACAGCGTCCAGGAATACTGCAGGTTCGCGATCATGGTCATCGCGATCACCGACGCCACGAGCTGAAACCAACGGTTCCGGATGGTCAAGAGGTCCTCCGGCGCTTCTCGTCCAGCATTTTCGCGCACGCATAGACCGCGCGCGTGGCCGGCATCGGGACGCCCAGCTTCTCGCCGAGCTCGACCACCGCCCCGGCAATCGCGTCGAGCTCCATCGGTCGTCCCGCTTCGTAATCCTGCAGCATGGACGTCTTGTGCGCGCCGACTTTTTCCGCTCCGGCCATGCGCTGATCGATGGAGATCGGCAGCTCGATGCCCAGACGGGCTGCGACGGCTTCGGTCTCGGCCATGATCTCGCGGATCGTCCGCGACACCTCCGGATGGCGCGCCATTTCGTCCAGCACTCCCCCGGTGAGCGCGCTGATCGGGTTGAAGGCAACGTTGCCGAGCAGCTTCACCCAGACCTCGTGTCGCAATCTCGTCGTCACTGGCGCCCGCAGGCCCGCCGCGATCAAGAGCTGCGCGAGGGCCTTGACGCGGTCCGTCCGCGTGCCGTTCGGCTCGCCAAGACTCAGGCGATTTCCCTCGGTGTGATGGATGACGCCGGGTTCCGCGATGTCGGTCGAAAAATACGCCAGCGATCCGATCACGCGTTCCGGTTCGATCGCCTTCGCGATGGCGCCGCCCGGATCGACGCGCTCCAGATGGAGGCCGTTCAGGTCGCCCGGATAATTCTGGAAATACCACCACGGAATGCCGTTCTGCGTGCTGACGACGACCGTGTCGGGTCCAAAGAGCGGACGGAGTCGGGGCGCGAGCGTCGTCAGGCCGTGCGCCTTGACGCCAAGGACGATCGCGTCCGCCCCGGCGAGCGCGTTCAGGTCGCCGGAGATCTCCGGCTTGACCTCGAAATCACCCTCGTCGCTGCTGACGATGCGGAGGCCGCGCTGCTGCATGGCCTGCAGGTGCGGGCCTCGTGCGAACAGAACGACGTCGACGCCGGCTTTCGCGAGCTTCGCGCCGATGTAGCCCCCGATCGCGCCCGCGCCCGCGATCGCGATTCTCACGGCGCCTTCTGCGCGTAGGCCCGTGCGACGACGCCGCGCTGAATCTTGCCGGTGGCCGTGCGCGGGATCGCCGTCGTCACGTGAATCTGCTTGGGCCGCTTGAAATCCGCGAGACGCTCCTTGCAGTACGCAAGGAGGTCCGCGTCGCTCGCGCCCGCGCCGTCGCGGAGCACGACGGCAGCTTCCACTTCCTCGCCCCAGGCCGGGTGCGGCACGCCGAAGCAGACGGCTTCGGCCACCGCCGGGTGCCCGAGCAGTACTTCGTCGATCTCGCGCGGCGAGATTTTCTCGCCGCCGCGGTTGATCAATTCCTTGATGCGCGCGACCAGATGCAGGTACCCGTCGTCGTCGAGGTAGCCCTGATCGCCGGTGCGGAACCAGCCGCCGGTGAACGACTTCGCGTTCGCCTCCGGGTTGTTCTCGTAGCCGGTGATGACGTTGGGGCCCTTGATGACGACTTCTCCCTGCCGCCCTTTCGGCTGATGCCGACCCTCCGCGTCCATGATGCTGATCTGGACGTCGGCGCCGGGCCCCACCGATCCGGGCTTGTGGGGTTTCGGCGGCAGCGGGTTCGACGCCATCTGGTGCGCCGCCTCCGTCATCCCGTACGCCTCGAGCACCGGCGCGCCGAACGCCTGCTCGAGACCCGTCATCACCTGCGGGGGAAGGGCGGCGCTGCACGAGCGGATGAAGCGAAGCTTGTCGGCGCCGTCGGGACGCTTCGACGGATCGCTCACCCGCGCCAGCAGCAACTGGTGCATCGTCGGCACCGCCGAGTACCAGGTGACGCCGTGCTCGCGCGCGACGCGCCAGAAAGCGAGCGGATTGAACTTCGACGGGACGACGACCGTGCCGCCCGTGGACAGGGTGGCGAGCGTCGAGGCGACGAGGCCGTGGACGTGAAAGAGCGGCATGACGCACAGCGACACGTCTTGCGGCGACAGCGCGTAATGCCGCGCGACGTTGCGAGCCGAGATCGACAGGTTCCTGTGCGCGAGCGGCACGCGCTTCGGGCGTCCCGTGCTGCCGCTCGTGTGCAGGACGAGTGCGACGTCCTCCACTGCGGGCGCGGTCACGGGCGCACCCGCGCTGACGCCGGTCAGGGTCACCGTGCCTGCCGCATCCATGTCGATCGTAAAGACCGGCACGCCCAGGTGGTCCGCGGCGCGGCGCGCGTCGTCGCCGCCGCCCGGCGGCAGCAGGAGCACGCGCGCGTTGGTGTCTTCCAGATAGAAGCGGAATTCGTCTTCCTTGTACGCCGGATTCAGTGGTGCCGCAGTGCCGGCGATGGAGGCCGCCAGGAACGACACGATCGCGGGCAGGCCGTTGCCGAGGGCGGAGGCCACGCGGTCCCCGCGCGTCACGCCCGCCGCGGCGAGCTGACTCGCGAGCGCCTGGACCTGCTTCCGCAGATTGCCGTACGTGATCTGGATGTTCGGCTCCGGGAGAACGATCGCCGCTTTGTCGGCGGGCGCGTCGTCGAACAAGTCACTCAACGTCGAAGGATTCATGATGCGTTCACCAATGTGTCGTAGGCCGGGAGCGTCAGAAACTCCTGCAGCTCCGTCGACGTGGCCACCTGCTCGAAGAGGCGCCGCGCCTCCGGGAAATGGCCTCGATCGAAGCGTGCGGCGCCGACTTCTTCCCGCACATGCCCGTATTCCTCGTCCACACACCGCGCGACCAGATCACGCGTCACCGCTCGCCCATCGTCGAGCGACGCGCGGTGCGCGAGCCACTGCCAGATCTGCGTCCGCGAGATCTCGGCCGTGGCGGCGTCTTCCATCAGGTTATAGATTGGTACGGCCCCCTGGCCGCCGAGCCAGGCCTCCAGGTACTGAATGCCGACGCGGATGTTGTGTCGTAGCCCCGCGTCGGTCCGCGTGCCTTGCGGGGGCTCGACCAGCTTGCGGGCGTCAGGCACGACGTCCTGGCGCAGGCGACCGAGCTGATTGGGTCCGGACATGCCCTCGTCGAAGACCTGCTTCGCGATCGGCACGAGCGCGGGATGCGCGACCCATGTGCCGTCATGCCCTTCCTTGACTTCCCGGAGTTTGTCGGCGCGGACCTTCTCCAGCGCGCGTTCGTTCGCGGCCGGGTCGTCCTTGATGGGGATCTGCGCGGCCATCCCGCCCATCGCATGGACGCCGCGGCGGTGACACGTCCTGATCAGCAGTTGCGTGTACGCGCGCAGGAACGGCGCCTCCATCGTCACCTGGCCGCGATCCGGCATGACGAAGCCCGCATCACGACGCAATGTCTTGATCGAGCTGAAGATGTAATCCCAGCGTCCGCAGTTCAGGCCGGCGCTGTGCTCGCGCAGCTCGTGGAGGATCTCGTCCATCTCGAACGCCGCCGGCAGCGTCTCAATCAGGACCGTGGCGCGAATCGTGCCGCGCGGAATGCCGAGCGCCGACTGCGCGTGGACGAAGACGTCGTTCCACAGGCGCGCCTCGAGATGGCTTTGCATCTTCGGCAGATAGAAATACGGACCGGTCCCGGCCTTCATCAGCGCGCCGACGTTGTGGAAGAGAAACATGCCGAAGTCGAAGAGCATCGCCGGCGCCGGTCTGCCGTCGACGTCGAAGTGACGCTCTGGAAGGTGGAAGCCGCGCGGACGGACCATCAGCGTGGCCGTCTTCGCGTTGAGCGCATAGCGCTTCCCGGCTTCGCTGGTGAACGCGATCGTCCGGCGGATCGCGTCCATCAGATTCGCCTGGCCGCCGATGACGTTCGGCCAGGTCGGCGAATTGGCGTCCTCGAAGTCCGCCATGAACACGGACGCGCCGGAGTTCAGCGCGTTGATGATCATCTTGCGATCGACCGGTCCGGTGATCTCGACGCGGCGATCCTGGAGGTCGGCGGGAATCGGCGCGACGCGCCAGTCCCCGTTGCGGATGCCGGCGGTGTCGGACAGGAAATCGAGCCGTTCGCCGGCGTCCAGACGCTGCTGCCGATCTCGACGGCGCGCCAGGAGCTCTTCAATCCGCGGCCGGAACCGGCGCGTCAGCTCTTCAACGAATGCGCCGGCCTGAGGTGTGAGAACGCGGTCGATCTGTTCGACCGGAGCGACGGACATGGAATAGTTAGACTAGCGCAATCGGGGCCGCAACGCTCGAGCCGTGCCTTACTTGGAATTTTGTACGAGCTGCCAGCCGGTGTTGACCCAGCCCCCGGGACGCCGGACGAAAATTTCCGTCGCGGCCCCACGCTGAGTCGTGGTGTTTCCTTCGCGGACGATGTCCATCTCGAATGTCGAGTAGAGAATCGCCGTCGCGCCGTACACCTGGAACTCGGTGCGGGGAAACGCCACGCGTGTCAGTTTGCCGCCGCCGGCGGCGAAGCCGCGCGATCGATCCACATTCGTCTGCAGCGTACCGATTTCACCGCCGGGATCGATTGAGATCAATTCGGGCGGGAGCAGCTTGCCGAGTGTCGTCGTATCGCCCGCGAACCACGCCCGCCAGACCGCTTCGCGCGCCGCGAGCAGCGACTTCTTCTCGTCGTCGTCCAGCCCGCGCTGCACGGACATCTGCCGCATCATCTCGTCGCCGTGCAGTGACGTATTCGAGGCCACCTGCGTCCAGCCCCTCGGCTCCTTGTGAAACACGTCGAGGATGGTCAGCTTCTGGAGGCTCTTCTCGCCGCCGTAGGCGACGTCGCTCTCGAGGACGAACGAGGCGACGGCGGTGTCGCCATAGAACACGACGTCGAAGTCGGTGAGCTTGTAATCGACCATCCCCTGGCCCTTCCGTGCGTTCGGGCCGAACGTGGCCTCGCTCATATAGCCGTCGATCCCTCGGATCACGTGGTCGTTGCCTGGCGTGAAGCCGCGCCACTGCCTGCCGTGGGTTTCCTGAAGAATCTTTCGATCCTTGTCCACGAACGCCTGGCAGATGACTTCAATCTCCCGTTTGATCGCCGCCGCATCGGCGGCGCGCGACGCGGGAACCGCCTGCGCGAGCGCGGAGGCGGCCGTTCCAAGCACGAATGCGGTGCAGATGAGGGTTCTCATGGGCGCATGGTGAGCCGATAGCGCCGTCGCTGCAAGGACAGATACGCCAGCGGTGCCTCTGGCGCCGGCAGCGGTCGAATCGCCTGCCGACATCTGGCAGGCGCTACTCGACGATGGCTCTACCGGACGATCGGGTTGCCACGGCGGCCAGGGCGGTGCGATACCCGTCTTCGAGAGCATCGGAGGAGCACGCCGCGAACCCAAGATCCCGCAGCAATCCGTCACGGAGTGCGTAGATCCAGCCGTGGATCGTCACGGGTTGTCCGCGCGCCCAGGCATCCTGCAACACGGTCGTGTTGCCGACATTCCGCACCTGTTCGACGATGTTCAACTCACACAGGCAATCGGCGCGATTCTGCGCCATGTCGAGAATTCGCTTGTGCCGTTCGTCCGTCTCTCGAACGGCGCGCAGCCAATTGTCAATCAGTCCGAGCCGTGCGCCCTGAAGTGCCGCCTGGACACCGCCGCAGCCGTAGTGTCCGCACACGATCACGTCGCGGGCTCCGAGCACGTCGACGGCATATTGCAGGACGGACAGGCAGTTCAGATCGGTCTGGAGAACGAGATTCGCGACGTTTCGGTGTACGAACAGCTCGCCCGGTCGCAGGCCGACGATTTCATTCGCGGGCACCCGGCTGTCGGCGCACCCGATCCAGAGATATCGCGGGGCTTGCTGGGCGGTGAGCCGGCTGAAAAATTCCGGATCGGTATCAACCGTTCGCGCCGCCCAGGCCCGATTGTTCTCGAACAGCTCCGTGAGGGTTTGCATCGCAAGGATGCTACTACGCACGGGCGCCCATGGCTGGAGCGCCTCGGCACCGCGGAGTCGAGCTTGACTTCATCCCGGCTGATCACGAACCCTTGGCCGACCGACCGGCCCGAGCCAGATTGGAATCCATGAACTCGAATGCCGCGACGGGCACGACGACCCTCGCCGCGCTGCTCGCCCGCGGGCGCGACGGCGAGTCCTGGGACGGCGCGCTCGACCTGTCGCTCGTTCGCCAGGCCAAGGGCCACGACGTCGGTCCTCTCGTGTATCGCGCACTGCATCGATCGGGCGCGTGGGCACGGCAGCCCGACGAGGTGCGTCAGGCGCTGACGCAGATAGCCGGTGAAACCGCACTGCTCGATCAGCTGCGTCTCGGACACGATCGTCGGGTGATCGCCGCGCTCGCAGCGGCAGGCGTCTCGCCATTGCTCTTCAAGGGCGCGGCGCTCGCCCACCGCCACTACCCCGAATCGTGGCTGCGGCCTCGTGTCGACACCGATCTGTTGATCCGCGCGAGCGAGCGCAACGCGGCGGCCTCCGTGCTCGAACGTCTTGGCTACGGGCGAGCCGAGCGTCCGACGGGCGATCACGTCACGCACCAGTTCACGTACGTGCGCGCCACGCCGGCAGGCCGGATCGAGTACGACGTGCACTGGAAGATTGCGGATCCGCAGGTCTTTGCCGACGTCCTCACCGTGGACGAGGCCGCGCAGCGCTCCGTTCCGATGCCGGTGCTCGGCGATGCCGCCCGCGCCATTTCCGACGTCGACGCGCTCGTCGTCGCCTGCACGCACCGGGTGGCGCATCACTTCGACACCAACTGCCTGTTGTATCTGTACGACATCGATCTCCTCGCACGGCGGCTTGG
>Ga0310810_10004687_pt1 | contig 15159 bp, 14 predicted proteins | sample NCmetagenome_FD_207641 | JGI IMG/M metagenome (GOLD analysis project Ga0310810, IMG submission 207641) | Soil microbial communities from experimental microcosm in Duke University, North Carolina, United States - NC | ecosystem: Engineered > Artificial ecosystem > Soil microcosm > Unclassified ...
ACAAGCTCATCGGCGCCTTGCTCAGGGCCGGCACCGACCCCAAGACCGGTTTCGTGATCGTCACCAGCCGGGCCAGCTTCGAGATGGTGCAGAAGACCACCGTCCTCGGCGCACCCCTCATGGCCGCCATCTCCGGGCCGACCGGACTCGCCGTTCGGGTGGCCCGGCAGGCGGGGCTCACACTGGTGGGGTTCGCCCGGGGTGGGAGCCACACCGTCTACGCCCACCCCCAGCGGCTCATCCCCTAGCGCATCAGCCGAAGCGGGTGGGCTTCGGTGTTGAACACGACCGCGTTCAGATCGAGCGTCGCCGGCGGGGCCAGCAGCAGGTACGCGTACTTCAGCGTTTCGGCGAAGAGGAACGAGTGCATCCGGTCCCGCTTCGTCCGGGTCCGTACGTCGGCCAGCGCGGCGAACCCCGCGTCGGTCCGGGTCCAGCGATCGATGGCCGTCCACATCGCGGCGCCTATCGTGCGGTACCGCTCGTCGCCGGTCAGGCGGTAGAGATAGTACGCCGATTCCAGCGACTCGGGCCTGAGTTCGTACCCCGGCTCGTCGCCAATGGTCATGGTGGCGTAGTCGACGGTCTCGGGCTCGACGCCGAAGGCGGTCCACATCCGGTTGACCGAGGCCATCAGCCGGGCCGCCCGGGCGGTATCGCCGGCCAGCGCCAGCACGGCCGGTAGAAAGGCCTCGAGCGAGCCGAAGCGGGTGCCGGTCCTAGCGCCGGTCGCCATGTCCGCCTGGCCGTACCAGAGCCCCCCGAACCGCTCGTCGGCCAACCAGCGGTGCATCGGGCCCACGCTCGCCTCCCACATCCGGCGAAAGTCGTCGTCGCCGAACAGGCGCCAGGACTTGAGCAGGTACTCGTACCAGGAATCGATCCCGCCGCCGACATGGCTGGTGCTGTCCTGCCACGCTCCGGTCCGGACGTCGATGGTGCTCCCCACCAGCCCCAGCGCCGAGCGCCTGGCAAAGAGCTGCTCGGCTGCCCGCTTGGCGGTGTCGTAGTACACTGGCCGGCCGGTGAGCCGGGCGAGGGTCCCGAACTCCAGCATCAGTGTGCCGATCTCCGCTGGGTTGCTCACCGGATCGCGGGGCTCGCCGGTCCGGAGGTTCACGTAGCGGAACGGCATGCCGGTGGGGGATCGGAACGCGGGCAGCAGACGGTCGCCCAGATCGGTGGCGAGACGGAGGAAGCGGGGATCGCCGTCCATCTCGTACCCGCTGAGCAACCCGCCGAGCAAGCGGATGGTGACCTCGAAGACCTGGACCGAGATGTCCTGGTCGAACGACAGCCGCTCCAGGATCAGCCGCTTGGCGTCGGCCGCCTCATCGGTCAGGCCCATCAGCAGCATGGTGTCGAAGGCGTCGACCGGAGTCATGAGGAGCGGGACGCCGTACCAGTCGTGCGGCTTGCGGCTCAGCGGATCGAGATCGTCGTGGCCCCAGGCGTAGCGGCGATAGCCCTGCCAGGCGTGGAGGAAGGCGGCGCGGACCTCGGGCGCGGAGGGCGCGGAGGGCGCGGAGGGCGCGGAGGGCGCGGAGGGCGCGGAGGGCGCGGAGGGCGCGGAGCCGAGCGTGAGGAGCTGCACGGCCGCGATCAACCCCAGCAGGTACACGACCCGACGGCCCTAGCGCTTGCCCCGTCCGTCGCCCTGGGCAGCGGGGGGACGGTTCTGCACGTAGCGCCAGCCGAACCGGCCCTTGATGCAGAGATTGCCCCGGGTGACCTCATGGTCGAGCGGCGACGTCACCTTCACGATCTCGTTGTCCTGCACGTGCAGCTCGAGATTGCAGCCCACGCCGCAGTAGGGGCAGACGGTGGTCGTCACCGTCTGGCGACCTTCGTCCCAGGTCCCGGCGTCGCGGTGGTCCCGCTCGCTCTTGAACATCAGCGCGCCGGTGGGGCAGACCGCGATGCAATTGCCGCAGTAGACGCAGGCCGACTCGGGCAGCTCCACCGCGAACTCGGTGGAGATCCGGGCATCGAAGCCCCGTCCCGCGACGGTGAGCGCGAAGGTGTTCTGGAAGTCCTTGCCGCAGGCCTCGACGCACTTGTAGCAGAGGACGCACTTGCCGTAGTCGCGGACGTAGAGCTCGTTGTCCACCTTGACCGGCTGGGCGACCGTGGCGGCGTAGTCCGGATTCGGCGGCTCGTGGTGGCCGGGCTGCAGGCTGTCGCGATACCCGGCCGGATTGGGCGGCTGAGGCGGGCCGTAGCGCTCCGGCCTGGCGCCGTAGTCGTCGACCCAGCGATCCACGTCGGGGGTGGTCGAGAGGTCCACCGAGGACGCCAGGAACTCCAGGACCATCTTGCGGCTGTGGCGCACCCGCTCCGAGTCGGTCTTCACCACCATCCCCTGCTCCACCGGCCGGGAGCACGACGGCACCAGCACCCGGGACCCTTCGACCTCGACCACGCAGACCCGGCAGACGTTGACCGGGTGGAGCGTCTCGAGGTAGCAGATCGTCGGGGTCTCCTTCCCCTGGGAGCGGATGGCGTCGAGGATGGTGCTGCCCTCGGGCGCCAGCACCGTCGCGTCGTCGATGGTGAGCTCGACGGTGCGCGGTGGCGGCCTCAGCGGAACGAGCAGTGGGCCGGACGCGATCATGGGTCGCTCCCCGGTCAGCGGGCGGTCCAACGTCATGGGGGGGTACTCCTATGTGAACAGTCGAAGCCGCTTGATCGCCGACTCGACCGCGCTGTAAGCCGTCTGCCCGAGGCCGCAGATGGATGCGTCCTTCATCGCCAAACCAATCTCATCGAGTAAGGCCAGCTCGCCGGCCAGCTCACCCCGCGTGCGCCCCGCCTGGATCCGGTGGAGCGCCTCCTCCTGCCGGACGGTCCCGACTCGACAGGGCACGCACTGACCGCAGGACTCATCGCGGAAGAAGGCCGCGATGCGCAGAAGAATCGGCACCAGGTCGATCGTGTCGTCGAAGACCATGATGACGCCGGAGCCGAGCGTCGCCTGAGCCGCCCGGGTGCCCTCGAAGGTGAGCAACATGTCGATCTCGTCGGGCCGCACGAAGACACCGGCGGCCCCGCCGAGGAGAATGCCCTGCAGCGGCCGACCGCCCGCCACGCCACCGGCCAGCGTCAGCATCTGGCGCAGGGTCGTCCCGAACGGCACCTCATAGACCCCCGGCCGGGCGACACATCCGGACAGGCAGAAGAGCCGAGGCCCGGTCGAGCCCGGCGTGCCGATGGCCGCGTAGGCCGGCCCTCCGAGGCGGAGGATCTCGAGCACGTTCACCAGGGTCTCGACGTTGTTGATCAGGGTCGGCTTGCCGAACACGCCGACGTTGACCGGGAACGGCGGCTTGTTGCGGGGCTCGCCCCGCAGCCCCTCGATCGAATTGAAGACTGCGGTCTCTTCCCCGCAGATGTATGCCCCGCCTCCGCGCCGGATCTCGAGGTCGAACCGCAGCCCCTGGCCCATGATGTTGTCGCCCAGGAGGCCACGCGCCCGCGCGACGTCGATCGCGCCCTGCAGTCGCTCGGTGGCGAGGGGATACTCGCCACGGATGTAGATGAAGCCCTTCTCGCAGCCCGTCGCGAAGGCGGCGATGGTCATGGATTCGACGAGCCCGAAGGGATCGCCCTCCATGATCACCCGGTCCTTGAACGTGCCCGGCTCGGACTCGTCGGCATTACAGATCAGGTAGTGCGGACGGACGGGCTGGCGGGCGACCGCCTCCCACTTCCGACCGGTAGGGAAGGCCGCCCCGCCCCGCCCCATGAGCTTGGCGTCGCTCACCTCGCGGATGACGCCCTCCGGACCGAGCTGGAAGGCGAGGCGCAGCGCCTCGTAGCCGCCGTGGGCCCGGTACGCGTCGAGGCTCGTCGGGTCGGTCACATCCACCCGCCTGAGCAGGCGGAGATAGGGGTCGCCCGCCTGCCAGAGGCGGGGCCGCGGCTCCAGGGACGGCGCCAGGTCGCCCTTCAGAATCCGGGCCACACCGGCGGCGTCCGCGTGCCCGAACAACCGCTCCACCGGCCGCGGCCCGGCCACGGTGAGCAGCGCGGCCGGGGCCTGCTCGCAGAGCCCCAGACAGGGGCTACGCAGCCAGCCCGATGGTGCCGCGTCCAGATCCACGTGCTCGCCGTGGGGAGCGTGATAGGCCGGGCCGACCGTCCGCTCCAGCTCGGCACACAGCTTGTCGGCGCCTTTGCACCGGCAGGCGATGTCGTCGCAGACGTGGACCATGCACGCCGGCCGCGGCACGGTCGACAGCAGGGCGTAAAAGGTGGCCACGCCATAGGCGTCGGCGGGGGGAACGGAGAGCCGCAGGCAGACGTAGTTCAGGGCGCCTTCGCTCACCCAGCCGACCCGCGCCTGCACCGCCTGCAACGCGGGCAGCAGCAGGTGACGTTGGGCCCGGGCCTCGTGGCCGCCCGCCGCGGTAAAGGCGTCCCGGCTCTCGTCGCGGTCGCCGCCTTCCCACCCCGAGCGAGGCTCGCCCAGGAGCGCGTCGACCGCCTCGCGCTCCTCGTCCGTGGGCGCCGCATCGAGCAGGTGCAGATCCACCTAACCTCCGTGTCCGACAGCGTGGCCCGCGGCCGCGGTGGCCGGCTCGGAGGCCCGCACCGGGTCCACCCGAACCGCGCAGGCCTTGAACTCCGCCGTGCCCGACTTGGGATCGGTCTCGTCGATGGTGAGCTGGTTGACCCGCACCTCGTCCTGGAAGTGAAAGGTCATGAAGACGAGGCCGGACCGGAGCGAGCGGTCGAGGCGAGCGGGCGCGACGACACTGCCGCGCCGGGAGGTGACCCGCACCGGATCGCCGTCCAGGATGCCCAGACGCTCGGCATCCTCCGGCGAGATGTCCAGGGATTCGCCGCGCCTCAGGGGCGACGTGAACCCGCCGGTCTGTACCCCGGTATTGTAGGAGTCGAGCCGTCGGCCGGTCGTGAGGAGGAAGGGGTACTCCTCGTCCGGTCGCTCGAGCGGTGGATCGTGCTCGACGACCGAGAACGGTGCCAGGGGCACCACGATGGGATCGGTCCAGAGCCGGCCATGGAGGAAGAGCTCGCCCGGGTGGGTCTCGTTGAAGCAGGGCCAGTGCAGCCCGCCCTCGCGCTCCAGCCGGTGGTAGCTCATGCCGGCGAAGATCGGCGCCATGCTCCGGACTTCGTTCCACACGTCCTCGGCGCTGGGATGACCCCAGTCGTGTCCCAGCCGGCGAGCCAGCTCGGAGATGATCCAGAGGTCGTCCCGGGCATTGCCGGGCGGCTCCAGCGCCTTACGCACCCGCTGCACCCGCCGCTCGCTGTTGGTGACCGTCCCCTCCGCCTCACACCAGCTGGAGGACGCGGGCAGCACCACGTGCGCCAGCCGCGCCGTCGCGGTCAGGAAGATGTCCTGGACCACCAGGTGATCCAGACTGTTCAGGATATGCTCGGTGCGGTGCTGATCGGCCTCCGCCTGGGCCGGATTCTCGCCGATGGCGTAGATGGCGCGCAGGTCGCCCCGCTCGGCGGCCTCGAACATCTGCGTCATGTGCCAGCCATACTGCGGCTTGAGCTTCACTCCCCATGCCTGCTCGAACCGCGCCCGGATCTCGCTGTCCTTGGTCCAATCCTGGAACCCGACGAGGCGATTGGGGATGGCCCCCATGTCCCCGCCGCCCTGCACGTTGTTCTGGCCGCGAAGCGGATTCACCCCCGACCCGTACTTGCCCACGTGCCCGGTGAGGAGCGCCAGGTTGATGAGCGCGAGCACGTTGTCCACGCCATTGTGGTGCTCGGTGATGCCCAGGGTCCAACAGATCACGGCGCGATCGGCACGGGCATACGCATGGGCCACGTCGCGAATGACGTCGGCCGGAACTCCGGTCTCCCGCTCCCCGACTTCGAGGGTGAAGGGCTCGACCGCCGCGGCATACTGATCGAAGCCGCTGGTCGCCCGTTGAATGAACGTCTGATTCGCCAAACCCGCGTGGATGATCTCCCGCGCCATCGCATGCGCCAGCGCGATGTCGCTCCCCACGTTGAGACCCAGCCACTGGTCGGCCCACTGCGCGGAGGAGGTTCGCCGGGGATCCATCGCGAACATCCGGGCGCCCCGGTGGATCGCCTTGAGGACGTGATGGAAGAAGATCGGGTGATTTTCCCGGGCGTTCGCCCCCCAGAGGAAGATGACGTCGGTCTCTTCCACTTCTCGGTAGGAGCTCGTACCCCCACCGGCACCGAACACCGTCGCCAGACCGACGACGCTAGGAGCGTGTCACGTTCGGTTGCAGCTGTCGACGTTGTGGGTGCCGAAGCCGACCCGCACCAGCTTCTGCGCGAGATAGTTCATCTCGTTGCTGGCCTTGGAGCAGCTGAAGGTGCCGATGGCATCGCCGCCGTACCGCTCCTTGGTGCGGATGAATCCCTCCGCGGCGCGGTCCAGAGCCTCCTCCCAGGAGGCCTGGCGAAGCTCGCCACCCTCGCGGACCAGGGGCTCGGTCAGACGGGTGTACTTCATGGACATAGGGTGATTCTCCCGGTACGAAAAGCGGGCTACCCACGCAAGCAGGTGCTACCCACGGGAAGGTGATCCGGTACGGAAGTTATCGCCAATCTGCATCTTATATAGTCCGATAGACGCCGTCTATCAAATGCTCACCGCTCGCGGACCCCCTCGACCGCCGACCAGTCCAGGCCCGCCAGGACATCGAGCAACGCCGTCGCCGTCGGTTGCAGCGGGTCCCGGTCCGAGACCACCACCCCGACAGTGTGAGCGGCCGCAGGACCCTCCAGCGGTAGGATCGCCACCTCCTCGACGCCGGAGAGGAGGGGCAGGAATCCATGGGGCAGAACGCTCGACCAGTACCCCGAGCGCACCAGCGCGCAGAGCGTGAAGACCGAATTGGTCTCCAGCGCGGGCGCGACGGTGGCCCCTGCGTCGGCGAAGTGGCCATTCACAATCCGCCGGTTCTGCATGTCCGGTGTCAGCAGGCAGAGCGGAAGCGTGGCGGCCTCCTTCCAGCTCACCCTCCGCTTGCCGGCCAGCGCACCCGCCGCGGGGGTGATCAGAAGGTACTGCTCCCGGTACAGCGGAATCCCTCGCACCCGCGATAGCGGCTCATTGTCGAGGTACGTGATGCCCGCCTCGAAGCGGAACTCGTCCAGGCCGGCCTGAATGTCCACCGACGGATCGGCGACGACGGTCAGGCTCACACCGGGGTACTTCCGGGCCAGGGGCGAAGCCAGGATGGGAATCGCCGGGAGCGCCGTGGGGACCACCCCGATCCGGAGCCGCCCTTGAAGCACCTGCCGGAGCCGGCTCGCCTCCTGTTCCAGGCTCTCCGCGTCCGCCGTGATCCGCTGCGCCCAGGCCAGCACCCGCTCCCCCGCCGCCGTCAGCCCCTCGAACCGCTGGCCCCGCTGGACCACCAGCAGGCCCAGCTGCTCCTCGAGCTGCTTGATGCCCGCCGACAAGGTCGGCTGGGTCACCCCGCATGCCGAGGCTGCTCGGGCAAAGTGGCGTTCGCGCGCGAGCGCGGTCAGGTATTGCAGGTGCTTGAGGATCATCGCGCCTCGGCTGGCGGCTTACTGAAGCTTCGCCAGCTCCGCCCGGACCGCATCCACACGCGAGCGGAGGGCCGGCTCCGGATTCGAGAGCAGCGCGAGATAGTGCCGGTATGCGGCGGTGGCACCGGCCGAGTCTCCCGTGAGCGCCGCGAGCCGGCCCTCCTCGCGCAGGTGGGTGACGAGATAGTCGCTCAGATGGTAGGCGTACGATCGGCGCCTGACCGCCGCCAGCGCCGATCGGAGATCGCCCTGTTGCTCGCGCAGGCGGGCGATCTCGAGATTGGCGAAGTCCTCGAACCCGCAGGGGCTGATCCCCACCAGCGACCGCACGTACGCCGGACTCAGGGTGAAGGCGATCTCGGGTCCGCTCCGCTGGCCTCCTGGTCCACTTCGGATCAACGCATCCAGCCGGTCGAGCGCATCGCGCGCCGATGGCGCGTGCGAGGCCGCGGCGAGCTTGGCCTCGAGTACCACCGCGCACACGGTATCGGTGGTGATCGCCGACGGCGAGTCGTCGGGCGCGTGGGTCCGGAGGCGGGAGATCGCCTGCGACACGCCCGCGGTCTCTCCGTGGTTCAGACGCCACAGCGAAGTGACACAGAGATCGGTCTGACCAGTCGCGCGAGTCTCCCCTGCCGGCGGCGACCGCTCGGCCATCCGGGCCAGCTCCCCTGCCGCCGAGGCCCCGCTCAGGCTGTCCCCATCGCCGTACAGTGCGTCGAGCACGCGCTCGTAGAGCGCGGCATGCGGTCCGAACTCGGTATCCTCCGCGGCGGCGGTGTCGGCCAGCGCGGCGGCGGGACGGCCGCGGTTCACGTAGTAGGCGTGCAGGTATGTCTTGCTGCGCTGCCAGTCGGAGCGGCTGCCGCCCCTGGCACGGATGGCGACAGCCGCGGAGTCCGCGTCCTCCAGCCCCGTGCCGTCGAGCACGGGGTGATTCATGATCCGCCACAGGCTCTCGAGCGGCATGTGGCCGTACTCCGCACGCAGGGCCGTCAGCGCTCTTTCGTCCCGCAGCCCTTCGGCAACGCGCCACCGGTAGAACCCCTGCAGGTCGCCGCTGGTGTCGCGTGCCAGGTAGAGCGCGCCGAGTCGCCGCACCCCGGCCGTGTCCCCGTCCAGCAACGCGACCTCGACCAGATGGCCCAGTGCGGATGTGTTCGAGTCGAGTCCGACCGATCGGCGGAAGAGGTCGGCCGCCCGCCGCCGCGATGCGGGTATGGCGAGGTACGGGCCGTGATGGAAGTACACGTCGCCCAGCTCGTACCACCGCTCGGGCTGGTCAGGGGCCTGGTCCGCGGCCTGCTCCCAGGCCTGAAGGGATTGAGCCAGGGTGGAAGTGGCCGGGTATCTCGGACCCACGATGGCCAGCACGAGCGCCCGGTCCCGCGGGCTCAGTCGGTCGCGGCCAGCCCACGCGCGCTCCAGCCCATGCCGAGCCGCTCCGGGGATGGCCGTCCAGCTGGCGCTGCTGGCAAGGGCCAGCCCCGCGATCGCGAAGGTCGAGTCGAGATCGAGCGCGCGAGCGAACCGGTCGGTTGCGTCGGCATATTCAGCGCGGCGTTGCGCCGCCTGCCCCTCGAGATAGAGTCGGAGTGCCGGAAGGGATGTATTGGCCAGCCCGTCGAGCGCATGCGATTCCCCCGCGCCCTCGGTGATGAGCTGGGCGATCAGGCGGTCCACCAGCCGGGGAAGGCTGTCCGCCGGGCCCTCGGCCCTCGCCTCCACGCGCGGGCCGCCCCCCGACACCGACACCAGCGAGGCATTGAGGGAGACGTGCCCCGGCGTGCCGACCACGCCCCCCAGAAGAAGCTGGCCCGCGCCGACCCGTCGCGCCACGCCGAGCGCGGCGTCCTCCGGCAGGTCGTCCGCGTCCGAGCCAGCCGAGTGCCGCCAGGCGGCCATCACCGAGCGCGGGTCGGCGGCGCGCGCGCTCCCCTCGCCGGTCAGCCTCGCCGCCACCAGGTCGATCATTCCCTCGCGCAGATAACTCAACTCCCGCGCCGCGCCGCTCACCCGGAAGGGTGCCACGGCGACGAGGCTGGGGTTGAGCGCGATCTTCGGTTGTGGCCACAGGAAGTACGCCGCGGCGCCAAGCGCGACGACCCCGGCCAGCGCCGCGACGGCGAGGGGCCACCGGCGTCCAAGCGGTCTGGGTGTGAGCGCCGTCGCCGCCGAGGTGACGCCCGACTCGCGTGGCGTGATGAGCGCCTCGGCGAATGCCGCGGCGGTGGGAAACCGGTCGGCCGGCGCCTTGGCCATCGCCCGCACCACGCTCTGCTCCACCGCGATCGGCACCGTGTCGCGTACCGTCCGGAGCGGCGGGACCGGGTCGAGCGCGTGGCGCGCGAGCAGACCCTGGGGCGTCGGCGCGCTGAACGGCGGCTGTCCGGCGAGCATCTCGTAGAGCACGCAGCCGAAGGCATACAGATCGCTGCGTCCGTCGAGCTGCCGTCCCGCGGCAGCCTGTTCGGGGCTCATGTAGGCCGGTGTCCCGAGCGCCAGGCCGGTCTCGGTCATGCGCTCGCTGCCGGCCACGGAGATGGCCCGGGCTACTCCGAAATCGGCCACCACCGCCTGGTCGCCCTCGAGCAGGATGTTCTCCGGCTTGATGTCGCGGTGGATGATGTTGCGCGAGTGGGCGTATCCCAGCGCGCTCAGGACCTGGTCGGCGATGCGCAGCGCCTGGTCGAGCGGGAGCTGGCTCTCCCGCACCAGTCGCTGCCGCAGCGACTCGCCCTCCACGTAGGGCATGGTGTACCAGAGCCGGCCCGCGTCCTCGCCGGAGTCGTGCACCGGCAGGATGTGGGGATGCCGCAGGCGGGCGGCGATCCGGATCTCCTGGAGGAACCGGTCGGGGCCGAGCGAGGCCACCAGCTCGCCGCGGAGGACCTTGAGCGCAACGGGGCGGTCGTGTCGGAGATCCTGCGCCAGCCACACGGTCGCCATCCCGCCCCGACCGAGCTCGCGCTCGATGCGGTAGCGATCGGCCAACGCGGTGACGAACACGTCGGACAGGGGAGAGGTCACGGTCCGGCGGCCATCCGAGCGCGCACGACCGCGTCCCAGTTCGACACCACCGTCAGCTCGCCGGCGGTGTCACCCTGCAGGAAGATGAAATGGGAACCGTCGGGCATGACGTCGTAGTTCGCGTGCGGATTGCTTGCGAAGAGGTAATCGTCACGCAGCACCGGATCGCGAGCCGTCACGGTGAAGGTCGGTGCCGGCCGGACCGTCGCGGCCATCAGCATCCCGTCGCCCCGATAGAACAGGCGCCGCCCATCCCGCGACCAGACCGCTCGGTTCCGCCAGTCACCGAGACCTGGATCCGCGCGCCCGGCCCGGGGAACGGCTGCACCACGACTTCACTGCGTCCCGACTCGTCGGTGACGAAGGCGATCCAGCGTCCGTCGGGCGAGAGCCGCATCATTTGCTCAATGGCCGTCTGACTGTTCGCGACCGGCCGGGGTGTCGTATCGCCGGCCAGGTGCCGGTAGAAAATATCGGCGCCCGCGGTGTCCAGCTGATAACCTTGACCGCGACCCGGCGGTCGTGCTTGAGGTCGTGGGCCAGGTACACCGTGGCCATGCCGCCCTGGCCGAGCTCGCGCTCGACGCGGTAGCCGTGGCCGAGCGCCGCGGCGAGCGTGTCCGTCACGATGGAGGCGCCTCCGGTCGGGAGCTGGGCGCGGATCGGCCCGCCTCCAATCTGCCGTGGCGGCAGGCGGAAGGCGAGGGCGGGTCGGTCAGCCGAAGAGTAGCGGACCCAGGAGCACAGCCCAGAGATAGAGTCCCAGGCCGAACACCGTGTGCGTCATCAGGCTCTTGAGCCGGGCCTGAGTGGGGTTCGGCGCCTTGGAAGCGGCGATGCCCAACCCGAACGAGGGCTGCATCACCAGCCAGGGCATGGCCACGGTGACGATTCCGAAGGCGAGCGCGGGCAGAAGCGTAGGCCGCTCCAGCCAGGTCGTCGAAGCGATCAGGACGAACGCGAGGGCCAGGACGGTGCCGATCAGATAGTGGGCGGACCAGCCCACCGGGCATTCGTGCGCTTTCGGTGGGGCTGCCGCGATGCTCGGATGCACCAGCGTGCCCTCCGGCATGTAGAGAAGCCACCGTCCAAGTAGGCAGTAGTTCAACGAGACGATCCCGAAGCCCCGCTTCAGGAGCAGACCCCAGAGGTCGATGGCAAGCGTGGCGCCGAGGCCGATCAGCACGGCGCCGAGCACATGCGTCGCGTGGGGCATCGTGCGTGCGCCTACGCCGCTCGCCGCCCCTCGGCCTGGGCTTTTCGCGCGAGCCGGCTGTTCCGGATACCGTAGCTGAAATAGATGATCAATCCCAGCGCCAGCCAGATCCCGAACCGGATCCAGGTAATCGTGGGCAGCTGGAACATCAGATAGAGACAGCTCACGATCGAAAGGATCGGGGTCACCGGAACCCAGGGCGCCCGGAACGGACGCAACCGGTCCGGCTCCGCCCGGCGGAGCACGATCACCCCGGCCGACACGAGCACGAAGGCGAAAAGCGTCCCGATGTTGGTCAGATCCACGACTTCCGCGATGTTGGCGAAGGCGGCGAAGCTCGCCACGAACGTCCCGGTGATGATCGTGCCGATGTAGGGCGTCTTGAACCGGGGATGGACCCGCGCGAAGAACGGCGGCAGCAGGCCGTCCCGGGCCATCGACATGAAGATCCGCGGCTGGCCCAGCTGGAACACCAGCAGCACGCTGCTCATGGCGATAACCGCGCCGAGCGACACGATCAGTCGCGAGGCGGTCAGCAACCGGGGGGAGCCGTCCGCCAGCGAGAGCGCGGTGATCATCGGCTCGGGGGTGCCCAGCTTGTTCCATGGCGCCATCCCCGTCATCACCGCCGCCAGCACGATGTAGAGCACGGTGCAGACGATGAGGCTCATGATGATCCCGAAGGGCATGTCCTTTGCCGGGTTCCGCGCCTCCTCCGCCGCTGTGCTGGTGGCGTCGAATCCGATGTAGCTGAAGAAGATGATGGCCGCGCCCGCGCTGATCCCGGCGAACCCGTTGGGCGAGAACCCGCCGAGGCCGGGGTCGTTCCAGAGCTCGGGCTTGATCAGGGTCGATCCCACGGCCACGAAGAACAGGATGATGCCGATCTTGAGCAGCACCATCGCGTTGTTCGAATTGGCCGACTCCCGGATACCGATGATCAGGATCACCGTGATGATCGCGACGATCAGAAAGGCGGGGAGATTGGCGATGAACGGGAAGCCGAAGATGCGGGGGGCGCTGTCGATGGCGGAAGCGAGGTACCGACTGGCGGGGTCTGTCGCGCCCCCGGCGATCGCCTCCGCGGCGATGTGGGCCGATCGCCAGTCGGTCGCGAGCCAGGCCGGCAGCGAGACCCCGAAGTGGGTCAGCATCTCTCGGAAGTACCCCGACCACCCGATCGCGACCCCGATGTTCCCCACCGCGTACTCCACGATCAGGTCCCAGCCGATGATCCACGCCACCAGCTCGCCAAGCGAGGCATACGCGTAGGTGTAGGCCGAGCCCGAAATCGGCACCATGGCCGCGAACTCGGCGTAGCACAGCGCCGCGAAGCCGCAGGTGACTGCGGTGAGCAGGAACGAGAGCACGATCGCGGGCCCCGCGCCCGGCCGCAGCGCGTCGCCCACGATGGCGGTGCCGGTGGTGGCGAAGATCCCGGCGCCGATCGTGGCGCCGACGCCGAGGGCGGTGAGGTGCCATTTGCCGAGCGTGCGACGGAGCCCGCCGCGCTCGAGGATATCGTCTTCGCAATCCTGCACGGACTTCCGAAGCAACAGCCGCTGCATGAAGGTCCTCGAATGGAGCGAGCGCGGGGATGCGGGGGACTAGGAGCTGAGCTTCCCCGGGAGCGTGAAGGTGACGGTCGTGGTGCCGGCGACGCGGGTACCGTCGGGAGCCCGGGCCGGGGTAAAGCGGAAGCTGCGGATCACTTCGTCGAACTTCCGGGCATAGTCCTCATCGTCGATGGCCGGATTGACCTGGTACCGCTCCACCCGGCCGTCCACCTGGACCCAGAACGTGACATCGAGCGACGCGCCGCGAAGCTTCTTCGGCGGCGTATCGAAGGGGAAGGCCAGATCGCGCAGCTCCGGCGGACGGATGGTGCCACCCTCGCCGCCGGCCCCTGCGCCGGGGCCGTTGCCGGCGCCTCCACCGGTGTTGCCCCCGAGCCCTCCGCCGGTGCCACCACCTGCCCCACCGTCCGCGCCGGGGCCCGTGCCCGGTCCAGCGGCCGGTGCCGTCTCGGCCGATGCCACCGCGCCCGCGGCGGCCGGCTGCGTATCCGGCGGCACCGGAGTTGGCGGGGGCGGCGTAACCGTCGGCGCGACGACCGGCTCGGGCTTGGGCGGGGGTGGCTCCGGAACCGGCGGGCGCGGCATGACCGGAGCCGCGGCCGGCCGGGGGAGCGGCGGGAGGGTAATATATCGCACCTCGGGACCCCCGCCACCGCCGCCACCGCCCCCGCCCTCCAGCGCCAGAAGGCTCGGGGCGCCGGGCGCGGGAAGCCTGCGCCACAGCCGGTCGCCGCTCAGAATGATCGCGCCCACCAGCAGCGCATGCAGCAGCAGCGAGATGACGAAGCCGCCGTAGCGGCGGTCATGACCGGGCAGCAGGATGTGGGGCGGTTGCTGCGCGCGCGTGGGTCCCCCGAGGATGATGCGATGTGCCTGGGTAAAGATAGCGCCTCCGGGTCTCCCCCCTCGGAGACGTGCCCGCGGGGGCCGAAAACACGCGCGGGAGCCCGGAGGCTCCCGCGCGACGGCTTCGACCCGTGGGGCGGCCTACTTCGGTTTGTTCGCTTCGGCCGGGGTGAAGCCGATGATCTGGACGCCGGCCCCGCGGGCCACGTCCATCGCCTGAATCACGTCCTGATAAATCCGGTTCTGCCCGGCCTTGATGAACAGCAGCTTTGCCGGCCGGGGGTCGAAGATCGCGTGGATCTGGGTGTCCAGCTGGTCCTTGGGGACCGGCTGGCCGTTGATGGCGTACCCGCCGTCGTCGTTCAGCTCCAGCACGATCTGGTTGTTCGCCTGCTGGGTCACCGTGGTGTTGTCCGGCGGCGGCACCTGCACATCGATGGCCATCCGCGAGAGCGGCTGCGTGATCATGAAGATGATCAGCAGCACCAGCAGGATGTCGATCATCGGCACGACATTCGGCTCGGACGATACCGCGCCGCGCTCACCTCCGCCTCCTCCGGCCATGTTACTTCTCCTTCTTCTTGTCTTCGGGGCCGAAGACGCTGGCGGCCGACTGGTTCGGCTCGGTGATGGCGGCCATCACCCGGACACCGGAGCGCCGGGCGGTCTCCACCGCTTCCTCGATCTTGCCGTACTTGAGCTGGTTGTCCGCCTTGAAGTAGAGGATCTTGTCCTCCGACCGCGCGGCGTAAATCGAGCGGAGCTGGTCCTCCAGGGTGCCCTCCGGCAGCGGCCGCCCGTTGAGGAAGTACCTGCCGAACTCGTCGATCCCCAGAATGACTTCGTTGTCGCCTTCCGGCCGGGGGTCGAGGTTCTTGCCCTTGGGCAAGGTGGCCTTGAACCCCGCGGCGATCAGCGGCGTCACGATCATGAAGATGATCAGCAGCACGAGCATGATGTCGATCA
>Ga0310810_10004689_pt1 | contig 15158 bp, 17 predicted proteins | sample NCmetagenome_FD_207641 | JGI IMG/M metagenome (GOLD analysis project Ga0310810, IMG submission 207641) | Soil microbial communities from experimental microcosm in Duke University, North Carolina, United States - NC | ecosystem: Engineered > Artificial ecosystem > Soil microcosm > Unclassified ...
CGGAACCCTGTGCACGAGGTCGCCGTTGACGAACACTTCCTCCATCGACTGGATGCCGGCGAGCAAGCGGTCGCGCAGCACGCGCACCCGCTCGCGCTCTTCGGCCATCTCGAGCTTGGCGAGGCGGTAGGCCTCGCCCATGCCGATGATCTGGTGCGAGGCGAGCGTGCCGGAGCGAAAGCCCCGCTCGTGCCCGCCCCCGTGCATCTGGGCCTCCAGCCGCACGCGCGGCTTGCGCCGGATGAAGAGCGCGCCGATGCCCTTCGGGCCGTAGGTCTTGTGCGCCGAGAAGGACATCAGGTCCACCTTCAGCGCGCCGAGGTCGACGTCGATCTTGCCGGTCGCCTGCGCGGAGTCGACGTGGAACAGGATGCCGCGCTTGCGGCACATTTCGCCGATCGCGGGGATGTCCTGGATGACGCCGATCTCGTTGTTCACGTACATGACCGACACCAGGATCGTGTCCTTGCGAAGCACGGACTCCAGCCTGGCGAGGTCGAGCAGGCCCTTCTCGTCCACGTCCAGATAGGTCACCTCGAAACCGCGGCGCTCCAGCTCGCGCATCGTGTCGAGCGTCGCCTTGTGCTCCGTCTTCACCGTGACCAGGTGCTTGCCCTTCGTCTTGTAGAACTCGGCCGCCCCTTTTAGCGCAAGGTTGATCGACTCGGTCGCGCCCGAGGTCCACACCAGCTCCTTCGCGTCGCACCTGACGAGCGCCGCCACATGCTCGCGCGCCTCCTCGACCGCTTCCTCGACTTTCCAGCCGAGCGCGTGCGAGCGGCTCGCCGGGTTGCCGTAATGCTCGGTGAGGTAGGGGATCATCTTCTGCGCCACGCGCGGGTCGACCGGCGTGGTCGCGGAGTAATCCAGGTAGATCGGGAATTTGAGCCCGGTCTTCATCAGGCGGCCACTTTCTCCTGATTCGGGGCATCGGCCGGGCGCTGCTCCTCCACATGGCGGAAGTGCTTGATGACCTGGACCGGCTTGCCCTGCTGGTGCGCGATCACGTCCGCGAGCGAAACCGACGAGAGATAGTCGTTCATCTTCTCGTTCAAGGTCGCCCACAGGTCGTGCGTCACGCAGCGCTTGTCGTCGTTGCAGTTCTCCTTGCCGCCGCATTGCGTCGCGTCCACGGCCTCGTCCACGGCGCTGATGATCTGCGCCACCGTGATGTCGTTCACCGAGCGCGCGAGGTTGTATCCGCCGCCCGGGCCGCGCACGCTGTTGACGAGGTGCGCGCGGCGCAGCTTGCCGAAGAGCTGCTCGAGGTAGGAAAGCGAGATGTGCTGGCGCTCGCTGATCGCCGCGAGCGTCACCGGCCCGCGCTGCTGGCGCATGGAGAGATCCACCATCGCGGTGACGGCAAACCGGCCTTTCGTCGTGAGTCTCATGGTCGTTGGTCTCTTAGAGGTTGAATACCTGATCGAATTGGTCAAGTATACCAATCCCGACCAAAACAATCAAGATTTTTTCCCCCGTAATATCAGTTACTTGATCGCGCGAAGCGAATCCGCTTTCGCAGCTTCCCCCGGTTTGTCCTTCAGCTCGAGTCGACGCAGCCGCTCCGTGAGGGCCGACACCTGCTGCTCAAGGTCCTGAGCGTGGTCTACCAGCGCCTGGAGCGTCTTCGCGTAGGGATCGTTTTCGCCCTGCACCACGCCGTACGCCGAGAACTGGGCCTTTTCCCGTCCGGTCGCGTCTCGCTCGAGAATCCGCCCGGCGACGCCGACGACCGTCGCGCCTTCGGGAACCTCCTTCACCACCACCGCGTTCGAGCCGACTTTGGCGTCGTCCCCGACCGTGAAGCCGCCGAGGATCTTCGCGCCCGCCCCGATCACCACGCGCTTGCCGAGGGTCGGGTGGCGTTTTTTGCCGCGGTAGAGCTGCGTGCCGCCGAGCGTCACGCCCTGGTAAATGGTGCAGTCGTCGCCGATCTCCGCCGTCTCCCCGACCACCACGCCCATGCCGTGATCGATGAATACGCGCCGCCCGAGCACCGCAGCCGGATGGATCTCGATCCCGGTCGTCCAGCGGCCGAAGTTCGAGACGAAGCGCGCGAGCCAGTGCAGCCCGGCACCCCAAAGCGCGTGCGCCGCACGGTGAATCCAGATGGCGTGCAGCCCCGGGTAGCAGGTAAGCACCTCCCAGGTGGAGCGCGCCGCCGGGTCGCGCTCGAAAACGCTCGCCACATCCTCTCGCAGCTGCTTGAACATGAAGGAATTCTAGGTTGTCCGAGTAATTCGATCAACTATTTGGACTTGGGCGCCTGAAGCGCGTTCAGCAGCCCGCGGAGGATATTGACTTCCTCGCGCTCGAGCTCCGCGCGTGCAAAAAGCCGGCGCCAGCGCTCGCGCAGCTTGGAGCCCGAGCCCGGATCGAGAAAGCCCACACCCACCGCGGCCTGCTCGAGATGCGCATAGAGCCCTTCGAGGTCTTGGACGGTTGCGCGCTTGCGGCGCTTTTCCGGGAATTCGATGGCGCCCGCGGCCGTCGCCATGAAAAGCTCGTAGGCGACGACCTGCACGGCCTGGGCGAGGTTGAGAGAGCCTTGCCCGGGGCTCGAGGGGATGTGCACGAGGTACTGGCAGGCGAAAACCTCGTCGTTCTCCAAGCCCGTGCGCTCGGCGCCGAAGACAAAGGCGACCTTGCCCTCCAGCTCGAGCGCCTTCGCCGCCGCCGCGCGCGCCTCGAGCACCGCCGGCGCCCACTCGCGCGGGCGCACCGAGAGCGCGAATGCAGCGACGCAGTCCGAGATCGCCTCCTCCAGCTTCGCGTGCACCTGCGCCGCCTGCAGGACGTCGAGCGCGTGCGTGGCCATCCATTGCGATTCCGGATCCGGATAGCGCAGCGGCGCCACCAGGCGCAGGTCGGAAAGGCCCATGGTCTTCATCGCGCGCGCGGCCGCGCCGATGTTGCCCGGATGCTGCGGCCGGCACAGGACGATGCGGACGTGATCGAGCCTCACCGTACTAGAATACGCGCCCCATGCACCCGCTGCTCAACATCGCCGTGAAAGCGGCGCGCCGCGCCGGCAGCATCATCAACCGCGCCGCGCTCGACCGATCCGCGCTCGAAGTGCGATCCAAGAACAAGAACGATTTCGTCACCCAGATCGACAAGGCCTCCGAAGCCGCGATCATCGATGTCATCCGCAAGGCGCATCCCGACCACGCCATCCTCGCCGAGGAATCGGGCGCTTCCGCCCAGAAAAGCGAGTATTGCTGGGTGATCGACCCGCTCGACGGCACGACCAACTTCATTCACGGCTTCCCGCAGTACTGCGTATCGATCGCCGTGCAGCACCGCGGCGTCACGGCGCACGGCGTGGTCTACGACCCGACCAAGAACGAGCTCTTCACCGCCTCCAAGGGCCGCGGCGCGTTCCTGGACGACCGGCGCATCCGCGTTTCGCGCTGCCCGCACCTGAAGGAGGCGCTCGTCGGCACCGGTTTTCCGTTCAAGGAGCTCTCGCGCATCGATCTCTTCATGAAGCAGATGCGCTACCTGATGGAGAACAGCGCCGGCATGCGCCGCGCGGGCGCCGCCGCGCTCGATCTCGCCTACGTGGCCGCGGGACGCATGGACGCGTTCTGGGAGATGGGGCTCTCGCCCTGGGACATGGCCGCGGGCGCGCTCATGGTGCAGGAAGCCGGCGGCCTCGTGGGCGATCTCGCCGGCGAGCCGGGGTTTCTCGACAAGGGCGACATCGCCGCGGCAACGCCCAAGGTGTTTCCCGACCTGCTGCGCGCCCTCGGGTAGGAAGAGTCAGGCCGCCGCGGCTGCCCGGAACTGCATGACGCGGTTCCTGCCCTCCTGCTTCGCCTTGTACATGGCGCGATCCGCGCGCGCGACGAGCGCGTCCATCGTGTTGCCGTCGTCGGGATGGCAGGCGAGCCCGATGCTCACGCTGCAGACGACGCGCTTCTCGTTCACTTCGAGCGGCGCGCCGATCACCGCATCGCGGATGCGCTCGGCGACTTCCAGCGCGCCCCGCGGCGGCGTCTCGGGCAGCAGCACGATGAACTCGTCCCCGCCGTAGCGCGCGAGCACGTCCGTGTAGCGCAGCTCGGCCTGGATCGTGCGCGTGAGCTGGCGCAGCAGCCGGTTGCCCGCGTCGTGGCCGTAGTTGTCGTTCACCGCCTTCAGGTTGTCCGAGTCGATCATGAGGAGGGTCGCGGGGCGGTTATAGCGCAGCGCCTGGCCGAAGAGCCGGTTCGCGGCGATGGAGAAGCCGCGCATGTTCAGCAACCCGGTCAGCTCGTCGGTCTCCGAAAGGAGCTTCGCGCGGTTGAGGCCGTAGCGGATGTCGGCCGAGAACATGGTCACGATGTAGGCCACGAGCAGCACCGGCGCGATCTGCGCCGCGAAGCCGCCGAGGAAGTTGAGCGTGAACAGGCGGTCCATCGTGATGCCGCCCAGGTACACATGGCAGGCCGCGATCAGCGCCACCTCGACGAGCGTGGTCAGCTTGCCGAGGGTGAGCGCCGCCGTGATCACCGGCAGGAGGTAGGTGTTGATGAGCGGGCTCGAGAGGCCGCCGCTGAAATAGAGCACCCAGGTGATGAAGGCGATCATGGCCCAGGTCTCGAGGGCGACCTTCCAGCGCGACTCGCGCCGGTAGAAGTTGGCGTAGCGGAAGGCGAGCACGAAGGCGGCGTAGAAGAAGCACGAGGCAAGCACCGCGGCCTCGGACTCCTTGTCCGTGCTGTCGCCGCCATAGATCGAGTAAAGGAGGACGAGGATCAGCAGCAGCCAGTGGATCTCGGCCACCGTGCGCGAGATGCCGCGCAGCTCCTCCTGCTCGATGCTGGGCCCAGTGCCCCGCCCCGCGGCTGGATGCGGATGAATCGACATTTCGAAAAACCCCCGAGCGCAAATCTTATCCGAAACCTTATCCGAAACGCCGGTCCTGACCCGTTTTCACAAGCGAATCTGCGGGATACGCGAGGCAAACGCGGCGCCAAGCACCGCGACGCACGCCGCGCCCATGAAGCAAAGGTGAAAAGCGTGCACCACGGGCGCGACGTCCGCGCTCCCTTTCAGCGCGGCCTCGAGGTTGAGCCCCTGTAGCAGCCCGAACACCACCGAGCCAAAGAGCGCGGTTCCCACCGCCGAGCCGAGCGAGCGAAAGAGCGATACCGTCGCCGCCGCCGCGCCCAGGCGCGCCCGCCCGGCCGCCGTCTGGACGATGAGCTGCGCGCAGGGCATCACCGTGCCGAAACCGACGCCCGCGCCGAAGCCGACCGCGCAGACGAGCGCAGGCGATGGCGGCACGAAGCCCAGCACGAGCAGCATCACCGCCGCCCAAGCAAGGCCGAGGCTCGGCCAGCGCGAGATCCGGCCGCTGCGCGCGATGATGCGCCCGGTGATCGTCGCGCCGGCCACCAGGCCGAAGGTGAGCGGCAGCATGAGCAGGCCCGCGCGCGCCGGATCGACGCGATGCCCGAGCTGCAGGTAGATGGGCAGGAAGAAAATGAGCGAGAACATGCAGGCGGTGAAGCAGACGACCGTGGCGGCGATGAGGCCGATGGGCCGGATGCGCAGCAGCTCGAGCGGGAGAAAGGGCGCCGCGCGGGCGCGCTCATACCAGACGAGCCCCGACCACAAGGCGATCGACACGAGCGCGAGCGCGACCCCGAGGACCGAAAGCCAGGCAAAGCGGCTGCCGCCGAAGCCGAGCCAGAGCAGACCGGTCGTCGCGGCGAGCGCGAACCAGGCGACCCCGAGCCGGTCTTGCAGCGCCGCGCCGCGGTCGGCGAGCGGCGTCCTTGCGAGTCGCGATAGCCGCCAGGCGGCGAAGGCGCAGAGCGGCAGATTCACCCAGAAGAGCCAGCGCCAGCTCGCGTGCGCGACGGCGAAGCCGCCGATCACCGGCCCCGTGACGCTCGCGAGCGTGAACACCGCGGCGAAATAGCCCTGGAAGCGGCCGCGCTCGCGCGGCGGCACCAGCTCGCCAATCAGCGCCTGCGACATCACCATGAGGCCGCCGCCGCCCAGCCCCTGCACCACACGCCCGGCGATCAGCACCGGCATCGAGGGCGCAAGCCCGCAGGCGATCGAGCCGAGCGCGAAAACGGCGACCGCACCGGCGAGCACGTCGCGCCGTCCGTGCCGGTCGCCGAGACGCCCATAGAGGGGGCCCATCACGGTGACCGCGAGGAGGTAGCCCACCGCGATCCAGGAAGTGTCTCGCAGGCCGCCGAGATCGGCGGCGATCGCCGGGGTCGCGGTGGCGAGCAGCGTCTGGTCGACCGCCGCGAGGAACATCGGCAGCATGACCGCCGAAAAAATGGCGAGGAAGTCGCGCACGCTCACCTGCGGCGCGCGCGCCTCACTTGAGACGGGCTCCACGCCCGTCCGTCTTACCAGCAAATCCAGGGGCGCGGCTACCCTGCCCCTAGGCTGCCTGGCGCCGTCCCGCGTGCCGGCCCTCGCCGATTTCCTCGATGAGCTTGCGGCTGAAGGCCGGGATGTCGGCCGGCTTGCGGCTCGAGACAAGACCGTGGTCGACCACCACCGGCTCGTCGATCCAGCGCGCGCCGGCGTTGGCGAGATCGGTCTTGAGCGAAGGCCAGGAGGTGAGGGTGCGGCCCTTCACGACGCCCGCCTCGATCAAGGTCCAGGGGCCGTGGCAGATCACGCCGACGGGCTTGCCGCGCTCGACGAACTCGCGCGCGAACTTCACCGCGGCGGGATTCGTGCGCAGCTGGTCCGGGTTCGCCACGCCGCCCGGCAGGAGCAGCGCGTCGAAGTCGTCGACGTTCGCCTTCGCCACCTCCACGTCGACCGGAAACCGGTCGCCCTTGTCGAAATGGTTCCAGCCCTGCACTTCGCCCTTCGCGGGCGACACGATCGCGGTGCTCGCGCCCGCTTCCTCGAGCGCGTTGCGCGGGCCGGTCATCTCCGACTGCTCGAAGCCCTCGGCGACGAGGATCGCAACTTTCTTGCCGTTCAGCATGGCGCCTCCTTTCAGTGGCGCGACACGCCGGCGAGCGCATCGCCCGCCTTGCCTTTTTTAGCGGCGGCGAGATCGCCCAGCGAAACGATGCCGACGAGGCGCTTGTCTCGATTGAGCACCGGCAAACGCCGGATCTGCAGCTCGCCCATGTTGCGGGCGAGATCGTCGACCGACTCGTCCTCGTAGACGTACTTGATCTCGGCGGACATGATGTCGCGCACGCGGCACTCGTCGGGCGCCTTGCCGCGCGCGACCGCGCGCAGCGCGATGTCCCGGTCGGTCAGGATCCCGACGATCCTGTCGTCCTCGCCCACCGGAATGCTGCCGGCGTCGATCTCCGCCATCATCTCGGCGGCGTGCTGCACGGTGTCGTTCGGCGACGCGAGCTTCACGTCGCGGCTCATGACGTCTCGTATGCGCATAGGGAGTCTCCTTTCGAATAGCGTGGGAAATCCCCGCGCGCGCGAAGTTCCCGCGCGCTGCTGTCGTCCTTTCGGGGACGGCGCCGCTAGCCCAGGACGTCTTTGGTGCTCGTGATGAGCACGCAGGTGCAGCCGGTCTCGCTCCACACGCGCTTGTCGCCGGTGCCCGGCGTGGCGCGGTTGTAGTCGCCGGGGAAGAGCTTGCGGTCGTCGATCCAGAGCTCGCCGCTCAGAAGGTGGAGCTCCTCCACGCCCGCGTGGGTGTGCGGCGGATACTCGGCCCCCGGCGTGAGCGTCACGAGCATGCTCACCACATGCTTTTCTTCGTCGGTGGCGAGCAGCTTCACGCTGATGCCGGGCGCCACGTTCTCCCACGCCGGCCAGCTCGCCTGGCGGCGCGAAGGCAGGAGCGGCGCGGTGCCGGTTCCCGCCGCGATGCGCAGCGCGAGGCGCGCCTGCAGCGACGGGGCCGGCCGCAGCACGTCCTTCGGCCAGGCGACGAACGAGTCGAGGAGCGGCTTCAGCATGCCGTGCTCGCGCGTGCAGGCCTCGCACGAGGCGAGATGCGCCTCGACCGCGGCCGCTTCCCTCTCAGGGAGCGCGCCGAGCGTGTAGGCGCAGACCTGCTCCGACTGGTCGCAGAGGCGCGGCTCGAGGCTCATGACGTTTCCGGTCCGGCGGCGAGGGCCTTGCGCAGCTTGTGCAGCCCGGAGCGGATGCGCGTCTTGACGGTGCCGAGCGGCTCGTTCAGGCGCGCGGCCACCTCGACATGCGTGAGCTCGTCGAAAAACGCGGACTCGATCGCCCTGCGCTCATCGGCGTTGAGGCACGCAAGCGCCCCTTGCAGGGAAGCAGCCTGCTCGAGGAGCTCCACGGGGTCCTTCGCGGGCGGCGCCGCCTCCTCGGCCGCATCGGCGGGTGCGCCGCCGTTCGCGCGCTTCTTGCGCTGGTCGAACCGCAGGCGATCGATCGAGCGCGAGCGCGCCTGGTTCATGATCCAGCCGAGCACGGTGCCGTTGGCCGGGTCATAGCGCGAGGCCTTGCGCCACACATCGTGGAAGACGTCGAGCGTCACTTCCTCGGCCACCTCTCGGCTGCCGGTGAGCCGCACGGCGAGCGTAAAGACCGGACGGTGGGCTCTCTCGTACAGGGCATGCAGCGCCACCTGGTCGCCCGCGGCGCTCGCGCGAACGAGATCGACCCATTCGCGCTCGGTGACGAGCTTCGCGGGCTTGCGCGCATAGAGCACGTCGCCCAGCGTCGGCTCGGCAACCCGCGCGACAGTGGGCGCCGTCGGCGTCGCGGCACCCTCGCCCCGTGTCTCGATGTAGTCCATGCCGAGGGCGAAGGATACACAACGTCTTTGAACGGGAAAGTCACTGGATGCACTACAGAGAGCCGGGAAATTCCGTGAAGCGCCGCAGCGCCGGCCTGTCCCGCTCGGCCAGCATCAGGTCGAGGACTTCGAGCAGCAACGGGTCGGGAACGCGCCGGTGGCCCACCATGTACTGCGCCAAGATCGTTTCGTTCGTACCGAGGCGCACCGCAAGCTCGGGCATTCCGCCCACCAGGTCCGCCGCCGCCCGCAAAATCCTGCCCGCCCTCGTGCTCATGTTTCATCTATCCCTTGGCCGGTGCCTAAGTGTCCAAAACGCCAACCGGGCGAAGACGGATTGACCGGTGCGAATGAATTATCTGCGCCTGGGTTTCTTTCGGGCCTCCTCGGCTTCATCCAGGCCGCCGCCCAGTCCCGCTTCATCGGCGCCGACGACGCGATCGGTACCGCGATCCGCTCCCGGGTCGGGCGGACGGTTGCCCGGGCCGGCGCGCTCGCCGGTGCGGTGACGGTCGCTGTCGGCGTCCATGCCCTCGCGCTCCGTCGCCGGCGTATTGGGCATGTCCGAGCCGCTGTCGGAGCTGTCGCTCGGCCCCAGCGTGCGGGTGTCGTGGCCTTTGGGCCGCTTTTTCGAATCGTCCGGCGCGTTGTCCGGATCAAGCGTGCTCGTTCCGGCCATGGCGCTACGCTTTGCGCTCGCTGTCGTGGACGGAGCCGCGCCAGCCGCCGGTCTCGTTGCCGCGCTCCTCGATGAATTCCTTGAACTGCTCGAGCGTTTTCTCGACGCGCCCGCTCAGCACGCCGACGGCCTCGCCCGCGTGCTCCAGCATCCCCTCGGGCTCATAGGCCATCGCGAGATGGATCGCGGTGCGGTTGTCGTCGACCGGGTGGAAGCGCACGGTGCCCGCGTTCGGCGCGCCGCTCACGCTCTTCCAGGAGATGCGCGTGTCGGGCTCCTGCTCGGTGATCTCGGCGTCCCACTCCTTGTCCTTGCCCCACACCTCGGCGTGCCAGTGCACGTGCGTGTCGTCGAGCTGGCGCACTTCCTTCACGCCGGCCATGAAGCGCGGGAATTCCTCGAACTGGGTCCACTGGTTGTACACCGCGCGCAGCGGCGCGCCGACCTCGATTGTCTTTTCGACTCGTTCCATGATCCGTCGCCTCTCCATGTAAAAGCAGTTGGGACGCGGCCGCCAGCGCGAAGTTCAGGCGCTTCCCGTCACCGCACTCGCGAGCGTTTCGTAGGACGCCGCGCGACGCAGCTTCGAGCGCGTCGTCGTGCGGTGCAAACGCGCCAAACGCTTTTGAACTTCACCAGCGCTTCGTGTTCTCCGCAAGATGCGCAAAATCGCCCTCATCAGCGAGCACGCCTCGCCGCTCGCCGCCACCGGCGGCGCGGACGCGGGCGGCCAGAACATCTACGTCGCGCACGTCGCGCGCCAGCTCGCGCGCCACGGCTATCTCGTCGACGTCTTCACCCGGCGCGAGGAGGCGGCCGCCCCCGAAACGGTGCGCACCGACGACGGCTACCGCGTCATCCACCTGAGAGCCGGGCCGGCGCGGCCGATCGCCAAGGAAAAGCTGCTCGTCCACATGGGCGACTTCGCCGAAGGGCTGCTGCGCTGGTTCTGGCGCGCGCGCGCCGGCGGCATTCCGTACGAGCTCGCGCACGCCAACTTCTTCATGTCGGGCCTCGCCGCGCTCGCGGTGAAGCGCGCTTTCGGCGTGCCGCTCGTCATGACCTTCCACGCGCTCGGCAAAGTACGCCGCCGGCACCAGCGCGAGGCCGACGGCTTTCCGGACGCGCGCTTCGAGATCGAGGAGATGCTGGTGCGCGAGGCCGATCGCATCGTCGCGGAGTGCCCGCAGGATCGCGAGGACCTGATCGCGCTCTACGGCGCCCGGCCGCGCCAGATCCATACGGTGCCCTGCGGCTTCGACGCGGGCGAATTCTCGCCGCTCGAGCGCCGCTTCGCGCGCGCGGCGCTGCGCTGGGATCCGAACGCCTTCGTGATCCTGCAGCTCGGGCGCCTCGTGCCGCGCAAGGGCGTCGACAACGTGATCGACGCGCTCGGGCTTCTTCGCGGCGCAGAAGCGCCCGAGCCGCGCCTGTACGTGGTCGGCGGCGACAGCGACGAGCCGGATGAGCAGGCAACGCCGGAAATCGCGCGCCTGCGTAAGATCGCGCGCGACGCGGGCGTCGAAGACCAGGCCGTCTTTGTAGGTCGCCGCGAGCGCGCCGTATTGCGCCTTTACTACGCGGCCTGCGACGTCTTCGTGACGACGCCGTGGTACGAGCCCTTCGGCATTACCCCTGTCGAGGCCATGGCCTGCGCACGGCCGGTGATCGGCTCGCGCGTCGGCGGCATCGCCTCCACGGTCGTCGACGGCGTCACCGGCTATCTCGTGCCGCCCAAGGATCCGGCCGCGCTCGCCGCGCGGCTGGATGCGCTCAGGCGCAATCCGGCCGAAGGCGAAGCGATGGGCCGCGCCGGACGCGCGCGTGCGGCGAGCCTGTACACCTGGCTCGGCGTCGCGCGGCGCCTGGGCGTCGTCTACGAGCGCGCGCTCGCCAGCAAGGCGCCCGAGGCGCGCCCGGCCCGGAGCGCTCTGCAAGTGGCGCTCCAGGCGGGAGCCGCCGGGTGAGCCAGAGCTGGGCCGTGTTCCTCGACAAGGACGGCACGCTCGTGCGCGATGTGCCGTACAACGCGGACCCCGCGCGCATGCAGTTCGCGCCCGGCGCCGAGGAGGCGTTGCGGCGGCTCGCGACGCTGCGCGCTCCGCTCGTCGTGGTGAGCAACCAGCCCGCAGTCGCGCTCCGCCGCTGCGCGATCGCCGACATGAAGGCGGTCGAGCGCCGGCTGCAGGCCATGTTCGACGAATGCGGCGCGAGGCTCGCCGCCTTCTACTTCTGCCCGCACCATCCCGAGGGCGTCGATCCGCTCTATCGCCTCGCCTGCCGCTGCCGCAAGCCCCGGCCGGGGCTGCTGCTGCGCGCCGCGCGGCAGCTCGGCGTGGATCTCGCCGGCTCGTGGATGGTGGGCGACATCCTGGATGACGTGGAAGCCGGCCGGCGCGCCGGCTGCCGCACCGTGCTGATCGACAACGGCAACGAGACCGTGTGGCGCTCCGGCCCGCGGCGCACGCCGCATCACGTCGTCGGAAGCGCGGCCGAGGCCGCGCATCTCATTCTGGCCGCCGCATGAGCGCCGCTCCGGCCCGCTGGCAAAACGCGCGCAACGTGCTTTGCGTGCGGCTCGACAACCTCGGCGACGTGCTCATGACGACGCCGGCGATCCGCGCCCTCAAGGCTGCCGCGCCGGAGCGCTGTATCACGCTGCTCGCTTCCGCCGCCGGCGCGCAGGTCGCCCGCTACCTGCCGGACATCGACCGGGTGTTGCACTACGACGCGCCGTGGATGAAGCCGCCAAGCAGCGGGACCGAGGGCGATCGCGCCATGGTCGAATCGCTCGCGCAAGCGCGCTTCGACGCCGCGGTGCTCTTCACCGTCTACAGCCAGAGCGCGCTTCCGGCGGCGCTCCTTTGCCGCCTCGCGGGCATTCCGCTGCGCATCGCGCACTGCCGCGAGAACCCGTACGAGCTCCTCACCGACTGGGTGAGAGAGACCGAGCCCGACGCGCGCGTGCGCCACGAAGCGCAGCGCCAGCTCGATCTCGTCGCCGAGACCGGCGCCAGCACCGCCGACGTGCGCCTGCGCTTCGAGGTGCCGTCCGCGGCGCGCGCCGAGGCTGCGCGCCTGCTCGCCGAAGTCGGCGTGCGGCCGCCCTTCATCGCGCTGCATCCGGGCGCGAGCGCCGCCTCGCGCCGCTACCCGGCCGCGAAATTCGCCGCGGTGGCGCGCGCCCTCGCCGTGCGGCGCGGCTGCGCGGTGCTCATCACGGGCGGCGCGGGCGAGCAGGAGCTCGCCGCGTGCGTGTGCGCGCTCGCCTGTCACCCGCGCGTTCGCAACGTGGCCGGCGCGCTCGACCTCGGCGGCCTGGGCGCGCTCATCGAGCGCGCCGCGCTGCTCATCGCCAATAACAGCGGGCCCGCGCACATCGCTGCGGCGGTGGGAACGCCCGTGGTCGACCTCTACGCGCTCACCAACCCGCAGCACACGCCCTGGGGGGTGCCGCATCGCGTGCTGTACCGCGACGTGCCCTGCCGGTACTGCTACAAGAGCGTCTGCCCGCTCGGGCACAACGACTGCCTGCATTCGGTCGAGCCGCGCGAAGTCGTGGCCGCGGCCTGCGAGCTCCTCGATGCGCCGGCGCAAGTCGCCGCATCGGCGCACGCGCCGCTGCCGCCCCTGCGGCAGGCGGCCCACTGACGATGGTCACGCTCGGCATCAACGCGGCCTATCACGACCCTTCGGCGGCGCTCGTGCGCGACGGCGTGGTCCTCGCCGCCGCCGAGGAAGAGCGCTTCACGCACGTGAAGCACGGCAAGCGCCCGGTGCCGTTTTCCGCCTGGGAGCTGCCGTTCCACGCTATCGATTACTGCCTGCGCGAAGCCGGCATTGCGCTCGCGCAGGTCGATCACGTCGCCTATTCCTACGACCCGGCGCTCTATCGGCCCGAGACGCCGCTGGACGAGCTTTTCCGCTCCTACGTGCTGCAGGCGCGCGGGCAGCTCGCCGACGGCGCGCCCCACCACCTGAAAAAGCGCTTCTCGGGCGCGCGCGCCGACGGGCCCTACCGTTGGCACAACGTCGAGCACCACCTCGCGCACGAGGCGAGCTGCTTTCTCGCGGCGCCCTTCGAGGAGTGCGCGGTGCTCGCGCTCGACGGGCGCGGCGAGCGCGCGACGACAAGCTACGGCGTCTTCGCCGGGGGCGGGTATCGCCGCATCGGGCAGGTCGACCTGCCCCATTCGCTCGGCCTGCTCTACGAGGAAGTCACCGACTACCTCGGCTTCCTGCACTCCTCCGACGAGTACAAGGTGATGGCGCTCGCCTCGTACGGCGAGCCGGCGTACGCGGCCGAGTTCCGCGACATCCTGCGCCCGGCCCGCGGCGGGGCCTATAAGCTCGCGCCCGCGCGCCTCGCCGAGCGCTTCGGTCCGCCGCGGCCGCGCGGCGGGCCGCTCGAGCCGCGCCACTTCGACCTTGCGCGCTCGCTGCAATGGGCGCTCGAGGAAGCCGTGATGGAGATCGTCGGCTGGCTGCACGCCGAAACGGCGATGGAGAACCTGGCCATGGCGGGGGGCGTCGCGCTCAACTGCGTCATGAACGCGCGCATCCGCCGCGAGGGTCCGTTCCGAAGCGTCTGGGTGCAGCCGGCCGCGGGCGATGCGGGCACCGCGCTCGGCGCCGCGCTCTGGATCGATCACGGCGAGCGCGAGGGCGGCCGGCGCTGGCATATGGAGCACGCCTATCTGGGCCCCTCTTTCGGCGACGAGGAGATCGAGCGCTTCCTCGCCTGGTCGAAGCTCCCCTACCGCCGGCTGGAGAACGTTGCCGAGGATACCGCGCGCATGCTCGCCGAGGGCCGGATCGTCGGCTGGTTCCAGGGCCGCATGGAATTCGGCCCGCGCGCGCTCGGCGCGCGCTCGATCCTCGCCTCGCCGATCGATCCCTCCATGCAGGCGCGCCTGAACGAGATCAAGGACCGCGAGGATTTCCGGCCGGTCGCCCCGGTGGTGATGGAGGAGCACGCGGCCGAATGGTTCGAGGACGCGCACGCCGACCCCTTCATGGTGTTCGTGTGCGACGTGCGGCGCGACAAGGAAGCCCTCGTCCCCGCGGTCCGCCACGTCGACGGCACGGCGCGCGTGCAGACCGTGAACCGCGCGCAGCATCCGCTCTGCTACGACCTGCTGGAGGCGTTCCGGCGCCGCACGGGCGTGCCCGTGCTCGTCAATACCTCCTTCAACACGCGCGGCGAGCCGATCGTGTGCACGCCGCGCGACGCCGTCGAGTGCTTCTGGACCTCGCCCCTGGACGCGCTCGTCATCGGCCCGTTCGCGCTCGAGAAGCGGGGCGCGCCATGACGCCCGCCGTTTCGGTCGTGATTCCGACTTACCGGCGACCGGCGCTGCTGGCCGGCTGCCTCGAGGCGCTCATGCACCAGCAAGGCATCGCCCACAGCTACGAGATCCTCGTCTGCGACGACGGGCCCGATGAAGCGACCCAGGGCGTCGCGACCGCCTACGCCGCGCGCGCCGCGGCGCGCGGCGTGCGCCTCACCTACATCGCGGTGGTCGGGACCCAGGGGCCGGCCGCCGCGCGCAACCGCGGCTGGCGCGCCGCGCGCGCCCCCGTCATCGCCTTTACCGACGACGACACGGTGCCCAGCCGCGGCTGGCTCGCCGCGGGCCTGGCGGCGCTCGCGCGCTGGGACGCCTGGGCGATCGCCGGCCGGATCGAGGTGCCGGTGCCGCCCGAGGCCACCGACTACGAGCGGAACACGGCCGAACTCGAGCGCACCGAGTTCGCGACCGC
>Ga0310810_10004690_pt1 | contig 15158 bp, 9 predicted proteins | sample NCmetagenome_FD_207641 | JGI IMG/M metagenome (GOLD analysis project Ga0310810, IMG submission 207641) | Soil microbial communities from experimental microcosm in Duke University, North Carolina, United States - NC | ecosystem: Engineered > Artificial ecosystem > Soil microcosm > Unclassified ...
GCAGTCCCGGTGGAGGGGTCAATATCATGCGCATGCCGTCTCGCCTGGTGCTTTTGAGTCTGCTTCTTCCCGGGTCTCTCTTGCTCGGCGCGGAGGTCGCGGCCGAAGCTCCGGACTCTCACGCCCATATGGACATGCCGGCGAAGGCATCGTCCCCGGCGCACGCGTCGCGCTGGTCCGATCCGGCGTCATGGCCCGACGGCAAGGTGCCGGGCGCAGGCGATGCGGTGACGATCGCCAGGGACAAGGCCATCGTCCTCGACGTCACCCCGCCGGCGCTGCGCAGCCTGACGATCAACGGCAAGCTCAGCTTTGCGAACGACCGCGACCTCGCGCTCACGACCGATTGGATCTATCTCTCGGGCGGCGAGCTCGACATCGGCAGCGAGGCCAGGCCCTACACCCACAAGGCGACGATCACGCTCACGGACAACGTCCCCAACGAAGACATCAACACGATGGGCGACCGCGGCATCATGATGCTGAACGGCACCCTCGAGCTGCACGGTAACCGCACCAACTCGTGGACCAAGCTCGCGAGCACGGCGAAGGCCGGTGCCTCGAAGATCGAGGTGCTGAACGCCGCCGGCTGGCGCAAGGGCGATGTGATCGTCCTCGCCTCGACCGATTACGATCCGCACCAGGCGGAAGAGCGCACGATCGCCGCCGTCAGCGGCAACGCGCTCACCCTCGACAAGCCGCTCCAGTACATGCACTTCGGCGAGATCACCTACGGCGTCGACGAGCGCGGCGAAGTCGGCATGCTGAGCCGCAACATCAAGATCCAGGCGTCGGACGATGCCGAGAAGACCTACTTCGGCGGCCACATCATGGCGATGGCCGGGTCCAAGGTCCACGTCTCGGGCGTCGAGCTCAACCGCATGGGCCAGAACATGCACCTCGCGCGCTACCCGATGCACTGGCACATCGTCGGCGATGCCAAGGGGCAGTACTTCGAGAACTCCTCGATCCACGACACCTACAGCCGCTGCCTCACGGTTCACGGCACCAACGACCTGCTGATCGAGAACAACGTCACCTACAACAACGTCGGCCACTGCTTCTTCCTCGAGGACGCGGTCGAGCACGGCAACCAGATCATCCACAACCTCGCCATCCTCACCAAGTGCCATCCCGACGGAAAGCCCTGTGAGCCGACCAACCTCGGCGCGGTGGCATCGGGAGATGGCCGGGCATTGTCGGCGGCAGGCCAGAAGGCCAACAATGTCCTGATCCCGTCGGACAACACCGCGTCGAGCTTCTGGATCACCAATCCCGACAACAGCTATGTCGACAACGTAGCGGCAGGGTCGGAGTCCACCGGGTTCTGGTTCGCCTTGCCGGAGCACCCGACGGGTGCGTTCCTCGACAAGGCCGGCAGCGAGAACATCTGGCCGCGCCGCACACCGGTGCGCGAGTTCAAGGGCAATACCTCGCACTCGAACTACGACGGGCTGATGTTCGACCGCGGGCCCAAGTCAGACGGCACCTTCAGCGTCGGCGGCAGCAACTACCACTTCGCGTTAAGCGATCCGGCCGACCCGAAGAGCCCGCCGAAGGGCTCGGTGTTCGAGAACTTCACTGCCTACAAGAACCGCAACGGCGCCGTGTGGGGCCGCGGCGAGCTGCACCTATTCAAGAACCTCAGGGTGGCGGACAACGCCATCGGCTTCACCCATGCCGCCTCCGCGGTCGGGCGGGCGCCCTACACCTCGCGGGTCGTCGACTCGGTGTTCGTCGGCGAGAGCGCCAACATTGGCAACCCGCGCACCCCGGCGGAGATCGCCTACGGCCGCAGCCTCCCGAAGACCGACATCCCGGACTTCCCGATCCGTGGCTACGAGTACTACGACCTGCGCCACGACGTTAAGAACACCACGTTCATCAACTTCCAGCCCAATGCAGAGCGCGATTCCGAAGCGGTTTCCTACCTCATGTACACCAGCTTCGGGATGAGCACCGAGAACTCGATCGAGGGCGCGAAGTTCGTCAACTCCAAGCCGGTCGGCTTCCCGCCGCGGGTGCGCCGCTGGGCCTCGGATTTCGGCCGCAGCAACGCCTGGCGCGGCGCGGCCATCCACGACAAGGACGGCTCGGTCAGCGGCGTGCCCAACTCCTACATCGTCCTCGACAACGGCATCTCCGACGACGAGCAGGACTGCACGATCAAGCCGACCTGGGGTGCTGCGGTGTGCAAGGGCGACTTCGGCCACTTCAACGTCGGCGGCAATTTCGGCTTCGGCGGCGAGCCGATCACCGACCCCGTCATGCTCAGCCGCAACGGCCGGCGGTGGGAATACACCGGGCAGACCACGGTCCACAGCGGCTCCGAGGTGCGGGTCGAGACGGCGCGGAAGGACCTGTCCCTCACCTTGAACGAAATGGACGACGGCTCGTGGGTCATCTTCCAGCTTCCCGGCTTCACCACCACGGCCGGGGGCCAGCAGGAACCCAGCCTCGACGCCCTGCGCGCCGCCCAGAAAACCGCGTATTTCAAGGATGGCAACAACCTGTGGGTCAAGCTGGTGGTCGACAACAAAGCCGGCCAGACCGTTGCCCTCGGCCGGCCCGGCTTCGGCGTGAGCACCGTCGGGCCCGGCCCGGGTGGCGCCTTCCCGGCGGGGGCCCGCCTCGACGTCAGCCGCGACGTCAAGGTGACCTCAGCCTCGCAGGATGAGCAAACCCGACGCGAGTAACGCGCTACGAAAGGTTCACGATGGCCCCGCCAGCCAGCGAGAGAGAGCATCGCTGGAGCCGCGTGCGGACGGGCATGAGCGAGGCGGGCATCGATTGCCTGATCGTCGTCGGCAACGCCGGACTTAACCTGTACCGCCTGGCCGACCTGCACTACCTGACCGGTATGGCGCGCGAGGGGGTGCTGCTGTTCCCGCTCGAGGGCGAACCGGTCATGCTTTCCTTCGGGGGCGGCCACGATCCTTCGGCCTGGGTGACCGACCACCGCAACGGCTACCCGCGCTTTGCCGAGGGCATCCTCGGCATCATCGCTGATCGCGGGTGGGACAAGGCCACGTTCGGCGCCTTGCTGTCGGGCTATGAAGGCGACCTCAACTTTCCGCTGCGCGTCCGGCAGGCGATCGCGCAAGCCTTTCCCGACGCAGCGCTAGTCGACGCGGCGCCGATCCTGGCGCGCGTGCGGCTGATCAAGACCGATTACGAAATCCAGTGCTTCAAGGCCGGATGCGAGGTCGGCCTTCGCGCGATCGCCGCGGTGACGGAGCGGGCGCGCCCGGGGGTCAGCGATCTCGACGTCAAGACGGAGCTGATGGGCACGCTGTTCCGCAACGGCTGCGCCTCGCACACCCTGCTGCTGTTCCACTCCGGCAACCGCAGCGTGCACGGGGCGATGGGTGGCTCTCTGCCCTCGCCCACCGGGCGTACGCTGGAGGCGGGCGACGTCATCAACACCGAGTTCGACGCGATGTTCGACGGGTACTGCGCGCAGTTCAACCAGCCGTTCTTTCTCGGCGAGGTGGACGACGCCTACGAAACCATCGCGGCGATCGGCGGCGAATGCTTCGCGGTCGGCCTGGACGCGCTGAAGCCCGGCCTTACCGCGGGCGAGCTGCAGGCGCGCATGCGGGGTCCGCTCCGGGCGCACGGCTACCAGGCGCTCGGCCCGATGTTCCACGGCCTGGGGCTGTCGTTCGAACCGCCCATCGCGCAGACCTCGCTCGGCACCAGCCTGCCGGAGGACCTCGATATCGTGTTCGAGCCGGGCATGGTCGTGGAGCTTGAGCCGCACGTCGTGGCGCCGGACTTCTCGCGCGGCTGCTCGATCGGGTGCCCGGTCCTGGTCACCGAAAGCGGCTGCGAGACGTTGGCCGACGACTGGAAGGCCGAGCCGGTGAGGATTGCCGGCTGAAGCGGAAGCTGGATAACCTCGGCTGGCAATACCTGGCGGAGGAGAGGGGTTGGGCCGGTAGAGGCGACTGGGTCACCGCTTTCGCAAGGGTGGCGAAGGGAAGTCTAAAAGACATCTTTCCTGATTGCTGACCGAGGCGCAGTATTCCGACAAGGACCGGTTGCTGACCATGCACGGCAAAGGGCGCGCCCTCGGGGATTGCGGGGAAGGCGCGACCTGGGCCAGGGTTGGTAAGATGTTCCGTTTGGCATCCTATAGGGCGCCCAAGGAATGCGCAGTCGCTGCTCCGGGAACGTGGTTCTCTTGCTAGCAAACGGCTAACGGCCCGCCGTCAAAGGACGATTGGCGCCGACCCCGCCGGCAAAGCGCCCCTTTGAAACTTTGGCGGGCCCTCACGCCACGCTGATTTTCAGTTCACCATCGCCCTCGTCGATCTTCACCGTGCTGCCGTCGGGAATCTCTCCGGCGAGCAGCTTTTCGGCCAGCGGGTCCTGCAGGTAGCGCTGCACCGCGCGCTTCAGGGGCCGCGCGCCATACACCGGGTCGTACCCCACGCGCCCGAGCCAACGCCGCGCCGCATCCGTCAGGTCGAGCTCGATCTTGCGGTCCCTGAGGAGCTTCTGCACGCGGGCGACCTGGATATCGACGATCGGGGCCATGTTCGCCTGGCTGAGGCGGTGGAACAGGATAATTTCGTCGAGGCGGTTCAAGAATTCCGGGCGGAAGTGGGCGCGGACGACTTCCATCACTTGCGGCTCGACGCTCTCGACGTCCTGCCCTTCCTCGAGCTGCGAGAGGAACTGGCTGCCAAGGTTGCTGGTGAGAATGATCAACGTATTCGAGAAATCGACCACGCGGCCCTGCCCGTCGGTCAGGCGGCCGTCGTCGAGCACTTGCAGCAGCACGTTGAAGACGTCCGGGTGGGCCTTCTCGACCTCGTCGAACAGCACGACCTGGTACGGCCGCCGACGAACCGCTTCGGTTAGCGCGCCACCTTCCTCGTAACCGACATAGCCCGGCGGGGCGCCGATCAGGCGGGCGACCGCGTGCTTTTCCATGTATTCCGACATGTCGATGCGGACCATCGCATTGTCGTCGTCGAACAGGAACCCGGCGAGCGCCTTGGTCAGCTCGGTCTTGCCGACGCCGGTCGGGCCGAGGAAGAGGAAGCTCCCCAATGGCCTGTTCGGGTCCTGCAGCCCGGCGCGGGCGCGGCGCACGGCCTTGGAGACGGCGCTGACCGCCTGCTCCTGGCCGATGACGCGCTTGCCGATCTCGGCTTCCATCGAGAGCAGCTTCTCGCGCTCGCCTTCCATCATCTTGTCGACCGGGATGCCGGTCCAGCGGGAGACGACGCTGGCGATGTCGTCCTCGGTCACTTCCTCGCGCAGCAGCGCGTTGTCGCTCGCCCCTTGCGCCTCGGCGAGCGCCTTCTCGAGGTTCGGTATGCGGCCGTATTGCAGCTCGCCGGCCTTGGCGAGGTCGCCGGTGCGCTGCGCCTGCTCGAGCTCGATGCGCGCCTGGTCGAGCTCCTCCTTGATCTTGCCCTCCGCGGCGATCTTGTCGCGCTCGTTCTGCCAGCGCGTCGTCAGCTCGGCCGATTGCTGCTCGAGGTTGCCGAGCTCTTCGCGCAGCGCCTTCAGGCGGTCTTTCGAGGCCTGGTCCTTCTCCTTGCCGAGCGCCTGTTCCTCGATCTTCAATTGGATGATGCGGCGGTCGAGCGTCTCGATCTCCTCGGGCTTGCTTTCCACTTCCATGCGGATGCGGCTCGCCGCCTCGTCCATCAGGTCGATCGCCTTGTCCGGCAGGAAGCGGTCGGAGATGTAGCGGTTGGAGAGCTGCGCGGCGGCGACGATCGCGCCGTCGGTGATGCGCACGCCGTGGTGCAGCTCGTACTTCTCCTTGAGGCCGCGCAGGATCGAGATCGTGTCTTCCACGGTCGGCTCGTCGACGTAGACCGGCTGGAAGCGGCGCTGCAGCGCGGCGTCCTTCTCGACGTACTTCTGGTACTCGTCGAGCGTGGTCGCGCCGATGCAGTGCAGCTCGCCGCGGGCGAGCGCCGGCTTGATGAGATTGCTGGCATCCATCGAGCCTTCCGAGGCGCCGGCGCCGACGAGGGTGTGCATCTCGTCGATGAACAGGATGATGTGCCCCTCGGCGCCGCGGACTTCGTCGAGCACGGCCTTCAGGCGCTCCTCGAACTCGCCGCGGTACTTCGCGCCGGCGATCAGCGCGCCCATGTCGAGCGCCATCAGCGCGCGGTCCTTGAGGGAGTCGGGCACGTCGCCGTTGGCGATGCGCAGGGCGAGGCCTTCGACGACGGCGGTCTTGCCGGTGCCGGGTTCGCCGATCAGCACCGGGTTGTTCTTGGTCCGGCGGGCGAGGATCTGGATCGTCCGGCGGATCTCCTCGTCGCGGCCGATCACGGGATCGAGCTTGCCGTCGCGCGCGGCCTGGGTGAGGTCGCGGGCGTATTTCTTCATCGCGTCGTAGGCGTTCTCGGCGCTGGCGCTGTCCGCCGTGCGGCCGCCGCGCAGGTCGTTGATCGCATGGTTGAGCGCTTCGGCGGTGACGTTGGCAGCCTTCAGCGCCTGGCCCGCGGCAGTGGTCTTGGCGAGCGCGATGGCGAGCAGGATGCGCTCGACCGTGACGAAGCTGTCGCCGGCCTTGTCGGCCACCTGCTCGGCCTGGTCGAGCACCCGCACGGTGTCATTGTCGAGGCCGGGCGCGGCCTGGGCGCCGCCGCCGGTGACCGCGGCGATCTTGTCCAGCGCCTTGTCGACTTCCTCGACCGCGACGCGCGGATTGCCGCCGGCGCGCTGGATCAGGCCCGAAGCCATGCCCTCCTTGTCCTCGAGCAACGCCTTCAACAGGTGCTCGGGGGTGATGCGCTGGTGGTTGTTTCGGATGGCGACGGTCTGCGCCGATTGCAGGAAGCCTTTCGCGCGGTCGGTGAACTTTTCGAGATTCATGAAGTTTCCCTGTTTCCTTTGCCACGCCCAAGTAGTGTTGCGATTATGTCACACAAGGGTCCCACCTCAGTATTTGCGCCCTTCTCCTCCCCGCTCCACCCAGTCGCCCCGGATCACGGCGGGCTCGCGCGGGACGAAACGCTCCTTGTGGCGCACCATGTAGGCAGCCGCGACGGCTGCCGCCAGTACTCCCGCCAGAGCGCCGATGCCGATCGACCAGCGGGGCCCCCACTGGTCGGCGACCCAGCCGGCGATCGGCGAGCCGAGCGGGGTGCCGCCGAGCGCTATGCCCATGCGGATCGCCATTACGCGCCCGCGCAACGGCGGCGGCGTGGTCAGCTGCATCAGCGCGTTGCTCGAATTGAGGAACGTCAGCAACGCGACGCCGACGATCGCCAGGGCGATACCGAACAGCCAGTAATCGGGGGCCACAGAAGCGAACACGCAGCCGACCGCGAACACCGCGCAACCGGCGAGCAGGTGGGTAAACCACGGCCGTTCGCGTCCCGCGGCGAGCACGGCCCCGGCGACAGTCCCGACGGCCATGATCGAGCTGAGCACGCCGTAGCCGTGCGCATCGGTGTGGAATACCTTGACCGCCATCGCCGAGGTCCAGATGGCGAAGTTCATGCCGAAAGTGCCGATCAGGAACAGCATGACGCAGATCGCCCTGAGGTCGGGCCGGTTCCACACGTAGCTGAAGCCTTCGGCAAACCCGCCGCGCTTGCGTTCGGCGCGGGCGTGCGGGTGCATCTCGTGCCGGCGCAGCAGCAGCAGCGAGGCGAGCACCGCGACGAAGCTGAGGCCGTTGACCAGGAAGGCCCAGCCGATGCCGACACCGGCAATCAGGAAACCGGCCGCCGCCGGGCCGACGAGGCGAGCGCTGTTGAAGCTCGTCGAATTGAGCGCGACCGCGTTGGCAAGGTCCCTCTCCTCGACCAGTTGGCCGACGAACGCCTGCCGCACCGGGGCATCGAACGCCGCCGCGCAACCGAAGGTGAAGGCGAAGGCGTAGACCTGCCACAGCGTCACCACCCCGGCGACGGTCGCCAGCCCGAGCGCCGTCGCCAGCAGCGCCATCGCGCCTTGCGTCAGCAACATCAGCTTGCGCTGGTCGTAACGGTCGGCGACGAGGCCGGTCCAAGGCAGCAGCAGGAGCTGCGGCGCGAACTGCAGCGCGGTGGTGACGCCGACCGCCGAGGCGCTGTGCCGGGTCAGCTCGGTCAACACGAGCCAGTCCTGCGCGATCCGCTGCATCCAGCTGCCGATGTTGGAAACCAGCGAGCCGCCGGCCCAAAGGCGATAGTTGTAGAACTGCAGCGAGCGAAAGGTATCGGCGAACCAGCGCCTCACCGCCCAACGCTCCCGCCATCCGTTTGAGAAGGTGGGAAGCTTTGCGGGTGCCGACGCATGGCGTGCGCGGTAACAGCGCGGGCGGCCGCTGCAAAGCCCGTCCCCCAATCGGGCAAGCGCCCGTTCACCCGTGGGAAAGAACTATGTGAATTCTGGCGTCCGTGCGATGTCGCACGGACGCGTTGGGACGGAGAGCATTGCCCATGGAAATTCCGGTCGAGGAAGCGCCGCCGCTTACCGCAGAACTGGATTTCACACCGGCACAGCGACGACGCGCGATTGCCGCCGCGACGCTCGGCAACGGCCTCGAGTTCTACGACTTCATCACTTTTACTTTCTTCGCGATCCAGATCGGCAACAGCTTCTTCCCGTCGCACGATCGCTTCCTCAGCCTGATGGGATCGCTCGCGACATTCGGCGCTGGCTTCATCACCCGCCCGCTCGGCGCCCATTTCCTCGGCGGTTTCGCCGACAGGCATGGCCGCAAGCCCGGCATGCTGCTCAGCATGAGCCTGATGGGGATCGGAATCACCCTGCTGGCCGTGACGCCCGGCTACGCGACGATTGGCATCGCAGCGCCGGTCATAGCCGTCATGGCCCGGCTGATCCAGGGCTTCGCACTCGGCGGGGAAGTCGGCTCGGCCACGGTGTACATGATGGAAAGCGCAAAGGCGCACCGGCGCGCACTGACCATGGGCTGGCAAGGGGCGAGCCAGAATGTGGCCGCGACCGTCGGCTCACTGGTCGGGTTGATCCTCAGCCTGATGATCAGTGAGGCCGATCTTTCGACGTACGGCTGGCGAATTGCGATGCTCCTCGGCGTCTCGATCGTGCCGGTGGCGCTGTGGGTTCGCAATTCCTTGCCCGAGACGCTGCATGGCCCCGAGACAACGCCGGTCGAGAATGTGGGGTTCAAGGGATACATGCGACCGATCCTGCTCGGCTTCGTTATCATCGCGGCCGGAACCATCGGCACCTACATTTTCAATTACATGGCGACCTATGGGCAAAACACGCTGCACCTTTCCGCCAGCGTTTCCCTTGCCGCCGAATTCGGCGGCAATGGCGTTTCGATCGTGGTCATCCTGCTCGGCGGCTGGCTGAGCGATCTTTATGGCCGGCGCTGGGTCATGATCTGGCCCCAGCTGTTGTTCTGCCTGCTCATCGTGCCGAGCTTCATTTGGCTTACGACAGCGCGGGACACCGTCAGCTTCATCGGTGCAAACCTCATTCTTCAAATCGCTGGAACGCTGCCATACGGCGCCGCCTATGCCGCCATCACCGAGGGTATTCCGAAGGAAGTGAGAGCCAGGGCGTTCGCGCTTGTCTATTCGATCCCCGTCGCTGCATTCGGCGGTACGACGCAACTCATGGTGACCTGGCTGCTGCACATTACCGGCGAACCGATGGCGCTGGCCTGGTACCTCACGGTCATCTCGGCAATCGGTCTTCTGGCGATGATTGGAATGCGCGAAAGCGCCCCCGTGAAGCTCGACGCCATGCAGCCGGCGATGGCCGAATAGTGGCGCCCGTCCGGCCGCATAAGCCGTTCATCGAATTGGTGACCTTTCGCGCGCGCGCGTGCTAGCAAGCCGTCGATCGCCATCGTCCCGGGGGACTCAATGCATCGTTTTCTCGTTACCGTCGCCCTGCCCCTGGCCTTGCTCGCCGGCGCCGCCAGCGCTCAGCAAGCCGCGCCCGAGCCCAAGCTCGCGCCGCTCTCGCAGCTCGTCGGCGAGGTGAACATTCCCTTCGAGACGTTCACCCTGCCCAACGGCCTCACCACCATCGTCAACACCGACCGCAAGGCGCCGGTCGTCGGCGTCACCGTCTACTATCGCGTCGGCTCGAAGAACGAGCCGCGCGGGCGCACGGGGTTCGCCCACCTGTTCGAGCACCTGATGTTCGGCGGCAGCTACAACGTCGAGAATTTCGACATTCCGCTCGAAGGCGCCGGCTCCGACAGTACAAACGGTTCGACCTGGTACGACCGCACCAACTATGTCGAGACCGTGCCCGAAGGCGCGCTCGATCTCGCGCTGTTCGAGGAAAGCGACCGCATGGGCTACCTGCTCGGCGCCGTGAACCAGGACAAGCTCGACAAGCAACGCGGCGTGGTCGAGAACGAGAAACGGCAGGACGATAACCAGCCGTACGGCCTCGTCGAATACCACGTGAACGATGCGCTGCTGCCCGTCGGCCACCCCTATCGGCACACCACCATCGGCTCGATGGCCGACCTCGACGCGGCGACGCTCAACACGGTGCGCAACTGGTTCATCGACCACTACGGGCCGAACAACGTCGTCCTCGCGCTGTCCGGCGATATCGACCTCGCCACCGCGAAGGAAAAAGTGACGAGGTGGTTCGGCGCGATCCCGCGCGGGCCGGCGGTCAAGCCGGTCGCCGCGCCGCCGGTCACGCTTTCCGCACCCAAGCGCGAGACGATCACCGACCAGGTGCCGGTGACGCGTATCCTGCGCACCTGGGTCGGCCCGGGCATCAACTCGCCGGATGAAGTGCCGCTCGACGCCGGGCTTTACGTCCTCGGCGGCCTCGCCAGCTCGCGGCTCGACAACGCGCTGGTGCGCGGCTCCGAAATGGCCGTGTCGGTCACCGCCGACGTCGAGCAGCACGAGCAGATCGGCTTCATCCAGGCGCGAATGGACGTGAAGCCGGGAATCGATCCGGCCGCCGCCGAGAAGAAGTTCGACGAAGTCATCGCCGACCTGGTCAAGACCGGCCCGACCAAGGACGAGCTGCAGCGCGCGGCGACGAGCATCGTCTCGCAGCAGATCGGCGCGCTCGAGCGGGTAGGCGGGTTCTCCGGCAAGGGGGCGACGCTGGCCGAGGGCAAGCTCTATTCAAACGATCCGGCGCACTACAAGAAGGAGCTGGCGGAGCTCGCCGCACTGACCCCGGCGCGCGTGCAGGCCGCGCTGCAGAAGTGGATCGGTAAGCCTTCCTACACGCTGACGATCAGGCCCGGCGAGCGGACGGAAGACGGCGCGCTGCTCGGCGGATGGGGCGACGAGGGCAAGGTTGCCCCGTCCAAGATCGCCGAGAAGGCGCCGACGCTTCCCAAAATGGTCAAGCGCGCGGTGCCGCCGGTCGCACCGGTCAAGGACCTGACCTTCCCTGCCATCGTGCACGCCAAGCTGTCGAACGGCATCCCGGTCGAGCTCGCCCGGCGCACGGCGATCCCCAAGGTCAGCCTGGCGCTGACCTTCGATGCCGGCAATGCCGCCGACCCGACATCCGAGGCCGGCAAGCAATCGATGATGATGAACGCGCTGGAGGAAGGCACGACCAGCCGCACGGCCGAGCAGATCGCCGAGCAGCAGGAGCGGCTCGGCGCGAACATCGACACCGGCACGATCAGCGACGTCAGCTCGGTGACGATGAGCGCACTCACCGCCAACCTGCTGCCCTCGCTGGAACTGATGGCCGACGTCGCCCGCCATCCGGCGTTCCGCGATGCCGACATCGCGCGAGTGCGCGCCCAGCGGCTCGCCGAAATCGCCCAGGAGCAGTCCGATCCCGGCGGCCTCGCCCAGCGCGCGATCCGCCCGCTGATCTACGGCACGGCGCATCCCTATGGCTCGGTCGGCGGCTCGGGCAAGGCGGACTACGTGCAGACGCTGATGCCCGCCGACCTCAAGGCCGAGCACGACAAATGGCTGCGCCCTGACCTTGCCCGCATCACCGTCGTCGGCGATGTGACCATGGCCGAGCTCCTGCCCAAGCTCGAGGCAGCCTTCGGCGACTGGAAGGCGCCCGCCGGCCCGGCGCCGACGAAGGCGATCGACACCGTCGCCGTCACGCCGTCAAAGGCGCAGCTGGTGGTCATCGACCGGCCGAACTCGCCGCAATCCATGCTGCTGCTCGGCAAGGTCCTGCCGCTCAAGGGTACCGACAAGAACCAGGAAGCCGTCGAGCTCGCCAACCAGGTGGTCGGCAACGACTTCCTCTCGCGCCTCAACAGCGACCTGCGTGAGGAAAAGGGCTGGACCTATGGCATCTACAGCTCGCTGTTCCAGGTCGAAGGACCGCGCGGGTTTGTCGTCATCAGCCCGGTGCAAACCGACAAGACGGCGGACTCGATCAGCCTGATCCTTAAGGACATGAAAGCCTTCCCGGCGCAGAAACCGGTCGACCAGGTCGAGCTGCAGCGGGTAACCGAGGGCAACATCCGCAACCTGCCCAATCAGTTCCAGACCAACGGCCAGGTGCTTGGCGCGCTGCTCGAGAACCAGCGGATGGACCGGCCAGACGATTACCAGACAAGACTGCCCGACATCTACCGCTCGATCACCGCCGCGGACATCGACAAGGCAGCGACGCGGTACCTGCAGCCGGACGGCATGGTCATCGTGGTCGTCGGCGACCGCAGCAAGATCGATCCGCAGCTGAAAGCGCTGGGGATGCCGATAACTTACGAGGAAGCGAAGGACCTCTAGGCGCGAGCGTCAGAACTCGACCCGGGAGCCACAGTAGCGATAGCTGACTCCGCCCATGCGGAAGCTCTTGCTGTCCTTGATGACAAGGACCGTGGGGCCGCCCTCGATAGCCTCTCCGCTCTGAATGTCATGGCACTCGTCCGTGATGGTGAAGACGTTGCCCTTGCGGGAAAGCTTCTTGATCGTGCATTCGGCCTGGGCCACGCCAATGGAACTCTTGCCGGCCCAATAATTCACGATCTCGGCGTTCGAGGCGCCCTTGCACGGGCGAGCAGCCGGCACGTAGATGCCCTGCGCCAGTGGCAGCAGGTCGGCAGCGACGGCCGCACTCGACGCGCACACGAACGCGAGAGAAGCCAAACCCGACGGCAAGCGCATTCGCGGCCTCCAGCAGAGTGATGCAGGTGTTACTCGGTAGCGCCTGCGAGTGGCGACGCCTTGAGATCGATAACCTTGTCGCGTTCATAGCCGAGCACGCCGGGCACGGGAGCCATCCGCCCGACCATGGCTCCGTAGAAGTTGTTCATCTTCCCCGCCGCGTGGAGATCAGCCCTGACGCTGGGAAACGCCTCGAGCGATGGCGGCAGGTCCCAGTTCTCCTCGGTCGGCCGGTCGTTCTTCTCCGGAATGTCGACGACTTGCTCGAAACCGTGCACGGCTGCGAAATTGCCGAGGTTCGTGATCTTGCCGGCAACCACGTCGAACTTCACGCTGCCCATGCAATAGCACAGGCCCGAGCCTCCCGCATTGGGGGCGACAAGTATCGGGCCGTACAGCGTGTAGGTCCCCGGCTCGACCTCTTCGAGATAGCTGATGTCGGCATCGCTCTTGGCGAAGGCGAACAGCGGGCCGACCGACACGGTCATCCGCGTCTCGATATCGCCGATGCTGAAAGTCTGCTCCGTCGGCTCGATCGGCTTGTCGCCCGCCTTCACCCCGTCATGAGTCTTGGCGTACTCGGCATTGCGCTGCCACGCCTCCAACTGCTTGGGATATTTCTTCTTCGCCTTGTCGAGCGCCTCCTTCCAATCCGCCTCGAAGGCGCTGCTCTGCGCCTCGCTCGGCGTCTTGAGCAGCATCATCGTCAGACGGGCGGGTCCGTGGAAGAAGATGTAGCCTTTCGCGGGATCGATCTTGGCCTTGCCCGAGACGAGCGCCTTCTGCTCGATGGCGGCGCTGGCGACGTGATCGTCCGCCCAAACCGGAGCTGCCAGCGCTGCGGCGACGATCGCAACACCCATTGCCTTGCCGATCATGGTTTCAACGCCTCGTGTTGCGGCTTGGGACCGGCGGCGACCCGCGCCTGGACAAGCAGGTCTCTTGCGCGGATATCGGGTTCTTCGGGGCCGTTGCCTTCCTCAAAATTGAAGATCTTCCACTGGTCCCGATCGAGGCCGTAGCGGTCATAGCCCTTGTAATGCATGCAGGTGCGCATGTTCGTGCGGCGCATCTTGCGGCGTTCGGCCGAACCGAAGATCGCATCGACCATGGCCGAAGCGATGGCGCCACCGATCGCCCCGCCCAAGCCATAGTTCACCCCATAATAACCCGGGTAAGGCTCGCCGCGGCCGACATAGTATCGGGCGCCTCTCGCGAGAGCGTCACATTCCGTTACGTCGGCGTATGCCTCGTCGAACGAGGTGTCCGGCCGGTGGAAATAGAAATACTTGTCGTAGTCGGCGGCGATTTGCGGCGTTTCCTGGAATGCGAGCGCCGGCGTTTGCACGGCGGCGATTTCCTGCTCGCTGAAATGCCGCCGTGGCGGCTCGCCCTTGATCGCCTGTGCCTGCAGCGCGCCGCTCAGTGGCAGCACTAGCAGGGCAAGGCATGCCCTACGCAGCGACAATTCCCGTCTCCCCCCTGGAGTATTTTCGGCGCGAATATGCCAGCCGCCGGAAAACTCACAAGGGAGAAAAGTTCACCCCAGCTTCCCCCTCAACAGCTCGTTGACCACCTGCGGGTTGGCCTTGCCCTGCATGGCCTTCATCGTCTGGCCGACGAAGAAGCCGAACAGCGCCTGCTTGCCGGCCTTGAATTCGGCGACCTTGTCCGCGTTGTCGGCAAGGACTTTGTCGACCGCCGCCTCGATCGCGCCGCTGTCGCTTTCCTGCTTCAGGCCCTCGCGCTCGACGATCGCGCCGGCGCTGTCGCCGGTCTCGAGCATCTTCTCGAGCACCTGCTTGGCGATCGAGCCGGAGATCGTGCCTTTGCCGATCAGCGCCAGCAGCTCGGCCGCGCCCTGGTGGCTGACGGGCGAATCTTCCAGCGAATGCCCGGCCTTGTTGAGCGCGCCGAAAAACTCGCTGATGAGCCAGTTGCTGGCCTGCTTGGCGACGTCGGCCTCGCTCTTGCCCTGCGCCTTGGCGGTTTCGGCGAGCAGCGCTTCGAACCAGCGCGCGGTTTCGACTTCGGCGGTGAGCACGCCGGCGTTGTAGGCACTCAGCCCCAGGTCATCGATGTAGCGCAGCCGCTTGGCGTCCGGCAACTCGG
>Ga0310810_10004691_pt1 | contig 15158 bp, 12 predicted proteins | sample NCmetagenome_FD_207641 | JGI IMG/M metagenome (GOLD analysis project Ga0310810, IMG submission 207641) | Soil microbial communities from experimental microcosm in Duke University, North Carolina, United States - NC | ecosystem: Engineered > Artificial ecosystem > Soil microcosm > Unclassified ...
TGTCCCCTGTGACGAGAATTGGCCATCGCGGAGCTGCCGGACACGCGCTCGAGAACACGTTGGCCGCAGTGCGGAAGGGAATCGATCTCGGCGTCGATTTCGTGGAAATCGACGTCCGCCGGACGGCGGACGGAAGCGTTGTCGTGCTTCACGATGCGACGATCGGTCGCACGACCGAGGGCAGAGGCCGCGTGGAAGCCTTATCGCTCAGTCAGCTCAGAATGTTCGCCACCGGCAATGGAGAGCGCGTTCCGACAGTCGAGGAAGTACTGGAGGTTGCTGCCGGCCGAACGGGAGTCATGTTAGAGATCAAAGTCGCCGAGGTGGCGCGCCTGACCGTGCAAGCCGTTCACAAGGTCGAATTTCGAAGCCCCGTCATCTATGCCTCTTTTCTGCATGATGAGCTCGCACAGGTTCGAGCGATCGCGCCCGACGCCGCGCTCATGCCGCTTTTCGATAGGCTGCCGAGAGATCCGGTCGCTCATGCGATGCGATATTACCCGGGATATGTCGGCCTGCGGCACGATCGGGCAAGCCGATCGCTTGTCGAAGCCTTTCATCAGGAAAAGGTGCTCGTGTGGGTCTACACGCCGAATACCCCTGGCGATATCAGCCGCGCAGTCTCGCTCGGCGTCGACGGAGTGGTCTCCGACTTTCCCGAGCGCATACCCTGCCTTCCTTCGTAATGTCGCTTAGTTGGTAAGTCTCTCTGAAAGCCTCTGGCCGATTACCTACCTGTCTTTATTGACGCCGTTTGAATGGATCGGCTACGCTCGTGCCTCTCTTGGAGGGCTTATCGCATGAAACAGAAGATCATCGGTGCGGCGGTGGCATTGTCCTTGTTTATCTGGGCGAGTTGGAGCATCGGAGCGGCCGAACCGTCTTTCGAGTTGACCGCCCGCTATGTGCTCGAGGTGGTGAAAGCATTCAGGACCGCCTATGTGTTGAAGGTTGTGGAGCACGCCAAAGAGGGAGGAATCAGTCCGAACGAAGACTGGCAAAAGGATTCGCACTTCATCCCGTTACCAGCCCAGTTCGTCAAGGCTGCCGGCGACCAGCTCGATAATTTCGAGATCGGCCTGATCGGACTCACACCCGTCAATCGAGCCAATTTCCCCAAAACGCAAGCCGAGACGGACGCGCTGATGCAATTGATGAAAAACCGGGAGCGGTCGGTCACCACCTTTATCGACGGCGATCAGTTCAAAGCCATCTCGGCCGATCTGGCGCTCGTGCAGTCTTGCGTGGACTGCCACAACCAGCACCCGAAAGCCACGCGACGTAATTTTCAGCGATGGGATGTCATGGGAGGACTCGTCGTACGATTGAACCGCGACATACGGTCCGAAGGGGCCACGGTCGGACCGGAACCCTCCACCCGTCCTATGGGACCGATCGAGAAAATGACTCCCCCATTGACCGCTCCGCCGCCCTGGGTTCGCTAGGCAGGCCGCCCCTTGACGCTCAGCACGAGGGGGCGTAGGCTTCAGCTAGCCTCTCGCCGCCTCGCAACCGAGGTCGCATCATGGTCCTTCGTGGTATTCAACACCAGCCGCGTGGACCTGCCCGGTGTTCGCCTCTCACCAGACGGGACCTGCTCCCTTACGCTGCGTTGTCTGAGCCGTCACCTCGCGCTGTGCCCATTGCGGCCTGCCTCTTCCGAGCGTCGTTTCCACATATATGTCCACATCGGCCGAAGCTCCCGGCCTCTGCCGTGGCGTTGCCCGATGCGGAAAGGAGGTTCGTATGCCGTATCGATTCAACAGTGTAGACATTCTTGTAGGTGTCGGTCTGTGCGCGATTGTCTTTGGCGCCATGCTGCTTGTGGTGGCAACCAACGGTGCATTTCCCGTGAGCGGTCCGCAGCCGGGAGTAGCCATGGATGAGACGCTTCCTTCGACAGAGGCCGCCTGGCTGCAGCCGGCATTGGGTCGAGCCATCGTGGACCGCGCGGTACTTCAACAGCGTACGGATCAGATTACGCTTTCAGCTACCGCCGAGTGGAATCAGGCCATGATGGCCTACCGTAACCTGCAGTCGAGCCCGGGCGGTCCCTTTGCCTTTATCATCGACCGTGCCGTGACCGTCCCCAACGAACATGCGGCCCGCATTCAAACGGTAATGGGACGAACCATTGTGAATTTTACACAGCGCGGAATTCGCAGCGGCGTGCTGTCGGCCGACCTGCATCTCTCCGATTACAATCAGGGAATGATTGCAGCCGCCGTCGCTCGAGCCCAGCGGATGCATGAAGAGTTTACGACGACCTGGCAATCAGTGCTTGGACGATGGATTGTTGACGTGAGTCGTGAGTACGGCCGCCGGACGGCAGAAGTGCAGGAGCAATTGGGGACGGCCATTGTCCACGTGGCACAGGCGAAAATTGGGCTGGAAGCAGCGTGGGGGGACAATCAGTATCAGTTGGGCAGTTTGATGGCCGCCGTGGACCGCACGGCGCCCCTGCACGAGGGCGTGGCTACGATGAGCTCAACCGATGCAACGCCGTCACAGGTCGCTATCTCTCGTGGGCTGTCTTTCATTCCTGACATTTCAGTCGCCTACCTCTTCACCGCCGCCTTGCTGCTCTGCGGTGTCTTTTTCGGAGGGCTCGTGCTGTCGGCAGCATCGCGGGAAGCGAAGGCGCTGGCCGAAGCGAGGCGCAATGCCGGTAGGTGGACTTACCGAATGGCGTCGTAAAGTGCGAAACCATCGTCTACGGGCCACAGATCTGTGGCCCGTAGACGAACGGGCGCGCCGGCCGACTCGCCTTTCGTCTCCCTCCATTTTCTCTCGGGCTTGAATCGACTCCGGAAGGTTCTCAAAAAGGGGGTATGGAACGTCTGGAAACCGGGACGCGACGGGTCTATGCTAGCCGGAAACACGGACGTTTACCGTAGGGGGGACATCCTATGCAGCACCACACTCGGCCAAGCCTGCTCATCCCGATGGTCTTGTGCCTGATGTCGCTGGGAACGGCTGGCGCTGCCACACCGGTCGTCAAGTCGACTTGTACGATTTCCTGGGATGAGAGTGAGGGGCATCCGCAGATTTCCGAATATCGCATCACCGTTTGGATGGTCAATGGAGAAAAGGCTCCCCAAAAGACTATCCATGTCGTCAAAGCTCCGACGACCCAGATTTCTTGTAAACAGGTCGGAGCGAACAAGGTCGGCCATTGGCAGGCGACGGTGCAGGCGTGCCTCAAGGACGGTACGTGTAGTCAGGCGAGCACACCCTTGTCGTTTCAGGTTGCCGACAAGTAGCCCCGTACGGGCCTACTCCTTCGTCTGAGCCTTTCGGCGTTCAACCCTTCAGGTCTGTGCAAATCTCAGAAATCGTTATCTGATCCAGTAGTCCTTGTGTAGAGTAAGCCCATGCCAGGCTATTCGACAGGGACGGAGATCCAACGGCCGCCCCTTCTCAACCGCTTTCGGCGACACCCGCGTGTCCGCATCGAGACGCCCTTCGCATGCGCGCTCTCGCCCCTTCGGTCCCGGCGTTGGCTGAGAAGGCCTCCGACGAATTGGGGGTTGGTATACGACCTCTCGGTGCGGGGCGCCCGTATCAGTACCGAAGCGCCGTTTAAACCAGGGGACGAGGTCATGGTGAGTCTCCGGCTCCCGAAACAGATCCGCGCAGCCGATATCGCCGTGGCCACCGTCCGTTGGACAAAGGACCAGTTTTACGGCCTGGCGTTTCGGCGGCTGTCTTTCGACGCTCATGACCGGCTGAAGAAATTTGTCGCAATTGCATCACGATCCATGAGGTAGTCTGATGGCGCAGGTCGAACGACGAGACGATGTCGGAGTGGATTTGCGGCGATATCCGCGGCACCGGGTGTCGCCCCCGTTTCCCTGTGCGTTCTCTCTCTTGGGTTTGAAGCGCTGGACCGCCATTGACCGCAACGGCCTGGGCGTCGTCCTGGATGTTTCGCTGCGAGGGGCGAAAATCATGAGCATGGCCGCGATGAAGCCGGGCGACCACCTGGCGGTGAGCTTCCGAATGCCTGACCACGTGGCGGCGATGCAGCTGGATGCGACGGTCAGATGGATCAATGATCAACTGTTTGGCTTGGAGTTTATTTCGATGCCCGCTTCTATTGAAACTCGCCTCAAGAGGTTCATTGCCCGCTCCGCACCACCCTCCGTCTGACGTAGCGCCAGTACCCGGCGTCGATCACCTTCTTTGTGCGATTGGACATCTGAGATTTGAGAGTAGTCCAGGTGCGTGCGGAGGAGGGAAGAATCCCGGACGCAATGCCGGGATCCAGTTACTTGATCGCGACCGCCTTCACTTCTTTGAAGGTCGTGAGTCCCTGCAGGCACTTTTGAATGCCGTCCTGCATGAGGGTCGTCATACCGTCTTCCACGGCGGCTCTGACCATTTCTTCCGTCTTGGCTTTCGTCTGAATCAGCCGTTTTAACTTATCGGTGCCCAAGAGCAATTCGTGCAGGGCCACGCGGCCTTTGAATCCGCTCCGGTTGCAAGTCTCACAGCCTTTTCCCCGGGACAGGCGGAAGGTATTGTCAAACGGGACGCCCAGCTTGTCCCACGCCTCGGGTGTGTAGCCTTGGCGGATCTCCTCATATTCTTCCTTCGTGCCCACATACTGCTCTTTGCAATCCTTACAGACCCTGCGAGACAACCGTTGGGCCAATACGCCGAGCATGGCATCCGCAAAACTGAACGAGTCGCAGCCCATATCGAGCAGGCGGGTCACGGTTTCCACGGCGCTGTTGGTGTGCAGGGTACTCAGCACGAGGTGACCGGTGAGAGAGGCTTCAATGCCGATTTCCGCCGTTTCTTTATCGCGCATTTCTCCCACCATGATCACGTCCGGGTCGGCGCGGAGAAATGCCCGCATCGCCTTGGCAAAGGTGAAATCGATCTTCGGCTGCACCTGGACTTGCCGGAGCCCGTACTGCGTGATTTCGACCGGATCTTCCGCCGTCCAGATCTTGATGTCGGGAGTGTTGATGAATCCCAGAACCGAATGGAGCGTCGTCGTTTTTCCCGAACCGGTCGGGCCGACGCAAAGAATGATGCCGTACGGCTTTTCGGCGATGTCCTTGATTCCCTTGAGATTGCGATCGGAAAAGCCCATTTTGTCGAGCGGCAACGGTTCACTCGCCGCGAGAATACGCATGACCACGTCTTCGTTATAGCCGGCGGTCGGAATGGTCGCGACGCGAAGCTCGATTTCCCTGGTCTCGCTGAGTTTGAACTTGATCTTGCCGTCTTGCGGCTTTCGGCGCTCCGCGATGTCGAGGCTGGCCATAATCTTCAAGCGGGACACGATCGCCCGTCGATAGCTCTGTGGAATTTTCATGTATTCGAAACAGTCGCCGTCGACCCGGAAGCGCACCAACGTCTCCCGCTTTTCGCCGTAGGGCTCGATGTGAATATCCGAAGCGTTTTGCCGGTAGGCATCGGCGATAATCTGATTGGCCAGGCGGACGATGGCGCTGTCGTTTTCGTCCAGTCCGCCGCCGAGGCCTGATTCTTCCGCCGACTCAATCTGGGCTTCGGTGACCAATTCGCCGAGAATATCCGAGACATTTTCATCCAGCTTTCGACCGCTACCGCTGTCTCCGCCTCCCGTCGCGGAATTCAAGAACTGGGCGATGTCCCGCCTCAGGCTCACTGCAAAGCGGATGTTGAGACCCGGGAACGTGCGTTTGATATCCGCCACGCGGTCGAGATCGCCGGGGTCGTCGGTCAGGATTTCGATGGCCGTCCGGTCCCGCTTGAGCGGCATCCAGTGGTTCTTCTTCAGGTAGTCGACGTTGAGGTTTCTGAGCAGTTCGATGTCGACGAGGGTGCGCTCGCTGTATTCGATGTAGGGACACTTGTGGAATTGCGCAATCGACTTGCCGATCTCGTTCTTGGGCACTTTGTACTTTTCGATGAGGATGCCTTCCAGGTCGGAGGAAATACTCTTGCGCGCCTCGGCGATGGCGTTGTCCAGCTCGTTCTGAGAGATTTTGCCGTTCGTGACGAGCAGGTCGAACTTGGTCGAGGCCTTCTTCGTGGTGACCTTCTTGAGATTGAAGAAGGCGATGCCGAGCGCCTTGGCGATTTCGGCGACAGACTCCTCGTCTTTCCTGGTGAACCGGAGTCCGCTTTTCTTGTTGAGCAGCTGCAGCACGCCCATAAGGTACTTATTGTCGGCGACGATCGGATAGGTCAGGACCTGCTTGGTCTTGAATCCGGTGCGCTTGTCGTAGGACGTGTCATGATTGAGCGACGGATGGATGCCCTGCAGTTCTGCCGTGTTATAGGCATCGGCAATGTTCACAGGCCGCAGGTATTTGGCGCAAAACCCTGCGAGACTCTGTTCGGTGATGGGGATGCGGACCTCTTCGATCGTATCGATGTGGGGGACCTTATAGAAAATTTCCTTTTTGTCCGCGTCGAACGCAAAGAGCGTGAGGTCCTCGGCGTCAAAAAGTCCGAGAATATCCTTGTGCAGGTCGAGAAGAATCTGGTCCAGATTGCTGGCGGCATGGATTTGACTGGTGATCCGTTTGACATGTTCCGCAAATTCGACTTTTTGCTGGAGTTCCTGCAAGTTTTGCGTGGGAGGTTTGGCCTGCATCAGGGCTCCGTATCTGTCCTACAGCCGTGGCGCACTACACATTGTTCATGAGTCGAGATTGAGTCTAGCCCAATAGGGCGGGAAGGCAAGGAAAACGCGCTTTCGCGATTGAGAAAACGGCAGCAGGCCGGTGGAATCAGGAGGATGATCGCGCTGAGGAGGCCATGTTGAGAATTCCCGCGGGGATGTCGGTGGGGGCGAGCTTGGTCTTCACGCCGGTCTTACGCGTCTTGACCTCCAGCTGGCCTTCGGCCAGGCCTTTGTCGCCGACAATGACTTGGTAGGGTGCGCCGATCAAGTCCGCATCGTTGAATTTGACCCCAGCACGCTCATCGCGGTCATCCCAAAGAACTTCGAGGCCGGCGTCTTCCAGCGCCGCATAGAGCGTTGTGGCCGCATCGATCACGGTGCCGGATTGTCCGAGGGAGATGAGATGCACATGAAAGGGGGCGATCGGAAAGGGCCACACGATGCCCTTGTCGTCGTGGTTCTGCTCGACCGCTGCGGCCGCCGTCCGGCCGATCCCGATTCCGTAGCACCCCATGACCGCCAGGCATTCCTTGCCGTTGGGATCCAGGAACGAGGCCTTCATGGCCTGGCTGTACTTGGTGCCAAGCATGAAGACGTGGCCCACTTCGATGCCCTTGGTGGTCTTGAGGACGCCGTCGTTTCGTGGCGAACGGTCGCCGGCCAGGGCGTTGCGCAGATCCGCGAACTGCTCTACCTGAAAATCGCGCGGGCAATTGACGTCGATCAGATGCGTGTCGGCCTGGTTGCCGCCGACGACCACGTTGGTGGCGGCCTTGACGGCATGGTCGGCGACGATGCGTATCTTCAACCCAACGGGGCCGGCGAATCCGACCGGAGCGCCCGTCACCTTCTCCACGGTCGCGGGACCGGCCAATTCCAGATCCGTCACGCCCAGGAGGCGCTTAATCTTGATTTCGTTCGCATCATGGTCGCCGCGGATCAAGACGGCCACCGTCTCCGATCCCGTCGAATAGAGCAGCGTCTTGACCAACTTAGAGGCCTCGACCTTCAAAAACTTTGTCACCTCTTCGACCGTCCGGCAGCCTGGCGTATTGACGCTGCGCCGAGGCCGGGCCTCTTCACTGCTTCCGTTATTCGGCGGCAAGACCTCGGCCCGTTCGACATTGGCCGCATAGGTCCCCGTCTCGCTGTAGACGATCGTTTCTTCTCCGGTGTCCGCCAGGACCATGAACTCGTGCGACGAACTGCCGCCTATCAAGCCGGTGTCGGCCTCTACGGCCCTGAAGTTCAGACCGCAGCGTGAAAAGATGCGGTGGTAGGCATCGTACATTTTCTGATAGTTGAGCCGCGCCGCCGCATCGTCTTTGTCGAAGCTGTAGGCGTCCTTCATGATGAACTCCCGCCCGCGCATGAGTCCGAAGCGGGGACGGATTTCGTCGCGGAACTTGGTCTGAATCTGGTAAAAATTCAGCGGTAGCTGTCGGTACGAGCGGACTTCACGCCGGAACAGGTCCGTGATGACTTCCTCGTGCGTCGGGCCGAGGCAAAAGTCTCGCTCGTGCCGGTCCTTGAAGCGAAAAAGTTCTTTGCCGTAGAAGTCCCAACGTCCGGTTTCCTTCCACAATTCGGCGGGCGAGGCGATCGGCATCAACAATTCCTGCGCGCCTGCCCGATTCATTTCTTCCCGGACGATCCCTTCCACTTTCCGGATGATCTTCAGGCCGAGCGGCAGATAGGTGTATATGCCGGCTGCCACCTTACGGATGAGTCCGGCGCGCAGCATCAGCCGGTGGCTGACGGTTTCAGCCTCACCGGGATCTTCCCGAAGAGTGGGGAGCAGAAGGTGAGAGGTGCGCATGCAGCGTCAGTGAGAGAAGAAGATCCGTTCGAGGTCGTTCCAAAACGCAAAAATCATGACGCCGACGAGCAGGACCAATCCGACCTGCTGCGCCAGTTCACGTTGCCGTTCACCCAAAGGCTTGCGGAGGATGCCTTCGATCAGGAAGAAAAGCAAGTGGCCGCCGTCCAGGATCGGAATCGGCAAGAGATTCAACACGCCCAGATTAATGCTCAGCAGCGCAATGAGAAATATGACGTTCGCGGGACCTTGCGCGGCCGCCTCGCCGGAAATTTTCGCGATCGTCAGCGGGCCGCCGATGTTCTTACTCGAAATGTCGCCTATGATCATTTTGTACAGGCCGACGATGGTCAATTCCGTCCATTTCCAGGTGGCTTCCAGTCCATTATAGATCGCGGCCAGCGGAGTGACGGACTTCATCAACGACCGGTCCGGTCCGGCGATGCCGATCTTGCCGACTTGCACGGTCTGGCCGTTCACCGTCGTGCTTTCCCCGATAGGAGTGACTGCCAAGGACACACGATGACCGTCCCGCAGGACGTCCACATGGAGAGTCTTGCCGGGGTTGTCTTTCACGAGGCCGGTCATTTGCGTCCAGGTATGGATGAGGTTACCGTCGATCGATAAGACCCGGTCGCCTTCCTTGAAGCCGGCTGCCGCAGCCGGTTTCCCAGGGACGACTTCATTCACGACGGGGGGAATCTCTTCGATGCCGAGGTAGTAAGTTTCGTCGCCCTTTGGGCCCTGTCCCGGCGCCGGAACCGGCGTCACGATCAGGGTTTCGAGGCGTCCGTCGCGCAGCAGTTCGAGCGTGAGCGGGGCCCCCTTGCCTTTGGCAGCGGCATCGAGCAGCTCTACGCGCGTGGCAATGTCCCGTCCGTCGATCTTCTTGATTTGATCACCCACCATCAAACCGGCCTTGGCGGCAGGCGAGTCGGGTGCGACGGCTTCCAGGACGGGTGCGATGTCTTTGAACGAAGGGACCGGCAGCGTATAGCCGGTGGCCAACCACGCTGCGAAAATCAGGTAGGCAAGAATGAAATTGAAGCCGGGCCCGGCCGAGACGATCAGCACCTTGCCCCAAAGATTCTGATGGATGAAAGACCGCCTTCGATCTTCGGGAGTAATCGCTTCGGCTTCATCTTCGCCGAACAGCTTCACATAGCCGCCCAACGGGATGGCAGACACCAGATATTCCGTCTCTCCCACTTGCCGGCCAACGAGCTTGGGTCCGAACCCCAGGGAAAACTTCAGGACCTTCACCCCGACCCACCGAGCGGCCAGAAAATGACCAAGTTCGTGGAAGGCGACGAGGACCCCCAGTACGACGAGAAACCACCAGGTTTTCTGCATCAGGAGCCAGAGACTATCGGGCGAGAAGGTCAACGCGGAAAAGATCATGGTTCGTACTCAGGGTTGAAGGGTTGTCCTATGTGCTCAGCGGGCCAACGTATGGACCAACGAGTCGGCCTTCTCGCGCGCCCACCGGTCGGCTTCCAAGGCCGCTTCCACCGAGAGGACCGATTGTGGCGTATGCGCCTGCATCGTGCTCTGGATGATATCAGAAATATCCGTAAAACGGATGCCGCCGTTGAGAAATGCGTCCACGGCGATTTCATTGGCGGCGTTCATGGCCGCAGGCATTGTTCCTCCGATCCGCAGCGATTCATATCCCAGGCGAAGGCACGGGAACCGATCATGGTCGGGCTTGCAGAAGGTCAGAGTGCCGATCTCGGTCAGATCCAACGAAGGCAGATCGAGCGGCAGGCGTTCCGGATAGCGCATCGCGTACGAGATGGGCGTCCGCATGTCCGGCAACCCGAGCTGTGAGATCATCGAACGGTCTTCGTATTCTACCAGAGAGTGGATGATGCTCTCCCGATGGATCAGTACGTCGATGCGCGACTCAGGGATGTCGAACAGCCACCGGGCCTCCACGACTTCCAGCCCTTTGTTCATCAACGTTGCGGAATCAATCGTGATCTTCGCGCCCATTTTCCAATTGGGGTGCTGCAGGGCGCGCTCCGGTGTGACGTCGTGGAGCGCCTCCTTGGGCAGGCTCCAGAGTGCGCCTCCGGACGCCGTCAGGATCAGGCGACGGACGTCCTTGATGCGGTGGCCTTCCAGCGATTGGAAGATCGCGCTGTGCTCGCTGTCGACGGGGAAAATTCGCACGCCGGCCCGGCGCGCCTCTTCCTGCATCAATTGACCGGCCATGACCATCGGTTCCTTGTTGGCCAAGGCGATGTGTTTTTTGCTGCGGATGGCTGCGAGAGTCGGCACGAGCCCGGCTCCGCCCACGATGGCCGACACCACCAGCTCTGCGTCCGGCAGCGAGGCGACCTTGGCGAGCCCCTCTTGACCGCTGACGACGTCGGTCGACAATCCGGAACAGCGCTGCCTGAGCCTGACCGCCGCGCCCTCCGTGGACATGGCGACGACCTGGGGTCGGAAGCGGCGGACCTGCTCGGCCAGCATCTCATCATTGTTCCCGGCGGTCAGCCCGACGACGCGAAACTCGCCGGGAAACCGCTCGACGATGTCCAGGGTGTTGGTGCCGATGGAGCCGGTCGAACCCAGGATAACGATCGATTTCATACGAGAGTCCTCAAGGATGAGATGCGACTCGTCCCATGAACGTCACATAGTAGTAGAACGCAGGCGCGCTGAACAAGAGACTGTCCAGCCGGTCGAGCATCCCGCCGTGGCCCGGCAGCAAACCGCCGGAATCCTTGACGCCGACGCTGCGCTTGATGGCCGATTCCACGAGATCGCCCCACAAACCCGCGACCGTCAGAAAGAGGGCGAGCACAACCGTCTCGAGAGGAGAGAACTCCGCCATGAACGTCCAGCGCGCGATAAACGCAATGATGGTTGCGCCAATGATTCCCCCAACCAACCCCTCGAACGTTTTCTTCGGGCTGATGCTCGGCGCCAGCAAGCGCCGTCCATACAAGGTTCCCACATAGTAGGCGCCCGTGTCTGCCGCCCAGGTGATCAGCAACAGGAAAATCAGGAGGAATTCTCCCTCCGGCATAAGCCGGATCAGGACCAGATAGCTCAGTGTAAGCCCGACATAGAGCATGCCGGTCAATACAATGGCCCCCTGGCGCAGGCTGTCGAGTATCGGAGTCTCGACCAGGAGGGGAATTGAGAGAACGGCGATGACGGCGACGAGCAGTCCCGGCTGCACGAGATCGGGATGATGCGGTCCCATGATCAAGGCCAGGCAGCCTAGTAGCCCGATGGCGACAGGAAAGGGCCTGGGGGAGCCCTGAAAACACAACCGGTACAATTCAATAAGGCAGAGACAACCGGAGACCGCCACAATGCCGGTGAACGCAGCGGGAGGAAGATAGCGGATGGCCCCATACAAGAACGGCACGACCAGCAATACGGTATAGATTCGACGAGCGTCGAAGCGAGCCGCCGTCTTGTGGACGCTCTTCGCCGGTTCCTGATTCGTGGTTCCACACTCGAGCATGTCTGTGGTTCCCGGGCGGTTTACGAAGACAGGCTGCTAAAGACGCGGCCGAAGCGTCGTTCCCGCCGTTGGAATTCGAGCAGCGCCAGCAACAGCTCGCGACGCCTGAAGTCCGGCCAGAGCGTCGGGGTAAAATAGAGCTCCGTATACGCCACCTGCCAGAGGAGAAAGTTGCTGATGCGCGTTTCACCGCTGGTGCGGATGAGCAGATCAGGATCGGGCGAGTCGTGCGTGTAGAGGTATTGTTGCACGTGGTGCTCGTCGATATCCTCGGCTTGAAGCTTCCCCTCCTGAACGTCACGAACGAGTCCTCTGACGGCATCCACGATCTCTGTACGTCCGCCATAGCTGAGTGCGACGGTCAGATGCAGCTTGTCGAGATGCGCCGTTTCTTGTTCGGCCGCTCGCACCCACTGTAATGCGGAAGCGGGGAGCGCATCGGTTCGGCCGATCGTGCGGAACCGCACGCCCTGTTCGATGAGCTTGTTGCGTTCGGTTGAGAGGTAGTGCTCGAGCAGGCCCATGAGACCGTCGATTTCCGTCGTGGGGCGTTTCCAGTTTTCCTGCGAAAAGGCGTAAATGGTCAGGGCGTGGATGCCGAGCTCGAGGCACAAGGAAATCGTGTCCCGGACCGACTTGATGCCTTCGCGATGACCGGCGATTCGAGGAAGACTCCGTGACTCGGCCCAGCGCCCATTGCCATCCATGATGATGGCAAGATGCTTGGGGAGCAGATCAGGATCGAGTTTCGAGGTCAGTTCTGTCTCCGACAGATGGTCAAGGCTGGAAGGTGATCGAGTATCCATAAGTGATGGTCTGGTATGATCCTTTCACATGAAGACGTATGGCAGGTGAGGAAAGTCTACTGACGGTCCGACGGAAAGTCAAACGATTTTTCCTAAATCCTTTGCAAAAGCGAAGAGTTGGAAGCGCTTGCATTGCGCCTGCAAAAATGAATCGGCTATACTCTGGCCTCACATATTCATCAACTTTTCACAAGGAATTTTCAACCGTGGGACAACTCATTCCCTTGGATTCATTCGGGGTCACCGAGCATGACGTTCTGGAGGCCTTGGGGCGCGTAAAAGTGCGCAATGTGGACTATGCGGATCTCTATTTCGAGTCCTGTATCTCGGAATCGGTCTCCATGGAAGAGTCGCTCGTGAAGCGAGCGACGAAGAGCATTTCCCAGGGTGTGGGAGTCCGCGCGACAGCCGGTGAAAAAACCGGCTTTGCCTACTCGGACGATCTTACGAGACAGGACCTCGAACTCGCCGCAGATACGGCCCGCTATATCGCCAATTCGCCCGGAGGAGCCCAACCGGTTCCTGTCCCGGTCCGTTCAAGACCAACGAGAGATCTGTACCCGGTCCCTCATGAACAGACGGATGTCGCCACGGCGGATCGCGTCACGCTCCTCAACGCCATCGATGCGGAGGCGAGACGCTACGATCCGCGCATCAAGAATGTCATGGCTTCGTTCAATACGGAGTACAAAATCGTCATGGTGGCGACGTCGGACGGCACGTTGATTGGCGATGTGCAGCCGCTATCCCGCCTGCAAGTGACGTGTATTGCCGAGGACGGCGCGAACCGCCAGATCGGATCATTCGGCGGGGGCGGCCGCATCGGGTTCGGCTTTTACCACCAAGACGCCCGCTATCTGAACTATGCGAAGGAAGCCGCGCGTATTGCGATTCTCAACCTCTCCGCGGTCGATGCCCCCGCTGGCGTCATGCCGGTAATCCTGGGAGGCGGCTGGCCCGGAATACTGCTGCATGAAGCGATCGGCCATGGGCTCGAAGCGGATTTCAATCGGAAAAAAACCTCCGCGTTCTCGAACTTGTTAGGGAAGCGTGTCGCCTCCGACGTCTGTACGATCGTGGATGACGGGACGTTGCCCGACCGTCGCGGTTCGCTCAACATGGACGACGAAGGCACGCCCACCACTCGCACCATGCTCATTGAGAAAGGCATCTTGCGCGGTTACATCACCGATAAGCTGAATGCCCGCCTCATGGGCATTCCCCTCACAGGCAACGGAAGGCGGGAAAGCTACCAGAGCATCGTCCTTCCGCGGATGACGAATACGTTCATGCTGGCCGGGGAGTCTGATCCGCAGGACATCATGAAATCGGTCAGCAGGGGTCTCTATGCCGTATCATTCGGTGGAGGGCAGGTCGACATCACGAACGGGAAGTTCGTCTTCTCAGCCAGTGAAGCGTATTTGATCGAAGACGGCAAGGTTACGAAACCCGTCAAAGGGGCGACGCTGATCGGCAGCGGGCCGGATATTCTGACGAAGGTCTCGATGGTCGGTCATGATTTGAAGCTGGACGAAGGCATCGGGACCTGCGGCAAGGAAGGGCAATCTGTTCCGGTGGGGGTGGGACTACCGACGATCCGGATCGATGAAATTACCGTGGGCGGCACTCAGGCAGGACGAGAACGTTGACCTACTACTTGAGCGAGAAATGACTGGCCATTCTGAAAAAAAAGCATTGACGAAGCAGGCCAACGGCAACCTCCGCGATGTTGCCAGTGACGTATTGGCCATGGCGAAAAAGCAGGGCGCGACGGAAGCCGACGTAGTCGTGGCCGACGGCGAAAACCTCTCGGTGCAAATTCGTTTGGGATCTGTCGACCGGTTGTCGAAGGCGCGGGAAAAGCGGTTGGGACTCCGCGTCTTCGTCGGCAAGCGGTCCGCGACGTCATCGACGTCGGACTTTTCTTCCGAATCCTTGCGCCGGTTGGTGTCCGAAACCTGCACGCTGGCCAAGGCCGTCGTCGAAGATCCTGTTTCCGGCTTGCCCGCCGCCGACCAGATGGCGACGGAGCAACCGGACCTCGATCTCTATGACGAGACTCGACTGGACACGGATCGACAGATCGAGTTGGCCAAACGCGCGGAGGTCGCCGCACTGGCCAGCGACGAACGGATCACCAACTCGGAAGGCGCGGATTTCGATTCCTCCTGGGGGCGCGTCGTGCTTGGGAACAGCCATGGATTCATCGGCGACTATCGCAGTTCCAGCTATGCCTTGGCCGTCTCGCCGATCGCCGTCGATCCGGCCTCCGGCAGCATGCAACGTGATGCCTGGTACGACGTGCGGCGAAAGTTTCACGACCTCGATACGCCGGAGGCGATCGGGCTTGAAGCGGCAAAACGCACGGTGAGACGCCTGGGCGCCCGCAAAGTCGGCACCAAACGCGTGCCGGTGGTATTC
>Ga0310810_10004692_pt1 | contig 15157 bp, 11 predicted proteins | sample NCmetagenome_FD_207641 | JGI IMG/M metagenome (GOLD analysis project Ga0310810, IMG submission 207641) | Soil microbial communities from experimental microcosm in Duke University, North Carolina, United States - NC | ecosystem: Engineered > Artificial ecosystem > Soil microcosm > Unclassified ...
GTTAGCAGTGGTTCAGATGCCTCTCCTGCGACACCAGGCATTTGAATGCCGGCCGTCGCGCGCGCGTGCTTGAGCGGCACAATCTCATACAAAGTTGTCAACGTGTATCCAGCCGCCACCGAATGTGAACCGACGTTCTCGTCGTTCGAATTCTGCGTCTCGTTTTCTTGTCTGTCATATCCAATCAATCGGTACGATGCCAGACGTAGCGGATTGAATTCGACCTCAATTCTGCTGTCCGCACTAACGACAACGTCCTTGTTTCCTTTCAAGCCAATCCGAACCAGCCGGTGGGTTGGTTCCCACGGACAAGTCACAACGTCGAGATTGAGTGAAAATGATTCCCCTTCGTTCGGCTGCGGATACTCGTACGAAAAATGGTTGATCATTCCTTCAATGCGAACCGACTCCCGCCGCGGTAGCTGGCCGCCATTAATCGAATGTTGGACGTCGAGGTAAGAAGGCGAATTCACCAAAAACGGTACACTCGAAGAAGGCCTGCTCAGCACCGACACAAACGGCCGTTCGCCAGTAAAAGCATAAGGACCAGCGTCAGCCTCGAACTTTTCATTTTGGCTGGGCCGCGCAGCGTCCTCGGCCTCAACTGGAGCGAATTGATTCGGCTGCGCGCGGTCCCCAGCTGATCGAGGAGGCAAATTCGATCTTGATGCCAAAGAAATACGCGAATCGTTATTGCTGAACACAACAGCCCCGACAACAGCCAGGACGGCGATCAGCGCTGCAATTGCGAGTGGCCCAATTTTTGACCAAAAACCATCATCCTGAATAGAAGTCAGCTTCCCCGGCGCGATTAATTCTCGTTTCAACTCGAGTCGATACTCCGATCGTAATGCGCGGCCGAGTTCTTGTATCTCAGCGACGAACCGTTGTCCCTCCGAAGAATCAGCAGTTGCACGAGCGATTGCTGATCGTTCTGGCTCGTCTAATTCGTCGAGCGCGTATGCTGTTAGTTTTGGGTCATCAACATTCATTCTTTACTGATTTGGTTTTGGATTAAATGGAATGAAATCTCCGGCGACCTGGGCGTAACGGTGTCGCAAAGTTTTCAGTGCGGTGTGAAGCAGTACTCCAACATTGTTGGCGGTGGTCTGCATGATTTCCGCGATCTGTTGGTACGTGAGATCGTTTTGGAACTTAAGTTGGATCACCTCCTGCTGCCGCACCGGCAGCGTGCCGACAATCCGCAACAGGAATCCCGTCGCTTCCTTTTGTTCGAGCTGATCGAACGGCATCGGTTGTTCGCTTTCGCGCGCTTCGATCAATGCATCGTCGACGTGCATCATGCGCCTCTCTTTTCGGCAAACGTTTAGAGCTGCATTTCGGCAAACCGTAAACAGCCAGGTTGCCGGCTCGTCCTCGCGACTTAATGCGCCGTTACGCTGAAACTTCACGAATGTCTCCTGAACCACATCTCTCGCCTGTTCCCTGTCACCAGTTATGCGTCGAGCGTATTGAAGAAGCGGGATTTCGAATCGATGTACAATTTTCTCGAATTCTTCCCGTGTGGGTGTTCTGCCGCTTCGCACTGGATCTGATGACCTTTCGACGAGCGCAGAGGATAACACAGCCACCAACGCTTAACGCTAATACGAAACGCCCATAAGCGTGTACGTGATCGGCACTTGGACCCTGGTCACACTGCCGGGCTTGAAACGCCATCTTCGCATCGCATCAAGTGTAGAATTATCCAGGATAGAATTGCCACAGCTTTGCGCCATCGCGACATCGGTCACGGTGCCCGAGGTTTGATCGATGGTGATCAATGCAACGCCCGATCCTGTCACCCGTTGGCGGCGCGCTTCGTACGGATAAACCGGGCGCGGAGCATACGCCGCCATCGCTTTGACCGAACGCAACGACGTTGTCGTTGGTCCTCGCACAAGAGATGGAGGCCGTGCCTTGCGATTCGTGCGGATCGGTAAAGGCTTGCGATTTTCCTCCGGGAAGCTGTCTTGATCTGGCTGAATTTCCTCTAACGGCGGTGGCGTAGCCGGCTCTTCAAGGACGGGCTCTGGGTCGGACGTATAAGTGATGTCGAGTTCACCGGGCGGGGTAAAATGTTCTGGCGCAGTGGTCGGCGATTTGGTTTTCGCAAGCGCGACCGCGCCCAGGTGAATCGCGATCGCACTCACGAATGCGATCCAAAAAAGCGATCGGCCGTTCTGACGGTAAAGCAACGCGTGGTTCATGTTTTCCTCCAAAAAGGAAGACACGCGACCCGGAAGAAACTTAGGCGGTTATCACTAAATCCTAGTTAACAATGAACCATATGAGTCTGATGCTGCTGGACAGTCTGCGAGGGGTTGCGTTATCGAGTATCAAGAATCCAGAAACTCAAACAGCCGCTTTTGCCACGTGAATCTCAAAAACTATCTCGTCACTCGCCAGAAGCTAATCGACCGGGCGCTGGACCGATATTTGCCGAAGGCGAATACGAAGCCTGGAACGCTTCACAAGGCGATGCGCTACAGTCTGTTTGCCGGCGGAAAACGTTTGCGGCCGATTCTGTGTCTGGCGGCGGCTGAAGCTTGTCGCGGGAAGATCAACGATGCGCTTCCGTTGGCGTGCGCACTTGAATGCATCCACACGTACTCGTTGGTGCACGATGATCTTCCGAGCATGGATAACGATGATTTCCGACGTGGCCGCCCGACCTGTCACAAGGTATTCGGTGAAGGCATCGCCGTGCTCGCCGGTGACGCTCTCTTAACCATCGCGTTTGAAATTGTTTCACACGCGAAGGCGAGACGTTACGATATGTCAACGCTGTTGCGGGAGGTTGCAGTCGCAGCAGGCAGCCAAAAACTGATCGCCGGCCAGGTGGCCGATCTCGAAGCCGAAGGCAAGAACGTCAAACGCCGCGAGTTGAAGTTCATTCACGAAAACAAGACCGCCGCGATTTTGCGAACGTCAGTACGTCTCGGCGCGATGAGCGCCAACGCAGATACCAAAAGGCTTTCCGCGATCACAACGTTCGGCCAACGATTAGGCCTCGCCTTCCAAGTGATCGACGACATTCTCGATGTGACGCAGACCTCCGAAATTTTGGGCAAAAGCGCCGGGAAAGATGTGGCGGCAAAGAAGGCCACGTATCCCGCCGTCATTGGCCTGGAAAAATCGCGCGCCGAAGCCAAACGCCTAACGCGCGAGGCGCACAACGCCCTGTCGGTTTTCAGTAATCGCGACGCTGAAGCGCTGCATGCGCTGGCAAATCACCTTTTGGAACGCGAGTACTGATCTTGTAGGGCGTCTGTGTCAGACGCCACCACCAAGGCGTTTGACACAAACGCCCTACAATTTTCGCGCCAGCCCTAAATTCGGATCAATCTCCTCGGTCACGCGCGATTCAAACCCCGCTTGCAATCGTAGCAACGCAGCAAATCCGATCATGGCGGCATTATCGGTGCACAACCACGGCTCGGCGCTTTTGAATTCGATTCCTTTGCGGCCGCTGGCGTCGCGCATTTGGCGGCGTAATTCCTGATTGCAACTGACCCCGCCACTTATTGTCACAAGGTCCACACGATATTTTTTTGCCGCCGCGATTGTCTTTTCCACAAGCACGTCAATGATTGCCTGCTGAAAAGATGCGCAAAGATCGCGCAGCGTTTGCTCATCCAAGTTGCAGCTCGTTTGTGCCAGGCGCCGTTTCTCGTCCGGCATAATTTTTGGCAACAGGTACCGCACCGAAGTCTTTAATCCGCTAAAGCTGAAATTCTCCGAACCGGGCATGCTGCGGGGAAAATCAAAACGTTTCGGATCGCCGCCGAGCGCATACTTTTCAATTTCCGGACCGCCCGGATAACCGAGTCCGAGCATTTTGGCCACTTTGTCGAATGCCTCGCCAGCAGCATCGTCAACGGTGTGACCGATTACTTGATAATTCGCTAGGCCACGAACCACGACCAGCATCGTATGTCCACCGCTAACGATGAGCGACACATTTGGCTTGATGTTGCTGTCGCCACTGTTTTCGACGCCAAAGAATGGCGAGAGCAAATGTCCTTCGAGATGATTGATACCCAGGTACCGTTTGCCGAAGCCGATCGCCAATCCTTTTGCAACTGACGCACCGATCATCAACGAACTCGCCAGGCCGGGACCATTGGTGGCAGCGAACGCATGGATTTGTGACAACTGAGTTTTCGCTGCGCTCACAGCGCGATCGAGTAGCCGCGGCGCATAGATCAGGTGATTGCGTGACGCGATTTCCGGTACGATCCCGCCGTATTTTTCATGAGCCGCGACCTGCGACGCGACCTCGCTCGCAAGGAGGTAGGGATGCCGCGCCGCGCCCATCTCGCCGTCATCTTCGCGCAAGATTGCTACCGCAGTCTCATCACAAGACGTTTCTATTGCCAATACCGTCACAGGCTAATTGTAGGGCAGGCGCTTCACCTGCCAAACGCGGCACCCGATGCGGTTGCCCTACAAACTGGCGCGAGAAGTCCCGGCTATTTCTTTACGGCTTCCGCCTTGGGCGCGCTTTGCTGCGCGTAAATCATCACGCCCTTGAGCGCGTCGATGGCCCGCAGCATCTGCGGATCCTTGGTCTTGATGATGTTGATCTCGTCGTCCGGCTTAACATTTCCTGAATTGCGCAGGGCATACAGCGCACGCTCTTGTTCAGCAGTCATGCCGACGCGAATATTCGGCACCACGCCGTTACCTTGAATGACCTGTCTGCTGGGCGTGTAGTATTTGGCCGTGGTAAAACGCACAGCGGAGCCGTCCGGTAATTGCAGCACATTCTGCACGGAACCTTTTCCGAAAGTCGTTTCACCAACCAGGACCGCACGCCGCAAATCCTTAAGCGCGCCGGCAACAATCTCAGCGCCGCTCGCGCTGCCTTCATTAACCAGCAACACCATTGGAAAATTCGGACGCGATTTACTCACAGCAGAGGTAGCGTAATCGTGCTGTTGAGAAGAAACCCGGCCCTGCGTCGAAACGACTTTTGTATTAGGCGGCAAAAACTGCCCGCACACGTCCACGGCGCTATTCAATAGCCCGCCCGGATTATTTCGAAGATCGAGTATCAGCGCCTGCATTCCCTGCTTCTCCAAATCATCGATTGCCTTCGATAATTCATCGGCCGTCGGTTCGTTGAACTGAATCAGGCGAATGTAACCAATTTTGAATGCGCCGGTCAGCTCCGGTGGCAGCAATCTTTCTCCCTTAACACTTTGAACCTTTATCTCCGCGCGCTGGAGCGTGTATTCCTTGATTTCCTTTGTCGACGGCCGCAACAACGTCATACTGACTTTTGCGCCTGCTGGTCCGCGCAGAACATTGATCGCGTCCTGCAGGTCCATTCTGTCCGTGGACATGCCATTGATCCGGAGAATTTGGTCGCCGGAAAGAATTCCCACCTTGGCGGCAGGCGTGTCCTCCATCGCCGTGACGACCGTAGGCAGGCCGTTTTTCATCGACACCTCGATGCCGAGACCGTTGAAGCGGCTGCGCGTGTCGTCCTGCATGTCTCGAAAATCATTGGGATCCATGAACTGGCTGTGGGGATCCAGTGACGACAGCATCCCCTTCATTGCCGCAGTGACGAGATCGTGATAGCTCGTCTTGTTCTCATCGACGTAATCCTGCCGGACGAGCTCCAGGGCTTTTGCGAAAATGGCAATCTGCGAGTAGCCATTATCCTCTTCCGTCTTTGGCGGCTGCACTTCCTGCGCAAAAATGCCGGAAATCGCGCCGAACAAGACGCAAGCCAGCCACGGAATAATCAAGATCCGCCTCATGTTTCCCCAACCTCCGAGAAAGACATAACAATCGCTCATGAGCAAATTTTGGCAACGTCCAACCCGCAGCTTTGTCTGTAGTGAGACTTGAATCTGAGATTCGCAGAAATGAGGGACGCTCTGGTTGTCTTTAACACCCGGCTTCAGCCGGCTGCCGCTGTAGCCGCGGGCGATGACCGCGGCGGCGTTGCGCATTCAAGACCAGGGGCGACCGGGGTCACCGACCCCGGCTACAGCTCTGTCGTAACCGGGCACTGCCTTATGCAATCTCTTTTCCTACTAATGCTTTGCTTCGCCAGCGCGGTTTTCGCCGCCCCCACGCAGGACGCCGAGTTCGACGGGGTCGCCGAGGAATACGTGAAGACGTATCTGGCCTCCCACCCGCTACAGGGAACCGCGCTCGGCCTTCACGAGTACGACGGCAAAATCAGCGATTACAGCCGCCTCGCGCTCGACGCAGAACTCTCCCGGCTTCGGCGATTCGATGATCGACTGGCCAAGTTCGATCCGGCGAAGCTCAGCTCGCGGCAATCCATTGACCTCCGAATTCTGCAGGCAGCAGTGAAGCGGGAACTGTTTGAAATGCAGGACATGTCGGTGTTCGAACGCAACCCGATGATCTATGCGCGAGCCGCTGACGTTAACGTATATATCAAAAGGAATTTTGCGCCGCTCGAAGACCGCGTTCGCAGTCTGGTCGCCGTAGAATCACAAATTCCAAACATCCTGATTGCGGCGCGAACAAACCTCGATGAAAAGCTTCCAAAGCCGTTCATCGAGCTTGCAATTCAAATCGCCAGAGGTTCAGCCGACTTCCTGAAAAAAGATCTCGTTGCAGCTGTAAGCGGCCTTAAAGACGAGCAACTCCGCGTAGCGTTTCAGGCAGCCAACCGCAAAGCAGCGAACGCGCTCAGTGATTACGCAACGTGGCTGGAACGCGAGAAACTCCCCAAGGGCACCCTTGATTTCGCTCTTGGAGAAGAAAAATTCGGGCGCTTCCTGGCGCAGACAGAACTGGTCGATCTTCCGCCACAAAAAATTCTCGAGATCGGCATGACACAACTAAAAGCCGAACAGGAAGTATTCGCGGAGGCGGCGAAAAAGATCGACCCCAACAAACCTGCGATTGAGGTTTTCAAACAAATCCAGAAGGAGCATCCGGCTTCGGACAAATTGATCCCGGACATTGCCAAAGATTTGGACAATATTCGCAAATACGTTGTAGGCCGTAAGCTGGTCGGAATTCCAACGGAGATTAGAGCGAAAGTAAAAGAAACTCCGCAGTATTTGCGCGCCACTTCCTTTGCCTCGATGGACACTCCAGGTCCGTTCGAAAAACGCGCAACCGAAGCCTATTACTACGTCACTCCAACGGAAGAAGATTGGCCGGCACAAGAGAAGGAAGAATGGCTAACCGCATTTAATTATTACACCTCCGACGTTGTCTCGATTCATGAAGTCTATCCCGGACATTACGTGCAGTTCCTTCATCTGAATGCGTCGCCTGCCAGCAAAGCAGAAAAGGTCTTCGGCAGCTACGCTTTTATTGAAGGCTGGGCGCACTACTGCGAAAAAATGATGATCGATGAAGGCTTTGGCGGCCCGTCCAACTCGAGTCCAAGCGAAGACGATTTGAAACGCGCCGCAAAATATCGCATGGCGCAGGCTGATGAAGCGCTGCTGCGTCTTTGCCGCCTATGTGTATCCATCAAGGTGCACACGCAAAATATGTCGATTGATGACGCGACAAAATTTTTTCAGGACAATTGTTACTACGAACCGAAGCCCGCGCGCCAGGAAGCCATGCGCGCCACGTTTGATCCGGGTTATCTGAATTATACGCTTGGTAAATTGCAGATCTTGAAATTGCGCGACGACTACAAGGCGCAACAAGGCAACGAATTCTCGCTGCAAAAATTCCATAACGAATTGCTCAGCCACGGCATGCCGCCCATTCGTCTCCTCCGGGAAATCATGCTCAAAGACCAGAGCAAATGGGACCAGGTATTGTAACTTCTGCACGCCGCTCTGCATTGCGTCGCGTCGCGGTTTCGAGTAAGATTCGCATCCCAAATCGTCATGAGTGAGCTGGTTTCATCGATGGCCGATAAGATCGACCGAACGATGCAGCGGGTAATTCCGCTGGCGTATCGTGTGAGAAGAACTGGCCGCCGGCTCGTGCGTCGGGCTTTGCGCAAGCCGCGCAGCGTCTCCGAAGGCCCGAACCTCCTACCGTTGTTGATCCAGGTGTTGGCGAGCTTCACCAAGGCCGACGGCGTCATCATGGAGGAAGAGATCGACTCGAGCCTCGGCTTTCTGCGTTACGACTATCCGGAAGCGGTTTACTCCGAGCTGCGACAGTTGTTTCGCCAGGCGCTTTATGAGCAGCAGGACCTCGCGGCCATGGCGCAGAAACTCGGGATACAATTGGGCACTGAGCGCAAGATTATGCTCGGGGTTCAACTGTATGATCTGATCTCGCAAGCGGGTTTGAAACAGGAACAGGTCGTCGCGTTCTATTCGTTCATGTCGCAGATGGGCATGGCTGCGCAAGCGATCGACATCGTTTATCAACTCAACGCATCGGAAGAATCTGACCCGGCGATTTACCAGCACGGCGCGTCACCGCTGGAATCGCTCTCGTTCGGTCCGGACGGCAAGGCGGACATCATTCTAAAGAACCTGACCGACGCCGATCGGCTGATGGCGTTTCGCTATCATGACCTGATTCTTTTGAAAAATTACAGCGACCAGAACGTGTCCGTCCGCGGGAGACCTTTGGTCCGTGGCGGGTTTTGTCGAATTTACCCAGGCCAACGAATTTTGATCGGCGACCAGGTGCTCAGTTATCAGGAGCTCGCCCAATATTTCAACGCGAAGAAGAACGTTTCGCTTCCGGAAATCTTTATCCGGGTGACGAAAGACGCCGAGCAAGTGCAGTTAGAGCGCTCACGAACGCGCGAAAGCGCGCTCCGGGTCACTTTCGGACTCAAAGTGCGCGTCAAGGCATTGCGCGACATCGACGCAGAACTCAAGGGGATCCGCCTCAAAGCCGGCACTCAAGTCGACGCGACGCTCGAAGACAAAATTATTTTCCACAACGACACGGAGCTGGATTTGAACGACCTGCGCCGGCGCGCACGCGCGCTCGGCGGACGATTTCAACTGAAAGCTTCGAAATCAGAATACCTGGTGTCGAATGACCCGAGCCGGCTGCAAGCCGACGACATCCTGCTTTCTCCAGGCACCGCCGGAGATGTGCTGCTGAAAATATTTTGCGATTACGATCGGCGAATAGGCACGCTTGAGGTGATTGAAGCGGATCGTCGAATCATGGTGGGCGACGACCCGGTTCGCACGACCGCGGACCTGAAGGACGGCGACATCATCCGGATCGATGTCGGACAGGTTCTGCGATGCAATTTCGTGGAGCGCATCATCGAGGAAGAGCGAAATATTATTCGCAGCCTCGAACTGAATGAAGTCACACACCGTTTTGGCAAAGGCGAGATAGGCCTCGACGGCATTTCCTTCACCATCACGCGTGGAGAGCTTGTTTGCGTGATGGGCGCAAGCGGTGCGGGCAAAAGCACGCTGATGCAAGTGCTTGCCGGCCAGCTCCAGCCGACGAGCGGCGAAGTCTTGCTCAATGGACAATCTCTCTACAGAAATCTCGACGTTCTGAAGCAGTACGTCAGTTACATGCCGCAACAGGATGCGTTCGATGAGCATCTCACCATTGGTGAGAATTTGCAGTTCGCGGCGGCGATCCGTGCACCACATCTCTCGAAGCGCGACCGCATCCGGCGATTGGACGCAAAACTCATCGAGCTCGGTCTAAACGAACGTCGCGACGCGGTAGTGGGCAGTCCCGAGAAGAAAGCATTAAGCGGCGGCGAGCGAAAACGGCTAAACATCGGCCTCGACATGATTGGAATGTCGGACGTTTACCTCTTTGACGAACCAACTTCCGGTCTCTCGTCGAAAGATTCCGAGCACGTGATCGAAATCATCCGGAGCATGGCGCACAACAAGATCGTCATTGTTACCATTCACCAACCGAGCTCGAAGATCTTCCAGATGTTTCAGAAGGTGATCTTGCTCGACAAAGGTGGGCGGCTGGTGTTTTTCGGCGCGCCTTCAGATGCCCTGCGGTATTTCGCAGAGGCGGAACACCAACACCAGTTCGGTGCTGAACTGGGCGCATGTCCATCGTGTGGAACTACCCGGCCGGAATTTATCTTTGATGTACTCGAGACACCTCTGCGCGATCTGAGCGGCGACGTCATCTACGAAGAAAACATCCGTGGCCAGCTTGTGCCGTCCCGCCGTTACTCGCCGGATTTTTGGCGCGATAAATATGAGGCGTTTCGGTTGATCCAGGACGTTAAGCAAGTCTCCCTCCAACAGGAAGAAGCCGACCCGTTACCGGTCGCGCCGGCTCAAAGGAAACGGTTGCCGCTGCGGTGGCACGATGAGTGGACGCAGTTTCGTACTGTGCTGCGGCGTGCTTTCACGAGCAAACTACGCAACAAGGCGAATCTCGTGATCACCATAGGTGTCTCGCCAGTGCTGGCGCTGCTCATTGGCACGATCCTGCGGTACTCGGAAACCGGAACATACGATTTCGCTTCGGCCTACCATATTCCGACGTTCTTATTTCTCGGGTTGATCGTCGCAATGTTTCTCGGGCTCACAAATAGCGCAGATGACATCATCCGGGATCGGCCGGTGCTGCAACGCGAGCGCAACATCAAGGTGCGCCTCTCCTACTATGTAATCTCGAAGACCATTACGCTTGGGTTCTTCGCGCTCGTCCAATGCATTCTCTTTGTATTCATCGGCAATTTCGTCCTGCAGATCCGAGGCATGTTCTGGCTTGATTTGGCCATCATGTTCCTGACCGCAATGAGCGGTGTGGCGTTAGGCCTCGTTATCTCGTCGCTCGTGGCCGACCCGAAAACTGCGGCCAATATCGTCCCGCTGGTTTTGATCCCGCAGATCATCATGGGCGGCGCGCTCATCAAATATGAGGACATGAACCGGAACCTCGGCCTGGTTTATTCCTTTTCGCACTGGTTTTCCGAACATCCGGACTCGGAAAAGACGAGAAAGACGGAGAGCAAGTTACAGGTGCCTCTGGTCTGCCAGTTCATCGCCATGCGCTGGTCTTACGAAGAAATTATTGTTGCCCAGGCCAAGCTCAATCCGCTTACCAAGCGTCAGGACCGCGTTCATGACGAAATTCAAAAGCTCGCGCCCAAAGCGGACACACCTGGGCAACGAGCTCATCTCAACGATTTGAAAGATGCACTGGCATTGCTCTCTGGATTGGAAGGAGCGTCGCCGCGTGATGTCGACCGATATTTAAAACTGCTCGACCCCGTTATTGCCGGGAAGCAAAGATTCGATCGCTCGTTGTTCAAAGACGCGAAGGGACCAGTCACAGCTGACTCACTCTATGTGAACCAGAAAGTTTCGGACCTGATCTCAAGAGCCGAGATGGAACAGAACGATTACCGCCGCGGCAATAAGCCGAACGTGTTCTTCGGTCTCGAAAAACGCTATTTCGGAATCGCGTTCGGCGTGTTCACTTTCGACACAGTCGTGCTGATCGTGTCCACACTCGTGTTGCTTGTCCTGCTGCACTTCATCTTGCGAAAACAACTCGAAGTGCGCAGAGCCTGATTTTGCCGCGGGCTTTCGAATTGTCATCCTGAGCGAAGCGCAGCGAAGTCGAAGGATCTCTCGCAGCACACGATTATTCTTTGTATCCCCATGTTTTCTCGTTCGGACGTAGGCGAGTTATCGGGAGGTCCCTCGCTGCGCTCGGGATGACAAGCAGAGAAATTGAGAGTAGTTGATTGCTTCACATCATGAGTAAAACGAAAACTAAAACTGCGCGCCTCATCGTCGCTGCAAGCGAGCAAGATCCGGACATGCTTTACGCAACGAAGTTTTGGGCGCCCGACCCATTCATTTTCCTTCAGCGCAACGGCAAACGGACCCTTGTCCTAAGCGATCTGGAGATCGATCGCGGCCGCAAGCAGGCTGATGCAGACGAATTCGTGATGTTCAGCGATCTCGAGCGGGAGTTGCAGGGAAAATCGAAGAAGGGGCCTTCGTACGAAAAAGTCTTGGCCCATTTTCTGAAAAAACGAGGGGTGAGATCGGCCACTGTGCCAGCAAATTTTCCTCTGGCTTATGCGGAGGAACTTGCGGCGAACAAAATCCGCGTTCGCGCGGCGGACGGATTTTTCTGGCCGGAGCGTGAAGCCAAATCCGACAAAGAAATTGAAATGATGGGGCGCGCCTTGCGGATCACTGAAGCCGGACTCAAACGCGCGGTTGAAGTGTTGAAAGCGTCGAAACCAGGTTCGGGAAAACGATTGCGCTGGACTGGTAAAACGCTGACCTCTGAATTGCTCCGTGCAGAAATCGATTCCGCCATATTGCGTGCAGGCGGCGTTCCGGCCGGCACAATCGTGGCCGGAGGCGATCAGGCCTGCGACCCGCATGAGCGCGGCCATGGCCCGTTGTTCGCCGATTCATTGATTATTCTCGACGTTTTTCCCCGCGACGCGAAGACCGGATATTTCGGAGACATGACTCGTACGGTTTTACGAGGGCGCGCCAGCGAAGCGCAACGGAAACTTTGGGAAGCCGTGAAAGCGGGGCAAGCTCTCGCGTTAAAGAGAATCAAAGCCGGTGTTGATGGCATGACAATTCACAAAGCCATACAGGAATTGTTTGCTGCTCGCGGGTTTCCGACCGGGGTGCGCAACGGCCGTCGCGTCGGATTTTTCCACGGCACTGGCCATGGGCTCGGTCTCGAAATCCACGAACATCCGCGGCTGCAAAAAGTCGTCCTAAAGGATCGGCAGGTGCTCACAGTCGAACCCGGCCTGTACTATCCGGGCGTCGGCGGCACGCGTCTGGAAGACGTGGTAGTCGTCACCAAAACAGGTTGCCGAATTCTCTCGCGCTTTCCGAAGCAGCTGGAGATTTAATTGATTGGTAGTGTCGGCGCGCCGCGCCGACCGGACATGGCTACGCGATCTCCCTACCTTCGGAAATGAACGAGAAACGAGATCGGGCGTCTAATCTCGTGCCCGACGAAGTGACAAGTCGCCTCGCCGCGGTAAATTACCCACCCACAAATGTATTTCTTATTGGGCTTTGTTTTGAGCTCTAGCTGCCTGGCATTCATCGGCGGCCCAACCGGTTTTGGTTGGGGATCCAACTGGCTGCTCTACATTGGCGTCCCGATAGTTATTGGAATTTGGGCGCAGATTCGGGTGAGCAGCGCGTTTAGCCATTGGAGCAAGGTGCGTGCGAGCGGGAATATTACCGGAGCTGAATGCGCACGAGAAATCCTGCAGGCAGCTCAGATTCATGATGTCGACGTGGTGGAGACGAACAATTTTCTGGGCGACCACTACGATCCGACAAAGAAACAGCTGCACCTGTCGAGCAGCGTTTACAATACGCCTTCGGTAGCTGCATTGGGCATCGCTGCACATGAATGCGGGCACGCGATTCAGCACGCTAAAGCGTACGCGCCGCTGAAGTGGCGAATGGCAATTGTGCCGATGACAATGATCGCGTCGCAGGCGCTGCCGTTCGTTATCATCGGCGGTTTGTTCTTTCACATTACCGGGCTGATTACGCTCGGCATCTGGTGCTATTTGATTCTGCTGGGGTTCCAACTGATTACGTTGCCCGTGGAGTTCGATGCCTCGCGACGCGCAAAAATCATCCTGCGGGAAATGGGGATCATCCAGCCTGGCGAAGAAGCCGTTGGCGTAAACAAAGTGCTGAACGCCGCCGCGCTTACTTATATTGCGGCATTCATCGCTGCACTGGGCAATTTGCTCTGGTTGATGTCGGTACGCGACCGGCGCTGATCAATCGCGCCACATAAAATATGGACCACGCCATCGCTTTACCTGCTCGCCGCATCACCGATTTGTTATCGTCGGGTCTGCAGGTGCGTGCTAAATCTAAGCGTCCGGCGATGGATCAGCCAAGAAGCGACCCAGACCAGGAGTTGGTAAAGCGCACCCAGGCGGGCGAGGCCAGTGCGTTCGACGATCTTGTGGTCAAGTACACACCCCGCCTCTACGGCCTGGTGTACAACATGACGTCCAACCACGAGGACACGAACGACCTTTTACAGGACATATTCGCCAAAGCCTACAAAGCCATTCGCGGGTTCCGCGGCAAATCCTCGTTCTACACCTGGATCCATTCCATCTCGGTGAATATGACCCTGAATTTCCTCAAGAAACGCGGACGCCGGTTTCAATTGAGCCTGGATGATGTGGACGCGAGCATTCAGAACGACAAGGAATTCATGGAAGCCACAGCGACGAGCAGTCCGGTGCGGGAAGCCGACCTCTCAGAGCTGCAGCGAAGATTGAACGAGGCCATGATGAAACTGTCTGAAGATCACAGAGCAGTTGTTACCATGTTCCATATTCAGGGCATGCCTCATGCGGAAATTAGTAAAATCTTGCGCGTTTCGGAAGGAACGGTACGTTCGAGGCTCTTTTACGCGAACCGGCAGTTGCAAAATTACCTGGACGAATTTCGGAAAAATCCTGTCTCGTAACGGCAAAAAAAATGGACGAGTTTAACGATAACGAAATCGCAAGGCTGCTTCGCTTGAAGCGGTATGAACAACCGCCCCCGGGTTATTTCGACAATTTCCTCCACGAATTCCATCGCCGCCAACGCGATGAATTGCTGCGCCAGCCGCTTTGGCGCATCTGCCTGGAACGCGCGCACAATTTCATGTTGCAGCTGGATGTGCGATCGCTGGCCTCGTATCCGACGGCCGTCGCCGCAATGCTTGTTTGCGCAGCTATCTTCTCATTAAAGGTTTATCAACAACCCGAGACGGCTCGCGTCGCTAGCCAGAGTCCTCTCACTTTGTCGGTACCGGTGAATGGCCAACAAGAATGGAATCTTGGATCTCCGGTCTCCGCGCAGATTTTCAGGACGCAACCGCTTCGCAGTTTTCGTGAAAGCGCCCAGACTCACCGAGCCGCCCCGCCACGGTACGTGCTCGATAGCGTCCCCGTGAGTTATGAGCCCACTTTTCGGTTTTAAGCGCGGAGCAATCGCTGTCGCGGTTGTTTTCTGTTCAGGCGCAGGTTGGCTTTTTGCCCAAGCCCAGGATCAATCCGCCAGCCAGCAGGTCAGAGAGATCTTTTCGCGCGCCGCGAAAGCAGTGGTCAAAATCCACGGCGTAGACGAACACAGCGAGATCTGCGGCACCGGATTCTTCGTCGATCCCACCGGCACGATTTACACGGCCTACACAGTCGGAGGTGAAGCGGGCAATTTCACCGTTGAATATGGCGACAAGAGAGTTCCAG
>Ga0310810_10004693_pt1 | contig 15157 bp, 19 predicted proteins | sample NCmetagenome_FD_207641 | JGI IMG/M metagenome (GOLD analysis project Ga0310810, IMG submission 207641) | Soil microbial communities from experimental microcosm in Duke University, North Carolina, United States - NC | ecosystem: Engineered > Artificial ecosystem > Soil microcosm > Unclassified ...
TGCACGTCGTGCAGTTTATGCGCGCCGACCGAGAACCCGAATATCAGCACGCCCGCCGTCAAGCGGAGCCACAGTTTATGCTTGGACGAGGCCCCTAGCCAGCGACCGACCCTGCCGCTGCTGCACGACGTGCGCCAGTTCGTGGCCGATCAGTTCCTGACCCTGCAGGGAGTGCGGATCATAGCGGCCCGGAGCGAAATGGATGTCGTTCCCGTGCGTGAACGACTGTGCACCGAGGATGGTGGCTTCGTGACCGTGATGCACGCGCACATCGGAGAAATCGTGTCCGAATGCGGCCTCCATATTGTGACGTAACGAGGGCGGAATCGCCTGGCCAGCGCTCAACTGCGGTGGTACAGGTTGAACTCTTTCGGCCTTCTCGCTTTTGTCGGAAACCATGGACATCACTTACCCCTCCAGTTAGCATGATCTGCAACCATCATCATAAAACGACTCGCGCGCGCCGCTACCAGCGCATGCGCTCACGAAGCGAAGTAATGTGCGCCACGTGATGCCGGCCGTGCCAGGCGTAGAGCGCCAGGTTCTTTTCAAGTGTCACTTCGCCCAGTTCCGGATGGCGGAACTTCCTGGAACAATCCGCCGCAGACAAAGACCGCAGTAGCAGAACCCAGCGTTTATGCAGCGAATCGAGCAGCGCAAGCGAAAGCTCGACCGGCGCCGTGCGCGCGTCCGCCAGTTCCGCCCAGCGGCTCTGGTCATACGGCTTGATCGTGGGTTCGTCCTCGGTGAGCGCCAACCGGAAACGAAGATAGCTGTTGACGTGGCTGTCGGGCACGTGGTGCACCACCTGGCGCACAGTCCATCCGTCCGGACGATACGGCGTGTCGAGCTGCTGGTCCGAGAGGCCGGTTACGGCGGCGCGCATGTTCTTCGGCGTCTGTTCGATCTCGTCGATATAGCGCCGGCGATCTTCGGGCGAGACCGCGTCGGGCCACCTAAATCGGCCCACGGGATATTGCAGGTCCATGCGTTTATGTTCGCATCGACCGAGCGAAATTGCGGCGCCGCGCGATATAAGTTACGGTAACTTACATGTCATTCGCCGGTCTCAAGGTCATCGCGTTCGAAAGCCGGCGCGCAGCCGAGATGGCGCAGCTCATCCGTAAACAGCAGGGCGAGCCGATCGTGGCGCCGTCTATGCGCGAGGCGCCCATCGAGCGCAATGAAGAAGCGTTCCGCTTCGCCGAACGGCTGTTTGCGGGCGAATTCGACATGATGATCCTGCTCACCGGTGTAGGCACCCGGATTCTGGATCAGGCCATCGCCAGTAAGTTCGGCCCCGGCCGCTTTGCCGAGGCCCTACGCCGAATCACGGTTGTGGTGCGCGGTCCGAAACCTGCCGCGGTGTTGCGCGAGTTGAATGTCCCGATTACGATCACGGTGCCAGAGCCCAATACGTGGCACGAGGTCTTACGCGCCACCGAAGGACGGCCCGAGAGACGCATTGCTGTGCAGGAATATGGCAAGTCCAGTGCGGAACTGCTGAGCGGGCTGCGCGTGCGGGGGGCGGAGGTGACGCCGGTCCGCGTATACCAGTGGGAGCTGCCCGAAGATACCGGGCCGCTGCGCGAAGCCGCCGAACGCATCGCCGCCGAAGAAGTGGATGTGGCTCTGTTCACCACTTCCGTGCAGATCGATCATCTGCTGCGCGTCGCCGTCGAAAAGGGGCTGGAGGATTACGTGCGCACGGCCTTTTCGAAAATGCTGGTCGCTTCGGTTGGACCGGCTACCACGGAAGCGCTCGAGGAAAACGGCATTCATCCCGACTTCGAGCCTAGCCGACCGAAGATGGGGTTGCTGGTCCTGGAAACCGCCGAGCGGGCCGAAGCGCTGCTGAAGGCCAAGCGATGAACCGCCAGCCGTGAACCCACCGTGAGCAAGAAACCCTTCGTCGTGCTGGTTGGCGAGTACACCTCGCTGGCCTTTCTGCTGCCTGCCGCCACCTTCGTCGGTTACGCCATCGGGTATCTCCTCGACAAAGCATTCGGCACTCACTTCCTCTACCTCGTGTTTCTGTTATTGGGTATCGCGGCCGGTTTTGTGCAATTGATCCGCCGTCTGATGCGCGACTCGGGGGACGATGGATCCTGAGCAATTGTTCATCGGCCGCGCGCTGGCTCGCATTCGATTTCTCATGATGTTTCTCAGTGGAGCCGGCGTGCTCGTAACAGCGGTCTACGGCGGCTGGCGATGGGCCCTTGGATACATTGTGGGCGCGGCCGCCGGTTACCTTAATTTCCGCTGGCTCAAAAAACTGGTGGACTCGTTGGGCGGCGCGGCCGGCGGCAAGCCGCCTCGCGCCCGCATGGCCGTGTTCCTGGGGCTCCGCTACCTGCTGCTGGCCGCGGGTGGCTATGCTATATTGAATTTCTCCGCGCTATCACTGGCGGCCGCCGCCGTGGGACTGTTCGTGCCGGTAGTCGCCGTTATTCTGGAGATCCTTTTCGAACTCATCTATGCCGGAACATGAACTGTGGCTGACCAGACTCTTCAACGACAATCTGGCTGGAGTTGGCAACAGCGTGCTCTCGTTGGTGCACGCCCATGCCGAGAACCCCGCGCGCCCCTGGGCCAATTTCATCACCATGGAAGTCCTGGTCGCGGTCATCATCTTGCTGCTGTTCGCCATGCTGCGCCCGCGCCTCTCCATGGACCGTCCCGGCAAGCTGCAGCATCTCTTCGAAGTCATCTATACATTCCTCCACGGTGAGGCGCGCGACAACATCGGTCACGACGGCCCACGCTTTCTTCCCTTCATCGGAACACTCTTCATCTTCATCCTGTTCTGCAATCTGATCGGTATTATTCCAGGGTTCGAATCGCCCACTATGAATCCATCCGTTCCCGCCGGATGCGCCTTGATGGTTTTCCTTTACTATAATTTCCAGGGCTTTAAACAGCAGGGCGTTGCCAAGTATCTGGCCCATTTTGCGGGTCCGATGCCGATTCTGGCGCCACTCATGATTCCGATTGAGCTCATCAGCCATATGGCGCGGCCGCTTTCTTTGACCATTCGTCTTTTCGCCAACATGCTGGCAGGCGAAAAGGTGACGGTAGTGTTTCTGGGATTGACTTACCTGGTGGCGCCGGCGGTGTTCATGGGATTGCACGTCTTTGTTTCATTCTTGCAAGCTTATATCTTCGTTCTCCTGACCATGATGTATCTTTCGGAGACCGTACCGCACGAGCAACATTAATACACGGCTTAATGCAGCTTCCAGTGTGAGACCGGCTGCACGAGGATGACGGGAACCACCTCCTGGAAGCAAATCTTACAAGGAGTAACACCACTATGAACGTCAAGCTGCTTCTGCTTCTCCTGGCGCTGTTCGTTTTCGCCAGCCCGATCTTCGCCGCCGCCGCGACGGGAACTCCCGAAGCCAACTATCACTGGGTAGCCATCACGTCGGGTTTCTCTATGGCCATCGCTTCCGCCGGTTGTGGTCTGGCCCAGGCCAAAGCCACGGCTGCCGCCGCCGAAGGCATGGGGCGCAATCCCGGCGCATCCGCCGCCATTCGCTTCGCGCTGCTGCTGGGCCTCGTGCTGATCGAATCGCTGGCGCTTTACACGCTGGTCATTATCTTCGCCAAGGTCGTATAGCTTGCTCCGGGCGGACCGGTACTCTGCGGTCCGCCCGGTCACATCCCCTCTGAGTTTATAATTCCCGCGCTGATCACCAGTTAGTCTCCCAGACAAGGCCCGCGCCTGTCTGCGGCACAACAATGAATTGTGCCCTCGCTTGAGTCACTTATCGGGAATAGTCCCTACCCGCGCGATGGGCCCGCGCGGCGGGAAAAGCAGATTGCATCGCCAATTTACCTGCCGCCACTTGGTCCTGAGTTAGCAGATCGACCTTAGTACCATAACTTGAAGTCAGCGCGAACCATTGACGGCGTGCGCGAAAGCTTCTAGGCTACATGTAACACGTGGTCGAACAACGCAGAAATCAACGCTTCGAATTGCACCTGCCGCTCCGCGTGATGCGCACCAGCGCCGGTCAAGTTTCCCATGACGCGCGCACGCGGAATATGAGCTCGAGCGGCGTTCTGTTCACGTCGGAAGCCGAAGTGCAGATCGGCGGCGCAATCGAATATGTGGTGACGATCGGCAGCGACGCCGGCGTTGATGTCGATCTGAAATGCATCGGCAAAGTGGTTCGCCTCGAGAAATCCCGGGAGGCACCCCCTTATCTCGTAGCCGCCACGCTCGACCGGTATCAATTCATCCGCCGCCAGCCGTAAGTTTCGCCTCTTGTTCCCCCTACCGTTTTCGTGTACTCTTGGCAAAGAAAAGGCGAAGCATGTTTCAGCTTGCGAGCACTAAAGAATCCAGCCTGGCGGCCGTGGTACGGGAATTTGAGCAGCTCATCGACCAGCCCGATTCCCCGGTTCGGGCGGTACGGCGCCACCCGGCGACCGAAGGAACGTTCCAGGATATTCCGGTTGCGGTCGATACCCGGTTGCGCGATGCACTGAACCGGCGCGGGATTGAGCGGCTTTACACGCACCAGGCGGAAGCGTTCGAGCAGATCGAATCCGGCAAAAATACCGTTGTCGTGACGCCCACGGCCAGTGGCAAGACGCTGTGCTACAACCTGCCCGTGCTGAATATGCTGCTGCGCGAGCCGGAAGCGCGGGCCATGTATCTGTTTCCGACCAAGGCGCTGGCCGAGGATCAGCTCCACGGCTTTCAGGCCACCGCGGACGAGCTGGGCGCCGAAATTCGCGCCTTTACGTACGACGGCGACACGCCCGAGGACGCGCGCAAAGCCATTCGCAGCCGGGCGAATGTCGTGTTCACCAACCCCGACATGCTGCACAGCGGCATCCTGCCGCATCACACGCGCTGGGCCAAGGTGTTCGAGAACCTGCGTTACGTCGTAATCGACGAGCTGCACTATTACCGCGGCGTGTACGGCAGCCATCTGGCGAACATTCTGCGGCGATTGAAGCGCATCTGTTCGTTCTATGGCGCCTCGCCGCAGTTCATCTGCTCCTCGGCGACCATCGCCAATCCGCGTGAGCTCGCCGAAGCGCTGGCGGAAGCGACGTTCGCGCTGGTCGACCGCAACAGCTCGCCTGCCGGCGAGAAGTATTTCATCTTCTACAATCCGCCGGTGGTCAACCGGCATCTGGGCATCCGCCGCAGTTATATCAATGAGACGCGGCGGCTGGCGGTTGAGCTGATTGGGCGCGGCCAGCAGACGCTGGTGTTCGCAAATAACCGCCTGGCCACCGAGATTCTGCTCACGTATCTTCGCGACGCCTGTGTCCGGGGTCCCCTGCCGGACGACAGCATCCGTGGATATCGCGCCGGCTATCTGCCGCGCGAACGCCGCGAGATCGAACGCCGCCTCCGCGACGGCAAAATCCGAGGCGTGGTAGCGACCAACGCGCTCGAGCTGGGGATCGATATCGGGTCGCTCGACGCCGTGGTGATGGCCGGATATCCAGGGACGATCGCCTCCACATGGCAGCGCGCCGGGCGGGCCGGCAGGAGGCAGAGCGCATCGGCGGCCGTGCTGGTTGCCTCGAGCGCGCCGCTCGACCAGTTCATCATTGAGCATCCGGAATATTTTTTCGGACAGTCGCCCGAGCACGCCTGCATCAACGCCGACAATCTCGAGATCCTGCTGGCGCACTTGCGATGCGCGTCGTTCGAGCTGCCGCTGGCGGATGGCGAAAAATTTGGCCCTCACGACACGGCCGACTTCTGCCGTTTCCTTGAAGAAGCCGGCTTCCTGCATCACGCCGGTAGCGCATGGCACTGGACCTCGCAGACCTATCCGGCGGACGCCATTAGCCTGCGCGCGGTGACCAGCGATAACTTTGTGGTGATCGATATTACGGGCGAGCCGGTGGTGATTGCTGAGGTTTCGTTTCCGGCGGCGCTGACTTCGCTGCACGAAAAGGCCATCTATTTGCACGAAGCCCGCCAATATCACGTGGAACGTTTCGATTATGCGGAGCGTAAGGCATATGTGCGGCAGGTGGAGTGCGATTACTTTACCGACGCCATCGACTATACGCACGTGAAGATCCTCCGCGAATTCGAGAGCAGCGGCCTCAACGGTGCGCAAAGGGCGCATGGCGACGTGCGCGTGAACCGGCAAATCGTCGGGTTCAAGAAAATCAAGTTTTACACTCTGGAAAATGTAGGGGCCGGCAAGCTCTCCATGCCGGAGCAGGAGATGCACACCACAGCGTTCTGGCTACGATTCCCCGCCGAGTTTCTGGGGCTATTCGAGGACCTAACGCTCACGGAAAAACAGAACGGGCTGATAGGATTGGGTAACGCTTTGCGCAGCATGGCGGCATTGCGCCTGATGTGCGACCCGCGCGATCTGGGCGTCGCGATGGGAACGGCGCCGCCGCCCGCTGTATTCGAACCGGACCTCTATCTTTACGACAACTATCCGGGAGGCGTGGGCCAGAGCGCACCGCTCTACGAGATGACCGCCAGACTTCTGCGCGATACCGCGGAATTGCTGGCGCGATGCCCGTGCGGCGATGGGTGTCCGTCCTGCGTGGGCCCCGTGGGAGAGATCGGCGCGCGGGGAAAGTATGCGGCGATGCGCATCCTGGACTCCCTGTGCCATGAACAGGCGGGAACACCTGTCCTGCCTTTACAATCAAGAGATGCCTCGGTTTGACGTTGTGGGCGTGGGTCTCAACTCCACTGACACCCTGCTAATAGTGCCGCACTTTCCCGCCTACGCGGGGAAGGTCCCGTTTCACGACGAGGTGATGAGTCCGGGCGGGCAGGTGGCGAGCGCCATGGTGACTTGCGCGCATCAGGGGATGCGGACGAAATACATCGGCACGGTGGGGGATGACGAACGGGGCCGCATCCAGATGGCAAGCCTGCGCGACTCGGGTATCAACCTCGACCACGTGCAACTGCGGCGAGGGTGCGCCAATCAATCCGCATATATCATTATCGACCGCTCGACAGGAGAACGAACCGTCCTGTGGCAGCGGCCGGAATGCCTGCGCATTGATCCTTCGGAGATCACGCGGGAACAGATTACATGCGCGCGCCTGCTGCATATCGACGGCCACGATACGCGTGCCGTAGAGCACGCGGCGCGCATCGCCAGCGAGGCCGGGATGCCAGTGACCGTGGATGTGGATACGATCTATCACGGATTCGATCGCGTCCTGCCTTATGTAGATTACCTGGTGGCCAGCTCCGAGTTCCCGGTGCAGTGGACTAACGAGAGCGATCCGTTCAAAGCGCTCCAGATGATCCAGAAGGAATATCAGATGCGCGTGGCGGCCATGACGCTGGGCGCTCACGGGTCGCTGGCGCTGGCCGAGGGGCGATTCTTCTATTCGCCGGCATTTGTGGTGAACTGCGTGGACACCACCGGCGCGGGCGACGTTTTTCACGGGGCCTTCTGCTATGCTGTCTTGCAAGACATGCCGATGCGGGAGGCTCTCGACTTTTCGAACGCCATGGCCGCGCTCAATTGCATGGCGCTGGGTGCGCGCGGCGGGATTCGCGGCATTGACGAAGTACGCGCCTTAATGACGCGGGCCGAGCGCCGCTCACACCCGGAATTCGAAATTCGCAGCGCCAGCGCGCATCGAGCCATCTAGATGTTTCCAATTCGGGACACGCAGCCCAGCTACTCGCGTCCACTCGTCACCATCCTGATCATTGTTCTGAATGTCATAGTGTTTCTTTATGAATTCACGCTCGACGATTACTCGCAGAACTACTTCGTCGCGCATTACGGGCTCATTCCCGCCCGCTTCCACGCGTCGGCGGTCCTCACCTCAATGTTTTTGCACGGCGGGTGGATGCACATCATCGGCAACATGTGGTTCCTATGGATTTTCGGGGACAACATTGAAGACGTCCTGGGACACACCAAATACCTGGTGTTCTATGTGCTGTGCGGGATCGCGGCCGGCATGACGCAGACTCTTTTCAATCCGGGTTCGCGGCTGCCTATGGTTGGCGCGAGCGGCGCCATCGCAGGCGTGATGGGAGCTTATCTGGTGAAATTCCCGCATTCCCGCATCGTCACGCTGGTGTTCGTTTTCATCTTCTTCACGACGATTGAGGTGCCGGCGGTGCTGATGCTGCTTTACTGGTTCTTTATCCAGATCTTCAACGGGATCGGCACCGTCGGCTACTCGCATCTTTCGCAAGGCGGCACGGCGTGGTTCGCGCATGTGGGGGGATTCATCGCGGGAATTCTCCTGGTGAATCTGCTCGGCATGCGCGAGAAGTATATGCGGCGGCAGGATCTCAACTGGTAATGCCTGGGACGCCGAAGGTCACGCTTTACACGCGCAAGGGCTGCTGCCTCTGCGACGATGCCAAGCAGGTGCTGGAATCCGTTCGCGGCCGTGCGGTGTTCGAGCTGTATGAAGTCGATATCGATACCGATGCCGGGCTGCGAAACACCTATAACGACGAGGTTCCGGTGATCGCCATCAACGGCCGCAAAGCATTCAAGTATCGCGTGAGCGAGCGGGAATTGCTAAAGAAACTGGCGGCGCGCGCGTGAGCCTCGATATTCTCGCGCTCGCCGCGCATCCCGACGATGTGGAGCAAACCTGCGGCGGAACGCTCATCAAGATGGCTGAAAAGGGCTATCGCACCGGCGTGCTCGACCTGACGGCCGGCGACATGGGCACGCGCGGGACGCCGGAGCAGAGGATCGAAGAAGCCTGCCGTGCGGCGAAGATCATGCTCGTCAGCCAGCGTGAAAATATGCATTTTCCGGATGCGCGCCTGGAGAACACGATCTCCGCACGCATGTCGCTGGCGCTCAAGATCCGCGAAATGAAGCCGCGTGTGGTGGTGCTGCCGTACTGGCAGGGACGCCATCCGGATCACTACCGCTGTTCGGAGATGGGTTACGAAGCCTGCTTCCTGGCAGGATTGAAGAAGCTGGACGAATACTCCGAACCGCACCGTCCTTACAAGATCATTTACTCGTCCATCTACGCCAACGTCACGCCGTCGTTTGTGGTGGACATTTCGGCGCAGTTCGAGAGGCGCATGACGGCTCTGTTGAGTTACCGGTCACAGTACGGCGGTGCTACCGAAGGCGGCGCGTTATTTCCAGATGAGCAGGAAATCCGCGAACGACTGGGGGCGGTCGCGCGTTTCTACGGCAACCTGGTGAGCGCGAAATACGGCGAGCCTTTCGTGATGAAAGAGACGATGCTGGTGGAAGACGTGATCACGCTGGGCGCGCGCAGCATTTAGCGCAGCGGCGCAATAGTCTGCGTCGCGACGGAGATTTCGCACGACGGTGTCTTGGCGCACACGCTTGACACGCGCGGCGGTGGCGCGTAACGTTTGGATCGAGAGGGCATCATGCGGAACAGTACCCGTGAAGAGCGGCAGATTCTGCTCCTCGAAGTTCTGGCGGCCTCTTCGATTTTCTGCATCGTGGCCATTGTGTTGTACATGGTGTTCCAGTACAAGCCGGCATAGGTGCGGGCCGGCTATTCCGCGGGAAATTGAGCGCGCACCAGCGCCATGGCGTCCTCGCGGCTGCGGATTTTCGATTCCAATTGCGCGTCTTCGACGGCGGCCAGAATGCGGGAAAATGCGGGGCCAGGCCGGTAACCGGCAGCGATCAGGTCGTCTCCAGTCATCAGCGGCGGCGGCTTCAGTTGGGCCGGCGGCAGCTCTTCCATCTTTTGCCTGACCAACCTGTAGTTGTCCAGATAGCCGTGGCTGGACGCGCAGTCGAGGCGGTGCAGTTCAAGATGCTCGGGGAAATTATCGAGGCGCAAGAAGCGCTTGAGCGTACTCTCGCGCATTTGCGGGGCATCCTTGAAACGCATGTGGTTGGCCACGAGCGCGATTGCCTGGCGGATCTGATCGTTCGAAAAACGCAGGCGGGTCAGAATAGTTTCCGCCATTTCGACGCCCTTTTCAACATGCCCGTCAAAGCGAATGCGATCCGCCACGCGGAACGTCGGGGGTTTGCCGACGTCGTGCAGCAGCACGCCCAGCGCTAGCGTGACACTGGGCTCGCGCAGTTGATCGAGCATGAGTAGCGTGTGCGTCCAGACATCGCCTTCGGGATGAAATTCCGGGGGCTGAGCCACTCCCTTCATGGCAGCCACTTCCGGCAAGATATCGGCGAGCAACCCAGTTTCATCCAGCAATTCGAATCCCCGGCGCGCGCCGCCTTCAGTGAGGATGCGGCTCAGCTCGTCGCGAATACGCTCCGCTGAGACCTTCAGGATCTGGCTGTGCAGACGCTGGATGGCGCCCATGGTCGCGTTATCGATTTGATAATTCAGCCGAGCGGCAAAGCGTACGGCACGCAACAGCCGCAGATGATCTTCGCGAAAGCGGGTTTCCGGGTCGCCGATCGCGCGTACGATCCGGTTGTGGAGGTCATCGCGGCCGCCGACGAAGTCCAGCACTTCGTTGTTGTCGGGATCGAGCAGCAGGGCGTTGATGGTGAAGTCGCGGCGCAGCACGTCCTGGCGCGGGTCGGTTTCAAAATCGACGGCTGTGGGGTGGCGGCCATCGAGATAAGCGTGGTCACTGCGGAACGTGGCGACTTCCACCTGCGCGCCGGAATCGTGAACCAGCACGACGCCGAAATGCGCGCCCACCAGGTCGGACTTGGGAAATAGCGCGGAAATCTCGGCGGGCCGGGCGTCCGTGGCGACGTCGTAATCCTTGGGCTCGCCACCCAATAGAAGATCGCGTACGCAGCCGCCCACAAAGTAAGCCTGATGGCCGCTCGCCTTCAGCCTGGTAACGATCTGTCGCGCCAGCTCGACGGGTTGCATGTTGCGCCACGCTTGATGGCTATCTCCACAAGTACCACAGCGTGCCGTGGCCCCCGTGCGCGGATCGTATAGAATAACTAGTTTCCCTATATGAGAATTGCTTGCATTGCCTTACTCTTCCTTTGTTCGGCGGCCCTGGGGGGCCAGACGGAAATCGACCTTGCCGACGGGAAGGCCACGTTCCGTAGCAATTGTGCCTTCTGCCACGGTCTCACCGGTGGTGGGGGGCGAGGACCGGCATTAAGTGCCGGGCGATTCCTTCACGGCTCGGCGGCCGACGACATCAAGAATGTGATCAAAAGTGGCGTACCCGGCACGACCATGCCCGCATTCGAGTTTGAGAAGGACGAACTAGACCGCCTGGTGGCGTACGTGCGAACGCTCTCCGCTTCATCGGGAAAAGCGGCGAGCGCGGGGCCGGTGGCGGGCGATGCAGCGAAAGGCCGGCAAGTCTACGAGCGCAGCGGCTGCGCGGGCTGCCACCGGGTGGGCTCGGAAGGCAGCGTCTTCGGGCCGGAGCTCACCCGCATCGGCGCGGGCCGTTCGGCGGAATACATTCGGGAATCGATATTAAATCCTTCGGCCGACGTTCCTGAAGAATTCGCCGGTGTCACAGTGATTACACGGGACGGAAAGCGCATCACCGGCGTGCGCGTCAATGAAGATACCTTCAGCGTGCAGTTACGTGATGCGTCGCAGAATTTTCGCATGTTTCAAAAAGACGAGGTGCAGAAGGTGACTCGCGAGACAAAATCCTTGATGCCAGTGTACAGTTCGCTCAGCAAGGAAGATTTACAGAATTTGCTGGCATATCTGGATGGCTTGCGCGGAGACTTGAATGCGGGCACCGGCGTCAAGAAAGAGAAGGCAATCCGATGAGGCCCGTGGCTGCGGTATTTTGTCTGGCGATTGCCCCGCTCGCGGCGGCGCAGAACGTGACCTATGAGCGACTGGTCCACGCGCTCGATGAACAGCAGAACTGGCTGACCCACTGGGGCGATTACAGCGCCGTGCGGCATCGCAACCTGAAGCAGATCTCCACCGCGAACGTGAAGGACCTCCGCCTGGACTGGATCTTCCAGACGGGTCAGGCGGGCTCATTTGAAACCGTGCCCCTGGTGGTGGATGGTGTCATGTACCTCACGGGTGGCAACGGCTACGCCTACGCGCTCGATGCACGCAGCGGGCGGCAGTTGTGGATGTACAAACACGCGTTTCCTCCGGGCCGCAAGGGCAATGGCGTGAACCGCGGCTTTGCGATCCTGGGCGATCGCCTCTTCATGGTGACGCCGGATGCGAACGTGGTCGCTCTCGACGCGCGCACTGGCCGGCTGCTGTGGCAGACCGAGATGGCGTCTTTCAACAACGGCCAGTACACGGCGACACTCGCGCCCATTGTGATCAAGGACAAAGTGATCGTCGGCATCTCGGGCGCGGAACTGGGGATTCGCGGATTCATCGACGCCTACGATGCCGCGACAGGCAAACGCGTTTGGCGCTTCTGGACGGTTCCCGCCAAGGGCGAGCCCGGTGGCGAAACCTGGCTGGCGGATTCCTGGAAGCGCGGGGGCGGCTCCACATGGATGACGGGAACTTACGATCCGCAATTGAATACGCTGTACTGGGGCGTGGGCAACCCGGGCCCTGACTTATACGGCGAAACGCGCAAGGGCGACAACCTCTACACCTGTTCGCTAGTGGCGCTTGATCCGGATACCGGCAAGCTCAAGTGGCATTTTCAATTCACGCCGCACGACACGCACGATTGGGACGCCGCCGAAACGCCCGTCCTGCTCGACCTCAATTGGAAAGGGCGCGATCGAAAGCTGGTTGTACAGGCGAATCGCAATGCCTTCTTCTATGTGCTGGATCGCGAGTCGGGCGAATTCCTGATGGGGAAGCCGTTCGCGCGCCAGAATTGGGCGAGCGAGTTAGATGCCAAGGGCCGGCCGATCCTGATGAAGCATCAAGAGCCATCGCCGGAAGGCTCGCAGGTATGTCCCGGGCTTGCGGGGGCCGCTAACTTCATGGCGCCTTCGTATAATCCAGACACTAAGTTGTTCTATTTTGCGGTGCGCGAGCAGTGCGATGTCTACTACACCAATGCGCCGGTGTACATTGAAGGCCGCCCTTATTGGGGAAGCGTCACGCGCGCCCTGACGGAGGAGCCGGAATGGGGGCTGCTGAAAGCGCTCGACCCGTTGAGCGGCGAGACGAAGTGGGACTTCCGGTATTTCCACGCGCCATGGGCGGGCACACTCTCAACCGCTGGCGGATTGATCTTTGCCGGAGATGCCGACGGTTATCTGATGGCATTCGATGCCAAGACGGGGAAAAATCTCTGGAAGCTCAACACCGGCAATCCAATCGTGAATTCACCCATGACTTACATGGTGAATAGGCGGCAGTATATTACGATGCCGTCGGGGTCGGCGGTACTTACTTTTGCTCTGCCCGAGCAGTAAGTTGAGCCATGGGCAGGCAGGGATCCTTGTCCGATTCAGATGAGCGCCTATCGCAAAGTCTTGTACTCCGTAAGCGACGGTGTCGCCTACATCACGCTGAACCGTCCTGAAAAGCGAAATGCACTCGACGATGAAATGATCGTCGAGATCCGCCGCGCGCTGGCGGAGAGCGCGATTGACGAGGCAGTCCGAGTGGTGCTGATTTCCGGAGCCGGCAATGATTTCTGCGCCGGAGCCGATCTGGCGGCGATCGAGCAACTCAGCCACGGGACCGTTATGGAAAACGTCGCAGACGCGCGCCGCCTGGGCGATTTGTTCCTGGAGATGCGGCGTCACCCGCGGCCGATCATCGCGGCGGTGCGCGGGCGGGCCCTTGCCGGCGGATGCGGCATTGCGACGGCTGCCGATTTTGTCCTGGCGGCGGAATCGGCACAATTCGGGTACCCGGAAATCAAGATTGGATTCGTTCCGGCGATGGTGATGGCGATTCTGCGGCGATCGGTTTCGGAGAAGCGCGCGCTGGAGTTGCTCGCGACCGGCGAGATCATTCCTGCGCGCACGGCGCTCGAAATCGGCATGATCAACCGAGTCATTCCGGACGCCACGTTCGACAACGAGGTGCAGACGTACGCCGGGCAGTTAGCCACCCGTTCCAGTTCGGCCCTGGCGTTGACCAAGAGCCTCTTCTACCAGATGGACACGGTGGCCTTCGATGCGGCGCTGAGCGCAGGCGTGCAGACCAACGCCCTGGCGCGGCTCACCGAGGATTGCCAGCGCGGGATCCAGCGGTTTCTCAAAAAATCCTGAGAACAACGCAATGGATTTGAGCGATTACACGCCGCAGCACGATCTCTCTCGCGCGACCACCTTGCCTGCCCGATGGTACGCCGACCCGGCATTTCTAGCGCCGGAAAAAGAGAAGCTCTTCTGGCGCACCTGGCAGCCGGTGGGATATGTGGACCGGCTTGCCAGGCCGGGTGACTTCTTCGCCTGCGACATCGCCGGTGAGCCGATAGTGGTGGTGCGCAATGCAGCGGGGACCCTTCGCGTGCTGAGTAATGTTTGCCGGTACCGGGCAAGCACTATCGCCTGCGGCGAGGGAAACTGCGCGACGCTGCGCTGCCCGTACCACGGGTGGACATATGCGCTCGATGGAAGGCTCCTGGGCCAACCGGAGTTTAAGGGAGTCCAAGACTGGGATCGAGCGGCAGAGGCGCTGTCCGGTTATCGAGTGGAAACCTGGGCACCTTTCGTATTCGTAAATCTCGACGCCCACGCTCCCGCTCTCGCTCAAGTACTGGGCGACATTCCTGAAAATGTAGCTGGATTAGGTTGCGATTTCAACAAACTCAAATACTTCGAGCGGCGCGACTACGTCATCCACTGTAACTGGAAAGTTTACATTGATAACTATCTTGAAGGCTATCACGTCCCTGCGGCACATCCCGGCCTGTTACAGAGCTGGACTACAAGCAATACCGCTCCGCCGCCCGCGAACCAGATCGTCATGGCTTTAGTGTTGTGGTCGCGCCGCGCACGCTCCCGGTTCTCCGCCGGACAATCTGGCGTGCGCCCGAATTCGCCCATCCACACCAGCAGCGTGCTGTCAAAGAGGCCCCGCTGCTTCAGATCCTGGATGAGCGCCGCGATCGGCTGATCGGTCTTCTTGGCGTTCTTCGCGTGATTCTTCGCTACCTTGGTATGCCCGTCCCACGACTGGCTGGGCGTGTAAAGCTGTACGAACCGCACTCGCTCCGCTGCCCGCCGCAAGGGCTCGGCCCGGTGTGGGAAGCGCTCGACCAGGCGCGCCCGCTCATCGAGCGCGAAATCAATTCCGCCAACGACAATCCGCTCGTCGATCCCGCGACCGGCGCGCTTTACCGCGCGGG
>Ga0310810_10004697_pt1 | contig 15154 bp, 14 predicted proteins | sample NCmetagenome_FD_207641 | JGI IMG/M metagenome (GOLD analysis project Ga0310810, IMG submission 207641) | Soil microbial communities from experimental microcosm in Duke University, North Carolina, United States - NC | ecosystem: Engineered > Artificial ecosystem > Soil microcosm > Unclassified ...
ACGAATTACGACAAAACTTTCATCCAGGGTCGGAATGTCTCGCGCGATGAATGGATTGGATGTATCCACCGTGGGGACCCGCTGAAAGTTGACATGAGTGCGCGAAAATTGCGGCGTAATGTAATGTACATAGTCGTGCATGCGACGGAGAATGGTATGGGTCACTGCCTCCGCCGAATAGCCGCGAGCGTTCATGTCGCGATGAATTTTCTGAATCCACTCCAGATTGACAATGGGCACGACACCGACCAGCAGATCCACGTATTTTGCCACATCGGCGGTTTCACTCTTCACTCCGCCGTGCAGGCCTTCGTAAAACAGCAGATCCGAACCGGGTTTTATCGATGTCCAGGGAGTAAAGGTGCCTGCTTTCTGCTGATGGGGTGCAGCTTCGGCCTCGTTGTGCAGGTAAAGACGGGTCTGGCCGCTCCCAGTCTCGCCATATTCCTTGAATAATCCTTCAAGTTTCTCGAATTCGTTGGCTTCAGGGCCGAAATGACTGATAGGGTGCCCGCCGTCTTTCTCCGATTCGGCCACCGCCTTCTTCATTTCATCGCGGTCGTAGCGGTGGAAACTGTCGCCCTCTACCACCACGGCAGTCAGTTTCTCACGGAAAAAGATGTGCTCGAAACTGTTCTTGACTGTCGACGTACCGGCGCCCGAAGATCCGGTAACGGCGATAACAGGGTGCTTTTGTGACATACAAACTTTCTCCTCAGAACAATAAAATAAGGCGTGCTATATAATTTTGTAAGTAAAGGTACAGCTCCATCAACTCAACAAGAAACCTCTGGATAAGCCGCTTCAGGAAAAAAGCGAAATGCGGCGGGATGCGCACATAGGCCCGGAGAAGAGAGGCAAAAAGGAGTCGACAGTTGGGTCTGCCGCCTCTTCCCAGTCGATCAACCAACTGGATACTAAGCGGTCGCCAACTCCACGATCATGCCCGCCTACTCCTCCTACTCCTGCTTGCTCCGCGCACTTGTCCGCACTTGCTACTTTATGAAAGGAGGGGTTTATTCAGAGGTTTCTTAGCCATATATAATACCGTTTTCTCAGCAATTTTGGAAAGCGATCCATGGTTTTTCGCCATAACCGGAATCCCGGTTAACTTAAAGAATGGCGTTTATTTTGACAAACGCCGCAACCTGCCATAGAATAAGCGGCTTTACTGAAATAGCAGGGGTGGGTTTTGTGAAAACCTTTTCAGCCAAACCGCATGAAGTGAGCCACGACTGGTTTGTGGTTGACGCAGCCGACAAGGTGCTGGGACGTCTGGCGGCGGAAATCGCCTATCGTCTGCGCGGCAAGCATAAGCCCATCTATACTCCCCATGTGGATACCGGTGATTATATTGTTGTGATCAATGTCGACAAACTGCGGGTCACCGGGAACAAGGCGGAAAACAAGCGTTACTATCGTCATAGCGGTTACCCGGGCGGTATTTACGAAACCACTTTCACAAAAATGCATGCCCGCTTTCCCGGACGACCCTTGGAAAAAGCGGTCAAAGGCATGCTGCCGAAGGGTCCTCTGGGATATGCCATGTTAAAGAAACTCAAGGTTTATGCAGGTGCTGCGCACCCGCATGCGGCGCAACAACCGCGTCAACTCGAAGTCAGGGCTTGATATATGGGCGAAAATTATAATTATGGTACCGGTCGCCGCAAAAGTGCTGTGGCGCGGGTGTTCATGAAACCGGGCAAGGGCCTGATCACCGTCAATGACAAGCCGGTCGATGAGTTCTTCTCTCGTGAGACCGGTCGCATGGTGGTTCGGCAACCGCTCGAGCTGACCGGAAACCTTACCAAGTTTGACATCCTGGTCAACATTCACGGTGGCGGTGAATCGGGACAGGCGGGTGCTGTACGGCATGGCATAACCCGTGCGTTGATCGACTACGATGCATCCCTCAAGCCCGTATTGAGCAATGCCGGACTGGTTACCCGCGATGCGCGTGAAGTGGAGCGTAAAAAAGTGGGTCTACGCAAGGCACGGCGCCGCAAGCAATTTTCCAAGCGATAGGCGTTATGCCCTTCGATACGAAAGCCGCCTGTTTCTGGCGGCTTTTTTATTTGTTGCTTATAATCCTAATCAAGGAGTTGTCCGCTCAAGCTGCGGATACGGTTCAGGATGTGTATTTATTCTTCAGGGATTGCACCTATCTGTAAATCCGAGGATCTTCATGCTTAAAGTCGGAATAGTAGGCGGAACCGGTTACACCGGTGTAGAGCTGCTACGTATTTTGTCGCAGCATCCCGAGGTGAGCATACAAGCCATTACGTCTCGCAGCGAGGCCGGCCTGGCTGTAGCAGATTTATTTCCGAGTTTGCGTGGACGTATATCGCTTGAATTCTGCGACCCCGTCGACGCGGGGCTGGACAAGTGCGATATTGTATTTTTTGCAACACCTAATGGTATTGCCATGCAGCAAGCACGGACCTTGCTGGACGCGGGCGTACGCATTATCGATCTGGCTGCCGATTTCCGTATAAAGGATATCGCTGTGTGGGAGAAATGGTACGGCATGACCCACGCCTGTCCCGACCTGGTAGCGGAGGCGGTGTACGGCTTGCCGGAAATCAACCGGGAAAAAATAAGGCATGCGCGCCTCATCGCGAATCCCGGCTGTTATCCCACAGCAGTACAACTCGGCTTTTTCCCTCTTATTGAAGCAGGCATCGTAGATCTGGAGCATCTCATTGCGGACGCAAAATCCGGCGTCTCAGGTGCGGGACGCAAAGCGGAAGTCCATACGCTATTTTCCGAAGCGGCAGATAATTTTAAAGCTTACGGGGTGCCGGGACATCGACATCTACCCGAGATCAGGCAAGGATTAACCCATGTAGCGGGAAAGCCGATCGGCTTGACGTTTGTGCCCCACCTTACTCCCATGATCCGCGGAATTCATGCGACACTCTATGCCCGGCTTACAGGAGATGCGGATTTACAGGCTTTGTATGCAGTCCGGTACGCCGGGGAGCCGTTCGTCGACGTGCTTCCTCCAGGCGCGCATCCTGAAACCCGCTCAGTGAGAGGGTCGAACGTCTGCCGCATCGCTGTCCATCGTCCGCAGGGTGGGGATGTGGCAGTGATACTTTCAGTAACTGATAATCTCGTTAAAGGTGCGGCTGGGCAAGCTGTACAGAATATGAACCTCATGTTTGGATTACCGGAAACACTGGCTATTGACCAGGTTCCCTTGCTCCCATGATCGATCCTTATTCCACTGAGTGCGTGGCATATAAACCTGATTCTGCTTATTGAACAATTCCATGGTTTCTACCAGCATACTCGTATCGTACTTGTATTATTGCTATCAAAAAGCATCTTAGGGCAATCAGATGGTCATGATGAGATCGCTTAAGAGAAAGTTCGGTATATCGGCGCCAAAGGTGGCAGTACGTCCTCAGATTCCCGGCTATGTTCGCTGGTTGGCAATCGCTGTCTTGGCTGTGCTGGCGGTGGGCCTGTCATGGAGCATGTACGATGCCGGCCGTAAGTTTGCAGGTTTCGACAAGAATGAAATAAATTACGAGCTGGACCGGCTGTCGCAGACCAATATACGCTTGCAGCGGGAAAATGACGAGCTGAGCATGAAAATAGCCAGTCTCGACCGTCAGTCGCAAATGGACCACGTGGCGCGCGAGGATATTGGCAAACAGGTCAAGGCGCTGGAAACCGAAAACATCCGCCTGAAGGAGGATCTCGCATTTTTCCAGAATCTCGGATCAGTCCCGGGCAAGACTGAACAGCGCGTCTCGATAGGACGCTTGAAACTGGAACGAGGCCAGTTGCCCGGAGAGTATCACTACAGCTTGGTACTGGTTCAAGGTGGGCAGCGTCAAAAGGATTTTCAAGGCAGCCTGGAATTCGCCGTCAATTTCCAGCAGAACGGACAAAAAATGGTCATGCCACTGGCCAGTGAGAACCCCTCCAAGATGCTCGACGTCCGTTTCAAGTTTTATCAACGGGTGGAGAGAAGCTTCCGTATGCCGCCGAATGCCGCCGTCGAAAGCATGCAGGTAAAAGTATTCGAAAACGGCATAGCACAGGCAAAACTGATGCAGACCGTAAATTTGTCCTTATGAGGAGACGAGATGTTTGGGAAGAAGACAGGCAAGCCCCAAAACCAGATTGATTCGCTGATTGGTGCAAACACTCATGTTGAGGGCAATATTACTTTCAGTGGAGGTTTGCGGGTAGATGGACATGTCCGGGGAAATGTCACAGCGACGAACGATAGGCCGAGCACGTTTGTTTTGAGCGACCAAGCAGCAGTGGAAGGCCGCATTCAGGTTTCCCATGCCATTATTAATGGCGCCGTAACAGGCGCCATAGAAGCGAGCGAGTATGTCGAACTTCAAGCCAAGGCAAAAGTGTCTGGAAGTATCCAATACAAGAGCCTTGAAATCCACGTAGGCGCGCGCGTGGACGGAATGCTGCTTCAGCAGGACAAGGATGATATACAGCCCGGCGGCAAGGTCGTGCCTCTGATCCCCGTCGCCCACGGGGATTGATTTAATGGGGGGATTGACATTATTTTCTGGCAGGGGATAATTTTTTGGTGATCTTTTCATTCGGGAATTCAATATGAACACCGTAGTCGAGGCAGACCTGGCAGCAGGAATGCAGGTTCCGTTGATCTTTACCGATAGCGCGGCAAACAAGGTCAAAGAGTTGATCGAAGAAGAAGGGAACAACAATCTCAAACTCAGAGTGTTCGTAGCGGGAGGCGGCTGTTCCGGCTTCAAATACGGCTTTACCTTTGACGAGCTAACGAACGAAGATGATATGGTAATGGAAAAGAATGGCGTAAAACTTCTCATCGACGCGATGAGTTTTCAGTATCTGGCCGGAGCGGAAATCGATTATCAGGAAAATGCTGAGGGCGCGCAATTCGTCATCAAGAATCCGGGCGCCTCAAGCACTTGCGGTTGCGGATCTTCGTTCTCGGTTTAAGTTACTGGGCAATTTACCGGGCAGCTCCAAAGAAACGGAAGCTTTGGCTTCCGTTTCTTCCTTGAAGGATACGCTGTCACATCGAAAGTAGATTAAGCCGTGTAGATTGCGCCCAGCACCCTCGCTCCCTTTGCCCCGGTAACCTCGGGAAGGCTGCCGGGTATCTCATGAATGGCCTGTTTTGCCAACCAGGCAAAGGCGAATGCTTCCAGCCAGTCCGCGTTGACGCCCAGCCTGTCTGTCAGTTCGACCTTTCTGCCGGGCATAGCTGACCGCAACCGGGCAACCAATATCCTGTTCCGTGCTCCGCCGCCGCAGAGATACAGCTCTGAGGCATCCGGAAAATATACGGACACTGACTTGGCAATCGCTGTAACGGTCAACTGTAACAGCGTTGCCTGCACGTCCGCCGCGTTCTCATTTCCGGCCAGGCAACTTTCCAGCCATCCGAGATTAAACAGTTCCCTTCCGGCGCTTTTGGGTGGTGGGCGAGAAAAAAAGGGAAGCATCAAGAGCTTTTCAAGCAGCGCTTCGATGATCTCGCCCGATTCAGCCCAGGCCCCATCTTCATCATATGTTTTGCCGGTATGGCGCAAGCACCACGCATCCATCAGTATATTGCCGGGTCCACAGTCATACCCGGTGACCTCTTTTCCAGGACCAAGACTGGTCAGATTGCAAATTCCGCCGATATTGACTACGAGGCGATGAATTTGCGGATCCTTGAACAGTACCTCGTGAAAAGCCGGCACCAAGGGAGCGCCTTCCCCCCCGGCGGCAATGTCGCGGCTGCGAAAGTCCGCCACCACGGTGATGCCGGTAAGCTCGACCAGTAACGCTGGGCTGGATAACTGGATGGTATAACCCCTTTCGGGTTCCGGGCAGTGGCGCACGGTCTGCCCGTGGCAGCCGATCGCCACAACTTCACCTGGATTTATCCCACCGGTATGAAGCAGGCCAGTTACGGCCTCCGCGTAATACCGGGAAAGTTCATTGCCAAGCATGGCTGCGCGATGCAACTCATCCGGACCGGACTGGTGCAAATCGAGCAACCGGCTGCGCAGATCCGGACTGAATGGCAAATAAAAAGATTGCAGCAGAGAGGGCGGGGACGAACTGAAATCAGCCAGTACCGCATCGATTCCATCAAGGCTGGTGCCCGACATCAGGCCGATATAGTAAGTGGGTTTCAACTCTTCAGGCGTTGCGCTCACCGTTCTTGGTGGCTGGTCTGGCTTATCAGCCGGCTGAACAAATCGACTGAATTAATTTAGACTGTTGTGTTCATTGGCCATACGTTAGTTAATCAAGAAACGCGAGGCTGGTTCCGCGCAGCATATCCAGCCGGGCCATCAGTGGCTTGGTATGGTCGTAAAACAAGGGCACGTATTTCGCTGAAACAGGGTTGGCGGCAGGCATTGCAATCTTCAATGGATCGCGCTGGACGCCGTTCAAGCGGAACTCGTAATGCAGATGCGGTCCCGTAGCCATTCCGGTAGCGCCGACATGGCCGACCACATCACCTTGGCTGACGCGCTGGCCGGTGCGAAGGCCTTTGGCAAAGGCTGACAGGTGACCGTAGACGGTGGAATACATTCCGTGATGCTGGAGGATAACCACGTTGCCATACCCCCCCTGCCAGCCCGCAAACGCCACGGCTCCATCGGCCGCCGCTTTCACTCGTGTGCCGGTTGGCGCAACGTAATCTATCCCACTATGGGCGCGCCAGGTTTTGAGGATTGGATGGAAACGAGCGCTGGAAAATCCGGAACTTATCCGGGAAAACTCAAGCGGTGAACGCAAAAAAGCCTTCCGCAAATTCTTGCCATCGGGAGCGTAATATCCGCTTTCGCCGTTCTCAGCCTGAAAATATAAAGCCCTGTGAGGCGTTCCCTGATTAACGAACTCAACCGCCAGCACTCTTCCGGGCCTCGCGGGTTCGCCGTTGCTGTAGAGGGAGTCATATACCACGGTAAAGCGATCACCCTTGCGCAAATCCCGGTGAAAGTCGATGTCCGACGCGAGAATGTCCACAATCTGCAGGGCAATGCTTTCAGGCACACCAGCGCTGTCCACGGCGGCAAACAACGAGCTGTTTATCACGCCCGATTTCATCTGGACCTGGGTTTCCAGTTCGGCAGGCTGCTCGCTCACCTTGAAGACCCCAGTGGATTTTTCCATGGTCAACTGTTCATTGCCGCCCGGAAAGTAGCGCAGCCAGAGCAGTTCACCCATCGCATTGGTCTGCACGTGGACAACCTTGCCCGGCACCAGTTGATGCATGGTTTTGACGTCCCGCGCGTCTCGAAGAAAGCTGATGATATCCTTGTTATTTACTTCAAGCCGCGAAAGCAGGGATGCGATGGTATCGCCGCGTTGTATGCGTTCCTGACGCCAGAACGTCATATCAGGATCGGGAGACGAGTGAATTTCAGGGAGATTGAGGCTGAGGACGACTTGCTGCACCGGCAGATCTTCCAGCGAAGTGTCCGGTGCAATACCGAAAGCGGCCATCATGCCGAATAAGGGAAAGCTCGATAGGAGAATCAGCCCGCGCAATTTTCTTTTTGTCAGCGCCAGCGGCTTTCCCGCGATCGGCCCGTTTATATTGCCCATGCTCCCCTCGTGGCTTATTGGAACGCAGAGTCTATCATAAAATGTGTTTGCGGAATGCGAAGTCCAAGTCACTCACTGATGCATCCGATTCGCCTTACGGCGTCTCGCGCACTTGGCATTATCACCCTGCTCCACCGGCGCGACTGGAGGGGAAGCTTACTTTCCCGTTCCGAAACAACTATCGTATAATCGCGGCCTTGACAACGAAGCTCTGCGGGAAGCCAAGGAAGATTTCGGGGTAAGCTCTTAAGGGAAGTCGAAAACCGCCTGCCCGTAAACCCACCGCTCTCTCCCAAAGAATCACGTTTGGAACGAAATCGCCTTCGCAACGTCTCATTCATTCCTCTCAACTTCAACCCGGCAGTGGCTGCCTTTTTCACATTTTTTACACCTTTCACTTCTTTAACACTCCGTTCCACATCATTTTTAAACATTTCCCATCTTATATGGAGAGCTGCACATGTCGACGGATGACCTGACGCTTGATTTATTGACATATCATGCTTTTCCGGACCTTGCGGCAGCCCTGCGGGAGCGTTCGGATGTCATCATCCAGGCATGGGAAAACGCAGTGCGGCAGACGCTTCCCGCCGCGGACGAACTCACCCTTCAGCAACTGAGAAATTCCCTACCTTCTGTTCTTGAAGAGATGGCAGGCGCATTCGCTTCGACTAAACCCCGTGATATCCGAGAACTCATCGAAGGCAGCAAAAGTCATGGCACTACCCGATTTCATGAGGATTACAACGTACGAGAGTTAATTGTCGAATACCGGCTGCTACGTAGAATAATCATTGAGCAGGTTTCCGAAGCTTTGCATCAAGGGCTGGACAAAAGAAGTGCAATCGCCCTGAACATGGCTGTTGACACTGTGCTCCAGGGGGGAGTCGCAACATTTACCGATCATCAACAGCAGCAGATCAAAGCCTCGACAGAAATTCAGTCCAAATACCTTTCGTTTCTTTCGCACGATGTTCGAAATCATCTCAACCAGGCACTGTTTCATCTGCAGCTCCTGGCCGCCCGGCTCGCCCGGGCTCCAGAATATGCAGACACCGCAGAGAGCATCCAATCAGCCAAGCGGGCCATCCTGCAAACAACCGCGGGAATGGACCAGTTATTACAGGCAGAGCAGTTACGGCACCAGCCAGGTGACTTCCCTGCGCATACGGTGGATCTGCGTTTACTCTTGTCGGAAATCGCGCAACAGTGTTCGCATCAGGCACAATCCAAGGGATTAAAACTGGAAGTGGACGTGCCGGGTGAAGCCCAGGTTACAAGCGATGAAGGACTACTAACGCTTGTATTGCAGAACCTGCTAGGTAATGCGGTAAAATACAGCTCAAAGGGGACAGTAAAAATAACAGCGAATAATGGATTGGATGGCAATGCTACCGGCTGGGTGCTCAGCGTTAGCGACCAGGGGCCAGGCATACCAGCGGACAGCCTGACAAATTTATTCGATGCCTTTAAACGCGGGGATACCTACGGCAAACCGGGAGTTGGACTTGGATTAACCATTGCAACACATGCCGCCAGACTTTTAGGCGGGGAGCTGAAAATCGAATCGGAGCTCAACGTCGGCTCAACCTTCCACCTGGTGTTGCCAAACCCTAAAGCTCAGCCTGTGAACGCCGCTTCTTAAACCCTGTTCGCCTGGCTATTGTCCTCATTATTAAGCTCTGAATATTCCGCTTTAGGATGTATTCCGCTTTGGAACGCATTATTGACGCGCCATTAAATAAAAACCGCTCGGAACTCATCGCCGCTTTTCCGCTCGGCGCTATCACCGTTCTCGGTTTCGCACCGTTCTATCTTTTCCCAGTCCCGCTTTTAACGCTCTCAGTCCTATGCCATTTCTGGCGCAGGAGCACAACGTCGGCACAAACGGCTTTGCTCGGCTTTTCCTTTGGCATGGGCATGTTCAGCGCGGGTGTGACGTGGATCTATGTGAGCCTGCACGATTTTGGCGGAATGCCAATGGCGGCCGCGGTGCTCGCACTGTTTTTTCTATGCGCGTATCTCTCTTTATTCCCTGCTTTGGCTGGCTGGCTGCTGAAGAAACTGAACATCGCTACCCCCATAGTCTGGTCGTTGGCGGCAGGCGCCCTGTGGGGATTGTCCGATTGGCTGCGCAGTGTATTGTTCACTGGTTTTCCGTGGTTAACGTTAGGCTACTCCCAGGCACCAGCCAGCCCTCTGGCGGGTTACGCCGCTGTTCTGGGCGTCTACGGCATTTCGCTGATTCTGGTTTTAAGCGCAGCACTGCTGTGCCTGCTTTTTGAAAAAGAATTCCGCAACCGGCGTTACCTGTTGCCTCTGTTTGCAATCTGGATTGCCGGTTTCGGTTTGCAGCAAATCCAATGGACGAGGCCCGAGGGAGAACGGGTGACGGTGAGCCTGTTACAGGGAAATATTTCACAGGATATGAAATGGCGAGCGGACCAACTCGTCAGTTCAATGGACACTTATGCCAGGCTCGCACTGGCAAGCAGCAGTCGTCTGATCATCACTCCGGAAATTTCCATACCGCTGTATCGCGATGAGGTTCCCTCAAGCTATCTGGCACATCTTGCTACGCGTGCCGAACGGAATAACGGTGATATCCTCATCGGCATGGTGGAAGTACTCGACGGCAATCAATACTACAATTCCATGTTCAGCTTTGGCGCCTCGCCCGACCAGAGCTATCGCAAGCACCATCTGGTGCCGTTCGGCGAATTTATTCCGTTAAAGTTCCTGTTCGGCTGGGTCGCCAAGGTATTCCCGTTGTCGGATTTTTCCCGGGGCGGCCTTGACCAGAAACCCATGAGCCTCGCCGGGCAAAAAGTGGCGGTGAATATCTGCTACGAAGATGTATTTGGAGAAGAGATCATCAAGCAGTTGCCAGAGGCCACACTGCTTGCAAATGTCAGTAATGACGCCTGGTTTGGCCGATCGATTGGGCCGCGGCAACACCTGCAGATTTCGCAAATGCGCGCCCTGGAGACGGGCCGCTATATGCTGCGCGCGACCAACACCGGCGTTACCGCCATTATCAACGAACGCGGAGTCGTGTTGCAGGAAGCGGAGATATTCACTACAACCGCCCTGCATGGGGCGGTGCAGGGGTTTTCCGGCGCGACGCCCTACGTGCGCTTCGGCAACACGCTGTTATTCGGGCTCTCCGGCTTGCTGCTGGTTATCGCCTCCTTGCCCCGATTTCGCGGTAAACGAAAAGATCGGTAAAAAAACCGGTAAAATCTCATCCTTGCCGCTGTAGATATGACCCAATACAAAGGGTCATCTGTTTTATGCGGACCTCCACTCGAATCTCTATTCGAACATTGCCCGAACGTCTGACGGACCTTTATGCGTACTTTTCAGGAAATCATACTTTCGCTGCAGCATTACTGGCACAGGCAGGGTTGCGCGCTGCTGCAACCCTATGACATGGAAGTAGGTGCCGGCACTTCGCATACAGCCACCTTTCTGCGCGCACTGGGGCCCGAGCCGTGGCGCGCTGCCTATGTGCAGCCCACGCGTCGCCCCAAGGACGGCCGCTATGGGAAAAACCCCAATCGCTTGCAGCATTACTATCAGTTTCAAGTAGTGCTGAAACCCGCGCCGCCCAATATCCTCGAACTATACCTGGGTTCGCTCGAAGAGCTCGGCCTCGACCTGAAGCAGAACGACATTCGCTTCGTCGAGGATGATTGGGAGAATCCTACGCTTGGCGCCTGGGGCCTGGGCTGGGAAGTGTGGCTGAACGGCATGGAGGTGACGCAGTTCACTTACTTTCAGCAAGTGGGGGGCATGAATTGCAAGCCCATTACGGGCGAGATCACCTATGGGCTGGAGCGGCTCGCCATGAACCTGCAAGGCGTGGAAAATGTATTCGACCTCACCTGGACGAAAGGTCTCTCCTATCGCGACGTATATCATCAGAACGAAGTCGAGCAATCAGCCTATAACTTCGAGCACAGCGATGTGGATGCTTTGCTGAATGCTTTTGCCAGCCATGAAAAGCAGGCCAGATATCTCATGGATCAGGGCCTGGCCTTGCCCGCATATGAACAGGTGTTGAAAACTGCGCATACATTCAACCTGCTGGACGCTCGCGGCGCTATTTCCGTCACCGAGCGGGCTGCGTACATAGGACGAATTCGCGACTTGGCGCGCAGGGTGGCGCAGGCCTATTACGAAAGCCGGAAGCGGCTGGGCTTTCCGATGGCGCCGCGCAAGTGGGTCGAGCAGTTGATGGAGAACGCCGCTTGACTTACCCGGGAAATGAGGCCAGAAACGCAACCAGAAATTTACTCGTCGAGTTGCTTGTTGAGGAATTGCCGCCAAAGTCGCTGAAGAAGCTTGGTGACAGTTTCGCGGAGAGACTGCTTGCTGGCCTGAAGATGCATGGGCTGGCCACGGATGATTCCGCCGTCACCTCCTTCGCTTCACCGCGGCGTCTTGCCGTTCATATCGGAAATGTGGCCTCGCAGGCTCCGGACAAATCTGTTTCGCACAGGCTGGTGCCGGTAGCGGTCGGCCTGGACGCAAACGGCCAGGCGACACCGGCACTGCGCAAGAAGCTGAGCGGTCTCCCTGGTCATTCTGCATCGGTACCGATATCCCGGCTCAGACGTGCTTTGGATGGCAAGGTAGAGGCATTTTTTTTCGATAGCATAGTGAAAGGCGCGGAGCTGGCTGAAGGATTGCAGAAAGCGCTGGACGTGGCGCTCGCCAATCTTCCGATCGCCCGAATGATGGCCTATCAACTCGGCGACGGCTGGACCACAGTGGATTTTGTGCGGCCAGCGCATAGCCTCGTTGCCCTGCATGGGGCGGAAGTCATATCAGTCAGTGTGCTCGGGCTGAATGCCGGACGCGAAACTCAAGGACATCGCTTCGAAAGCAGTTCCAGCCCGATCGTGCTCACAGACGCTGACAGTTATGCGCAACAACTGGAAAGCGAAGGTGCTGTTATCGCGAGTTTTGAAAAGCGTCGCGATGAGATAGCGCGTCAACTTGCTGCAGCCGCTGAAGAAGGCCTGGAGCCCGTTGATGACCCAGTCCTGCTGGATGAAGTCACCGCCTTGGTTGAGCGGCCAAACGTGCTGGTGGGGCAATTTGAATCGGAATTCCTGAATGTGCCGCAGGAATGCCTGATTCTGACCATGAAAATAAATCAAAAATACTTTCCGCTGCTGGATGCCAACGGGAGGCTTTCTCATAAATTCCTGATCGTTTCCAATATCCATCCGACCGATGCCAATCAGATCATTGCCGGCAATGAACGCGTGCTGCGTTCGCGCCTGGCTGATGCGAAATTCTTCTTCGATCAGGATCGCAAGAAGACGTTGGCGTTGCGCGTGGAAGCCTTGCGCGAGGTGGTTTACCACAACAAGTTGGGAACTCAGGCCGATCGGGTGGAAAGAATCTGGGCCATCGCCCAGGCGATCGGGCTACAGCTCGGCGGTAATGAGCTTGCTGCCCAGGCGGCCGAAGCCGCCATGTTGTCCAAGGCAGATTTGCTCACCGGCATGGTGAACGAATTTCCCGAATTGCAGGGTATCATGGGAGGTTATTACGCGAAGCATGACGGACTGGCTGAGGACGTGGCGCATGCAATCGAAGATCACTATAAGCCCCGATTTGCAGGTGATGAATTGCCACGTAACATGGTGGGGATTTGTATAGCCCTGGCTGACAAGCTCGAAGCACTGGTCGGCATGTTTGGCATCGGACAAGTACCGACGGGAGATAAAGACCCGTTTGCGTTGCGCCGCCATGCGCTGGGAGTGATCCGGATATTGATCGAAAAAGAACTTCCGCTTTCCCTGGATACTGTGCTTAAGCAGACTTCCGCTACCTTCGGTCGCAGGATTACCGATGCATCTGAAACGCTGAATCATTTTATTTATGAACGGCTTCGCCACTATTTCAGTATTGGATATTTTGATGAGGCGGCTTTTTCCTCGGGTAAGCGCTGCTATTTGGCCGATGCTACAAATCAAGCGGGTTTTTCCCCTCAGCAAATCGATGCGGTGCTCGCCTTGCGTCCGCAGCGTCTGGATGACGTCAGGAAACGCCTTGGTGCGGTACATGCCTTCGCTTTATTACCTGAGGCGGAAAGTCTGGCGGCAACCAACAAGCGAGTCGGGAATATCCTCAAAAAAGCGGGCATCAGCGTGGCAGGCGAGGTTGAGCCCGGGTTGTTGCAAGCAACTGCCGAGCAGGCTTTGCACCACGCCTTGCGCCGCGTCGTGCCGCAAGCTGATGCAGCGTTTGACGGCGGTGACTATAGTGGCTCCCTGCGGCTTCTGGCCACGCTGAAGCAACCGGTGGACGATTTTTTCGATCACGTGATGGTCAATGTAGAGGATGAGGTTTTACGCACCAACCGGCTGGCCTTACTTGCGCATCTCCGCCAGGCGATGAATCGCGTAGCCGATATTTCCAGACTGGCTGTTTGACCACAAACAATTATGAAACTGATCATTCTCGACCGCGACGGTGTCATCAATTATGACAGCGCGGCCTGTATCAAGACGCCGGATGAATGGAAACCCATTCCAGGCAGCCTGGAAGCCATTGCGCATCTTACCCAGGCGGGCTATCGGGTGGTGGTTGCAACCAACCAATCCGGTATTGGTCGGGGCCTGCTCGACATGGGCACGCTCAACGCCATCAATGACAAGATGTGCCGCGCGGTCATCCAGGCCGGAGGCCGTATCGAGGCGATGTTTTTCTGCCCGCACGCCAATACGGATAACTGCGATTGCCGCAAGCCCGCGACTGGAATGTTCAAGGAGATCTCGGAGCGCTTCGGGCTGGAGTTGAAAGGAGTACCCGCGATCGGCGACTCATTGCGCGATTTACAAGCGGCAGCCGCAGTGAACGCAATTCCCGTGCTGGTATTGACCGGCAAAGGGGAAAAAACACGGGCGGAAGGGGGATTGCCCGTAAATACCCGCATATTTCCAAACCTCGGGGCTGCCGTTGACGCGCTCACAGAACGCACATGATCCTGGCAGTGCTGCGCTCGGCGATTTACACGCTATGTCAGATCGTCATTACCCCGCTTTTTTTCCTGATTATATTGGCCGCGTTTCCGCTCCCACCGCTGAAACGCTATCGCATCACCTCGGGCTGGGCGCATCTGATGCTGTTTCTGCTGCGGGTTATCTGCGGCATCCGTTATCGTGTTATCGGAGCGGAACATATCCCCCACACACCGAGCATCATACTGTCCAAGCATCAATCGGCGTGGGAAACGCTCGCATTTCAGTTGATCTTTCCACCACAAGTGTGGGTACTTAAAAAAGAGCTGCTGCTCGTTCCCTTTTTTGGCTGGGGACTGGCAATGACCAGTCCCATTGCAATCGACCGGAGCTCAGGAAAGGCGGCACTTAAACAAATCGTCGAGCAGGGGAAAGACAGGCTTAAACGGGGATTCTGGATTGTGATTTTTCCGGAGGGCACGCGCATTCCGCCCGGACAAAAAGGCAAGTACCGCATTGGCGGTGCATGGCTTGCGACCCATACCGGCGTGCCTGTGGTTCCTGTGGCGCATAACGCGGGAAGGTTCTGGGGTAGA
>Ga0310810_10004698_pt1 | contig 15154 bp, 9 predicted proteins | sample NCmetagenome_FD_207641 | JGI IMG/M metagenome (GOLD analysis project Ga0310810, IMG submission 207641) | Soil microbial communities from experimental microcosm in Duke University, North Carolina, United States - NC | ecosystem: Engineered > Artificial ecosystem > Soil microcosm > Unclassified ...
GGCGTGGCCAGAGCTTGGTGGTTTGGGCCTTTAACGAAGGCCGCGGCGCCGCCCGTGAGTGTGATCGCTATCTCATGGGCGATACGAATTTGCCCTGACTGACGCCTCCATTCCGACAGCCGATGCGAGGCTTGAGTCAGTCGAACCCACCCCAAAGTTTTACCGAGTCGTAACACAAAACCCCTTGACAGTGGGCGCAACGTCTGTGCTACTATCCGTATCGGTTTGGGTGTCCGGTCGTTTTCTTCAGAGGGATTCCCCATCCCCACCTCCTTGGCGGCCGGACGCCCAACCAATAAGCTTCCTTCGATGGCTCACCCACTAAATTCTCGCGCTAACCAGGTTGCCACACCGCCCTCCGCTTTGCGCGTCGCTCAATAACCAGGTACAACGTCGGTAACACCATCAACGTCAGCAGCGTCGCCGAGACTAATCCACCGATAATTACGATCGCCAGGGGCCGTTGCGTTTCTGACCCGATTCCGTGCGATAATGCCATCGGCAACAACCCCAGCATCGCCAGCAATGCCGTCATTAATACCGTCCGCAGTCGCGTCGATGCGCCACGCAGCACCGCCTCGTAGCTGTCCACGCCCTCATCCTGTAACTGATTGAAATAACTCACCATTACCACTCCGTTGAGTACCGCCTGCCCAAATAACGCAATGAAACCTATCGCCGCCGAAACGCTCAACGGAATGCCCGTCAGCAGCAGCGCGAATATCCCGCCGATTAATCCCAGTGGCACATTCACCAGAATCAAAAGGGCACTCTTCACCGACTTAAACGCATCGAATAACAATACAAAAATCAGAAACGTGCTGATCGGAACAATGATGGCTAATCGCTTCATCGCCCGTTGCTGATTTTCAAATTCGCCGCTCCACGTCAGAAAATAACCTTGTGGCAACGGAATCTTCCGCACTTGGTCCTGCATGTCCGCCACGACGCTGCCCATATCGCGACCCTTGATAAAAATGCTGATCGCCGATAGCCGCGTTCCGTTTTCCCGGCTAATGTTCATGCTCCCGCTTGATTCCCTGAAGTCAGCCACCTGTTCCAGCGGTATATGCAAACCTTCTGGCGTATCCACCAGTACCTTTTTGAGCCGGGCCAAACTCCTTTCCGGCTCCGGCAAACGCACCACCACACTAAAGTGCTTCTCCCCTTCCCATAGCTCAGTTGCCGCTTTGCCAGCCAACCCGATCTCAATCACATCCTCAATGTCACCAATGTTCAATCCATATCGCCCCGCGCGATTACGATCGATCTCTATAACTGCCTGCGGGACTTCCCCTGCACGATCGATCGCCGCCGTCTGCACCCCGGGTATGGTGGCGATTGCTTGCAGCAACTCACGCGCCTTCTCACGCAATTTGGCCGAATCATCCCCAAACACCTTCAATACCACCTGCCCGTCAATTTGCGAAATGCTCTCCAGCACATTGTCACGAATCGGTTGTGAGAAGCTCGTCTCGATCCCTGGCAACGCAGCCAGGTTATGATCCATCTCCGCTATGATTTGTTCTTTGCTAAGGCCCCGCTTCCACTCCTCCGGCGGCTTAAGGTCCACAAAAATCTCCGCCATGTTGATCGGCTTTGGATCGGTCCCGTCCTCCGGCCGACCCGCTTTCGAAATTATCGACCGCACCTCAGGCGTTTGCAGTAAAATCCGCCGCAACCTCCGGCAGTACACCCGCGCCTCTTCAACCGAGATTCCCGGCGGAAGATTCGCATTGACCCAGATCGTGCCCTCATTTAATTCAGGCAGGAATTCCGTCCCCAGCTTCGGCGCCAGCGCCAGACTCACCGCAAACCCGGCAAGTGCTGACAAAATAACGGTCTTCGGGTGTCCTAGCGCCCAGCGCAGAGAAATCACATAGGGTCGCTTGATGAAACGCACCAGCGCGTTCTCCTCATGCGGAATCTTTTTGCGCAACACGAAAAAGCACAGCAACGGAACCAACGTTAATGAAAACAATAATGAACCAACCAACGCGCTGGTGACGGTCCAGGCCATTGGTGCAAAAATTCGCCCTTCATGCCGTTGCAAGGTGAAAATCGGAATATGCGCCGCAATGATAATTAGCATCGAAAAGAAAGTCGGCCGCCCCACTTCCACGGTAGCCTGTTCAATCGCCGCTCGAAATTGGTTAGGGCCTTCGTCACCACGCAACTCGCCCAGCCGTCGAAAGACATTTTCCACCACGATAACCGCCCCATCGACGATGATCCCGAAGTCCATAGCTCCCAGGGACAAAAGGTTTGCCGGAATGCCGCGCCATGACAACCCAATGAAAGTCGCCAGCAACGACAGCGGGATGATGAAAGCTACAATCGCCGCTGCCCGCAGGTTGCCTAGAAACAGGAACAGCACAAATGCCACCAACATCGCTCCTTCCGCCAAATTCTTAAATACCGTGTGCAGAGTCGTATTGATTAGCCACGTCCGGTCGTAATACGGCTTGATTCTCACCCCTTTCGGCAAAATGGTATTGTTTAACAAGGCTATCCTGGTTTTCAGGCCCGCAAGCACTTCCGACGGATTCTCCCCTTTGCGCATCACCACAATGCCAGAAACAATGTCATCCGCTTCGTCCCTCCCCATTATCCCTTCGACCGGTATGTTGCCCAGCGTTACTTCGGCAATGTCTTTGACCAGCACCGCCGTCCCGTTGTGCGCAGTGATAACTATGTTCTTTATCTCCTCAGCCGAACGCAGTAGCCCTACACCGCGGATCAAATACTGTTGAGACCCTTGTGTCACTTTGCTCCCGCCGACATTGGCGTTGCCTCGCCCCAGCGCCGTGTAGAGCTGCTGCAGAGATAACCCGTAATACCGCATCCTCGCCAGGTTCGGGTTCACCTCATAGGTCTTTACCAATCCCCCATATGGCACTACATCGGCAATCCCAGGCACCGCCCGCAGGTTGCGCTCAATTACCCAATCTTCCAAGGTGCGCAACTCTCGGGTCGTATAACCCTCTCCGGTGATCATATAACGGTAAATCTCCCCAATCGCTGTAGACAGCGGCGCCAGCTGCGGCTGCACACCTTGCGGCAGGTCAGCCGTCGTCAGGCGCTCCAATGCTTGCTGTCTTGCCTGTATGTCGGTGGTGTGATCATCAAATGTCAGCATGATGAATGACAACCCAAACTGAGTGTGAGAAAACATTCGCACCATGTGCGGTAGACCGTTCAACACCGTCTCAATCGGCATCGTCACCTGCTTTTCAACCTCCTCCGGCGCTCGACCCGGATAGAGCGTAATCACATTCACCTGAATGTCCGAAACATCCGGAAAGGCCTCGATCGGTAAATTGTGAAACGCCACCCAACCGCCTCCAGTGAAAAGGATCGCCATCAGCACAACAAACAGCGGTTGATGCAGGGCAAAGCTGACAAAACGCCTAATCATTGGAAACTCGCCGCAATCGGTCTTTCCGCACCGACACTTGGGTGCAGCTCAACCCGCCATCGTGGAACGACGGCCGCAAATGATGATCCCCAGCGCACTATTTGAGGATTTGCTGCAACAGGACGCACCCGTCCGTCACCACTCGTTGCCCTGGTTGAATCCCCGCGACTATGAACACGCTCCCATCCTGCTCCGCACCCGTCCTGACCTCCTGCCGCACAAACTGTCCCGGATGCTCCTCGACAAACACGTAATGCTTTTCTCCTTTCAGAAACACCGCCTTCGCCGGCACGCTCGTCCGGCTCTCCCCCTGCCCCGGCAAATTGACACTGACAAACATCTCCGCTTTTAACAGACGCTGTGAATTGTCCACCGCCCCCTTCACCTTAATTGTCCGCGTGCTCGGATCAATAAACGCCGATACCGTATCCACTCGTCCGGTGAAACTCTGGTCAGGGAACGCACGACTCGTGAACGTAAGCTCACAACCCTGCCGGAGAAACGGAAGATCCACCTCCGTCGCATCGATCTGAATCCAAAGCCGTGAAGGATCAGTGACCACGAACAGCGGAGCCGTATATTGCGGCATGTTCGCCAGCATTTGATCCGGCCGCACCTCCTGCCCCGGAGTGATATTTCGTTCTACCAAAACACCCTCCAGCGGGCTAGGCAATAAAAAGCCCGGATCGCTTGCCACGCCGCTCACACCATATATCGCCAAACGCGTTCGAGCTCGCTCCAGCTCAGCCTGCGCGCTCGTGTAATCCGCCTCTGCCGATTCAAGATCCTTCCGCGGCGCAGCCCCATGATCAAATAAATCCCGCAGACGCGCCAGGTTGCGCTCCGTTCGTCGGAAATCGCTCTCAGCCTTGCGTGCGTCCGACTGCGCTTGAACAAAATCCGCGGATTGTATCTCCGCTAGTGGTGTCCCCTTGCTGACCGGCTGGTTCAAATCCACGAAGAGTTTTCTCACGATCCCGGCAAACGGAGTGAATACCCGCACCGTCGCATCCTCGTCCCATATCAGCCGCCCGGCTAAAGTCACCGACGCCGGCGCTTGTAAGCGCACCGGCTCAATCGTGAGCGAGGTGAGCTGTGGAGAATTCGTCGGTATCGAGATGCTATCCTGGGAGATCGAAGTCTCGGACCCTCCGCTGGAGGTCGGTGGGGAGTTGCACCCTGTGATCAGAACTGCCGCGGCCATACACAGTCCGCAGGCTGCCCAATATTCAAATCTGTCGCGTTTCATTTTACCAATTGCTGAGGTTGAATTTCGAGGGTTGCGGCCTTGAGCGCCGCCAGCGCAACCAGCACATCGCCTTGCGCCTGCGCTGCCGCCAAGCGCACGTCGTTGTCATTTCGCTGCGTCGAGAGCAGATCCAGCAGCGAGGCCCCGCCCTTTTCGTAAGCGTAAGCCACCGTTTTGCGAATCTGGTCCGATTTCGGACGAATGTTGTCGCGGTAACTTTCCCACCGCGCACGCGCGTCAGCATAACTAAGCTCCGCCACTGCGATCTCCGCTCCCGCTTGCGCTTTGATCTTTTCGTAAGCCAGTCGCGCCTGTTCCCGAGCCGCTTCCGCTGCTAGAATATTGCCCCGATTCCGGTTCCATAACGGTAGCGGCAGACTCACTCCAACCCCTATGCTGTTCGGATTCTCCGGCGGTTCGTGCTCGTACTGCGCCAGCACCGTCGGATCCGGGATCCGATTCGCCTTCTGCAAATGCAACTCCGCCTCGGCTTTTCGCAATGCCGCTTGCGCTGCCACCACATCGGGCCGCCACGCTATCGCTACACGATTAGGTGGCACCCTACTCGTCGCCACGAGTGCGTCCAACCTGTCGACCAGGACCACTTCTCCTTTTGGCTGAGGAAAACCCAGCAATACTTCCAATGCGACCCGCGCCTGTGCCGCCGCGGATTCAGCCGTTTTTGCTTCCAGTTCAAATCGATCCGCTGTTATCTCGATCTGACTTCGGTCCGCCGTCGAAATCTCCCCCGCCTTCTGGCGCACTTCAGCTATCTTCGCTTCCTGGCTCAACATCGAAGCGGACTGCCGCAGCACCCGTACATTTTCCTCCGCCTGCGCCGCGGCGACATACGCCCGAGTGATACCCAAATCCAGCGTCCGCTTCGCATCCAGGAATTGCGCTCGCGCACTTTCAAACCCCGCTTGTGCCGACGCTTTCCGGCTGCGACGCTTACCCCCAACCTCCAACAGTTGATTGATCGCAAAGATCGTATCGTAGCTGCGTTCCCAAAGACTGTTTCCCTCCGGCGTCGAATTCGGATGATCATCCACATTGATTTTTGTCGAGGAGAATGAAAAGGTCGGATTCGGAAATTCCCGCACGACTACTTTCTGCGCGGTTGCAGCATCAACCCCCGCTGCCGCCGCCAACAAATCCCAATTCCGCTCCAAAGCTATTCGCTGGGCACGCGCCAGGGTGAATTCTTTGCCGGCTTGCGTGACCCCTTCATTGAGCTCACTTCCAACCGTCACGAGCGCCGCCGTCATAAAGCAGAAGATCGCAACGGGTTTGATTTCAAACCTGGTACGGTGTTGCCGACACATGTACTATGTTCATTTGATTTTCGACTGCCAAGGAGGCGCCTCATTAGAGCCAACCAGCGGCAAATCCTAATCCCCGCTTCAATTCAAGCCACATTCGAAGCCTTATGGAGAAGAAATGCGAATGACATTTCTTCGAACCAATCCGTAGCGCAGGCCTCCTGGCCTGCAGGTTGCGGCGGCTTCTCGCCGCCACAACCACACCCATCGAGCTAGTCTCCCTCCCTCTAAGCTAACGAAGTGCCAAACAATTACTTGCTGCAAAAATGCCCTAATTTCCGCCGGTTACGCCAACTCCGGCGCCACGCGGTTGATAAACGCGTTACCCCTTGAGGTAACAAATTAGCCTGGCTCAATCCTCCCTGACGCGCGATCGACAACCTCAATCGCTCGTTTTCTCGCCAATGCCCAATTGCCAATCCATTGAATCTAACACCCGGCAATAAAGGCCGCGGCGTTCGCACTGCCACCATACGCCACTCTGCTTGCGCTCAGCCCAATTCGTAAATCGGTAATCATACACCACTGCTCGAATCAGGCGTGGTGGCTTGCCCCGGAACGGATCTTCCCTAAGCAACTTAAGCACCGGTCTCGAACCCTCCTGCAGACGCGCCAAAAAACGCACAAACCACGGGTGTTTCTCGCAATATCCAATTGCAGCGAACCACACCTGCCAATCCAATCGCGGTTGATGCGGAGCCACAAAACGCGGCGCCTGCTTTGCGGCGCCTGGTTTCCATTTGAACTCGTACGGCCGCCAATTCTCACCGTCCTCGCTGCCTTCGATAATTATTTCTGGTCGTTCCGTGGTCATCACCGCGAAAAGCCCGTAAGCGCTAACCAGGTGAAAAGGGGACAGCCATTCGAACAATCTCTGCACCGGCCTGGGCCAGGGTAAGGGCCATAACAATGACGCACTGACCACCTCTAATGACAGCAGTGCGACTATACAACCGACCGCGTTGGTAACGCCGGTCCAGACCACCCCAGGCGTCGTTAAATCTACGTCCAATCCCCATCCTTTCAACCATACCAACACCGGTTCCAAGGCGGCGTCATCCAGGAGCAGCAGCGATAACCCTATCCCCAGCAAATTGAAAAACGCATAGTTCCCCGTAATCTCAATCATCACCATTAGTCCGATGAAAGCTCCACAAGCTACGTACCGCCCCGGTTGGGGACCAAATATGAGCACCGGAACAATCAACTCGATCAGCAAAACCAAACCGGTGGAGATCTTTTGAAACCAAAGCGGCAATTGGTACGCATACCACGCCGGCGGCGTAGGCAGCGGCTGTGTCGCATAATGATAACGCAGTGCGGTCAACCCCCGCCAACTCCTGTCCCCGCTGCGCAGTTTCACCAGGCCCGATGAGAAGATCAGCCGAAACAACAGCCACCAAAACAACCAAAGAATCAAAGGCGAAGGTGGCGTGATCGTCAGAAACCCACTCCAGATCTGAGTCGGGGCGAGGAATATTCCCAAAAAACCCGCCTCAAGCAGCAACACGTCCCATTGGTAGCCAAGGAAGACTCGCCCGACGTTGAACAAGGAAAGGTAAAACACCCAAAGGAACAGTAAAAGCACCAACGGGGCAACTCCCACTATCAACAACCCCGCCAGTACGGCTCCTCCCCAACTCAGAAACAGCAGAAACTCATCACTGCTGTTCAACCAGCACAGCGTCGGTACTTGCCAAAAACGCTTTCTCCCCGCTCGGATTTTCCCCGCCAGAAATTCCGACGCCGGCAGAATGCCTTTTTCCCCTACCAACCCTCGAACCTGAATCGCCAATGACGTAAAGGCGACCAGGTAAATGAAGCCCAGGAATCGTAGGAACAGCCAGCTTGCAAAAGCGTAGGTTTTTGGTTCCGCCATGTCAGCTTCTTCCCAGGTAGCGAGTCGACAAAAGCTGTCTTTGCTCTTAATCGCACCGCTCTCCGCAGCATGGGGACGCGGAAGGGTCGCTTATCCGAACACAATCCCTTGCGCCAGCGGTAAGTCCCCCGAGTAATTTATGGTGACGGTCTGCCGGCGCATATATGCCTTCCAGGCATCACTCCCGCTCTCGCGTCCCCCACCCGTCTCCTTCTCGCCGCCAAACGCCCCGCCAATCTCCGCGCCACTCGTGCCTATGTTCACGTTCGCTATCCCACAGTCGCTGCCGCGGCTGGCCAGAAATCGCTCGGCCTCCCGGAGGTCATTCGTAAAAATTGCCGAACTCAACCCCTGTGGCACTTCGTTTTGCCAGGCAATCGCCTCCTCAAGTGTTCGGTACGCCATTAAATACAGAATGGGCGCGAATGTCTCCTCGTGCACGATCTTCAGGTTGTGCCCCGCTTCTATAAGGCACGGCTGCACATAACAGCCACCCGGATACTCCGGTCCCTCGAGCGCCTCGCCCCCATAGAGAATCTTTGCCCCCTGCTCACGAGCCATAGTCATCGCCCTTTGCATCGCCCTCACCGCTTGCCCGTTTATCAGCGGCCCCATCACCGTCCCAGGCTCCAGCGGGTTCCCAATCCGCACCTGCCCATACGCTTTAACCAATCGACCGGTCAATTCGTCGCGAACCGATTCATGAATTATCAGCCGCCGCGTGGTCGTGCAGCGTTGCCCCGCAGTTCCTACAGCTCCGAACAGAATCGCTCGTAACGCGAGATCCAGATCCGCACTGGACGTGACGATAATCGCATTGTTTCCTCCCAATTCAAGCAGGGTGCGGCCCACCCGGCGCGCAACGGCCTCGCCGACCTGTCGGCCCATGCGTGTCGAACCCGTCGCAGAAATCAAAGGCACGCGCCGATCATTAATCAACGATTCCCCTACGGTGGATCCTTCGCCAATTACCAGGCTGACAATCGCCGGATCCAGACCGTTCGCCCGACAAACCTTCTCGGCCAGCTTCACCGACGCAATCGCGCACAATGGCGTTTCGGTCGAAGGCTTCCAAATAGTTGCATTCCCGCATACCACCGCCAACGCGCTGTTCCAGCTCCACACCGCTACCGGAAAATTGAACGCCGTGATTATACCGACTATCCCCAACGGATGCCATTGCTCTAACATCCGGTGCTCGGACCGCTCCGACGCAATCGTCAGCCCATACAGTTGCCGGGAAAGTCCTACCGCAAAATCGGAAATATCGATCATCTCCTGCACTTCCCCTTCGCCTTCTGCGACGATCTTCCCGGTCTCCAGCGTCACTAGCCGCCCAAGGTCCCGTTTCGCCTCGCGCAATGCATTACCGAATTGTCGCACTATTTCTCCTCGCTTCGGCGCAGGCACCCGTTGCCACATCTCAAAAGCAGTTCGCGCCCGCTTGATTGCGCGTTCGTAGTCGTCAAGACCGCCCGTCACGACCCGCGCCAGCACCTTGCCGTCAATGGGCGAGACACTTTCTATTTCAGGCCCGCTGGCACGCCATTCGCCGCAGAAAGCACCCGCGTTCCGAGAGTCAATCCCCAGTCGTTTCAAAACCCCGTTCGTCAGCGGCTTACCACCCGAAGCATTTCGTCGCGAAACTCCTTTTCTCTCTGATTGTGTTAGCATTTTGTTCAACTGCTCATTTCCGCGCAAACCGCATCCAACAGTCGAATGGCCCGATCGATGACGTCCGACGAAATGTCCAGCACCGGACGAAGCCGTATTGCTCGCGTCCCCGACCGCACCACCAGCGACCCCTTTTCGTAAGCCTTATGACAAAACACCTCCCGCAACTCAGGATTGGGCAGATCAAACGCCAGCATCAACCCACGCCCCCGAACCGCCTGCACCATCGGATACCGCCGCGCTAACCCGTAAAGCTCGTTCAGAAAATAATTCCCCTGCATTTCCGCATTCCTAACCAACTGTTCCTCCTGAATGATTCGCAAATAATGCGTCGAGCGCACGAAATCGGTAAAGTTCGCCCCCCACGTCGAACTAATGCGGCTCGCCAGCCGAAAACAATTGTCCTTCACTTCATCCACTCGCGGCCCGGCCATCACTCCGCACACTTGCGCCTTCTTGCCGAATGCGAGCAGATCCGGACAAACCCCGAAGTGCTCGCAACACCAGTTCCGGCCTGTAATCCCCATCCCGCATTGCACTTCATCAAAAATCAGCAGCATTTCGTTCTCGTCACAGATCCGCCGCAGCACTCGCAGAAACTCACCCCGGAAATGATTGTCCCCGCCCTCGCCCTGAATCGGTTCGACGATGATCGCCGCAATGTCAATCCCCTTTTGCTTGACCACCGCGCGTATCCGCTCCTCCGCTAGGTTCTCTTTTTCGGCCACAACCTCAGTTCGTCGCTGGGGTGCCATCGAGAAATCCAGGGTCGGCGCGGGGATTCTCGGCCAGGGGAATTTCGGAAAATAATCCGTCTTTCGCGGATCGGTATTCGTCAAACTCAGCGCGTAACCGCTGCGACCATGAAAGGCATGCTCGAAATGTATGATCTCCGTCCCCCGCTCACCCAGACCACGCCCTATGTTCTTTCGCACTTTCCAATCCATTGCCGCCTTCAACGCGTTTTCCACCGCCAGTGCACCTCCATCAATGAAAAACAATCGGTTGAGCGGTGGCAACCCCATCACCGACGCAAACGTCTTCACAAACGTTGCATACTGAATGGACCCAACATCCGAGTTGGCCACTTTAACCTTTGCCGCGCGCAGCAAATCTGCTTTGACCTCTGCACGATCGAAATACGGATGATTAAACCCAATCGGCTGCGAGGCGTAAAACCCGTACAAATCAATAAATTCACGCCCCGTCACCGCATCAACAATAAACGGCCCATGGCTTCGCTCTGCATCAAACACCAGCTTGAACCCATCCAGCAGCACATGTTGCCGCAATTCCCGAATCACCTCGTTGGCTGACACGTGCTCTAGGACAGCAGACCGCTGGTCCGAAGTAAGGTCGGCGGAAGAGACCGGGTCAGACAACTGGGCTGCGGATCGCCCTCCCGAAGAAAGTTTCGCTGCAGAAAGATCTTTGGGCGAGTGGATCGAGCCATGCCTTGGCCCGCTCTTCGATGCCTTTTCACCCGACCGGTTTTGACTGCCTGTAAGGTCGGGTTCCGGCGTGCGCATGTTAACCTATTCTACCCTCCCCACCCCGTCCCTGCAACCTCCTTGCGACTTGCTTCTGCTAAATCAGTCCGCGAATTTTGAAATCTGACATTTGCAATTCCAATAATTCCCAATTCTCAATCTGCAATTTTCAATCCGCGGAATGCGTCGGCGAAGGTGGTTGCGGTGTGGTGTGCTGCATCGCTTGTAGTGGGAAACTACTTGAGTGGCATGCGGGCGTGGAGCCAATCTCCTATGCGCGAAGCCGAAGGACTGTCCAGGTTGCACAACACGATCACCGACTGGCCCGACTCCGGATACACGCGAAGAATCGCGTTCATTCCCGGAGCGCTGCCGCCGTGGCCGTAGGTCCGCGCCTCGTCAGGCCGTCCGATCTGGAATCCGAAGCCGTAAGCGCCCGTAGTGAATTGCGGACGCGTAGCCTCGGCGAGCGTCTCGGCCTTCAATAGTTTGTTCATCATCAGCGCGTCGGCAAACTTCATCAGATCGGCCGCCGTCGTGTAACCGCCGCCCGCCGAGGTTCCTCGCCATGGCAGCGTCGGTTCGTTTGAAACCATTTCAAACTGATCTCTCATGTAACCTTTGCTTCGGTTGGCGACCACCACGTTTTCCGGCTCGGATCCCGAGTTGATCATGTCGGCGACTTTGTAGATGTTCTCGGCGACGAAGTCGTAGTACGACTTCCCCGAGACCTTCTCGATCAGCGCGCCGAGCACCAGGAATCCGTAGTTGGAGTATTCCCACCTGGTGCCGGGCTCGAACTGGAGGTCGCGCTCACCGTACAGCTTCACGTAATCCTGAAGCGTCTTCAATTCGAGCCGATGCGCCTCAAACTCCGGACCGAAAATGTCTCCCGTACCGCCCGTGTGCGACAACAGATGCCGGACCTTTACCTTGCACGCCACATTGGTGTTCGGATAATCGGGCAGAATCTTGCCGATCGTATCGTCTAGCGACAGTTTGCCACGTTCGACCAACTGAAGCGTCGCAACCGCCGTAAACATTTTGTTCATCGAACCGATGCGGAACCGCGTTTTGAGCGTGTTGTCGATTCCGGTCTCGCGATCCGCCTTGCCCCTGGCGCCCGAAGTGATCGCGTTGCCGTTTTTGGCCCACAACCACACGCCGGAGAACTTCCCGGCGGAATCGGCTTTATCGATTTCGGCTTTCCACGCCGCGACCGCCGCCGGTTGGGTAAGTCGCTCGGGAACTGGCGCGCCGGCGGGTGGGGGAATCAGGACCAGAGTAATGTTGGTGATCACCGCCGGTTCCGCATCGGTCACGGTCACCGACATGCGATTATAGGTGCCGTTGCCTTCGCGTTCATGCAACACCGCCTGAATGTTCAATGCTTGCGAGGATTCGATCGAATACAAATCGAATCCGCCGGTATTCCACCGGAGGTCGAGCATGCGATCGAGAGCGTCAGGCCGGTCCGGCCGATGCGCCTTGATGAAAGCTTCGAGCTTCTCCTTGTGACCGGAATTCAGAGCTTCGAGATAACCGGCAAGGACCTTGCCGGCTGGAGTGGATGGGAATTCAGGCGGCGCTCCCGCCAGGGGCAGGCCCAGCGAAAGAGCGGCAAAAAGGAGCGAGAAAATGCCGCGCGTGTACCGGTATGCGCAGAACCAACCGTATTGGTTCCATCGAGGAGTGGAATATGAGCTATTCATAGTGTCAATAACCTTGGTTGGTTTACAGGAAGCTTAGGACATCACCTTTTTAACGACGCCTCCGCCGGCCCCTCTCACTTCCCCTCATACACAACCTTCCCACCCATAACCGTCATCACCACCCTAACCTTGTCGATCTCGCCGGGTTCTATCGCATAAATGTCCTGATCAAGCATCACCAGGTCCGCCAGCTTCCCCGGCGTAATCGTCCCTTTAATCGTATCCTCAAACTCCGCATATGCCGATCCGACCGTGTAAGCCCGCACGGCCTCATCCACTGAAATCTTTTGCTCAGGAATCCACCCGTTCGGGTGTTTGCCATCCAATGTCTGACGCGTTACCGCCGCTTTTATCCCCGTCAGTGGATTCAACGGCGCTACCGTCCAATCCGATCCAAACGCAAGAACTGCTCCTGCGTCGAGAAGCGACCGAAACGCATACGTCCGTTTTGTGCGCTTCGGTCCGATGCGCTTCTCGCACCAACGGCCATCGTCGGCCGCATGATACGGCTGCATCGACGCGATCACTCTCTGGCCCCCGAATCGTGGAATCTCCCCCGCTCGCAGATGCTGCGCATGCTCGATTCGAAAACGGCGATCGCGGCTCCCATTCCTCTGCGCCACTTCACGATAAATCTCCAGGATGCGCCAGTTGGCTTCATCGCCAATCGCGTGAATCATCACCTGCAGTCCAGCTTTGTCCGCTGCCTCGACCCGTTTCAGCATGATCCCTTCAGGCAGCATCTGTTTGAACAACAAACCGCGATTATCCGGTTCGTCATTGTAAGGCTCGAAAAGCAACGCTGTGGAGGAACCAAGACTCCCATCGGCAAATCCCTTCAAACCACCGATCCGCAGCAATTCGTCGCCGAAGGCCGCCCGCACACCCGCCTTACCCAGCACTTCCCATGAGACAATCGACCGGATCGCATAAATCCGCGTCTTCAATTCGCCACGCTCCGCTAAATACTGATACACCCCTACGTCTTCATCGGCCGACATGTCTGTTAAACTCGTCACTCCGCATCCAGCCGCAAATTCGGTCGCCGCTCGGGCGGCCGCGTACTTCTCTTCAAACGTCCGCTCAGGTATCACTTGTTCCACCAACGTCTCCGCTGCATCCTTTAAAATTCCCGTCGGCTCGCCGCTTTTTGGATCTCGAACCACAACACCCCCAGGAGGCTCCGCGGTCGCTTTGGTCACCCCCGCCAGCCGCAGCGCCAGGCTGTTCGCCAAAGCCATATGCCCATCCAGACGGTTCACAAACACAGGATTGTTCGGTGTCGCCGCATCGATCATCTCCTTGGCCGGTAACGGCGCTCCCGGCCAGCGCTCGTGGTCCCAATCGCCTCCCAGAATCCACCGTCCCTTCGGCAACTTTCGCGCATACTCCCCCAACCGCCTCGCCATCTCCGCCGGCGACTCCGCATCGCGCAAATCCACGTTCGCCAGGGAAAATCCGCCGGCAAGAAAATGCACGTGCGCATCATTGAACCCCGGCAGCAACAGCCGCTTTTGCGCATCGATTACCCGAGTTTGACCCTTCGCTGATTCCGTGATTTCCGCCGTAGATCCCACCGCCACAATCCGGTTGCCCAGGATGGCTACCGCCTCCGCCTGCGGCCGATCCACATCCATGGTGCGAATCTTTGCATTCACAATCACGAGATCCGGTGTGAGTAAGACGGCCCAGGTGGACATACGCATCAAGGCAATTGAAACAGCACAAAGGATAACTTCCCGGCTGACTCTGCTCAAAACCATTGAGCCGCATCCTGCACGTCGACGGCTCTCTTTGTCACGCCCGAACCGCCTTTCATCGTCCTCGATCATTCTCCTCCTCGATTCCACTCTCCGCTGTTGCCCTGGGGAATCCCCGGTGTCGCATTTAGATGCGTTCCGGGAACTCCTTCTGAAAGTGCCCCGATATTCCATTCTGCCGCGCTATGTTAAAGATTACCTATGAACGAGGCAGTGGGCTGTGTCGGACCAAATTCGGGGAAAGAGAAAGAGCAGATACTCCTGCCACTTATTCCAGCGGCAAAAACGCACTTTAGAACCGCCGACGTCATTGCGACCGGCTCTCCCAGTATGGTCATGTTCGAAGCACAGACCCACCTGGCCGCTTCCTGGTTGAGTTCCCGTTGTGGCGCTGAGTTGGACAATATTCATGATCAAATCTGCGTAGACGCCAGGCAGCAAGACCAGATCATCCGCGACCTGAAAGCCGCCGGCTTTCAGGTCATCACACAAAAAATCTGAACCGTAGCTCGCCTTAAATCGTGGCTCGCGGTCCGCCTTGTCATACGCACCCGCTCGGAGTGCCGCCAAGCCCCTCGCTGCTCTCACAAGCATTGCGCCTTGGTCCACCTAAGCTACTTTGAAGCTGTCTTCCGCTCGGGGAACGGGCA
>Ga0310810_10004700_pt1 | contig 15152 bp, 15 predicted proteins | sample NCmetagenome_FD_207641 | JGI IMG/M metagenome (GOLD analysis project Ga0310810, IMG submission 207641) | Soil microbial communities from experimental microcosm in Duke University, North Carolina, United States - NC | ecosystem: Engineered > Artificial ecosystem > Soil microcosm > Unclassified ...
GGCCACCGTGAAGGCGGGATTGGCGCGATTGACTTCTATACCGAATGGAAGTCGGTATACGTGGACTACTCGGACAGGTTGCAGCGAGCACAGATTGACCGGCCAGAGTAGTTCAACCCGTGGACTGTAACAGGCCGAGACCTAAGCAGTACTGGCATGGCTCCGGGAATCCGGTAGCTCTGGAATGTATTAATCCAAAACAACAATCCGGACAGGTCCGCCAGGAGCTCGCGCTTTCCAAGCGTGATAGAACGCGATCTCTCAAAGCAATCACGCTGTCCGCACTATCGTAAACCCTGCTTCTGATTACCTGCGCGGCGCGACTTCCGCGTGCTGCATCGAGTTTTCCCAGAAATACTATGGCCATCTTTGCCCATCCGAAGAGCCATTTCGGCGTTTCAACCACTTCAATCAAGTAATCAAAATTACGTCTGCATCCTCGATCTGGACATGACAAAAGCAGTCGAAGAGGGCTTCCTGGTATGAGCCAACTCTTTCTGTAAACGTCCAAGTTCTCCATCTTTCGTATGACGCCTTGTTGTCCTTGTCGCGTTGGAATTCTTCCCATGGCTTATTCATCTCGGAGACTTTCGCTCGCAAAGAATGCCAACTTTTGAGCAGTTCGTCCCGGTTGCCGTCGAGCGCGGTCAGATAGGCGTCTAACTGTGACTCAGCTGCTGCAGACAGCTTTTCACTTCCTTTGAGAAGGCTCAATCTCTCTCTTATTGTCGGTGTTAACTCCAACCGGTGTACTTTCCACAAATGATCGACGATGTGTAAGCTGTCGTGGTCCCTCTGCATGGGTGGCGTGTACTCACCGACCTCAAGCGTGGTTACAAGTTCACCAACGGGCAATCTATACCATCCATTGAGAGTCGTTTTCCTGGTATCGAACGCCTTTTGATCCAGCTTCATTGTTTAATTCTATGTGACCCTCTCTCTCAGACGAAATGGCTCCAATTTTCCTAACAATTCGGCAACAGTTAGAATCTTTCTATGCCCCTTACTCAAGCCCGCGAAATCACTCCCGCCCAGCGGCTGGAGAACCTGCGCTATGCTATCCGCGATCTGGTCGGTCTGGCCGATCAGGTTAAGCAGCAGGGACACAAAGTTCTCTACCTGAACGTCGGCGATCCGAACATTTTTGATTTCGCGCCGCCTGCGCACGTGGTCGAGGCCGCGTATCGCGCCATGCGCGACAACAAGAACGGCTATGCGCCCTCGGCTGGAGTTCCAGAAGCTCTCGAAGCGATCCGCAACGAAGCTGAGCGGAATGGGATCAAGACGGTTCAGAATGTGTTCGTCACCAACGGAGCGGGCGAGGCAGTTGATCTCTGCCTGACTGCGCTGCTCAATCCCGGCGAAAACGTGCTCACGCCCAGCCCCGATTATCCGCTGTACACGGCTGTGCTCTGCAAGAGTGCCGCAGAGATGAATTCGTACTATCTGAACGAAGAAGATGGCTGGCAGCCCGATCTCGATGACATTCGGCGCAAGATCAATTCGCGCACGCGTGCCATTGTGTTGATCAATCCCAATAATCCGACCGGATCGCTCTGCACGCGCAAGATGCTGGGGGAGATCGCCGAGATCGCGCGCGAGCACAATCTGCTGATCATTGCAGACGAAATCTACGACAAGCTGATTCTGGATGGCGGCGAGCACATTTCGATTGCGGCGGTAGCGCCGGATGTTCCGGTAGTGACGATTGGCGGTCTATCGAAAAACTATCTTGCTCCTGGCTGGCGCATGGGTTGGGGCATTGTGAGCGGGGAAGCGGCGACGGTGAAGCCATTCATCGAAGGCGTTCATAAGATGCTTCGCGCAAGACTCTCGGCGAATCATCCGGAGCAGTATGCGATCAAACCTGCGCTCGAAGGCCCGCAGGACCACCTAGTCGAAGTCCGGCGGAAGCTGACCGCGCGGCGTGACATGACGGTTGAGGCGTGCAATTCGATTCCGCGAATGAGCTGCGTTGCGCCGCGTGGTGCGTTTTATGCGTTTCCGAAGATTGACATCCCGGAAGACGATGCGGTTTGGGTGAAAGAACTGCTGCTGCAGAAGCATATCCTTGTGGTGCACGGATCCGGTTTCGGGCAGAAGCCAGGGACGAAACATTTCCGGATTGTTTTCCTACCGCAGGAAGAACTGCTAAGAGAGGCTTACAGCGAAATTCGGGATTTCATGACGCAGCGATATTGAAGTTAGTGGCTGGCCGGCTCAGGTCTGGTCACTCGGCGAATTCGGCGGGTTTTCTCTGCGGTCAAGAGCTCTTAACCGCAGAGTGCGCAGAGCAGGGACGCCGAGATCGCAGAGAAATTCAACCGCTAATTCGGTTTTCATTCCGCACATAGCGACGCGAACGTCCATGAGAACTTTGAGTCTTTCCACGAAATCTGCTTAAATCCGCACAGTGGTTGATATTCACTGCCACATTCTGCCGGAAGTGGACGATGGCCCAAAATCCTGGGACGTCGCCGAAGCCATGTGCCGCATTGCCGCCACCGACGGCATCGAGCACATGGTCGCAACACCGCACTCGAATGAGCGATATTTCTATGACCGGGAATATCTCTCGGGATTGCTGATCGAGCTTCAACGCCGAATTGGCGAGAGGCCGAAGCTGAGCCTGGGCTCCGACTTTCATCTCTCGTTCGAGAACATGCAGGCCGCGTTAGAGAAGCCAGAGCGATTTCGCATTGGCAGCACACGCTATCTGTTGGTCGAGTTCAGCAATTTCAGCATTCCACCGCAGATCGACGAATGGTTCGCGGCCATGTGCCGGGCGGGGACGGTGCCGGTTATTACACACCCTGAGCGGAATCCTATTCTGCAGGGGGATCCGCAGCGGGTGCTGCAATGGATCGAACTGGGCTGCACGGTGCAGGTGACCGGCTCGATCTTCACCGGCGCATGGGGCGCGAGGGCGCGGCAGGTCGCCGAATGGCTGATGAAAGAGAAAGCGGTGCACTTCCTGGCGACTGACTCGCATGACATCGAGCGGCGTCCGCCGCTGCTTTCAGCTGCGAGGAAGGCGGTTGCCAGGCAGTATGGAGAAGCTTCGGCGTCTGCGCTGTGTGAAGTGAATCCGCGGGCGGTGGTGAATGATGAACCATTGCCGCTGGATTCCGCGTTCAAGAGCTTTTAACCGCAGAGAGCGCCGAGGTCGCAGAGAAAGCATTTGTGGTGACGGCGGCTTAGCTACCTCACCGATCTGGAATCAGCTCGCGATTGAGCGCTCGATGTGCTCGCGGTAGGTGCGAATGAATCCGGCGATCAAGGAGAGGAAATTCGGCCTGGACTCTTCGTTGTTTATGAAACCATCCACGTGCGCGAGGCTGTCGGGAAGTTTGCCACTGTAGAGAACGACAGGGACCTCAGGCTTGATCCTCTTCATCTCTGCCGCGAGTTGATTGCCAGAAGTCGCGCGGATCATATGCCCGGACAGTACCAGGAAAACCTGCGAATCGGTGAGGAGTTCAAGTGCGCGCGCACCGGTATTGGCCAGCAGGACGGCATAGCCTGCTTCTTCGAGAACACCTTTGCGAAGGCGGAGCAGTTCTTCGTCTTCATCTACGCAAAGAATCGTGGGCTTGGATGACAGCTTGGGACGGGACCCGAACCGCCACTTGGGTGCGGTGTTGGACGACACTGGTGTAACTCTGCCCGATTAATTCCCGGGCGTAAATACGGGAAACACTGTATTGCGTTTCAGGAACAATTTCAAGCGGGAGTAGGTACAAAACCGATAGGCTTCGCAGCTTGCATGAAGTCATCTGCAGCCCCTTAGTCCGTCTACGCTTGATCGGGTAAGCGGCCATCTTCGGTGAAGAGTTTTCCATCGTAGTTCGGTACGTCTTGATGAGGAGAACCCATGAAAAAGACTCTGGCCAGAACACTCTCTATTGCAGTTTTTCTCACGGGCAGCCTGGTCCCGCTCTGGTCGCAGCAGGACGGCAGCTCGCAGCAGGCGCCGGCCGATAACACGAAAGTCAACCAGCGAGACCGCAACGCAAATGAGCCGACGGCAGACCAGCAAAAAGAAAATGGCACCGACCGGAAGCTCACGAAACAAATTCGGCGTGCGATTGTGAAAGACAAATCACTTTCCCCCGACGCCCATAACGTAAAAATCATTACGCAAAACGGAGCAGTCACGCTCAAGGGCGCGGTGAAGTCGGACCAGGAGAAGCAGGCGATCGAGAGCAAGGCGACGGAGATCGCCGGATCCGGGAAAGTGACGAACGAATTGCAGGTCGCGCCCAACCAATAGATCGCGGTTAGCCAATCAGCACTTTAAATATTTCAAAAGGAGATTTTTATATGGCAGGCAAAAATACAGCAGTGTTTGGAATTTACCGCGAACGCTATGGCGTGGAACGCGCGGTAGATGGATTGAAAGAGGCAGGCTTCCGAAATACCGACATCTCGGTTTTGTTTCCCGAGAACGTGGGAACGAAAGACTTTGCCCATGAAAAACATACGAAAGCACCGGAAGGTACGGCGACCGGAGCAGGCGCCGGGGCGGTGGTCGGCGGTGCGCTGGGATGGCTGGCGGGAATTGGCGCTTTGGCGATTCCGGGCGTCGGACCATTGATTGCCGCAGGCCCGATCGTCGCCGCGCTGACAGGAGTTGGCGTAGGTGGTGCAATCGGGGGAATCACTGGAGCTTTGGTTGGGATGGGAATTCCTGAGTACGAAGCCAAGCGCTATGAGGGCCGGGTGAAGGAAGGCGGCATTCTGCTTTCCGTGCACTCGGACAATTCCGACTGGACCAAGAAAGCCAAGACCGTTCTGGAGCGGACAGGGGCCGAGGAGGTTTCCTCAACCGGAGAGGCGAAAGCCGACTTCCAGAAGACGGACAAGCCCATGCCGCGGGCAAGTTAGTTGATTTGCGGCGGAAAGGGCCCCGCAATATGCGGGGCCTTTTGCTTTGTAGCGGGTGATTTCCTCGTGTCTGGCCCATCGATGAAACTGGATGGCCAGATTCTGCGTCCAAAGCTGCGATTGTGTAAGCAAGTTTGTTCCGTAACTGCAATTCGAGGTTTTGCCAATGCGATGGACACCGGGCGGCTCGAGTGATGACGTTGAGGATCGGCGCAGTAGCAGTGGCGGAGGGATAGGCGGAATTCACATCGGACTGGGCGGCTTTGTGATACTCGGCATCCTCAGCCTGGTATTTCATCGCAACTTATTCACTCTTCTGCAGTCAGGTGGTGGTTCTCCTGGTGCAGGCATCAGCCAGGCCGACCCGGCGCGCGATCAGGCGGAAAAGCCGCTGGTAGATTTTGTAACGTTTGTCCTCAATGACGCGCAGAAAACCTGGGCCGGGACCCTTGCCAACCAGGGCGTTCAATACCGGCATGCCAAACTGGTGCTGTTCCGGAAGTCAATCGACTCCGCGTGCGGAATGGCGCAATCGGTCTCGGGGCCGTTCTACTGTCCCACTGACGAAAAGATCTATATCGACCTCGCTTTTTACTCGGAACTGAAACAGCGGTTCGGGGCGCCCGGCGAATTCGCTGAGGCGTACGTCCTGGCTCATGAAATGGGACATCACGTGCAAAAGCTCCTTGGAATCGAACGCAAGGTGGTGGAGGCGGAAAAAGCAAATCCGCGACAAGCAAACCAGTATTCCCAGAGGCTCGAGCTGCAGGCGGACTGCTTCGCGGGAATCTGGGGGCACTCAACCGAGCAGCGTAACCTGCTGGAAGCGGGCGACGTCGAATCCGCAATCACAGCGGCGGCCGCAGTGGGAGACGATCGTCTGCAAAAGATGGAAACCGGCCACGTAAGTCCAGACAGCTTTACCCACGGAACCTCTGCCGAGCGCACGCACTGGTTCCGTACCGGTTTCGACGGCGGAAACATTTCCGCCTGCAACACATTTTGACCGCCGAAACAAAAACGCCGGCGATCGGATCATCTACCTCTACAGCGTTCCCGAAGGAGCGCCTGCAATTTGCCACGCAAATGCCAGCGGCGACGAGGCAGTCAAGTCGATCGCTGGTTCCACTGTCGAGTAAGACTGGACCTGGTCCTGATAAACCGCCTTACGGTTGTTGAACTGCGCAAACGTATCCGTGCCGTTCGGCGGACATGCGACCATGCCGCTGAGCGTTCCCCTGGCTGCGAACGTATTCGGTCCCTCAACTGCGGCACCAGAGAGAAAGGGCGGGCCGTTGGGAGGTATTGGAACCAGGTTGGCAACCTGATGCTGCATACAGACAGGGAACGTGCTGCCATCGTTCACGATCAGCGACGTGCCCCAGGCATTCGCGCCCAGGATATTTCCGAGCTGGCGTGACGCGTAGATCGCAGGAGACATCCCTCCGCTGAGGGCGGGGCCGTTCAGATAACTGTACTCGGCCGCCATCACGGCAAGTCCGGCACCGTGAGTGGTGGTGTCGTAAGCTGCCCAGGGGAAGCCAAAACCAAACGGGTCCGTGTTGGTCTGCGCGATGGCCTTGTTCAGCTCCTTTTGCAGGTCCGCGAGTAGAGCGGTCTGGTTGGTTTCAAGACCTGTGCCGCCGGGATTGCCTGCCAGGGCAAGCGCGCGGTAAAGATCGAAGTGCGCGAGGCCGGTGACGTCATAAAGGTTGAAGGTGTCACCGGCGTCGCCTGGTCCGGTAATGTAGGCGTTCGCCCAATGCGCGGCCTGCTGCAAATAGTAGGAAGCCGGGTGCGGGCCTGCCGGGCAGCCGGTGCCGCATCCCTGCAGAGCAAAGTAGAGTTCGGTGGCGCCGAGTTCCATATCATCGCGCCATTCGCTTTCAGGATAGAAGCTGAAAGGAATCACGGTCAGAAGGTTTCCGCTCGGCGCGGTATTGGCGAGATCAAATATGTGCTCGGCGGAAGCCAGACACTGGTTCGCGTAGACAGGATCGCTGGTCTGGTATTCGTGATAGCAAAGAGCCAGAACCGCCGCCATCCGGCCTGCCAGGTTCGGGCTGATGAGCGCCCCAGGTTGAATCTGGCCTGAGGAGTTCAATGCCGCCGTATTCACGAAGACCGGACGATTGCAGATGTAACGGAACCTCGAACTGCAGCCGCTGAAGGTGTCATCTGCCTGTGGCAGGCGCCAGAGATCATGATCGCTAACGGTTTGAGAGTTTCCATTTCCGATTCCGACCTGATAGTAAAAGACCTTGTTATTGTCGTCCCACATGCTCTGTAGCCAATCGATTCCAAACCTTCCTTCTCCTACGAAATTCGAGGTGGAAGATCCGGCTCCCATCTGATTCGGGAAGTCGCGAATCCCAACCAGAAGCACAGCGACTGTGTAGCTGGTGGTTTGAACAAACTTGAGATAATCGCCGGCGTCCCACCAGCCGCCAGCGGCGTTGATGGTTACCTGAGAACCGTTGAGGGTGGCCGGGGTGAGATCTCCTGAAAAGCGGCCGTTATTGTTTACGGTTGGTGTGACGTACGCCTTTGCGCTCTGATCGTTCAGGTGGGCCGGCGCCGTTCGCAGAGAACTGGCAATGAAGTTCGGGCCGTCGCGCTCGTTTTCGTAAAAGGACAGCGCGTTGCTGAGCGAATTGCCATAAACATTTGCCGGAGCGTCTACCTTGAAACTGGGCGAGGTGGCGGCAACCGGGCCGCTGACGGTAATGGTGTAAGTCCCGGCGGTTACAAAGCTGTTGAAATCCAGCGCGTACACGTTCGGGTAGCTTGTGCTCCAGGAGCCGAGATTAGCTCCGATTGCAGTTGGTCCGAAAACGGTGGTGCCGCCGGAGTTCTTGATGCTGAATGTGGCACCGATTTCCGCAGCTGAGGACATTAAGTAGGCGCGCTTGGCGGCCCCGGACACATATCCGACCTGGTTGATGCGCACAAAAGCTGACTGTGCTGATGCCGCGATGGAGAGGAATGTGACTAGTGCAATGCGAATGCAGAACTGTGCGGAGCGCATACTCACCTCGCTATTGAATCGTTTTAATTGAGGCGAAAGGATGGTCTGCTCAAAGCCAGATTTTGTCAATAGGAATGTTGCTGTAGGCGGCTATGGAGAGCAGGAATACTTCGCTTGATCGAAGAGCCTTTGGAATCGGGTCACATCGACTCAGGCCAGGATTCGCGCAGCTTCCTTTGCGTAGTAGGTCAGGATAATTCCCGCACCCGCGCGACGAATTGAGGTCAGTGATTCCAGGATCACACGCTCGCGGTCGATCCAATTGTTGCGGGCGGCGGCTTCGATCATGGCGTACTCACCGGAAACCTGATATGCGGCGAGCGGCACATCGAAGCGCTCGCGGGCGGCCGCGATTACGTCGAGATACGGCATCGCGGGTTTGACCATGATCATGTCTGCGCCCTCTTCGACGTCGAGGGCGATCTCACGCATGGCTTCACGGAGGTTGGCTCCGTCCATCTGATACGAGCGGCGATCGCCGAACTGGGGCGTTGAATCGGCGGCCTCGCGGAACGGGCCGTAGAAGGCCGAGGCGAATTTCGCGGCGTAGGAAAGGATGGGAGTGTTCTCGAATCCGGCCTCGTCGAGGGCTTTGCGGATGGCGGCGACACGGCCGTCCATCATGTCGGACGGAGCAATGATGTCGATACCGGCGCGGGCGAGCGAAACCGAAGTTCGAGCCAACAGCTCGAGCGTCGCGTCGTTGACGATCTCGTAGGTGCTGCCCAGTTTTGTGACGGCATCGTTCATTGCTCTGTCGAGTTCACGCGGCTTCACTGCAACTGCCGAAGCATTTCTTGCTGCCGCGCCCAGTGACTGCGGAGAGTGTGTTACCTTTACGATCCCGCAATGCCCGTGCGACATGTACTCGCAGAGGCAGACGTCCCCGATCAGCAGCATTTCGGGAACTTCGCTCTTGATTGCTCTCGCTGCGCGCTGCACGATTCCGTTTTCTTCCCAGGCGCTGGTTGCGGCTTCATCTTTCTTTTCAGGCAGGCCGAAAAGGATCACTGCGGGAACGCCCAGCGCGTGGGCTTCCTGAGATTCACGAACGGCTTCATCCACGGAGAGATTGAACACACCTGGCATGGAACTGACTTCTTTGCGAACTCCTTCGCCCGGGCAGACAAACAGCGGGTAAGCCAGGCTTTCAGGAGTTAAGCGGGTCTCGCGCACCAGGGAGCGCAGAGCGCCGGTGCGGCGCAAGCGACGAAGACGTGTCGCCGGGAAGGCCATGAGGAGATTCTAGCAGCAGGCCGTGTGGCACAGAGCCTGCCCTGAGCGACTGAACGAAGAGAAAGGAGTCGAATGGGCGGCTCGCCTGTGCGGAGCAATTCTCAGAGACTGGCCTCGTCCACCGGGTCACAGCCGAGCCGGCTGTGCCACACAATCAGAGTTGTACAGGGTCAACGCGTCGCCATAGCTCTGGCCACCGGCCTGGTGCGCAGGTATTCCTGGAACTGCAGGACGCCGTCGCCTACAAACAGAGCCATCGCGAGGCATACCCAAACGATGGTTTCGATGGCTTTGGGATTTCCATCCCAGCCGCCGAGGCCGGCAATGACGCGGACTTCGAGGAAGACGATTGCCACGCAAAAACTGCGGGTCATCCATTGGCGATGCTGCTGCACTTTGCCATTCAGAATGAATCCGAAGGCGATCGCGGTCGTAAGCATCAGCAGGATGGCGTCCACGAGTGCGGCGATGCTGAATGAGCGGGCGCCGCCCGTGCGCTCCTCGAAATATTGGATATAAGCTCCAAGCGGTGCGGCCACGAGTGCGCCGAAGATATAGATGCGACCGATCACGCGGTGAAATTTGGTATAGCGCTGGCGCAGGCGGTCGGAAAACTGCAATGGCCCAAGCAGAATCGCGCAGGCGCCGGCAAGTCCGTGCGGAAGCAGGTACCACTTGAAAGGCTGATAGTGATGCCAAACCGGATGGTCATGGTTCCAGAGGAAGCTTTCGTTGTGCTGAACGACGTAGGCGATCATCAGCGCGACGATTCCGAAGGCAAAATATTTTGGACGAAGACGAGACGCGGTTCGAACCTGGACGGTTGAAGTTGCCAAAGGATTCCCTCGAAGACGACGGTCCCTGCGGCGAGGCGCGCCGCTGCAGGCGCGATTAAAGTACCATAAAACCGTGGCGGAAACGATGAAAAACAGCAGCGCCCGGTTGCTGGAGTTCGATGGGCTGCGGGATTTGCTGCGGGGTTATGCTGCGTCGGAGCTTGGCCGAACCAAGGTTGCGGAACTGCGGCCTGCGGTTGAGTTGATCTGGATCGAGACCCAGCAGCAGCTTACGGCTGAAGTCCGCGAATTCCGCCGGGTTGGCGGGCGCTTTGATTTCGTGGGGTTGGTCGACGTCACTTCGTTGCTTGATAAAAGCCGCATCTCCGGCGCGGCGCTAGAGACGCTCGAAATCCGCGACGTGGTTGCGGTTGTGGATCGAGCGGCCGAGTGGCGCGAGATTGCCTTCAATCCACCGCAGGGGATGAAGCAGGATTGGGCTGCGGTGCAGGAGTTGTCATCGCAGATCAGCCATTTCGCCGAGTTTCTTCGCGGGTTCCGCCACAAAATCCTGCCTGATGGGACACTCGACGACAAAGCGTCTCCGGAGCTGGCGAGTATCCGGCGGGAAATTGAAAAACAGAAGCGGGCGATCCAGCAGTCCTTGCAAAGCCACTTGCGGCGTTTGGGCGAGAGTGACGCGTTGCAGGAAGGTGTGGTCACGATCCGCGGCGAGCGGTTTGTTATTCCGGTAAAGGCCGAGCATAAGCGCCGTGTGCAGGGCGTGGTGCACGGGGCGAGTTCGAGCGGGCAAACGGTTTTCGTGGAACCGCTGGAGACGATCGAACAGAACAACGAACTGGTCCGTTTGCTCGAAGATGAGATGGCAGAGGTGCACCGGATTCTGCTGGAGATGACTCGGCGGATTGGGGAGCGTGCTGAGGAGATCAAGGCGGCGGTTGAGGTCCTGGCGGAGTTGGAGCTGCAATTTGCGAAGGCGCGGATTGCGGAGGAGTACGACTGCGTTGCGCCGGTTCTAGCTAGCAATGAGGCGGGACAGCCTCGAGGTTTAATCCTTCGTGACGGCCGCCATCCGCTGTTGGAGCGGAATCTCAAATCGAAGGGTGCGAACGTCGTTCCGACTTCGATTGAACTCGAAGGCGAAAGCCGCGAACTCATCATCACTGGGCCGAACACGGGCGGCAAAACTGTCGCTCTAAAGACTGCCGGACTGCTCACGCTGATGGCACAGGCAGGAATACCGGTCCCCGCAAGTCGCATGGAGACGCCGGTATTCGACGCTGTGCTCGCCGATATCGGGGACTATCAATCGATCGAACAGAACCTTTCGACATTTTCGGCGCACGTCACCAACATTGATTTCATCTCGCGTGCGGCGACTGGGAACTCGCTGGTGCTGCTCGATGAATTGGGATCGGCGACTGATCCGGAAGAGGGCGCTGCGCTTGCGGTGGCGATTGCCGATCACTTCCTGCAGAAGAGGTGCTTGACCATCATTTCTACGCACCACACGTCACTCAAAGTATTTGCGGCAAACTCGCCCGGCGTGGTGAACGCTTCGGTTGGATTCAATGAAACAACCCTGCAGCCAACGTATGAACTCAGGCTCGGCGTTCCTGGAGCTTCGGCGGGAATCAATATCGCGCAACGGCTGGGACTGAATGCGGAAATCATTGGAGCTGCACGTTCACGTTTAGGAACACAGGCGCGGGATGTCGGGCAGTTTCTCGACCGGCTGCACGTGGAACTGCGCGAAGCGGAAACCGAGCGGATGCGCCTGAAAGCGAAGGAACAAGAACTTGCGCGCGAGCGTGATCGGTTGGCGAGTGACGGCAAGCGTGAGCAGCAGGAGAAAGTTCGCGAGCTGGAAAAGAAATTGGAAACGTTGATGCGCGACTTCGAATACCATGCGCGCGAGGCGGTGAATGCAGTGCAGGACCGGGCAGCCGCGCAGAAGGTTTCGAAGGATGCCGAACGGAGAATCGCCAGGCTGCGCCGGGACTTTCAGGAGCAGTTCAACTCTGCCGTGGTCGCGCATTCGACCGGTGCGGACCGTGAGGATCCGAATGCCCAGCCGCAGCTAGTGAAGCGCGTCTCCGAAGGTGACTATGTCAAGCTGAAGTCTATGGGGCGGAATGCGCGCGTGATTCGCCGGATTGACGACGATCATTTCGAGGCGGAGGTCGGCGCGATGAAGATGCGGATCGCGCGCGAGGACATCGCTGCAGTCGTGAGCCGGGCGGCTGAGAATCCGGTGAAGGCGGCACGGGCGAAAGGTGTGTCGGTCGTGCTCGAACGCGATGCCGAGAACGTGCCTTCAGAGATCAACGTGATCGGGCATACGGTGGATGACGCCACGCGCGAAGTCGAGAAGTTCGTGGATCGGGCGTTCCTTGCGGGATTGCCTCGGGTTAGGATTGTTCACGGCAGCGGCATGGGGATTCTGCGGAAGGCGCTGCGGCAGTTTTTGCAGAAGCATCCGCATGTGGACTCGATTGCCGAGCCGCCGCAGAACGAGGGCGGAGGTGGGGCGACGGTGGCGGAGTTGAGGGTGTGATGTGTTGCGACATTGCGGAGTGCCATAAATTCTCCGGCGCATAAACCGCCGGATGCCCGGGTGAGGGCCCCGGCCTACGTAGACTTTGCCGATGACAAACATTCGAATTGTTGGCCCAGCAGATGTTTCTACCTTGCTTTCGCTCATCCATTCTCTGGCTACCTACGAGAACAAGCCGCACAAAGTAGTTGCCACCGAAGCCGATCTGGAACGCGACCTCTTTGGCTCCCAGCCAAAATTCCGCGCGCTGTTCGCCGAATGGGAGGGCAAGCCGGTCGGCTACGCGTCTTTCTTTTATTTCTATTCCACCTATGAGGGCCGCGCGGCGCTGTTTCTGGAGGATTTGTTCGTGCTGGAGGAGTTCCGGAAGCATGGCATCGGGAAATCGCTTCTTGCGGCCGTTGCCAAGCTTGCGCTTGATGAAGGGTGCTTCGGATTGCGCTGGGAGGTGCTGGACTGGAACCGTCCGGCGATTGAGTTTTACGAAAAGCTAGGGGCGACGTTTTTGCGTGAGCGGATGGCGGTGGCGTTTGACCAGGGGGCGTTGCTGCGAGTAGCGAGTTCGTTTTCACCACTGGGGCACAGGGACACAGGGAACGACCTGTAGTTGTTGTCCGAGGAACGGTGTGTGCTCCAGGCGGCGTAAACACAAGGTCTCTCGACTGCGCGTCGCGTTTTCACGCGCCGCTTAGCTCAAAATGACAGGGTTTCCATTATCCCAATGCCATGGTTCTCACTTGTTCGGTGCTCATGCCGTTTTCTCGCAGGCGGCGAATGCTGAGTGGGTCGTGGCGTTTCGCGAGGCGCATGCCGGAGTCGTCTCGCACCAGATTGCAGTGGTAGAACTGGGGCGGCTTCAGTCCCAGAGCGCGATAGATCAGCAGCTGGCGCGCCGTGCTTTTGAGCAAGTCCTCGCCGCGTACGACTTCGGAAATCTGCATCGCGCTATCGTCGACGACTACAGCCAACTGGTACGAAGGAACATCATCACGCCGCCAGATCAGGAAGTCGCCGAAGTCACGGCCGGCCACGTAGCGTTGCGGGCCAAGGTTCAGATCGTCGAACTCGATGACTTCTTCATCCGGGGCACGAAATCGCCAGTTGACTCCGGCGGGGTGATCGAACGTTGCCGCGCCAGTTCTGGTCCGGCAGCTTCCCGGATAAATTGGCTCGTCGTCGTCGTTAGGCGCGCTGGCGGCGAGCGCCAGTTCTTTTCGTGAACAAGTGCAGGGATAAATGAAGCCGCTGTTCCGGATCTGCTGCCATGCGTGCAGGTAGAAATCCCGGCGCTCGCTCTGGGAGTAGGGCGCGAAGGCGCCGCCGCAATCCGGACCTTCAGCCCAGCTGATGCCCAGCCAGCGTAGGTCCTCGAACATCGCAGAAACAAATTCGGCGCGGCAGCGATCCGGATCCAGGTCTTCGTTTCGCAGGATGAGCGTTCCTGCAATCGAGCGTTCGGAGGCAATCAGAAATGTCCGCGCGTGGCCCAGATGCAACAATCCTGTGGGCGAAGGCGCGAGACGTCCACGGTAGCTGCGGGGCATGGGCGTTATTGTAGCGAGCTGCCCAACAATTCCAGCCGAATTGAAACGCCACGATTACAATTGTGGGTAAGTAGCGGGTGTGGCGAAAAAAACTGGAAAACGCCGCCTGTCCAAACCGGGATGGTGCGAGGTCGTCGCGATCGGGGCCTCCGCCGGAGGGCTGCTTGCCCTGGGACAATTGCTCGGGAACCTTGATGCGGAATTTCCTCCCATTCTGATCGTGCAGCACCTCGATCCGCGGCACAAAAGCCAACTTGCAAGGCTGCTGGCCCGAAAGACCAGGAAGTCAATTAAGGAAGCCGAAGACGGCGAGCCGATCACTGCGGGCATGATTTATATTGGCCCGTCTGACGAGCACCTGCTGGTTGCCCAGGGCAGAATTCAGCTGGCCCATTCACGGTTGATCCGCTTCTCGCGCCCTTCGATCGAGCAGCTTCCACTCAAGACCACAGGCTTGCGAAGAAAGCGTGTGGGCTTCGCGCCGCAAAAATACAACGTCCCCTTTTATACAAAGAGCCGAGAATAAACTGGGTGCTCTCCCGCGCCTTGCGCAAGATCCGAACTAGCTGCAAGTGCGCACCGGGCTTCCTGACTTGCTAGGCCGGCCGCTTCATCTTTCGAGGTATGGGCTGCCCGGTGCGCACCAATTCTTCGGTCTCGCGGAGTTCTTTGCAGTAGCGACAGTTCGGGTCGTAGCAATAGGGTGATCCGCCTTCCGTCTTGTGGGCGGACTCATTTGACTGAGTGTCCATGTGAATCAATGCTCTCCTAGCGGTGGATTTCTGCTTACAGGTAATTTAAGTATCGGCTACAGCTGTGGTTGTGAAAGCGTCAAGATACGTCTGTAGCCTGAACCCCGACGCCGGAGAAAGGTTTCGCGAAAAACGTATGCAAGATAAACGGCGAGGGGCAACACAGCGCGGACCATCGCGCCTTGAGTACAGCAACATGTGGTGAGGCGCAAAACGCGCTGTTCCGAACAGGACGGGGGTAAGTCGTCACAGACGAAACAGCGCGTTAGTGTGTACGTGGTGCCAGTAGATTCGCGCTTTTCGGAGGAGACGCAAAGCGTCAAGATGCGACAAGCGGAAAACGTGCGCCTA
>Ga0310810_10004701_pt1 | contig 15152 bp, 11 predicted proteins | sample NCmetagenome_FD_207641 | JGI IMG/M metagenome (GOLD analysis project Ga0310810, IMG submission 207641) | Soil microbial communities from experimental microcosm in Duke University, North Carolina, United States - NC | ecosystem: Engineered > Artificial ecosystem > Soil microcosm > Unclassified ...
CGGCGTTCTTCCGCTCCTGGGCCGCGTCCATGAACCCGAACTGAGGGTCGGCCATCTGGATGAAGAAAAAGGGCCCGGTCCAGCGGCCCTGCTTCTCCCGGGTGAGGTCCGGGACCTCGCGGTTCGCAGGGAGCCGCTCGGCCTGGCCGAGCGCGTCCGGCGCCAGAAGCGCCAGGAGGAGAAGTCCCGTCCGCAGCCGGTTCATGGCATCGCTCCCTTCACGTCTCTGCTCCTATTGCGGGTCCCGGCCCGGGTGTTTAGAGAATTAATGGTATTGTATGCAAAGAATGGGAACCGGTGAGACGAGTCTCGGCGGGCCGGGGCGCGAATTTCCCAAGACCGCCGGGGACATGCTCTCGAAGGTGCTCGATCCCTCTACCGGGGTGCGCCGGGCGGGCTTCGAGGACCTGTCCCGCCGCTACTGGAAGCCGGTCTACTATTACGTGCGGCTGGCCTGGGCGAAGACGAACGAGGACGCCAAGGACCTCTCCCAGGCCTTCTTCCTCTGGCTGCTGGAGGGCGACGCCATCCGGCGCTACGAGCAGGAGCGGGCCAGCTTCCGGACCTACCTGAAGCTGCTCCTCAAACGCTTCGTCGGCCACCAGGACGAGGCCATGAGCCGCCTGAAGCGCGGCGGGGGCGTCCGGATCGTTCCCCTGGAGGACGCGAAGGCGCCGCTCAAGGATCTGCTGCCCGACCGGGCCGCGGCGGACCCGGAACGGGCCTTCGACGAGGAGTGGCGGAGCACCCTGATCCGCAACGCCGTCGAGCGGGTGCGGAAGCAGTGGCTCGCGGACGAGCGCGCGCCGCGCTTCCGGGCCTTCGAGGAGTACGACCTCGCGCCGCCCGAGCGGCGGCCCACGTACGCCGAGGTGGCGCAGAAGCTGGGGCTCAAGGAGACCGACGTGCGGAACCACCTCTTCGCGGTGCGCGAGGCGATCCGCAACGAGATCCGCTCGGAGCTGTCCGAAATGACCTCCGGACCCGGCGAGCTTGCCGAGGAGTGGAATGCCTTCTTCGGCGCCTGAGGACTGGACCTCCTGGGTCGGCGATTCGCTGCGCCGGCACGAGCAGGAGCGCGCCGGCACCATCGGCGATCCCGTCGTTCCGGAGGCCGGCCTCACCCGGGACGAGCGCTTCCTTCTGGAGGTCGTGGCCTTCGAGCGCAACCTGATCACGCCGCAGCAGCTCGAGGAGTGCCGCCGCGAGCTGGACGAGGCGCGGGCGCGCGGCGAGGCCCTTTCGCTCGAGGCCGTCCTCCGGCGCAAGAACTGGATCACCGCCGCGGCCCTCGAGGACCTGCTGAGGCAGGGGAGCGGGGACCAGGAGAGCCCGCTGCGCCGGCGCTACGAGATCCGGGACCGCGCCGGCGAAGGCGCCACGTCGGTGGTCTACCGCGCCTGGGACCGCGAGCTGGGCCGCATGGTCGCGCTGAAACTCATCCGCGAGAAGTCCGGCTTCAGCGAGATTGCCCGGGAGCGCTTCCGCCGCGAGGTGCACGCGGCGGCCAGCGTGAGCCACCCCAACGTCGTCACCGTGCACGACGCGGGCAGCGAGGGCGGTCGACTCTACCTCGTCATGGAGATGGTCGACGGCAGCCCGCTCTCCGACCGCATGACGCAGCGCCCCGCGGACGAGCTCCTGCGGGTGCTCGCCAAGGCGGCCCGGGGCGTGGCGGCGGCCCACGAGAAGGGGATCGTGCACCGCGACCTGAAGCCCGCGAACATCCTCGTCACCAGCAGCGGGGAGCCGAAGGTGGGCGACTTCGGGCTGGCCCACCTGGCCGACTCCGGCACGGATCTCACGAGGACGGGCGCGACGCTTGGCACGCCGCAGTACATGGCGCCCGAGCAGGTGCAGGGCCGCTCCAAGGAAGTGACGCCCCGTACCGACGTTTACGCGCTGGGAGCGATCCTGTACGAGCTTCTGACCGGTTCTCCTCCTCACGGCTGCGAGGATCTCGTCGAGCTCTACCGCCGGATCGTGAGCGAGGAACCCAAGCCGCCCCGGATCCTGCGGCCATCGGTCGCCGCGGATCTCCAGACGATCTGCCTGAAGGCGCTCGAGAAGGACCCCGGCCGCCGCTACGCGTATGCGAAGGAGTTCGCCGACGACCTCGACCGCCAGCTCGCCGGCGAAGCCATCCTGGCCCGGCCGGGCGGAGCGGTCACCCGGCTCCTGAAGACCCTGGCCCGTCGGCGGATCGCCATGGCGGTCGCGCTGACGCTCGCGGCGGTGATTGCCTCGGCCGCGGCGTGGACCCTGAGAACGCAGCGGGCCGTCGCCGACTACCAGGCGGCCTATGACCGGGGCGATCGGTCCTGGAACAACGCCGTCCGGATGGTGAGGGCGGAGGACTTCGACAAGGCGCTCGTCCACGATCAGGTGCAGAAGGCGATCGCGGGGTTCCAGGAGGCTTCCCGATCGTTCCCCGAGCGCGTCGAGCCCTGGCTGAAGATCGCGCGTTGCCGGCTGCTGTCCGGCCGGGGAGACCTGGCGGAGGCGGCCTGGGCCGAAGCCCTGGCTCGGGATCCGCAGTCCTTCGCGGCCCGGTACGAGCGGGGGAAGTACTACCTGGGAACCTACGCCTCGCTCCGCGGGGCGCCGGAGATGCAGCTGAGCGACGGCCGGCTCCGCCTGGGGCGGCTGCCGGCCGAAGCTCCGGAAGCGTCGACGTGGCGCGTCAAGGGCGCGGCCGAGCTCCGGCAGGCCCGGCAGGCGCGCTCGATCGAGCCGGCGGAACTCGGCTACCTGGAGGGGCTCCTGGCGTATGGCGAAGGGAACTACGCCGCGTCGCAGAAGGCGTTCACGCCCTACGCGGACGCGAATCCCTGGGACGCGCAGGCGCTCGGGCTCATCGCGAGCTCCTTCTACCTGTCCAAGGACTTTGAGCAGGCGATCCGCTACTACTCGTCGTCGCTTCGGTTGGAGCCGCGGGCGGCCTGGAGCCGGGCGAGAGGGGACGCGCGCTGCTGCTTGGGAAAGCCGGGCGACGCCCTCGCGGACTACGAAGCCGCCCTTCGGATCGACGCCGGCGACGTCGACGTTCTCTGCAACCGCGCGATCGCCCTTCAGGCGCTCGGGCGGCTGGACGAGGCGGAGCGGGACGCCGCCCGGGCGATCGAGCTCCGGGCGACATTCGCCCGCGCGTACAACATCCGCGGCCTGATCCGGACGATCCGGAGGAACCTGGACGGGGCCATCCAGGACTTTCAGGACGCCGCGTTCCACGACGTCACCTATTCGGAGGCCTACAACAACCTGGCCAACGTCCAGTCGATGCTGGACGATCTCGACCAGGCGATCCGGAACTACGACATCGCGTTGACGTTCGATCCCGACTATGCCGTGGCGTTGTACAACCGCGGCCTGGCGTTCTCGAGGAAGGGACTTCGCGAGAAGGCGGCGGAGGATTTTCGCGCGTCCCTGAAACGCGAGCCCCAGATTCCGGAGCCGAGGCTTCAGCTCGCCCAGGTTCTGTACGAGCTCGGAGCGCGGGAGGACGCGATCGGGGAGCTCCGGAAGCTGCTCGAAACGGCCCCCGAACGCTGGCCTCGGAGGGAAGCGGCGGAGCAGCTGCTTCGACGCTGGACCGGAAAGTGACGACGGCTATTTCGGCTTGATCGGCGCGGGAAGTTCCGACAGGAAGAAGTCGTCCACCCAGATGGACCCTTCGTAGCGTTCGGTGAGCACGTTCGCTTCAACCGCCACGTTGAAGGACTTGTCCTTGGCGGTGATTCTGCCCGTCACCATCCTCCAGGACTTCTCCGTGGGGAATTTCCAAGCTTCCGCCAGGTCGGAGTTGTAGATGAAGATCCTGGGAACCACCTGCCCTTCGCGGATATCGTTCCGGACGAAGGCGCGGAACAGGTAGGTCTTGCCCGGCTCCGTCGGAACTCCCTGCGTCACGAATCGAAGGAAATCCGGCTTGGCGCTCTGGAGCTTGGTGCTGACGTCGAAGCGGGCGCAGGCTTTCCCGGAGTGAGGGGACGCGCTGTCCAGCTCCCCGTGCTTCTTTCCGATCGAGGAGAAGAGGGTCGCGTCCCAATCCTTGAACCCCTCTTCGAATCCAGGGTTCTTGAGGAGGTTGGAGCCCGCCTCGAAGCGGTTGAGTTCCTCGAAGCCCTTCGCGGGGTCGGAGGCCTTGGGAGGCGTCGGCTTCTTGCCGGGCTCCACGACCGTTTCCTTGCCCGCCGGCACTGCGACCGACCCCAGCGAATTCGTGAAGGTCACCTCCCCCGTTTCAGGCCGGACCACGACCCGGTTGTCCTTGTCGACCTCGACCAGGAAACGGGACCCGGTAGCGGCGATCTGACCCTGGGGGGTTTCGACGGTGACCCCTTCGTCGAAGCTCTGCACCACGACTTTGCCTTCGAAAATCCTGAAGGTCAGCTTGCCCGCCCGCCGCTCGATCCCGAGTCCGCGTTCGCCGGCGGAGCGGACTCCTTTGAGCGCGACGATCGTGCCCGCCTCGGTGCTGAAGGCCGCGTAGTCTCCATCCCGGGTGGACAGGCGATCCGCCGGGCCGACCCGGGTCTCCTTGGAAACAGGGCCGGTCTTGCTCTCGCTCGCGCGCCAGATCAGGAGTTCCCCCTTGACCGGGCGCACGATCGGCAGGGATTCCGTCGTGGTGGACGGGTCCTGGGCGGAGCACCAGGGCGCCATCAGGAGGGCCAGGACGGGGGCCAGTCGACGCATCGCGCACTCAATTATACGCCTGTCGCAATTCTTTTTCCTAAACGGTCCGTTCGGCCCGCGCCAAAGGAGGGGGTTCTAACGGAGGGTTTCCCATGGCCGGACGCCGACTGCTCCTGGGCGCTCTGTTCCTCGCAACCGCCGCCTTGCCGGTGCCGGGATTCGTCTCGGAAGCGCCGCTCTTCCAGTTCGTGCAGATCAGCGACTCCCACATCGGGCTCGATCCCAACAAGGAAGCAACCCTGAACCAGATCGTCGACAACATCAATGCGATGCCCTCGCTGCCGGCCTTCGTCATCGTCACGGGCGACCTCACCGAGAACGGTCTTGCCTCGGAGTACACGACGTTCAAGAACATCATCGCGCGGCTCAACCCGGCCGTTGCCCGCCACTACGTGCCGGGAAACCATGAGACGATGTCCGGCACCTGGGCCAACTACCAGGCGCAGATCGGACCCCTCACCGAGTCCTTCACCTATGCGAACTGCCGCTTCATCCTGACGAACGGGAGCAGGGACGATGCCCCGAACTACCACGAGAACGGGTTCATCGACCCCACCCAGCTGGCGTGGATCCAGACCCAGCTTCAGGGCGCCGGCTCCATGACGCACGTCGTCCTGGCCGACCACTATCCCCTGGGCACGCAGTGGGGGCTCTATTCCATCATCGATCCCGCAATGACGACCCTCCAGGGATGGATGAAGGACTACAAGGTCACGGCGTGGCTGAACGGGCACCGTCACTTCGACGCGTTCTACGCCGACACGGCCCACCAGACGTCTCATATTGCCTGCGGCATCACGACGGGCTACTTCGGCTTCGCGGGCCCGGGGTACCGGCTGAATTCCGTGTACTCGGACCGGATCGTGAGCAAGCGGGTGAAGCTCTACGCCGGGACCGATCCCAACTTTGTCGAGCCCGCGGCGGATTACGTCTGCCCGAATCCGCGCTCGGTCGTGACCCCTCCGGCGCCGACGCTGCCGCGTCCGGACCACGTCGTGCTGGTGATCGAGGAGAACAAGTCGTACAGCGAAATCATCGGGAACCCCTCGGCTCCCTACATCAATTCGCTGGCCGCCCAGGGGGCGTCCTTTACGCAGTCCTACGCCGTCACCCACCCCAGCCAGCCCAACTACCTGGCGTTGTTCTCGGGATCGACCCAGGGCGTGACCGACGATGTCGTCCCCCCCGCCGGATCCCAGTACACCACGCCGAATCTCGGGGCGGAGCTCCTGGCGAAGGGCTTCACGTTCGGAGGCTATTCGGAGACGATGCCCTCCGTCGGGTACACCGGGGGATCTGCGGGGACCGCGAGCAGCGGCACGTATCAGCGGAAGCACAACCCGTGGGTGAACTGGCAGGGCGCGGGAGCGAACCAGCTCTCGCCTTCGGTCAACATGCCCTACGCCGGGTATTTTCCGAGCGACTTCACCCAGCTTCCCACGGTCTCCATCGTCATCCCCAATCAGCTCAACGACATGCACGACGGCAGCGTCGCTCAGGGCGATGCCTGGCTGCAGGCCAATTTCGACGGCTACGTCCAGTGGGCCAAGACGCACAACAGCCTCTTCATCCTGACCTTTGATGAGGACGACTTCACTCCCGCCAATCAGATCACCACGATCTTCGTCGGCCCGATGGTCAAGCCCGGGCAGTACGGCGACGTCATCAACCACTACACCCTCCTCCGGACGCTGGAGGACTTCTACGGCCTGTCGCATGCCGGGGCGGCCGCGAGCGCGACCCCCATCTCGGGCAGCTGGCAGGCCGTGCCGCCGACGCCTACCCCGGGCCCGTCGAAATCCGGGGGAGGCGGGTCCGGCGGGGGAGGCTGCGGGCTCCTGGGCCTGGAGGCCCTCCTGCTGGGGGCCCTCCGGGGGATCCGCCGCCGGGCCCGGAATTTTTGAAAATTCGGAGGACACTTTTAGCGGGCCTCCCGTATAGCCCGGCGAATTAATGGGAGGCTTGATCATGGCGACGAAGAATGGATGGTGGGCCGCGATCCTGGTGTTCGGGTTGGCGGTCGGTTGTGGCGACAATGGCGGCGGTGGCTCCAACGCGGCGGGGCCGAGCGCCGTTCAGAAATCTTCCGGTCAGACGGCCAACGCGGCCGCGAACAGCGTGTCGGTGGCGCAGGACGCCGCGAACGACGCCCTGGTCGAGAGCGGCGCGCCGGGCGCGACGTCCGCGAAGACCGGCTCGCAGAAGTCGTCCACGGCTTCGGCGACGATCAACTACCAGGCGTCCGTCACCCTGACGGTGGACCTGGACGTCCTCAACGGCCAGGGCCAAGATGCGTTCCCGAACGCGTCGGGCCAGTACAAGGTTGAGGCCAACGGAACCGTCACGGGCGACGCGCTGGCGGGCGAGGTCACCTACAGCGTGAAGGTCACGTGGATCACGGACGGCCACTTCACGGACCCGGTCTGCGGCGACAGCGCCACGGTGGCGGCCGGCAGCAACTGGAGCTACAGCCTGCTGATCCAGTGGAACAAGGTCGACGACCTCAACTGGTCGATCAGCGCGAGCTCCGACGTGAACGGCACGCTCAACGCGACGGTCACGCACAACTTGAAGACCTGGACCGTGACGGGCACGGTGACGCGCCACGCGAGCCTGTCCTTCAGCCGGACGGCGGGGAACTACGCCTTCGCGTTCGGGATCAACGGGCAGCGCACGGTGGTGGTGACCGACGGCACCGAGACCCACACGGTGATCGTGACGATGTCGGCCCTGGACCACATCGTGATCGACGTGGACGGCGTCGCGTACGGGCCCTACACGCTGGCCCAGATCCTGTGGTGGTGGGCCTTCGACTGCAAGTGCTAGAGTAAAAACCCTCCGTGTTGAAGCCCGCCTCCCTCGTCCTGAGGGAGGCGGGCTCGCCCGTTTTAAAGGGAGGAAGGACCATGGAATCCGTATTCCGGCTCGCGGGGTGGAGGTATGGTTCGCCAAACAAAACGGGTAGAGTATCTGTCAGAAGGCGCAACCTCCGGAGGATCTTCACTCATGCGAAGCCTGGCCCTTCTGGCGCTCGTCGTTCTGACCGCGGCCGCCTGTCCTGAGGACGAGGCCGGCCCCGACTTCACGCTCCCGGAGCTCTCGGGGAAGACCCTGACGCTCTCGTCGCTCAAGGGGCGCAAGGCGGTCGTGCTGGTCTTCGCGGGCATCGAGTGCCCGCGCTCGACGGCCTCGGAGCCGCGCCTCGGGGACCTGGCGAAGAAGTACGGTGCCCAGGACGTGGCCTTCTACGTCGTCAACTCCAACTGGAGCGAGAGCGTCGAGGCCATCGCGGAGCGCGTGAAGCGGGTGGGCTTCCCGATCCCCGTCCTCAAGGACGGCCAGAACCGGGTCGCCGACCTCTACAAGGTCGACGTGCAGCCCACGGCCGTCGTGCTCGACGCCGAGCTCAAGATCCGCTACCGCGGCCTCATCGACGACCACAAGACGGAAGAGCTGGTGAAGCACCACTACCTCCGGGACGCCCTCGAGGCCCTGATCGCCGGGAAGGCGCCCGAGACGGCGGAAACCAAGGCGCTGGGCTGCGCGATCCAGAAGCTCGGCGCTGGAAGCGTGCTGTCCTCCGGGGTGACCTACACGAAGCACGTGGCCAAGATCCTGAACGAGAACTGCGTGACCTGCCACCGCCAGGGCCAGGTGGCGCCGTTCTCGCTGGAGACCTACGAGAAGTCCAAGGCCTGGTCCTACGAGATCAGCAACACCGCGCTGCAGCGCTCGATGCCCCCCTGGAAGCCCGTGACCAATCACGGCCTCTATTACAATGAGCGGCGCCTCTCGGACGACGACATCGCGCTGCTCCAGAAGTGGCACGCCGGCGGCGCCCCCCTCGGGGACCCCAAGGATCTGCCCCCGGCGCCGAAATTCCCCGACACCTGGATGCTCGGCAAGCCCGACGCGGTCTTGAAGGCAGAGGGCGGCTTCGAGCTCAAGGCCAAGGGCCGGGACGAGTACCGCTGCTACGTCGTCCAGAACCCCTTCGACGAGGACAAGTGGGTCACCGGGATCGAGTACCGTCCCGGCAACCCGCGCTCGGTCCACCACATCATCGGGTACTTGGACATGGGCGGCCAGTCGGAGAAGAAGGACGCCGCGGACCCGCTGCCCGGCTACCGCTCGGACGGCTCGGGCCCGGGCTTCCTGCCGAGCGGGTCGCTGTCCGGCTGGGCGCCGGGCAACCAGCCCCGCATGCTGCTCGACGGCGTCTCCCGCCGCCTGCGCAAGGGCGAGCGGCTGGTGCTGGAGACCCACTACCACAAGACCGGCCGCGTCGAGAAGGACGAGGGCGCCGAGGTAGCGCTCTACTTCGCGAAGGAGCCGGTGAAGCGCCAGCTGCGCGTCGCCACGGTCATCAACACGCTGGTCAACATCCCCGCGGGCGCCGAGGACCACAAGATGACGGCGCTCTGGGTGGTCCCGCAGGACCTCCACGCCTACGACGTGATGCCGCACATGCACCTGATCGGCCGCACGGTGTCGATGACGGCGACGTTCCCGGACGGGACGAACCGGGACCTGGTCGTGATCAAGGACTGGGACTTCAACTGGCAGGAGACCTACCAGTTCAAGGAGCCGATCAAGCTGCCGCGGGGCACGAGGGTGAAGCTCGAGGCGCACTACGACAACTCGGCCAAGAATCCGAACAACCCGTCGAACCCGCCGAAGGCCATGCGCTGGGGCGAGCAGACCACCGATGAGATGTGCATCGGCTTCGTGGCGTTCACGATCGACAAGCAGGACCTGACGAAGCCGGCGCCCGAGGAGGAGAAGTGAACGACGAGCTCCTGCCGCTGTCATTCGACCCGGTCTCCAACGGCGAGTACCTGCCGCCGCCCAAGAGCGATCGCGACCGCGAGGCCGAGCGGAGGATCCACCGGATCGCGGAGCGCCACGCGGCCCGCACGGGAGTGACGCGGCGGAGCTTCCTGGCCGGCGCCTGCGGGATGGCGGCGACGCTCTCGACGATCAACGAGCTCTACGGTGCCGGGACCTCCGTCTATCGCGTCCGGCCGGAGATGCTGCTCGACCCCGACGCGGCCGCGCAGGCGCTGGAGGGGAAGGAGTTCATCTTCGACATCCAGTCGCACCACGTGATGCCCGACGGGGACTGGAAGGGCAAGGATCCGGGCCTGGCCCAGCTGCTGCGCTTCATGGAGGGCGGGCGGCGCCGTCAGAAGGACGCCCTGCAGGGCTTCTCGCGCTTCTTCTACACCAAGGAGATCTTCCTCGACAGCGACACGTCCGTGGCGGTGCTCTCGGCGCTCCCCGCGGTGCCGGACAAGAACCCGCTCTCGGAGCGCGACGCGGCCGAGACGCGGGCCATCCTGGACCGCCTGGGCAACTCGAAGCGCCTGCACATCCACGGGCTCGTGACGCCGAACGTCCAGCCGCTCGAGGCCCAGCTCGAGGGGATGGAGCGCCTGGCCGGCGACTTCAAGATCGCCGCGTGGAAGGTCTACACCCCCTGGGGCCCGGACCGGAAGGGGTTCTGGCTCGACGACGAGAAGGTCGGGATCCCGTTCATCGAGAAGGCGCAGAAGCTCGGCGTGAAGGTGATCTGCTGCCACAAGGGGCTGCCGCTTCCGCTCCTGCCCGCCAAGGGCTTCGAGCTGCCGACCGACGTCGGCCGCGTGGCGAAGCGCTTCCCGGAGATGACGTTCATCATCTATCACTCGGGCTACGACCCGGGCAAGGTCGAGGGCCCCTACGATCCGGGGACCGCGGACCGGGGCGTCGACTGCCTGATCAAGTCGCTCGAGGACAACGGCATCAAGCCGAACTCGAACGTCTACGCGGAGCTGGGCAGCACCTGGTGGATCCTGATGAAGAAGCCGGCGCAGGCGGCGCACGTCCTGGGGAAGCTGCTGAAGCACGTCGGCGAGGACCGCGTGGTCTGGGGGACCGACTCCATCTGGTACGGGACGCCGCAGCCGCAGATCGAGGCGTTCCGGGCCTTCGAGATTCCCGAGGAGCTGCGCGAGAAGCACGGCTATCCCGCGCTGACGAAGGAGCTCAAGGCGAAGATCTTCGGCCTCAACGCGGCCGTGCCCTACAAGGTCGATCCGAAGGAGCTGCGCCAGGCGCTTCCGAAGGATGAGGTCGAGAAGCTGAAGCAGGCGTATCTCGAGAACCCGCGGCGGACCTACGCGACCTACGGGCCGAAGACGCGCGCCGAGTTCTTCGATCTTCTGCGCTCGCACGACGGCCGCCCGGCGTAGATCAGCCGCAGAGACACGGAGACACAGAGCGGAGCATTCGGCTTTGATACTCCGTGGACCCGCTAGTTGTTCTTGGCGCCTTCCTTGACCCAGGCCGAGATGGTCGCGACCTGCTGCTTGGTGAGCGGCGCGGCCTTCTTGGGCATGTCGGGCTTGTCGCCGGAAATGGACGTGACCAGCGGGCTCTTGTCGGGGTCGCCCTCGACGAAGACCGGCCCGCCCTTGCCGCCTTTCTTCATGGCGGCGTAGCTGGAAAGGTCGACGCCGCCCTTGGATTCCTTGCCGCTGTGGCACTTCGAGCAGCTCGCCTTCAGGATGGGGGCCACGTCCTTGGCAAAGCTGGCCGCGCGGGCCGGCGGGTCGCCCGAGAACGCCGTCGCGAGCGCCAGGCCGGCCAGTATCATCGTCTTCATCGATCCCATCCTCCAACCACCCGAACCTCAACGATCCGGAGCTCCGAAACATGTCCGGAAATCGCGTGTAGAATAGGGACCCGAACGCCGTCGCGGGACGGAAGGGATGACGTGGGCAGCGGGATCCAGGTGGGAGAACGATCATGAAGCGCCTAACGCTCGGGCTGTTGCTGGCCGGTCTGCTGTCCTGCGCGTCGGAAGCCCCGTCGACGTCCGCGTCGGGATCGGGCTTCGTCTCGCTGTTCAACGGGAAAGACTTCACGGGCTGGAAGCTGCCGGAGGGCGACAACGGCCACTGGAAGGTCGTCGACGGCGTCATCGACTACGACGCCCTGAGCGAGTCGAAGGGGCCGAAGCACCTCTTCAGCGAGAAGGAGTACGGCGACTTCATCCTCAAGGTCGACTGGCGCCTCAAGGAGGCGCCCTACATGAACCCGAACGTGCCGGTGATCCTGCCCGACGGCACGCACAAGCTCGGGCCCGACGGCAAGGAGCTGCGCGCGCCGCAGCCCGACGCCGACTCCGGCATTTACGTCCGCGAGCGCTCCGGCAAGTCGCAGGTGAACATCTGGACCTGGCCGATCGGCTCGGGCGAGGTCTACGGTTACCGGATGGACAAGACGCAGCCGGCCTCGGTGCGGGCGGGCGTCACGCCGAAGAAGAAGGCGGACAAGCCGATCGGCGAGTGGAACTCGTTCGTCATCACCATCAAGGGCAACCGCCTGACGGTGGTGCTGAACGGCGAGACGGTGATCGAGAACGCCGAGCTGCCCGGCCTGGTCGCGCGCGGCCCGGTGGGCCTGCAGCACCACGGCTCGATGAAGGACGGCAAGTGGACCAGTCCCCCAGCACTGGTTCAGTTCCGCAATATCTCGATCAAAGAGCTGAACTGACGAACCCCACAAAACACACGGTGTCGTTTATGGGGTGAAACCCCACAAAGCACACGGTGTCATTTGTGGGTTATTTGTCCTCGATCTTGACCACCTTGTACTCGTGGTCGCGCTTGCGGAGGACCTCCGCCTTCACGATCGCATCGCCGACGACGAGCGCGTCCACGACGCTCTGGCCCGTGAGGACGCGGCCGAAGACCGTGTGCTTCCCGTTGAGCCAGTCGGTGGGCAGGTGCGTGATGAAGAACTGGGAGCCGTTGGTGTCGGGCCCGGCGTTCGCCATCGAGAGCGTGCCGCGGAAGTGCCGGCGGTACGTGGGCGGGAGCTCGTCCTTGAAGCGGTAGCCCGGTCCGCCGGAGCCATTGCCGGCGGGGTCGCCCCCCTGGGCCATGAAGCCGGGGATGACCCGGTGGAACTTCAGGCCGTCGTAGTACTTCTTCGAGACGAGCTCGACGAAATTGGCGACCGTGTTGGGCGCGTCGTTCTCGAGCAGCTCGATCTCGATGTCGCCCTTCGTGGTCGTGAACTTCACGCGCGGCAGGTCGTCGGCCTTCGACTCCTTCGCGCGGAGCTCCTGCTCGGCCTTCCAGAGCGGGACGTACTTCTGCGCCATCTCCTGGAACTGGGCGGCGCGCGAGCGCTGCTCCGGGTCGAGGTCGCCCTTGAGGACCTCGGCGAAAAGCTTGTCCGCCTCCTCGAACTTCTGGATGGAGTAGTCGCAGGTGGCGAGCATCACGCGGGCTTCGGCGTGCTTGGCGTCCTTCTTCAGGATCTTCTCGAAGTTCTCCGCCGCGGCCTCGTAGCGGTTGACCGCGTGCTGCAGGCGCGCGACCTTCAGGAGCAGCTCGGGGTCCTCGGGCTTGAGCTTGAGGAGCCGCTCCAGGTCGGGAAGCGCCAGCTCGTTCTTCTGGTAGATGAGGTAGGCCTCGCCGCGGACCTCGAGAAGGCCGGGGTCGTCGGGCGCGGCCTTGAGGGCCTCGCTGGTCGACGCGATGACGGCGTCCATCGCCTGGATGGTGGCGGCGCGGAGCTCCTGGAACTCCTTGCCCATGGCCTGGCCCGTCTTTTCGAGCTCCTCGCGCTTCTTGGCGAGCTTCTTCAGCCGCTCCTCGTCGTCCGAGCCCGCCTGCAGCTGCTCGCGCAGCTTCGCGTCCTCCTCGCCGAGCTGCTGGTGCCGCTCGCGCAGCTTCATCATCTTCTCGATGTTGCCGCGGACGGTATCGAGGTCGGTCCGGGCCTTCTTGGCGGCGTCGGACGGAGGCGCCTGGACGAGCAGACACGCGAGAAGGGTCAGAAGCACGGGATTCTCCTCAATTCGAAGACAGACATAATACGTCGAAACCGAAGCGAAGCAATTGCGGATTTCGGATTGCGGGTCAGCGGCGCGCGGGGCGGGGACGACTCTTCCCGGGTTACCGGTTACGGATCTGGCGGGGCGGCGGCGAGGAGGGCTTGAGATCGGGGAAGGCCTCGAGGATCTTGCCGCGGATCTCGGTGGCCTCGCTCGGCGACACATTCAGGGTGCGGGTGATGTAGAGCACCGAGTCGCTCTCGGTGTCGAACATGATCGACTGCCGGAGCAGTTGCAGCGTCACCGGCGGCAGGTTGCCGACGTGGACGTGCTTGGGGAAGTTCTGATCGTGGTGCTTCGTGGTCGGCGGCGCCATCGACGGCAGCGCCTCGGCGTTGAACTTGGGCGCCTCCTCGAAGAGGGGGGGCGCCTGGGGGGGCGCTCGGGGCGGCTCCGGACGCGGGCGCGGCGGCTCCGGCCGCTTCGCGGTCACGTGCGTGGGCCGGGACGGGGGCGGCGCGGGGCGCGGGGGGTCGCGCCGGATGATGTCGGTCTTGGGCTCCGAATTCGCCTGCATGCGCCGGTTCACGCGCTGGCGGAGCTCCGGCAGCCCGATCTTCAGGGTCTCGGCGAAGCGGGCCAGGAGGTGGTACTCGGGGGCCTCGACGCGGCCGTCGGCGGCGACGACCTCGATCAGGTCCTCCAGGAGGGCGTCGCGCTCCAGAGAAGTGGCCGGGAGGGAGACCGAGAGCTTCCGCTGCTCGCCGAGGGCGATGATCTCGTTCATCTCGCGGGCGGGGATCTTCAGGGCGGCGGCCTTCTGCTGGAGGACCTCGCGCTCGGGCCCCGCGAGGACGCCGTCGACGAACGCGGCCGAAACGAGCGCCTCGAACTTACGGCGGGTTGGGGCATCGACCATGGCAGTGAGACTCCTCCCACGCGCTTCTGTAACGCCCGAATTATATCATCGCGCCGGGGCTCTCGTCGAAGGGACCCCGGGGCCTGGCGGGCGGGTCGAAGGGGCGGGCGCGGAGGCCGAGCGAGAGCAGGTCGGAGCTTCTTCATCTCCTCCTCGCCGAACGCCGACGCGCGGCGGCGGAGCAGGAGGCGGCCGCTGGTCTCGCCGATCCCCAGGAGCAGGCAGGCCTCGAAGCCGCCCTCGATCTCCTTCGCGTACTCGGCCTCGGTGGACTTGATGCGTGGCACCTCGCCGAGGCCCGGCCGCTGGGGCTCGGAGCCCGGCTTGATCGAGCGCGACCAGAGCTTGCCCTGGTCCTCGAGGTCGTAGCGGATCCAGTCCGCCGGCACGACCTTCACGAGCTCGTTCGTGAGATCGGGCACGAGGGTCTGGACGGCCTTCTTCTGGCGCAGGACGGCGGCGATCCGTTCGAGCATGGGGCCGTTGTACCCGCAGCTCGCCGGGGCGTGCAACCCTATTCCGTCAGGTCGGGGAGCCCCTTCGCGCGCTCGTGCTCGAAGATGAGGGAGGTCTCGACATGCGCCACCAGGCGGTGGCTCGTGAAGGCTTCGACGCCCAGCGTCCGGAGGTGGGCCACGTCGCGCACCGCGACGTGCACCAGGAGGTCGACCACGCCGCTGACGTGGTAGGCGCCCACCACTTCGG
>Ga0310810_10004702_pt1 | contig 15150 bp, 13 predicted proteins | sample NCmetagenome_FD_207641 | JGI IMG/M metagenome (GOLD analysis project Ga0310810, IMG submission 207641) | Soil microbial communities from experimental microcosm in Duke University, North Carolina, United States - NC | ecosystem: Engineered > Artificial ecosystem > Soil microcosm > Unclassified ...
CATCTCCAGCAGCTCGCGGGCGAGATACATCGCGATCTGGCGGGGCACGGTGAGGGTCTTGATCCGCGCCTTGCTGCGGAGCCCCTCCGGGGTCACGCCCCAGCGCCGCGCCACGACCTCCTGCACCTTGTTGATCGACGGCCGCGCCCGTGTGGGCGCCTGCGAGTCCTCACCCGGCCGGATCCGGTCCGACAGCGCCTCCCGGGCCAGCTCGATCGAGACCTCTTTGTGCTTGAGCGAGGCGTAGAGCAGGAGCTTGATGATGCACCCCTCCAGCTCCCGCACGTTGGACCGCACGTGCTCGGCGATGAACCGCAGCACGTCATCCGGGATCGTCATCTCCAGGTGGTCCTGCTCCTGCTTCTTGCGGAGAATCGCGATCCGGTGCTCCAGGTCGGGCTGGCCGATGTCGGCCACCATGCCCCATTCGAACCGGCTGACGAGCCGGGCCTCGAGGCCCGGGATTTCCTTGGGCGGCCGGTCCGAGGTCAGGACGATCTGCTTGTTGCCCTCGTACAAGGCATTGAAGGTGTGGAAGAACTCTTCCTGGGTCATCTCCTTCCCTTCCAGGAAGTGGACGTCGTCCACCAGGAAGAGGTCCACATCGGTCCGGTAGCGCCGGCGGAACTCCGGCATGGTCCGGCTGTGGATGCTTTCGATGACCTCGTTGATGAACTGCTCGGCACCGACGTAGAGGATCCGGGTGTCGGGCTGGCCGTGGACCACCCCGTGGGCGATGGCCTGCATCAGGTGGGTCTTGCCCAGGCCGGTGGCCCCGTAGATGAAGAGCGGGTTGTAGGTCTTGCCGGGGGACTCGGCGGCGGCGTGGCCGGCCGCGGCGGCGAGCTCGTTGGACTTGCCGATGACGAAGGAGTCGAAGGTATAGCGCTCGTTGAGCGGCTGGCTGCTCGGATTCACGGCCGCGCGTCCCGCGGCGTCACCGTCCCCCCGCGGCACGGCCTGGGCGGCCGGAGGGGCGACGAAGAAGTCCATCTGGGGCCGCTTCTGGCGGTCCTCATGAACCCGAAAGACGATCGAGGTCGGTTGGCCGACGACCGGTTCGGCGAGCTTGGAGAGCAACGCCGCGTGCTTGGTCTCGTTCCATTCGACCGCGAACTGGTCGGGCGCGCCGACGATCAGCCGGCCTTCATCGAGGGCGATGGCCTCGGTGGGCTCGAGCCAGGTCCGGATCGTGTGATCGGGAAGTTCGCGATGCGCCTCATCGAGGATTCGCTTCCATGCATCTTTCGCGGACAGCTGCATCGAGACCCGACAAGCGGTGGGAGATTTTTCAAGGGCGAGAGATGTTACGGAGCGGGTGTGGAAAAGTCAATGAGGGCGGACAGGCGCACAGGCGGACAGGCGCACAGGCGGACAGGCGGACAGGCGCACCGTGAAGGAATACGAGTGCGGTGACGTCTTCCCAGAGCATCTTCGCTGGCGAGCCTGCAACATCGACCTGACTCTGGCGTCAGGACGAACTCATCGACCGAGCCTACTCGCGCCTGTGCGCCTGTGCGCCTGTCCACCGTCCACCTTGCTTTCCCCCGATCTCCTAACTAGCTTCACCGGCTCACTTTGGAGGGGTCTTCCGATGAAGCCGTCGTATCGGCCTCGCAACAAGCGCCGGATCAACACGCACGGGTTCCGCGCCCGCATGGCTACGCGCTGGGGCCGCGCGGTGCTCTCGCGCCGGCGCAAGAAGGGCCGGAAGCGGCTCACCGTCTCGCTCCCGTCGAAGCACGGAGGCTCCTGACGGCCACGGCGCGCTTGCCGCGGGCCCATCGGCTCGCACGCGCGTCCGACATCCGCCGCTGCCTGGCCACGGGCCGGCGTCGCCGCCTCGAGCACCTGGACATGATCTGGACCGACAACCTGGTGGGCCATCCGCGGATGGGACTGATCGTTCCCAAGTTCCAGTCCTCCGCGGTGGCCCGCAATCGTTTGCGGCGCCGCCTGCGGGAAATCTGGCGCCGGGAAATCCAGCCGCACCAACCCGCGTCCGACCTCGTGATCCGCGCCCGTCGCGAGGCATACGGCGCGGAATTTTCGCAGCTGCACCGGCAGCTGGTCGACTGGCGGCAGCTGGCGCTGGGGGCCGGGTGAGCCGTGCCGACCCTGCGCGCCCTCCCGCGACGCCTGCTCGCCGGACTGATCCGCGGCTACCAGATCGTCCTCTCGCCGCTGCTGCCACCCAGCTGTCGCTTCCACCCTTCGTGCTCCCAGTACGCCCTCGAAGCGGTCACCCGGCACGGCGCGCTCAAGGGCGGCTGGCTCGCGGCCCGGCGCCTGGCGCGCTGCCATCCGTTCCATCCGGGCGGATACGATCCCGTTCCCTGAACCCGTGACCTGAGAGCATGGACCGTCGTACGGTTTGGGCGATCCTCATCATGATGGTGATCGCCATCGCGCCCGCGCTGCTCATCAAGCGTTCCCCTCCCGGAGCGGCGAACGCGCCGCACACCACCGCCGGCGACAGCGCCGGCCGGGTAGACTCGCTCGCCCCGGCCCCGGCCCCGGCCGGGCCGGCCGCCGCGGCAGACAGCGCGCGCCCGGCCGCCGCCCCCACGCCGGCCGAGCCGACGGCTTCGGCCGCCGCCGAGGACACGGTCGCAGTCACCTCGCCGCTCTACGTCTACGGAGTCTCGACCCTGGGCGCCCGGCTGGTCTCGGCCGAGCTGCTGCGGTACGCCTCGATGGCGCCGGGGGAGAAGGGCCGGCAAGCGCAGATCCTCCCGCCGGGCGGCGACCTGCTGGGCCTCACCCTGGTGGCCGGGCGGGACACGGTCTCCTTCGATCGGGTCCCCTTCACGGCCTCGGCGACGCGACTGGCCGTGTCGGGCCCGACTCCCCTCCGCCTCTCGGCCACGCGAGGCGGCGTCGGTGTGGAGCTCACCTACACCTTCCACCCGGACGACTACCGCGTCGATGTGGCCGGGCGCCTCAGCGGCGTCGGTCCCAACGGTGGCCAGCTCCTGGTGGGACTCGGCCCGACGCTGGCCAATACCGAGGCCAACATCGACGAGAACCACCGGGACCTCGCCCTGGTGACCCGTGGCAACGACGTGGATCGGAACGACCTGGCCAAGCTGGATCCGGCCGAGCCGGCCACGCTGAGCGGGCCGTTCCAGTGGGCGGCGCTCAAGTCGAAGTACTTCGTGACCGGACTGCTCGCCGGGGACACCGTGGGCGGGATCAGCGGCGCCACCGCGACGGCGCTGCCCGATCCGGCCGGAAAGAAGCCGACCGCCGCCCGGATACGGGTCAGCCTTCCGGTCTCACCGGCCGGTGACTTCCGCTACACCGTGTACGCGGGCCCGCTGCAGTACGACCGGCTGGCCCGGCAAGGCCACAACTTCGACGACGTGAACCCCTACGGCTACCCCGGTCTGCGCACGCTGATCCGGTTGTTCGCCGTGCCGGTCCGCTGGCTGCTGGTCTGGATGCACGAGCACCTGCTCTTGAGCTACGGTGTGGTGCTCATCGTCTTCGGGCTGCTGGTGCGGGTGCTGCTCTGGCCCCTCAACCAGAAGGCGATGCGGGCCAACATGAGGATGCAGGAAGTGCAGCCGCTCATGAAGGACATTCAGGAGCGGCACAAGGAAAACCCGCAGCGGATGCAGCAGGAGATGTTCAAGCTGTACAAGGAGCACGGGGTGAATCCCCTGGGCGGCTGCTGGCCCATGCTGCTGCCCATGCCGATCCTGTTCGCGCTCTTCTTCGTGTTCCAGAACGCGATCGAGCTCCGGGGCACCTCCTTCCTGTGGATCCCCGACCTGAGCCGTCCCGATCCGCTGTACATCATCCCGCTGGCGATGGGGATCTCGATGTTCGTCCTCACCAAGGTGGGACAGGTGGGGATGGAGCCCAATCCGCAGATGAAGACGATGCTGTACCTCATGCCGGTGATGATGACCGGGATGTTCCTCTTTTTCCCCTCCGGGCTCAACCTGTACTACACCGTCAGCAACATCGCCAGCATTCCGCAGCAGTGGATGCTGGCGCGGGAGCGGCAGCGGCGGACCGCGCGGGTCATCGTCGACGTGAAGACCGACCGGCCGCCGGACTCGGCGGCCGGAGGGCGTCGCAAGCGGGGGTAGTTGCTCTCCGATCCCATCGCGGCCCTGGCCACTCCGCCGGGTCGCGCGGCCCTGGCGCTGGTGCGGCTGAGCGGCACCGGCGCCTTCGCCATCGCGGCTCGGGTGGTGCGCGGCTTCCGCGATGACCGTCCGCGCCACGCCACCCTGGGCACCTTCGTGGGGTCCGAAGGAGAGCCGATCGATCAAGGGCTCTATACCGTGTTTCCGGCGCCGGCGAGCTACACCGGGGAGGACATGGTGGAGCTCTCCTGCCACGGCGGGCAGCTCACGCCGGCGCGCCTCCTCGCCGCACTCCACGCGGCCGGCGCGCGGCCCGCGGCGCCCGGCGAATTCACCCGCCGAGCCGTCCTCAATGGAAAACTCGATCTGGTCCAGGCGGAGGCCGTGGGTGACCTGATCGACGCCACGGCGCCGGCCCAGGCCCGGGTCGCCTTGCGGCAGCTCGAAGGCGGGCTGAGTCTCCGGCTCGCGGAGCTGCGAGAGGCGCTGGCGGGCGCCCAGGCGCTGCTGAGCTACGAGATCGACTTCCCCGGCGAGGACGACGGCCCGGTGCCACCGGCGAGGATCGCCGGGGAGCTGGAGGCGGTGCGGGAGCAGATCCGTCTCCTCCTGGCCACCGTTCCCTCCGCCGATCGGATGCGCCAGGGGGCGCTGCTGGTGCTCGCCGGGCGGCCGAACGCCGGCAAATCGTCGCTGCTCAACGCGCTGCTCGGCATCGAGCGCGCGCTGGTCACCGAGGTGCCCGGCACGACGCGCGATACCATCGAGGCGGTGACCGACTTCCTGGGCTGGCCCGTGCGGCTGGCCGATACCGCCGGCCTCTGGGAGCCGAGCCAGCGGGTGGACCAGCTCGGCGTCGCGATGAGCCGGCGTTACCTGGCCGCGGCCGATCTGGTCCTGCTCTGCTCGGAAGGCGGACGGGCGCTGGGACCCGACGAGCGCGCCATCCTGGCCGAGCGGCCGACGCTGCTCATCCGCACCAAGAGCGACCTCCACCCCGAGCCGGCCACCGAGGGCGTCATGGTCTCCGTCATCACCGGACAGGGCCTGGACGGCGTGCGGCGCGCGGCGGCCGAGCGGGTCTTCGGCGGGCGGATCGCGCTGGGCGACCTGGAGCCCACCCTTACCCGGGAGCGCCACCGGGTGGCGCTGCGTCGCGCCCAGGAGGCCCTGGAGGAGAGCCTGGCTCGGCTCGGCCCCGACGGCGACGCGGTGCTCGCGTCGCACCACGTGCGCGAGGCCACCCTCGCCCTGGAGGAGCTGGTGGGTACGGTGGACATCGAGGAAGTGCTGGGACGGGTCTTCGCGGGCTTCTGCGTGGGGAAGTAATCAGGCCGTCTGGATCCCGCGGGCCTGGTCCTCGGCGGCCTGAAAGTCCGCAGCGGACGCCCGGAGCGCGTCGGTCAACCCACGCTGGGCCACCAGCGCTTCGGTCATGCGATAGCCCAGGTAGTAGCCGGCCCGCTCGGGGATCACCCGCCCGCCGACCAGCCGGGCCGACGGACTCATGCCGCCCGAGAGATAACGCAGCCGCAACCCAAGGCCGCTCTGCTCCAGGTCGGGCTCGATCACCCGGCGGAGGAACGCCTCCATTTCCCGCAGGCGGTGATACTGCCGGCGCGGATAGCCGAAGTAATCGGCCGCATCGAACCCGGGCGCGACCGCCTGCGCGGCGTGGACCGCGAGGCCTTCGTTGACCAGCAGCTCGCGCAGAGTCGCCCGGCTGCCGGTGGCCCAGTAGTCGTAGTGGCCACCCTGGTCGGCGACCAGCCGGCGCATGTCGCTCGCGCTCCGCGGCGAGGTGTAGCGCACCGTATGCGCCAGCTCGTGCGCGATCCAGACCGGAATCAGGTCGGGCGCGAGGCCCATCCCGTAGGTCTCCGGATTGACTCGCCCGGTGAAGTGTTCCAGGCAGACGAAGGCCACGCCGCGCCCGCCGACGACCAGCTCGCCGGCATTGGCGCCGCCGAGGCCGACCATCAGGTAGACGTCGGTCGGCCGGTCGATCTGCAGGAGGGAATCCGACCGGGCGATCGCCTCGTCGGCCAGACGCTCGAAATCCACCGACGCGGCGGCTTCGAGGAGATCACTGCGGTCGGCGTGGAGGGCGGAGGAGACGATCTGGTCGGCGTGGGGACTGTCGGGGTCGAGCACGTAGTTGCGCCAGTAGGCGTCGAGGATCGGTCGATGGTTGTCGCGATAGCGTTGGTAGGCCGCGCCCCGGTCGGCCGCATCGAGCACTGCGAGAAAATCCGACAGGAGATTGATGAGCACGGGACAGGATAGGAAGATCGGGCGCTCGGGCGCAAGAGGCGGAACGGGCGCGAAGGCGCACAGGCGCGAGGGCGCGAGACTAGGGCGCCAGGCTGTCCTGGAAACGACAACCCCCCGATGTCACGGACATCGGAGGGCTTCGTTGTATCGGAACCGGCTAGCGCCTTTGCGCCTGTGCGCCTTTCCGCCTAATTCTCCTGTTTCTTCTGCTTCGACACCTCGTCCAGAAAGCGCCGCTCGGCGGGCGTGAGGCTGCCGATCCCCTTCTCGGAGATCTTGTCCAGCACCCGGTCCACTTCGGCCGCCACCGGATCGGCGTCGGCACGGCGCCGCTGCCGCACCGGCGTCACCGGGGTGCGGCGCTCCGGCTCGGCCGGCCCCGACTGGACCATGACCACCCGCTCCACCGCCCGAGGCGGGGGATGGGGGGTTCGGCGCGACATCCCCTGCAGACGGAAGAACAGATAGCCGAACCCGGCGCCGCCGACGTGCGCCAGGTGCGCGATGCCGTCGGAGGGCATGAGGAAGGAGAAGAACACGTCGATCCCGATGAGGATCGTCACCAGGGTCCGGGCCCGGATGAGCACGGGGATGGGAAACACCACGAGCTCGGCGTCGGGCCAGTACATCGCGAACGCGAGGGCCACGCCGAGGACCGCCCCCGACGCCCCGATGAAGGGACTCACCGCCATGAAGGACGAAAGCCCCAGCGCGAACACCGCTGCCCCGGTGCCGCAGAACAGGTAGTAGAGCAGGAAGGCGCGGCTTCCCATGCGCGACTCGACCGCGGTGCCGAATACGAACAACATCAGCATGTTGCCGAGCAGGTGGAGCAGGCCGGCATGCACGAACATGTAGCTGAGGAAGGTCCACCAGTGGCGCAGCGCGCTCGCCGGATCGAAGGCGAGCGCCGCCGCCAGGTCCGGAGAAGTCAGCACGGTGCGCATGAGCAGCAGCACCACCGCGTTCGCGATGATGAGCCTGAGCACCCAGGGGGTGACGCGGTTGGAAGGGGCCAGATTCATCGAACTACGCCTCTAACGCTGATACTCTCCTACGCCGACGGAGCTTCCCGCGGCCGTCCCGGCCGGGCGGTTCGACAAATCCGTTCGCACAGATCGGGGAAATCGATACCTACCGCTCGGGCGGATTGGGGCAGGAGGCTGGTGGCCGTCATGCCGGGCAACGTATTCACTTCTAAACAGAAGGCTTGACCGTCCGGTGTCAAGCGAAAATCTACCCGGGAATAGCCGCCCAGCTTCAGGGCCTCGTGGGCCAGCACCGCCAGCCGCTGGCACTCCCGGGTGACGTCCTGGGGGAGGTCGGCCGGGAAGATCTCCTCCGACATCCCAGGAGTGTACTTGCATTCATAATCGAAAATCTCGTGCCGGGGAATGATTTCCCCAACCGCCAAGGGCCGACCGTCGAGGACCCCGACGGTGAGCTCCCTGCCGGCCACGAATGCCTCGATCATCACCTCGTCGTCGTACCGGGCGGCCAGGGCCACGGCCTGATCGTAGCCCGAGGGGTCCTTGACCACGGTCAGGCCTACGGTCGAGCCCTGCTTGGAGGGCTTGACGACCACCGGCCACCCAAGCTCGCGCCCGATCCGACCAGCGTCTGCGGGCGCCATCACCCAGTCCGCGGTGGGTACGCCCGCGCCCCGGAAGAGACGCTTCGACACGTCCTTGTCCATCGCCATGGCGCTCCCGAGTCTCCCGCTCCCTGTGTAGGGGACGCCGACGACCTCGAGAAGTGTCTGGATGGTCCCGTCCTCGCCTCGTCCCCCGTGTAATGCAAGGAACAGCACCTCCGCGGTACGGATGACCGCGAGGTTGCCCAGGCCGGACAGCAGGAGCCCGCGCTCGAGGTCCCTGAGGGCATCGATGGTCGGCGGGGCCGTGCCGACGGTGCCGGACAGGAGCCGGGGCTCGTCGGCCGGGGGGATGAACCCACGGGCGGTGTCGACCACCGCGACCTCGTGGCCCCGAGAGCGCAGCGCCGCGATGACCTGGACCGCGGAGGCCAGGGCGACGTCGCGCTCCGAGGAGGTGCCGCCGGTCAGGACGGTGATCCGCATATCACCGGGTTCCGATCAACTGTTGCAATACGTCATACCGGCTGACGATTCCGATCACTTTCCCGTCCTTCCGGACCAGGGCCGCCGGGCTCTCCCGGCTCAGCATGGCGCCCACTCGATCGGTCGGCGAGGCGGCGTCCACTTCGGGGAAGGGAGCCTCCATGACCTCGCGGACCGGGCGGTCGAGCAGGGAGGGCTGGGCCAGGGCGCGGGTCATCAGCGTGCCCTCGATCAATCCGCCGAGCGATTCCCCGTTGTCCATCACCGGGATCTGGCTCACGCCCCAGGTGCTCATGAGGTTGAGCGCCTGGCGGACCGCGGCCGCCGGGGCCACGCTCACCAGCGGCGGGGCGTTGGGCGGACGGCGCTCCAGCAGCTGCTCCACCGTCATCCGCGGGGCCTCCAGCATCTGGTTCTCCTGCATCCATTCGTCGTTGAACACCTTGGAGAGGTAGCGCTCGCCGGTGTCGCAGATGATGGTCACCACCAGCGCGGCGGGGTTGTCCACCTCGCGCGCCACTTCCAGCGCGATATACAGATTCGTCCCGGTCGATCCCCCCGCGAGGATACCCTCTTCCCGGGCCAGCCGGCGGGCCAGGCTGAACGAGGTCCGGTCCGGGACCTGCCGGAACTCGTCCACGTAGTCGAACCAGAGCGTGGACGGGATCTTGTCGCCTCCGATACCCTCGACCTTGTAGGGGTGACCCTCGCCCAGGGTCCGGCTCCGGTGATAGTGGGTGTAGAGCGACCCGATCGGATCGGCGGCGATCACCCGGACCTTCGGGTTCTTCTCCTTCAGGTACTTCCCGGCGCCGCTCACCGTGCCGCCGGTTCCGGCACCCGCCACCAGGTGGGTCACCTTGCCCTCGGTCTGCTCCCAGATCTCCCGGCCGGTGGTGGCGTAGTGGGCCTCGGGGTTGATCGGGTTGTAGAACTGGTTGGCCAGTACCGCCCCGGGGGTCTCCTTCACGATCTGCTTGGCCTTCATGACGTAATTGTCGGGGTGGTCCGGGGGCACGGCGGTCGGGGTGATCACCACCTCCGCCCCGTAGGCCTTGAGCAGCCGAACCTTCTCCTGCGACATCTTGTCCGGCATCGTGAAGATGCAGCGGTACCCCTTGAGGCTCGCGGCGATGGCGAGTCCCACCCCGGTATTCCCGCTGGTCCCCTCGACGATCGTCCCTCCGGGCTTGAGCTCCCCTCGGCGCTCCGCATCCTCGATGATGGCGAGCCCGATCCGATCCTTGACCGACGCGCCGGGGTTGGCGTACTCGGCCTTGCCGTAGATCGGGGTTCGGATCCCGGCGCCGAGCCGGCTCAGCCGGATGAGCGGGGTCCAGCCGATGGTCTCGAGCACCGACTCGTAGACCTTGAGGCGCGCATCGGTCATGGGGCGCTCCGGTTCCGCGGGTTGCGGAAGTGGACCGGCTGCAGGAACGGGGCCGACACCGGTCGGCCGCGGCGCAATGCGGGCGAGAAGCGTAGCGACGGCGCCCCCTGGACCGCGGCGGAATCCAGGGCCGGGTACCCGCTCGATTCGGCGATCCGGGTCGAATCGCCCACCAACTTGCCCTGGGCGTCCACGTAGAGCCGCAAGAGCACCCGCCCCTCGATTCCCTGCTCCAGGAGTGCCGGAGGGTAGACCATGGGCGACACCGGGTTGATGGCCACCGGAGGAAGGTCCACCGGCTCGTCCGTCGCGGCCGGCTGGTCGTTCCCCAGGGCGACGGTGCCGTCGTCGCGGGTGGTGCACGCCACCAACAGCCCGCCGAGGGCGGCGGCGCTCAGGGCGACCCGAGCGAGGGACCGGCTCACGCCGGCGGGCCTCCGGAGGCCCGCCGCTTGAGCTCGGCCAGGTGGTTGAGAGCCTGAAGCGGGGTGAGGGTGTCGAGATCGAGCGTCTTGAGATCCTCGACCACGGGATCGGGGGCAGACACATCGGCGAAGAGCCCGAGCTGCCCGGCGGCGGGCTCGAGCGGCGGCGGGGACCCGGGCACCATTCGATGCTCCCCTTCCAGCGTGCCCAGCACCGCGCGCGCCCGGCGCACCACCTCGGACGGCAGGCCCGCGAGCTGGGCCACGTGAATGCCGTAGGAGCGGTCGGTGCCGCCCGCCTCCAGGCGGTGCAGGAACACTACCGCGTCCCCGGTCTCCCGCACCGCCACGTTGTAGTTCCGGGCGTGCTGCAGCTGCTCCGGAAGCTGCATCAGCTCGTGGTAGTGGGTGGCGAACATCGTCTTGCAGCCCACCCGGTCGTGCAGGTGCTCGGTGACCGCCCAGGCGATCGCCACGCCGTCGTAGGTCGAGGTGCCGCGGCCGATCTCGTCGAGGAGGACCAGGCTCCGGCCGCCGGCGTTGTGCAGGATCGCGCTGGTCTCGCTCATCTCCACCATGAAGGTGGACTGCCCGCGCGCCAGGTTGTCGCTCGCGCCCACCCGGGTGAAGAGCCGGTCCACCACGCCGATCGACGCGGCCTCCGCGGGCACGAACGCGCCGATCTGGGCCAGCACCACGCAGAGTCCGATCTGCCGAAGAATGGTCGATTTCCCCGCCATGTTGGGCCCGGTCACCAGCAGCACCCGCTCCGCCTCGCTGAAGCGGACGTCGTTGGGCATGAAGGACTCCCGCGCCATCATGCGCTCGATCACCGGATGCCGGCTGCCCTTGAGCACCAGGTCGAACCCCCGATGCACCGTCGGGCGGACATACCGTGCCGCGACCGCCCCCTCCGCCAGCGCGGCCCACACATCGAGCCGCGCCAGCACCCGGGAGGTGCGCTGGATCCGCTCGATCCCGGCCGCGACGGCACCGCGGAGCGCCCCGAACAGCTCGGCCTCCCGGCCGGCCATCCGCTCTTCGGCGCCGAGGACCTTGGCCTCGTATTCCTTGAGCTCCGGAGTGACGTACCGCTCGGCCGAGGCCAGCGTCTGCCGCCGCTCGTAATCGGATGGTACCCGGGCCGCGTGCGCGTTGGTGATCTCGAGGTAGTACCCGAAGACCTTGTTGAAGCCGACCTTGAGCGAGCCGATGCCGGTCCGGTCCCGCTCCCGCTGCTGCAGCGAGGCGATGTACTGGCGCCCGCCGTCGCGCAGGGAGCGCAGCTGGTCCAGCTCCGCGTCGTAGCCCCGGCGGATGACGCCGCCATCGGCCAGCGTCGGGGGCGGACGGTCCTCCAGCGCGGCGCCGAGCTCGGCGGCCAGGTCGGCGAGGAGGTCGAGCTCCTCGACCGCCTCGCCCAGGACCGCGGCGCGGCGGCCGTCGGGCAGCGCCGACCCGGCCAGGGCGGCCAGCGCCTCGGCGACGTCGGGCAGGCGCCGGAACGAGTCGCGGAGCGCGCCGAGCTCCCGGGGCGTGGCCCGGCCGGCCGCGGCACGGCTCGCCAGGCGCTCCAGGTCCCGCACACCGTCGAGCGCCTCGCGCAGACGAGCCCGACCCCGCGCGTCGCGCGCCGCCGTCTCGACCGCGTCGAGCCGGCGCTCGATCTCGTCGGGCTCCTGGAGCGGCGAGAGGAGCCAGCCGCGGAGCAGCCGGCCACCCATCGGCGTCAGCGTGCAATCGAGCACCTCGAGCAGGGTCGCGCCCCGCGATCCGGCGCGAAGCGGCTCGACCAGCTCGAGGTTCCGGCGGGTCATGTCGTCGAGCCAGAGATGGCGGCCGCTCCGTCGCACCGCGGGTCGCGCCAGGTGCGGCAGCCCGCCGGGCTGGAGCTCGCCGACGTAGCGGAGCAGCGCCCCAGCGGCCGCCACCGCCGCCGTGTCCTCCGACCCGATGCCGAGTCCGTCGAGCGACGCGAGGTCGAACCGCCGGGTGAGATCGTCGCGCGCGAGCTCGGGATCGAACTCCCAGGCGCTGCGCCGGGTCAGGAGCGGTGATACGTCACACTCGGGCAGGGGTGCCCCGTCGTCGTCGGCCACGACGACCTCGGCGGGGTTGAGTCGCGTGAGCGCCTCCTCCAGGCCGTCGGCCGGCAGCGACTCGAGGAGGAACTCGCCCGTGCTGAGGTCCACGGCGGCGAGGCCCGGTCCGCCCCGCTGCGGACGCGCCAGGGCGGCCATCCAGTTGTTGCGGGCCCCGGGTATCCATCCCTCCGCCAGCAGCGCGCCCGGCGTGACCGTCTCGACCACTTCGCGCCGCACCAGGCCTTTGGCCAGCCGGGGATCCTCCACCTGCTCGCAGATGGCGACGCGATGTCCGGCCGCAACGAGCTGGCGCAGGTACTCGGCAGCGGCCTTGACCGGCACGCCCGCCAGGGGGACACCGTCGCCGCGGGAGGTGAGGGTGATGTCGAGAATCCGCGCCGCGAGCGTCGCGTCCTCGTGGAACATCTCGTAGAAATCGCCGACGCGGTAAAAGAGGATCGACTGGGGATGCTGCGCCTTGATGTCCCGCCAGTGCTTGAGCATCGGGGGAGCTGAGGCGCCGGCCGTCTCTCGGCTCACGGGCGCGGCGAAGACATGCGGGGGGACTGGCGGGGCATACGGTGGACAATATAACAGTTAGACTCGACCCGCTTCGACCGGCTTCACCACCGTCCGCGCCCGCCACGAGGATTCATGGCCGCCTTTCATTTCGCCTTCTTCGTCCGCGATCTGGCATCCACCCGGAGCTTCTACGGCGATGTGCTGGGATGCCGGGAAGGACGCAGCACCGACACCTGGGTGGACTTCGACTTCTTCGGCAACCAGATCTCCGCGCACACCACGGGCAGCGTCACGCCCACGCAGAACACCGGAAAGGTGGAAGACATTCTGGTTCCGATGCCGCATTTCGGCGCCATTCTCGACTGGCGCGAGTTCGAGGCCGTGGCCGGTCGGGCCCGCGCCGCCGGCGTGCGCTTCGTCCTCGAGCCCAGAATCCGCTACGCGGGGCAGCCGGGGGAGCAGGCCACGATGTTTCTCCTCGACCCGAGCGGCAACGCACTAGAATTCAAGAGCTTCCGTCATCCGGAGCACGTCTTCACGGCATGAGCGGAGCCTCCGTCGCGGTCATCGGCGGTGGTGTCATCGGCGCGAGCGTCGCCTACCACCTCGCACGCCGGGGATGGCGCGACGTGGTGGTGCTCGACCGCGGGCCGGCGGCCGGTGGCGGGAGCACCGGGCGCGCCACCGGCGGCTTTCGCGCGCAGTACGCCACCGCCCTCAACGTGCGCCTCTCCCTGCTGGCCCGGGAAAAGCTGCGCTGCTTCGAGGCGGAGACCGGGGTGGATCCGGGCTACGCCGAGTGCGGCTATCTCTGGCTCGCCGGATCGGCCGAGGAGCTTGCAGAGCTCGAGCGGGCGCAACGCATTCAGCGTGCGGAGGGCCTCACCGAGGCCGTCCTGCTCGGCCTCGACGACATCGCGGCGGTGAATCCCGCCGTTCATCCGTCGGGCGTGGTGGGCGCGGCCTACTGCCCGAGTGACGGCTTCATTAAGCCACTCGCGATCCTCGAGGGGTATCTGCGCGCCGCGAGCCGCCTCGGGGTCGGGATGCGGTGGGACGTCGAGGCTGTCGGGCTACGCCGCCGGCCGGACGGCTCCATCGCCGCGGTCGAGACCACCCGGGGCCCGATCGAGGTCGAGGCGGTGGTCGATGCGGCCGGAGCGTGGGCGGCAACGGTGGCCGCGTGGGCCGGGGTCCGGCTTCCGGTCGTGCCGCTCCGCCGGCAGGCCGCCACGAGCACGCCGTGCGATCTGCTCCCCGCCTCGATGCCGATGACCATCTGGGCGGGGGACGGCTTTCATATCCGGGTCCGCGACGGTCGGGTGTTGCTGCTGCAGCCCACCCCCGGCGTTCCCGACGCGCCGTTCGACACCCGGGTCGACCCGGACTGGGTCGATCTGGTCGAGCGCGCCGCCCACGCCCGGGTCCCGGTTCTCCGTCGAGCGATGATCGACCGGGCCGCCTGCTGGGCCGGTCTGTACGAGATCTCGCCGGACAAGCACGCCATCCTGGGCGCGGCACCCGAGTGTCCCAACCTCTTCTTTGCCAACGGCTCGTCCGGGCACGGGGTCATGCACGCGCCCGCGCTGGGCCAGCTCCTGGCCGAGATCATCTCGGACGGCAAGGCGAGCAGCATGGATGCGGCGCCGCTCCGGTACGGCCGCTTCGCCGACGGGGCCCTGCTGCCGGGCTCGGGGGTGCTTTGACCCGGATAACAATCACCATCGCGCTTGGCCTCTTCGCCGTCCTCGCCGGTTGCGGTCCGTCCGCCAAGTCGAGCATGACGCTGGAACGTCGCCCTCGGCCCCTGGCGGTGGACGGTCCGGACGCCGTCGCCTTGCCCGTCTCCGACCGCTACCGCTACGGCGTGGTGCTCGGCTCGGTGCTGACCGAGGACGGGGGCCGCGGATGCAACGGCGAGGTGTGGCTGCAGCCCGCGGGCGCGCCGGTGCGGGATGTCCGCTCGATCGCCGCCGCCCGGCTGCAGAACATGTTTCGCTTTCCGCAGCTCCTCCCCGGGCGTTACGAGCTGGGGGTGCGCTGCTTCGGCTACCAGGCCGTGCGGCGCACGGTCGAGGTCCGCATCGGCCAGGTCTGGCGAGCTGTGGTCACCATGCATCCGATCCCCGAGCGCATCGCTGGATGACACGCCGAGGCCCCGGCTTGCGCCGGGGCCTCGAGCTACCGTGTCCTGCCGATCACTGCGGGTTGGAATCCCGCGGCGTCTCCTCCACACTCGCCTGTACGGTGACTGAATCCTGCCCGACGGCCGTCT
>Ga0310810_10004704_pt1 | contig 15149 bp, 13 predicted proteins | sample NCmetagenome_FD_207641 | JGI IMG/M metagenome (GOLD analysis project Ga0310810, IMG submission 207641) | Soil microbial communities from experimental microcosm in Duke University, North Carolina, United States - NC | ecosystem: Engineered > Artificial ecosystem > Soil microcosm > Unclassified ...
GGGTGACGGCACGACCGTGCCCGCGAAGTACCTGCCCGGCTCCTGCCGCGGCTAACAATAGACGTTCAGCTGCAAAGAAGGCACCCTTCGGGGTGCCTTTTTTTTGGGCAAGCCGTAAAAGGGTATGACCGAGCTGACGATTCTCATGCCTTGTCTCAACGAGGCGGCGACCGTCGGGAGTTGCGTCGCCAAGGCGCGCGGCTTTCTCGAGCGCACCGGGATCGACGGCGAAGTGCTGATCGCCGACAACGGTTCTGACGACGGTTCGCAGGAGCTCGCCGAGCGCGCCGGCGCCCGTGTCATCGAGGTTGCGGCGCGCGGCTACGGCACCGCTCTGACGGGTGGCATCGCGGCGGCTCGGGGACGCTCCATCATCATGGGCGATGCCGACGACAGCTACGACTTCACGCAGCTCGACGCCTTCGTGGCCAAATTGCGCGAAGGCTATCCGCTGGTCATGGGCAACCGGTTTCGCGGCGGCATCCAGAAGGACGCCATGCCCTGGCTGCATCGCTACCTCGGCAATCCGGTGCTGAGCTTCATCGGACGACTTTTCTTTGGCGCAGGCGTGGGCGATTTTCATTGCGGGTTGCGGGGATTCGATCGCGCAGCGGTCCAGTCGCTGAACCTCAGGACGAGCGGCATGGAGTTCGCGAGCGAGCTCGTGGTGAAGGCATCGCTCGCGGGATGGCGCATCGCCGAAGTCCCGACCACGCTGCGACCCGACGGGCGCGGGCGGCCGCCGCACCTGCGCAGCTGGCGCGATGGGTGGCGGCATCTGCGGTTCCTGCTGCTCTTCAGCCCGCGCTGGCTTTTTCTTTACCCCGGGCTCGCTCTGCTCGCCGTCGGCCTCGCGCTGACCACGGCGCTTTATTTCACGCCGCTGCGCTTCATGGGCGCGGGGCTGGACATTCACAGCATGCTGTACGCGTCGGCCGCGGCGCTGCTCGGCATGCAATTGTGCCTCTTCGCCTTGTTCGCGAGGGTTTCGGCGCAGAACGCGGGCTTGCTTCCGCGGCGACCGAGCCTCGACCGGTTTCTCAAGGCGCTCTCCCTCGAGCGCGGCCTTCTGCTCGGCCTCCTCATCGCCGCCATCGGCTTCTTCTGGAGCGCGGCCGCGTTCTGGCAGTGGCGCGAGGCCGGTTTCGGCGCGCTGGATCCGCGGGTCGTGATGCGCGACACGATTCCGGCGGCTTCGCTCATGGTCGCCGGCATGGAGATCACGCTCGCCTCGTTCCTCCTCAGTGTCCTGAGCCTGCGAGCAGGCGATTGACGGCGCTGCGGATCGGGCTGGGGGGCCTCGCGCTCCTCACGCTGGCAATGTTTCTCGACACGCTCATCGCGCCGGGTTCGCGTGTCCTCGGTAACCCGGGTGGCGACCTGGCGTTTCATTTTCTGTGGTGGCGGGAATTCGGCTTCCGCGAGCTCGCCAACGGCAATCTCGCCTTGTGGAACCCGCATATTTTTTCCGGGGCGCCATTTTTCGGCAACACTCAGTCGGCGCTGCTCTATCCGCTGAATTGGCTGTTCCTCGCCCTGCCGCTGCCGCTCGCCACGAACTGGAGCATCGCGCTGAACGCGTGGCTGCTTGGGGCGTTCATGTATCTCTGGGCCTTGCGGCGGGAACTGCATCCGTTCGCGGCCTTCGTTGCCGGCGCATTGGCCATGTTCTGCGCGCCGTATTTTCTGCACGTGCCGGCGGGGCACCTCAACATCGTTTGCGCCATGCCGTGGATTGCCTTGTTGTTCCTCGCCATTGATGAATGGCTGGCTTCGCGCCGTCCGATCTGGTGCCTGCTCGGCATGCTGGCGGTCGCGATGCAGACTTTTTCCGGTCAGCCGCAATACGTCCATTACACGGCTCTCGTGGTGGGGGCCTATGCCGCGCTGAGGCTCGCGGAGCGAAGCGGTCGATCCGTGGCCGCGGCAGGTCTGCTGAGCATCTATGCCGGCGGAGCATTGTTGGCAGCCGTGCAGCTCTTCGCGGGGTTCCAGGCCGTGGCGGAAACGATTCGCTCGCGGCCGCTGCCGTTCCAGTTCGCCGCGGCTTTCAACTTGCCACCGGAAAACCTGATCACGCTCGTTGTCCCCGGATTCTTCGGCGACATGGCGAATCACCCGTACTGGGGCAGGTGGTACATCTGGGAGGTCTGCGCCTTCTTCGGCGTTTCAGGGTTGGCGCTGGCCGCGTATGGGATCGCGAGCGCGACGGTGGTAGGGAAGAGGGCGCTTCTCGCAACGGCCGCTATCGCGCTCCTCCTCGCGCTCGGCGACGCCACGCCGCTCTTTCAGCTGCTGTTCGATTGGCTCCCGCTCTTCGATAGATTTCGCGGGGTAGCGAAGTTCATGTTCATGACGGTGCTGGTTCTCGTGCTCTTCGCCGGGTATGGACTGGACCGTATCCTGCGCGAACGCGTCGTGCCGACTCGCGCGCTGGCGATTGGCGGGGTGATAACGATTGCGCTATTCGGCGCCGCCATGCTGGTCAGAAGGTTGGACTGGGCCCTCGTAACAGGGGCCGTTCTCACGACAGGCCAGACCTACGTCGAGAATCCGGTGCTCCCGGCAAGTATGGTCTTTGCCTCTTTGGGGTTCCTGATCGCCGGTCTCACCCTGGCCGCGGTCATATTGCTTGGGCTCTGGACGCGCCGCGAACCTCGCGCCGCTTTCCTGCTGGGAGCGCTCGCCATAGCCGAGGTGTTTGCCTTTGCTCGCATGCAGCGCACCACCTTCGATAGCGCTCAGCTCGCCCAGCCGCAGTTGCGCAAGTTCCTCGCCGAACATCCGGGCGACTTTCGCATTCTCGATCTCTGGAATCCGAATGGTGCGATGTCGATGTCAGCGTTCGACGCCTGGGGCTATGACCCCGGCGTCACGCGTCGCTATGCCGAGCTCATCAATTGGAGCGAGGGCGTCGACCCCGGCGCCGCGACCAATTACGTGACGTTTCGGCACTTCCAGCCCCTGCTTTCGATGGTGCGGCTGAAGTACGTGGTCGTGAGGGAAAATGGGATGATGGCGCTCCACGAGGTGACGTCACCGCCGCTACCCCGGCTGGAGCTGGTCGGCACCTATCAGATATACCGGCAACGCGACGAGATCCTGCACGCCATGGGGCAAGCGTCCTTCGATCCGCGAAAAGAGGTGATCCTCGAGCAAGCGCCCGATCCTGCGCCGATCGCGGCGGCCATCCAGGGACGGGCAAGCGTCACCCGCGAAGGAACCGATTTCGTTGAAGTCGAAGCCGATGTCGCGAGCCCCTCGATCCTGCTGGTGACCGACGCCTGGGCCGAAGGCTGGCGCGCCAGGCCCTTGGCGGGCAGCGCCCAGAATCACTATCAGCTCATGCCGGCGAACTATGCATTGCGTGCGGTCGCGCTCGACCGGGGCAAGCACCGCCTGCGCCTGGAGTATGCGCCGCTCGCTTTCCGCGTCGGCGCCGTCGTCTCCGTCCTGGCGTGGATTGGATGGATCTCCGCTGCAGTCCTTCTCTGGCGTCGCGAAGGGAGCTTGGCGCATGCCTGAGCTCAGTGTCGTGGTGCCCGCGTTTCGCGAGCGCGAGAACATCCCGGAGTTGCTGCAGGCGCTCGAGCGCGCGCTAGCCGGCCTCGACTGGGAGACCATCATCGTGGTCGACGATGCATTCGACGGTACGGAGGACCTGGTGCGAGAGCGCGCCCAGCGAGATCCCCGAGTGCGGTGCGTCCACCGCATCGGCCGTCGGGGTCTCGCTTCAGCGTGCATCGAGGGGATGCTGGCGAGCTCGGCTCCGTACCTGGCCGTGATTGACGCCGATTTGCAGCACGATGAGACGCTGGTCCCCCAGCTCCTCGCCAAGGCACGCGAGGAGGATGCCGACGTCGCGGTGGCGAGCCGCTATATGGAAGGCGGAAGCACGGGAGCGCTCGCGCCAGAGAGGGTGCGCCTGAGCCGCCTGGCGAGCCGGCTGGGCGCGACCTTGTGCAAAGGACTGACCGACCCGATGAGCGGATTCTTCGTCGTGCGCCGGGCATTTCTCGAGCGCGTCGTGCGCAACCTCTACGGGCGCGGCTTCAAGATCCTGCTCGATCTGATCGCCGCTGCGCGCGGCGAGCTGCGGATCGTCGAGCTGCCCTATCGCATGCGAAGCCGTGCGTACGGCGAGAGCAAGCTTGGCGGGCGCGTCATCGCCGAGTTTTTCATGCTCCTTCTCTACCACCATACCGGGCGCCTACTGCCGGCGCGGTTCTTCCTCTTTACCGCAGTCGGCGTGACCGGCGTCGGCGTGCACCTGTGCACGCTCTGGCTGCTCTTTCCGCTGTCGGGGAATTTCCTGCTCAGCCAAGCCATAGGGACAGTGGCCGCCATGACGAGCAATTTCTTTCTCAACAACGCCTTTACCTATGGCGATCAGCGATTGCGCGGACGCGCCCTTTGGCGTGGCCTGCTGAGTTTCTATGCGGTATGCGGCATCGGCGCCCTGATCAATCTCGGGCTCGCCGAGTTGCTGTTCCTAAAGGCGTTCCCGTACTGGCTTGCGGGCCTCGGCGGTGCGGTGATCGCCGCGCTCTGGAACTTCTTTGCCAGCGCGTCCTTTACCTGGGGCGGCTCGAGCCCCGCACGACGCTAGTGCTGCCCGCCGAGCCGTTCCGACCGAAGAGGGCCGATTGGCTGCAGGCTGCGGGTGTCGCGGTGGTGATCTTTGCGCTTTATGCAGCAACGGCTCCCCGGACTGTGGCGCTGGAGGACGATGGCCTGTTCATCCTGTCGAGCTACTTCCTCGGCATCGAACATCCTCCGGGCTATCCGCTCTTCACGCTGATCGGGCATCTCTTCACATTCCTGCCGATCGGCTCCGTCGCCTATCGCGTGCACCTGGCGAGCGCCCTGTTCGGCGCCCTGACCTGCGGGGCGGCATGGCTTTGCGCGCGTGTCCTGATCGCGGGGCGCCTGCCGGCCTATCTCGCGGCTTTCGCGCTCGGCGTTTCGCCCGTGTTCTGGTCGCAGGCGGTCATCGCCGAGGTCTACACGCTCAACACATTTTTCTTCCTCGTCCTCGTCTTCATGGGGCTGCAAGCCTGTCCGCCGCACCGCGCCCCGAACCCGAACGCGCGGCGCCTGCTGCCGTGGATGGCGCTTGTCTTCGGGCTGAGCTTGAGCAATCACTATCCGCTGATGCTGCTCGTGGCGCCGGCCTTCGTTATCCTGCTGTGGCCGCTGCGCGCGGATCTGCTCAATCGCTTCGGTTTTCTCCTGATCCTTGTGATCATGGGCCTCTCGCCCTATGCGTGGATGGTGCACCGCTCGTGGCAAGCGTTGCCGATCAGCTTCGACGGTCCCCTGGAGACGATCCAGGAGATCTACTTCTTCATCGCGCGGAAGGGATATGCCGGCATCGATCATTCCGTGTCGGCCAACTGGCTCGACCATGTGCGTTTTTTTCAGTTCTTCGCCGGCCAGGTCCTCATTCAGTTTGCAGTGCTCGGTACGGTCCTCGCTGCCGCCGGGTTCGCCGTGCAGTGGCGCATCTTTGGGCGGCGCGTGGCGGCGGTCCTGACGACCGCGTTCGTCATGCCTTCCATAGTCCTGCTGTTGATCCTCGGCTTTGACTACGACTCGTTTCGCGCGCATGTCTTTCACGTCTACCCTCTGCCTGCATACGCGGTCTGTGCGCTCTGGCTGGGCCTTGGATTCGCGTGGGCTGCGGAACGGTACGCTCGGAGGCCAACGCATGCGGCGATCGCAGGAGCAGCGCTCCTCGGCCTTGTCTTCGCCGTCGGCGCGCGGGTCAACTTAGGGGACGCCGAAACCTGGGGAGCACGCTATGCGCAGACGGTGCTGCAGCTCCTGCCGAAGAATGCGGTCGTCATTGTCGCGGGCGACCCGGACCTCGCGCCCATGGGCTATTTCCACCTGATCGAAGGCTGGCGGCCGGATATCACACTCTACGAGCCGAAAGGGCTGATTCTCGGCAATCGCCTGTTCGAACCCCTGAAGACCGATGAGGAAACCTCGCAGCGCATCATGCGCGAAATGATCGACCGCGAGAGTGCGCCGGTAGTCTTCACGCTGGACATGCCGCAACGTTATGCGCAGCGCGATCATTGGCTCTACGTGGAAGTAGACAAATCCTCGACCGACACCGCGCGGGTTACAGTCGATATTCCCAAGGAAGCGCGGCGGTTCTTCGAAGAATCGGTGCTCGAGACCCACGATGTGAACGCCTGGGTGGCGTACATTCAAGGGCAGCTGCGCCGTCACTACGCGATGCTCTTCGCGCGATCGCTCGATCGAGGGCGCCCGCCCGATGCTGGCACGCAGCGCGATCTCGACCTGCTGGCAAAGGACTTCTATGGTGCTCTCGGGATCGCGGAAGGCCTGATGGCGCACGAGGAGGGCTACGCTTCCGGTGTCGTCGGCAGCTTCCTGGACAAGGCGAGGGCGGCGATGCCTTCGGACGTACCAAAGGAGGATCTTTCGCGCTACTTCTATATCCGCGGCGTACTGCGCACAAATCTCGGTGACGCCCCGGGTGCGGGCCGCGACCTCGAGACGTCGGTCGCCACCTGGACGTCACCGGCCAATCCGGCATTCAAAGAACTGCAGAGTTATTACCGCAGGGCCGGGAACCAGGCGGCGGCGAATGCGGTCGAGGCGCGCGTGAAAGAGCTCAAGTCGCGCAAGAGCCGATAGCCGGGAACCCCGTGCGAAGCACGTCGTCCTGGCTGATCTTCGGCCTGCCCGCCGTGCTGTGCGTGGCGTGGAGCGTGCACGCCGGCAAGGACGTCAACTGGGACCAGCTCAATTACCACTACTACCTCCCATTCGAGCTCGTCGCCGGTCGCCTGAGCCAGGATTTCTTCGCGGCGAGCGCGCAGAGTTATCTCAACCCCGTCGGCTACCTGCCGTTCTACTTCATGGTCGCCGCCGGCTGGCACAGCGTCCTGGTGTCGATCGTGCTCGCCGCAGCTCACAGCGTGAGCATCGCGTTCCTGTACCTCATCGCCTATCGGCTCTTTCCTCACTTGCCCGCGCGCGATCGAATCATCTTCTCCTGCCTCGCAGCAGCGCTCGGTGCGGCGAGCGGCGTCTACTGGATGACGGTTGGCAGCAGCTTTCTCGATCCCTTGCTCGTGCCGCTGCTCCTCGGCGGCCTGCTTCTCCTGCTCGGCGGCCGGCACGCCATGCTTGCGGGTGCGCTCTTCGGCGCAGCGGCGGCGCTGAAGTATTCCAATGTGTTCTTTGCCATCGCAGCGCTGCCGCTCGCGCTCGCTATCTCCTGGCGCGCGAGCCTTGCGTACGTTGCAGGCGGATCAATGGCCGTCTTGTTGCTTGCCGGGCCTTGGTTGCTGGCCCTGCAGCGCGAGTTCGGCAATCCGGTGTTTCCGCTCATGAACGCGTGGTTCCGCTCGCCGGATGCGCTCCCGATCAACCTGATCAGCGAGCGCTTCGGCGTGGGCGGCCCCCTCGCGCTGCTCGCCTTTCCCTTCCGCATGGCGACGCTCGACCCTGGGGTCTATTCCGAGAATTTCGCGCCGGATTTGCGATTTGCTGCCCTTCTCCTCGCCGCGGCATGGCTGGCGGTTCGGCGCGGCGCATTGCAGCGCGATGACTGGCGCGTGCTCGTTTTTTTTGCGGCGGCGCTCGCTTTGTGGCTTGCGACCTCGGCGAACGCCCGTTATGGCCTCGTCGTGCTGCTCCTCGCCGGCCTGTGCCTCGCGCGCATGGTCGAGCGCTTGCTGCCCACGCGTGCCGCCCGCGTCGTACTTGGCGTACTTCTTGTGGTTCAAGTGGGTATCGTGTTTATCGCTTCGCCGCCGCGCTGGTTCCTCTCCGAGACATGGTCGCGCCACTGGTTTCCCTATGCTGTGCCGGAGCGCGCGCTGCGCGAGCCGGCCCTCTACCTGACCGTAGAAATTCTCCCCATGGCCGTGATCGCGCCCTTTTTGCACCCGCAGTCCTCGCTCGTGAACTTTCGGGGTCAGCACAGCCTTCCCGCCGATTCGCCGAAGCTCGTCAAATTGCTCGAGGGCCATCGCGGCCACGTGCGAGTCCTCGGCCGCGAGCTCCAGGTGCAAACCTACGACGCGCGCTTGCGTCGCCTCGGCTATCGCGTCGATCCGACGGATTGCTTCGATATCCCCTGGCGCCCGGATGACGACGACGCGCTGTCTCGCGCGGCGAACGGGTTTGCCGGCGGGCCGAAATCGGCCGAGCCGCTCTCGCTGGCGAGTTGCGCGCTTCTGCCGGCGCCGCGCGACCCGGCAGATCTCGAGCGTGAGCGCCGCGCTTCGGCGGTTTTCGACCGCCTTGAGAAGGAGTGCCCACGGCTCTTTCGCGGGCAGACGGCGGTCACCGAAGCATTCGGCTCCGGCTGGTCGCGTCACTACAACGGCCTCGACGCGCGGCTCGAGCTTTCCGGCGACCGATTGAGCCTCAATCGATACCGCGCCGACGTGCAAGTCGATCTCGGCTCGCCGTCAGCACCGGCGGCCTGCCCGTGAAGAGAGTCGCCGTCGTGCAGTCGAGCTACATCCCGTGGAAGGGGTACTTCGACCTCATCAACTCGGTAGACGAATTCATCCTGTTCGACGACGTGCAGTACACGCGGCGAGACTGGCGCAACCGCAACCTCATCAAGACGCCGCGCGGACTCGAGTGGCTGACGATCCCGGTCGCGGTCAAGGGCCGCTACCACCAGAAGATCTGCGACACGCAGGTGAGCGAGGCGGGATGGGGCGCCCAGCATTGGGCGAGCCTCGTGCACAACTACTCAAAGGCGCCGCACTTCGAGCGCTACCAGTCGGTGCTCGAGCCCCTTTACCAGCGCACCGAAAGCTCTCTGAGCGCGGTGAATCATTCGTTCATCTCGGCGATCTGTGGCATCCTCGGCATCGCAACGCGCATCTCCTGGTCGATGGACTACAGGCCCCTCAAAGAGGGCAAAACGGAGCGGCTGGTGGACTTGTGCAAGCGAGCGGGAGCAGCAGAGTACCTTTCCGGGCCGTCCGCGCGGGACTATCTCGAGGCTGCGGCGTTCGAGGCAGCGGGCCTGCGGCTCAGCTTCTTCGACTATGCCGGCTATCCCGAATATCCGCAGCGGTTCGGAAAATTCGAGCACGGTGTCAGCGTGCTCGACCTCCTGTTCAACACCGGCCCGGATGCGCCGCGCTATATGAAGAGCTTCGCATGAACCTTGCCGACGTCACGCGCTACTACAGCGAGCGGCTGCGCGAGCATGGCGCCTCGGCGCAAGGCGTCGACTGGAACAGCGCCGACTCCCAGCGGCTGCGCTTCAAGCAGCTCCTGCGCGTCTGTGGCGAGCGGCAGGATTTCAGCCTGAACGACATCGGCTGCGGCTATGGCGCGCTGTTCGACTACCTCGGCGAGGAGGGCAGGCGCTGCGACTATCTCGGCGTTGATATCGCCGCCGCGATGATTGCCAAGGCAGCGGAACTGCACCGCGGGCGGGTGGATTGTCGCTTCCTCGCGGGCGAGCGCGCCGATCGCCGCGCCGACTACAGCGTCGCGAGCGGCATCTTCAACGTGAAGCTCTCGACCCATGCCGCCGATTGGCGCGCGCATATCCTGGGCACGCTGGATCATCTCAACGAAGCGTCCAAGGATGGCTTTGCGTTCAACTGCCTGACGAAGTACTCCGACGCCGACCGCATGAAGCAGCATCTCTACTACGCCGACCCGGCGGAGCTCTTCGATCACTGCAAGCGCAGCTACTCGCGCAACGTAGCGCTGCTGCACGACTATGGCTTGTACGAATTCACCCTCCTCGTGCGCAAGGACATCGCGGCATGAAGCCCCTCGTCATCTTCGGCGCCGGAGATATTGCGGAGCTCGCGCATTTCTACTTCACGCGCGACGCCAAGGCCCAGGTGGCCGCATTCACTGTCGATAGCGCCTACCTCAAGCAGCCGAGCTTCTGCGGCGTGCCCGTGGTCGCCTTCGAAGAGCTGGCGCGCACTTTCCCGCCGGGCGCGCATGATCTTTTCGTCGCCGTGAGCTATGCCAAGCTCAACGCGGTGCGCGCGGAGAAGTGCGCGGCGGGCAAGGCGCTCGGCTACAAGCTGCAGACCTATCTGAGCAGCAAGGCGACGGTATGGGAGGGCTTCGAGCCGGGCGAGAATTGCCTGATCCTCGAGGACAACACGCTGCAACCCTTCGTGCGCATCGCCGCCAACGTCACGCTGTGGAGCGGCAACCACATCGGCCATCACGCCGAGATCGGCGAAAACTGCTTCATCACTTCGCACGTGGTGATCTCGGGCGGCGTGCAAGTCGGCGCCAACGCCTTCATCGGCGTCAACGCCACGATCCGCGACCACGTCAAGATCGGGGCGCGCGCCGTGATCGGCGCGGGCTCGCTCGTGCTGCAGGACGTACCCGACGACGGCGTGGTTGCCGCCGCCGGCACCGAGCTTTCCAAGGTGCCGAGCCACCGGCTGCGACGCCTCTAGCCGCAATGCGATGGCGCAAGCTGGGCCGCATCTTCGAGCCCCACGACCATGCCCCCTGGATGAGGAGCCACGCCGCGAATCCGGTGGCCGAGCACCGCAGCGGCGACCTCTTTCGCATCTACTTCAGCTCGCGCGATGAGCGCAACCGCTCGAGCGTCGCGTGGGTCGAGATCGACCTGCGCCGGCCGCTGGAGGTACTGCGCGTCGCGAGCGAGCCCGTGCTCTCGCCTGGCTCGGCGGGCGCTTTCGACGACAGCGGGACATCGATGGGCTGCCTCGTCCGGCGCCCGGACGGCGCGCGGCATCTCTATTACGTCGGCTGGAACCTCGGCGTGACGGTGCCCTGGCGCAATAGCATCGGGCTTGCCGTCAGCGCCGGCGCGGACGCCCCATTCGAGAAGCACTCGCGCGCGCCGATCCTCGACCGGCACGAAGCGGATCCGTACTCGCTTTCCTATCCGTGGGTGATCGGCGAGCGCGGCTCATGGACCATGTGGTACGGATCGAATCTCACCTGGAGCGCGTCGCAGGCGGACATGTCGCACGTCATCAAGCGTGCCGAGTCGGCCGATGGCATCGCTTGGCAGCGCGATGGCGCGCAGGCGGTGGGGTTGCAGGGCGCGGAGATCGCGCTGGCGCGGCCCTGCGTGCTGAAGGATGGCTCTCGCTATCGCATGTGGTACGCGTATCGCGGAGAGCGCTATCGCATCGGCTATGCCGAATCCGACGACGGCCGGCGCTGGACGCGGCTCGATGAGCGCGCCGGCATCGAGCCTTCGGCGAGCGGCTGGGACTCCGAATCGATCGAGTATCCACACGTCTTCGACCATGCCGGCGGCCGCTACCTGCTGTACAACGGCAACGGCTATGGCAAGACGGGCTTCGGGCTCGCCGTGCTGGAGGCGGACTGAGATGCTTGCGCGCGTCGATTGCAAAACTCAGGGTGACTGGCTCGCGAAATGCAGCGAGGCCGTGCGCACCCAGGGATGCTGCATCGTGGAAGGCGTCCTCGCCCCCTCGATCTTGGGAGAAGTGCGCGACGCGATGTACCGTGCGCAGCAGCGCATCCTCGCCGAGGTCGGTGCGGCACGCCTCGAGCGCGCGGGCGAGCGTGGCGTGCTGCGCCTGATGATGAAATTCGAGCCGCAACTCCTGCGTTTTCTCGAGCTGCCGGAATTGCTGGCGATAGTCGACGAGCATGTGTCGCCGACCGCGATCCTGCACCTGCAGAACGGCTTCATCCTGCCTCCCGAGCCGGGGAAGCCGGTCGACATCTTTCAGCAAAGATTCCACCAGGACTTTCCGCGCGTGCTGAACGGCTATCTCATGTCGATCAACGCCTTCTTCGCCATCGACGAGTTCACCGCGGCAAACGGCGCCACCTGGGTCGTGCCCGGCAGTCAGCAACGCGACGCGCCCGCCGAGAGCGATCTGAAGCGCACCGAGTGCGTCGAGTGCGCGGCGGGCGCGATGCTGGTGTTCGATTCGACGCTCTGGCACTGTGCCGGACGCAACCACTCGGGGAAGGATCGCCTTGCCATCAATCACCAGTTCACGCGCTCCTACGTGAAGCAGCAGATCGACTATGTGCGTGCCCTGGGCGACGCAATGATCCTCGGGCTGCCGGCGCGCACGCAGCAGCTCCTCGGCTACTACACGCGGGTGGTGACCAGCCTGGACGAGTACTACCGGCCGGGTCCCGAGCGTCTCTACCGAAGCGGGCAGGGCTAGCGATGGTCGAGCTAAGCGTCGTCGTGCCTGTCTACGGTTGCCGCGACTGCCTGCGGGCGCTGCACGAGCGTACGACGGCCGCGCTGCGAAAGATCACGTCGTCCTACGAGATCGTGCTGGTGGATGACTGCGACCGTCAGGGCTCGTGGGAGGTGGTCGCGCAGCTCGCGCGCGAGGACCGCGCAGTGAAAGCGTTCCGCCTGAGCCGCAACTTCGGCCAGCATGCGGCGATCACGGCCGGCCTCGCGCAATGCACTGGACGCTGGGCGGTCGTGATGGATTGCGACCTGCAGGATCCGCCGGAGCTGATCGGAGAGCTCTATCGCGCGGCCGCCGCCGGCAACGACGTGGTGCTTGCCCGGCGCAAAGGCAAGCGGCAGTCGCTCTTCCGCCGCACCGCTGCGCGGCTCTATTTCCGCTTGCTCAAGGTTCTGGCGCGGGCGCGGCTGGACGGCGAGTTCGGCAGCTTCAGCATCATCTCGCGCAAGGTGGTCGATGCGCTGCTGCGCTTCCGGGACCAGGACCGGCATTACCTCTTCATCCTCAACTGGCTTGGCTTCCGCACCGCGACCATCGAATACGAGCACGCGGCGCGTCATAGCGGCACGAGCGCTTACAGCCTGCGCGATCTCGCGCGCCACGCGCTGAATGGTCTCTTCTTCCAGACGACGGTGCTCCTGCGCTGGATCGTGTACCTGGGCTTCTGGATCTCGTGCGCCGGCTTCGCGCTCGCCGCGTATTACGTCTACATGTACTTCATGTACTCGGTCTTTCCGGGATTCACGAGCCTCGCGGTACTGATCCTGATCATCGGCGGCTTCATCATCATGAGCACCGGAGTGGCCGGCCTCTACATCGGCAAGGTGTTCGACCAGGTCAAGGGACGTCCGCTCTACGTCATCGACCAGTCCATCGTCGATGGTGAGCTGCGTTGAGCTGGATTCCGTTCAACAAGCCGTTCCTCACCGGACGCGAGCTCGACTACGTCCGCCAGGCGCACGAAAACCACCATCTTTCGGGTGATGGCCCGTTTACCCGGCGGTGCCACGCCTGGCTCGAACGCAAGACCGGCTGCGGCAAGGCGCTGCTCACGCATTCGTGCACCGGCGCACTCGACATGGCGGCCATCCTTGCCGGCATCGAGCCCGGCGACGAAGTCATCATGCCGTCGTTCACGTTCGTGTCGACCGCCAATGCCTTTGTCCTGCGCGGCGGCGTGCCAGTTTTCGTCGACATCCGCGAAGACACGCTCAATATCGACGAGCGCCTGATCGAGGCGGCGATTACCCCCCGCACCAAGGCGATCGTCGTGGTGCATTACGCCGGCGTCGCCTGCGCTATGGACGCGATCGGCGAGCTTGCCCGCCGCCGCAATCTGCTCCTGATCGAGGACGCCGCGCAGGCGCTGGGCGCAGCCTATCGCGGCAAGCCGCTCGGCAGCTTCGGCGAGCTGGCGGCGATCAGCTTCCACGAGACGAAGAACGTGATATCGGGCGAGGGCGGGGCGCTTCTCGTGAACTCGCCGCCGCTCGCCGCGCGCGCCGAGGTGATTCGCGAGAAGGGCACCAACCGCAGCCAGTTCTTCCGTGGCGAGGTCGACAAGTACACCTGGGTCGACATCGGCTCGTCGTTCCTGCCGAGCGACATCCTCGCCGCATTCCTCTGGGCGCAACTCGAGGCCGCCGAGTCCATCCAGGCGCGACGCCAGGCGCTGTGGCAGCGTTATCACGAGGCCTTCGCCGAGCTCGAGCGCGCCGGGCTCGTGCAGCGGCCCAGGGTGCCGCCGGAGGCGACACCAAACGCGCATTGCTACTTCCTGCTGCTCGCCGACGCCGCCAAGCGGCCGCGCTTCATCGAGCGCCTGCGCAAGGAGAACGTGCACACCGTGTTCCACTACGTCCCGCTCCATGCCTCGCCCGCGGGTCGCAAGTACGGCCGCGCGAGCGGCCCGATGAGCGTGACGGACACGGCCTCGGATCGCCTGGTGCGCCTGCCGCTGTGGATCGGGCTCGAGCCCCAACAGGACTACGTGATCGAGCGCTGCCGCCATGCCCTCAAATGAGCGATACGTGGGCGGGCAATACCTTGCCGCCAACCCGTCGTGGCACGAAGAAGACAGCGACTGGAAAGCGAGCCGGATCGGGCGGCTCCTGCGCGGCGCCGGCGGCGACGCCCCGCGCTCGGTCGCCGAGGTCGGCTGCGGGGCGGGCGGCGTTCTGCGTGCACTACAACGCTGCATGCCCGAAGCGACCTCGTTCGACGGCTACGACGTCGCTCCGGCCGCCATTCAACGCGCAGCGCAGCATGCCAATGCGCGCCTGGCTTTCCATTGCGAAGACATCACCCGTGCGGGCAGGACCTTCGACCTCCTGCTCTGCATAGATGTTTTCGAGCACGTGGAGGACCCCTTCGCGTTTCTAAGGGCGATCCGTCCGCTCGCGCCCAGGGTGGTATTCAACATTCCGCTTGAAATCCACGTCGCGGGCACGCTCATCAACCACCAGCTCTGGACACGCAGGCAGTTCGGCCATCTCCATTTCTATACCGCGGCTCTGGCACTCGAGACGTTGCGCGAGTGCGGCTACCAGGTCATCGCTCAGGCCTACCCGAGCCGCCTCATCGACCTTCCACGCAGCGCGAGCGAGTGGCTCTTCTGGCTGCCGCGCAAACTGGGGGCTCTGGTCAATCCGGAGTTCTCGGCCCGCGTATTCGGCGGCACGTCGCTGCTGGTGCTCGCAGGTCGCACCGCGTCATGAACCATAACCCGAGGGCTGATCCGAGCATCTGGAGCCTCGGTTGGCACGTGATGCGCCGCCAGGGGGAAGCGATACGGGCGCTGCTTGCTCATCGCGACCTGCAGTTGCGCGACTTGCGCGTGCTCGACTTCGGCTGCGGCTCGCGCCCTTACGAGAGCTGGTTCAAGGCCGCCGGAGCGAGCTATGCGGGGGCGGATATCGATGCGCGCCA
>Ga0310810_10004705_pt1 | contig 15149 bp, 14 predicted proteins | sample NCmetagenome_FD_207641 | JGI IMG/M metagenome (GOLD analysis project Ga0310810, IMG submission 207641) | Soil microbial communities from experimental microcosm in Duke University, North Carolina, United States - NC | ecosystem: Engineered > Artificial ecosystem > Soil microcosm > Unclassified ...
TCGACCCCCACCGCCTGCATCCGCCGCCGCAGGTCGGCGTCGGCAACGGCGGCGCGAAGCGCATCGTTGAGCCGCCCGACGATCGGCACGGGCGTGCCCTTGGGCGCGAACAACGCATTCCATGAGCGGATGTTCACGTCGCCGTATCCGAAGCTCGCGGCGGTCGCGACGTCCGGCACCTGCGCCAATCTCTGATCGGTGAGGACGGCGAGCGCCTTGATCTTGCCGCCCGTAACCTGCAGCAAGGCGGTGGTCGACTGGTCGCACATCACATCGATATGTCCGCCCATGAGGTCGTTGATTGCCGGAGCGACGCCGCGATAGGGCACGTGGGTGATGTTCTGCTTCAGCGCGGACAGCAGGATCACGCAGGCAAAATGCGAGATCGAGCCGACGCCGGCACTGCCATAGGTGGCCTTGGCGCGGTTGGCAACCGCGTAGGCCACGAAGTCCGGCAGGCTGGACGCCGGCAGCGAAGGCCGCGCCACCAGCATGGTCGGCGCGGTGCCGGCAAGCCCGATGGGCTCGAAGTCGGCGAGCGGGTCGTAGGGCAGCTTCCTGTAGAGGGCTGCATTGGCGACGTGCGTGCCGACGGTCCCGAATCCGAACGTGTAGCCGTCGGGCGCGGACCGGGCGAGCTTGGTCAACCCGATCGTCCCGCTCGCCCCGCCGATGTTCTCGACCACGATCGGCTGCTGCAGGGGGATGCTCATGCCTTGCGCGACCGCGCGCGCCAGCGCGTCGCTGGGCCCGCCGGCCGGGAAAGGAACGATCAGCGTGATCGGCCGCTTCTCCCCCAATCCTCCCTGGCGCTGATGCGAAATAGGCATCCGGCCGCGGACCTCGACTGGCGACCCGGCGATCCCAACCGGTGGCGTCGGGGAGAATTGCGACGAACCGGATTCCGCTTGGCTTGAAAACGCTCTATTCTCCGCCTGCGATTCTCCCGCGGAGTGGATTCCGTCAGATGACTGGATTATCCGTCGGTCGATGCCCGAGCTGCGGCGCCGCCGTCTCCTATTTCGCCTGGTCGTGCCCCAATTGCCACCGGCGCAACCTGCCCAACCCGGTGGCGGCAGGCGCGGCCGGCTTGGCGCTGCTTCTGGTCGGCGGCGTGGCCGTGCTGGGCTGGTACACCTTACGTAGCGATCAGGATCCGGACCATCCCGCGCAGGCGCAACGAGCCCCCGGCGCCTCCGATCAGCCTGGTGAAAAGACCGAGGACTATGGCTGGGTCGTGCAGGCGATGGCCGATTGCGACGTGGCGGCCAAGCACAAATTGGACACCTTGCACTTTCTGATCATCCCCGTGACGGCGACGTCGGTGTCGCTGCCGGGTTGGTCGCCGCGAGCCATCGGCGAGATCGGCGACGCCGCCACGCTGTTACATTCGAGCGATACCGTGATCGGGCTGCGCAACCGCGCGCTCGCGCTCTATCAGAAGCCGCTGGCCTTCGCCGTGTCCGATCCGAGGACGAAGACGATCTACAAATGGAAACCGGCCGTCGGCGTGACCTCCCTGACCACGCAAGACACCGACCTGCCCGCGCTCACGCTCGGATTCGAGATTCCGGACACAGGCAAGGAGGTGGAGTGGGGGCCCACGATCAACCTCACCAAGGGGACCTGCTACTGGATCAATCCGTTGATTCTGGCCGCGCCCCGCAGTGGCTGAGTGTACAATCGGTCACGCCCACAGCCGCTCCTTCTCGAGCCCCTTGTAGAGATCGGCGACATACTCGCCATAGCCGTTGAACAGCAGCGTCGGCCGGCGTTCGTTCAGCCCGATCAATTCTTCCGTCGCCTGGCTCCAGCGCGGATGCGCCACCTGCGGGTTGACGTTGGCCCAGAAGCCGTACTCGGCGGCCTGCAATCCCTCCCAGTAACTCTTCGGCCGCTGATCCGTGAAGGTGAAGCGCACGATCGACTTGATCGACTTGAAACCGTATTTCCACGGCACCGCCAGCCGCAGCGGCGCGCCCTGCACTTTCGATACCGGCTTGCCGTAGGCGCCGGTGACCAGAAACGCGAGTTCGTTGGTCGCTTCCGCCATGGTCAGGCCCTCGACATAGGGCCACGGATACCAGGTCTGCTTTTGACCGGGCGCGATTGACGGGTCGAGGAAGGTCTCCATCCGCACGTATTTTGCCGACGACAGGGGCTTGGCCAGTTCCACCAGCCGGGCAAACGGAAAGCCGCTCCACGGGATGGCCATCGACCACGCCTCGACGCAGCGATGGCGGTAGAGCCTTTCCTCCAGCGGCATCTTGCGGACGAGATCGTCGATGCCGATCTCCTGCGCCTTCTCGACCATGCCGTCGAGCTTGACGGTCCATGGCCGCAGCTTGAGCGCCTGCGCCGGCTTGGCGACGCTCTTGCTCATGCCGAACTCATAAAAATTGTTGTAGCTGGTGTTGATCTTCTCGTCGGTGACGGGCCGGTCGAGCGCGAATTTGTCGTTGCGCTTGACCGGGTAGAGATCCTTGGTCGGATCGGGCAGGTCGCTGGCGCGCTGGGCGAGCGCCCCGTCGAGCGGCAGCGATATGCCCAGCGCGGCGATGCCGCTCGCTGCCAGGAAGGCGCGACGATTGAAGAACAGGCGTTCGGGCGTGGCCAGGCGCGCGGGGATTTCCCATCCGCGGCGGCGAATGACATGCATGGGGCTCGTCCTCCGGATCAGGGGTCCCATCCGCATACGCCGGCCGACTATCACGGGCAAGTCACGGCTGTGGCAGGGCCGAGTGATGAGGCGCGCCGGGCCCGGTGCGGAACCGATGCGGGCCAGCCCGCGTTCTCCTGCAATTCGAAGCAGCCGGTCCGTTTTCATGCGCGAGCAGGATAGCCGCAGCTACCCCGTGCGCGAGGATATGCGCCTCCAATACGCGCTCTGGGCGTGGGAGCGCGCCACGTGGGTGGCGCTGGCGCTCATCGTCCTGCTCGCGCTGTCGGGCCTGTTCGCCCACGGCCCGCTGAGCCGGCGGACCGTCAAGGATGCGGCACTGTCACTGACCTATGAACGGTTTCAGCGCGTCACGTCGGTGGCGCGGCTCACCGCGACGATCGCGGGCCCGGCCGCCGATGAGGTCAGCCTGCGGCTGAACCCGTCGTTTGTCGACAATTTCCAGGTCGGGGATATCGAGCCGCGCCCGTCTTCGAGCAGCGCCGGTCCGTTCGGGCTCGAGCTCGTCTTTCGCGCGCCGACGGAGGGAGACCTCGCGGTCGTGATCTGGGCCACGCCGCGCTCCTTCGGCCTGTTCGATCTCACCGCCACCGCCGACCCGGCGGGTCAGGTGGCATTCTCCATCCTGGTCTATCCGTGAGACGCCATGGACAGCGTGATCAAATCAGTCATCGTCTATTTCGTGCTCTGGCTGGTGATCCGGATGTCGGGCCGGCGCACGCTCGGCCAGTTGACGGTGTTCGATTTCATTCTGTTCCTGATCATCGGGGGCGCGGCGCAACGCTCGTTGATGGCCCAAGACTATTCGCTCACCCACGCTTTCCTCGTCATCGCGACGTTCGTCCTGATCGACATCGCGGTCTCGCTCGTCGAAGGCAACGTGCCTGGCCTCGGAAAGATTCTGAAGGGCGTTCCGACCATCGTGGTCGAGAACGGTCGCGTGCTGAGCGGCCGATTGCGGCGCGCGCGTCTCAGCGAGGACAACGTGCTCGAAGCCGCACGGCGCCTCCACGGCCTGGAAACCATGGACGAAATCAAATTCGCGATCTTCGAAGCCAGCGGCGAGATCTCGATCATTCCGCAACCAAAGGCCGCCGCCCACGACGAGCTATCGCGCGGGACCTAGTGGGCCCATTCTAACATTCGCATCCGTTTCGGCGGGCTCATTGCGAATGTTAGAATGAAAGGACCACTAAATTAGTGCCCCTTTACGCAGATCCCGTTTGGGCTCGGCGCAGACTCGCCGCACCAGGCGTGCCTAGATCAAGGCCCGCAAGAACAGATGCGCGCCCAGCAACAGCGAGCCCGCGAAGAAGCAGATGCGGAAGGTTTCCGAACGCACGCGAGCGCGCACCCACTGGCCCAACACCATGCCGGCCAATGCGGGCGCAAGCGCAAGCAGCGAAACGCCGGCAATCGGCATCTGCAGGGCGCCGTCCTGCATCAGCGTCGCCGCCAGGGCGAGCGTCGACACCGTGAAGGAAAGCCCGAGCGCCCGCACCAGGTCGTCCTTTTCCAACCCGATGGCCTGCAAATAGGGGACGGACGGGATCATGTACACGCCGGTGGCCGCGGTCACGATTCCCGTTGCCGTCCCGATCAGCGGCGAGAACCACGGCTCGAGCCGTGCCGGCATGAAAAACTCGACCGAGGTGAGACCAAGAACGCCGTAGAGCGCAAGCACCGTTCCCAGCCCGATAGACGCCCGCGTCCCGTCATCGGCGGTGAGCAGCCCGCCGCCCAGCCACGTGCCCAGGCAAATAGCGAGCAGCATCGGCCACAGCCGCCGCACGAGCGGCGCCAGGTCGGGCCCCAGCGCCTGCCACACATTGGTGAGCAGCGACGGCACGACCAGGAGCGACGCCGCCTGCGCCGGCGGCATTACGATCGCCAGCAGGCCCATCGCGACCGTCGGCAGGCCGAGACCGATCACTCCCTTGACGAAGCCAGCGAGCACGAATGTCGACGCGATGACGACGAGAACTGCAAGACTCATGCGCCGCTTATATCAGGCGCCTGGTGGACCTCTCCTTCGGATGTCACGAACAGAGGCTTCGCCAGGCACGCACGTCCGACGGCCGCGTCCGGAGGATGGAACGCGTCAACAGTCGTCGTCCGGGCTCGGTCGTCTGTTCTTGTCGCTCTGCGCCGTCGCGATCTCTACGCCGCCGACTTTCGCGCGGCCACGATCTGGTCGGCGGTGCGGCCGACGAGTTCGGCCATGTGATCGAACTTGAACGTGAAGCTGCCGACCCCGGCGGTGGCCGAGCGCACCTCCACGATCAGATCACCGATCTCCGACTCCGGCATCTGCACGCGCACCACGTCCCATCCGTCCCAGCCCTCGCGGGTATCGAAGCCGAGAATCTGGCCACGCCGTCCCGACATCAGCGCATTCATTTTCGCGGTCGCTTCCGACGGGCAGACGATTTCCACTTGATAGATCGGCTCGAGCAGCACCGGCTGACAGTGCGGCAGTCCCTCGTGGATGGCGAGACGCCCGGCAAGCTGGAACGCCATGTCGGACGAGTCGACGGTGTGATAGGAACCATCGACCAGCTTCGCCGCAATGTCGACGACCGGGAAGCCGAGCGGACCGTGCTTGAGTGCGTCGACCACCCCCTCCTCCACCGAAGGAATGTAATTGCGCGGCACGACGCCGCCCTTGATTTCCTCGGTGAAGGTGAAACCCGAGCCGCGCGGCAACGGCTTGATGTCGAGCACGACATCGCCGTATTGGCCGTGACCGCCCGACTGCTTCTTGTGGCGGCCCCGTTGCACGATGCCTTTCTTGATGGTCTCGCGATAGCCGACCGTGGGCTTGCTGGTGACCGTCGCCACGCCGAACCGGTCGGTCAGCCGCTCGGTGGCCACGCGCAGTTGCATCTCGCCTTGTCCCCACAACACCACCTCGTGCGTCTCGGCATTGTGCACGACGGTGATCGACGGGTCCTCTTCGAGCAGCTTCGCCAGCGCCTGGCCGAGCTTGACGTCGTCCTTGCGCTCCTTGGCGGCCACGGCAATGCACAGCACCGGCGCATGGGGGGCGACCGCGGCAAGCGGCGGATGGGGCTTCTGGCCGTCCGTCAGGGTGTCACCGGTTTTGGCGTGATCGAGCTTGCCGAACGCCACGGTATCGCCGGCTTCGGCGGGACCTCGCTTCTCGCTGTGCTGGCCCATCAGCTTGAACACCGCCGCGACCCGTCCGGCCTCTCCTTCGGCGCGCAGCAGGGTCGTGCCGTCTCCGATCTTGCCCGTAAGTACCCGCGCCACCGACATCTTGCCGCCGTGCGAGGTGTTGATGGTCTTCAATACGTAAGCCACGGGACTGCCGGACTTTACGCCCAGCCGCGTGGCCGTATCCGCGACGCTGGGCGATTCATGTCGCAACGCCTTCATCAGCCGCAGCACCCCGTTGGTGCGCGTGGCGGAGCCGAACAGGACCGGACAGACCAGGCCTTCACGCACTTCCTTGGACAGATCATCGAAGATCTTGTCGCGCGGAGGCTGGATGTCTTCCAGCAACTGCTCCATCAGCTCGTCGTCGTGGTCGGCCAGCGTCTCCAGCATGGAGAAACGCGCGGTCTTTTCGCGGTCGAGCACATCGCCTTCGAGCGGAATGACCTCGGACGGCGCATGCTCCTTGTAGACAAAGGCGCGTTCGAGCGCGAGATCGACGAACCCCGTGATGATGTCGCCGGAAAAGGTCGGGATCTGGCGCAGTAGCAACTTGCTCCGCGATGCCGGCTGCAGGACCCGGAGCACGTCGTGGATGGTGGAATCGGCTTTGTCGATCTTGTTCAGGAATAGAAAGCGCGGAATATTCTGCTCTTCGAGCTCGCGCAGAATGAGCTGGACCTGCGGCACTTTCTTCTCGTCGAGCTCGCACACCACGACCGCGGCGTCGACTGCAGGCAGCGCCACCCGCATATCGTGGACGAATTCAATCGAGCCCGGAAAATCGATGAACGTGTAGGAGTCGCCCATGAAGGTGGTGCTGGCCACCGAAAGCTCGACGCTCATCTTGTGATCGCGCGCTTCCTTGCTGGCGTCACCGACCGTATTCCCCGCCTCGATCGTACCCTGGCGCTGAATGGCGCCAGTGCGGGCAAGGATGGCTTCGAGCAGGGTCGTCTTGCCGCTCTGGAACGGGCCCACCAGCGCGATGCACCGTGGACCCGAAGCTCTTGTGCCGTTCTGTGCCATTTCCGCCTCCCAAATTCGCCGAGATGCGGCCTTCTCCGAGACCGTTTAGCTATCGTTTCAGGCCGGAGGGGGATTTGGCAAGAGGCGGCGGCGTCTCAGTCATCCGCCGACGGAACCGGCGGATATGCATCGACTGCATGCCGACAAAAAACGGCCGCCCTCTCGAGCGGCCGTTCACGCATCGAGCGATGGTACGCCGGTCAGGGACCGGGGCGCAGACGCAGTTCAGCGACCCCCACGGCGAGATTGAGTCCGACCGAGCTGTCCACCGAGACCGGCTGCAGCGCGACCGTGCGGTTGGAGCCGCCGACCAGAACATTGGCGCCGAGGCCGGCGGCGATTGTCACCTCGCCGGTCGCGCCGAAATAGTCGCCGGCGAGAAAGCCGGGATTGGGGCCCATGCTGTCAGTAAACACGCCCCAGATCATCACGCCGCTGCTGGTGACGCCGATGTCGAGCCCGAACTTGCTGATCGACCCGCTATAGACCTGTTGCGGACCCGCCGGCTCCGGCGCGAACACGCAGGACACCGTCTTCTGCGATCCGATAATGAACCCGATCCCAGCCGAGACGTCACAGGTCAGCACGCCGGCCTTGACCCGCTGCGCGGCGGCTGGATCGATTGACCCAACAGCCAATGCAAACGCGGCAGCCCCGATGGCGTAACGCAGCATCTAGATTCTCCCTCTGCTTGAATCGCAAACCCGGAACCGGGTCGCGTGCCTCGAATCGATCTTATGAAAGAACGCGCGCGATGTCGCGCCTGCAGGGGGGAACCCCACCGCTGCACGTCATTTCAAGTTGCCGCAGAAACGCTGGATGCGCCGGCAGGCCTCCTCGACGTCCTCGGTCTTGGTCGCATAGGAAATGCGAAATGCCGGACCAAAACCGAACGGGGTGCCCTGCACCACCGCCACGCCCTCGGCCTCCAGCAGCTCGGTGACGAAATCCTCGTCGGTGACGAGCTTGTTCCCGCTCGGCGCCGTCCGCCCGATGGTGCCGGCACAGGACGGATAGACGTAGAACGCGCCCTCGGGCTTGGGGCACTGGATGCCGCGCGCCTGGTTGAGCATCGAGACGCACAGGTCGCGCCGCTCCTTGAAGATGGCATTGTGCTTGGCGATGAAGTCCTGCGGTCCCCCGAGCGCCTCGACCGCCGCCCATTGCGACACCGCGGTCGGGTTCGAGGTCGACTGCGACTGGATCATGGCCATTGCCTTGATCAGCGGCTCGGGGCCGCCGGCATAACCGATGCGCCAACCGGTCATGCAAAAGGTCTTGGAGACGCCGTTCACCGTGAGCGTGCGCTCATACAGTTTGGGCTCGACCTGTGCCGGCGTGGTGAACTCGAAATCGTCGTAGACGAGGTGCTCGTACATGTCGTCGGTCATGACGTAGACATGCGGATGCCTGACCAGCACGTCGGTCAGCTTCTTGAGCTCGGCGCGGGTATAGGCGGCGCCGGTGGGATTCGACGGCGAGTTGAGCAGCACCCACTTGGTCTTCGGCGTGATCGCCCGCTCGAGCGCTTCCGGCGACATCTTGAAGCCGGACTCGAGCGTGGTCGGCACGCTTACCGGCTCGCCGCGCGCCAGCATCACCATGTCGGGATAGCTGACCCAATACGGCGCCGGAATGATCACCTCGTCGCCGGGATCGAGCGTCGCCATGAATGCGTTGTAGAGCACCTGCTTGCCGCCGGTGCCGACGATGATCTGGCTCGGCTTGTAGTCGAGGCCGTTCTCGCGCTTGAACTTGCGGGCGATTGCCGCCTTGAGCTCAGGGATGCCGTCGACCGCGGTGTACTTCGCCGCCTTGCCGCCCTCGATCGCCGCGATCGCAGCCCGCTTGATGTTGTCGGGCGTGTCGAAATCCGGCTCCCCCGCCCCGAGCCCGATCACGTCACGGCCGGACGCCTTGAGGGCACGCGCCTTGTCCGTGACCGCGATGGTCGCGGACGGCTTGATGCGCTTGAGGTATTCCGCCAGGAGGGCCATGACGATCTCCGCTTGCCCGTACCGGGCGCGAGCTTCCTAATGACCCAAGCCGCCGACGGCAAGCCTCAATCGCAGGCGCACACATCGGTGTGATCGCGCCAAAGCGCCCGCGCGCGACGCCCGCCGGCGGGAGGTCACTGAAATATATCGGCGAACCTCGCCTTGAGCTCGCGCCCCCGCTCCTCGATCAGGTCGAGGTCGACCGGGATATATTTCATCTCGCTCAGCGCCGGCTGGCCGGGCGGCGGCGGAATGTCCACGCGGGCCGCGTGAACGCCGCCGGCGGCGATCATCCGCTGCGCCACCGGAGAGATCATGAATTGCGCGAACAGCTTGGCCGCGTTGGGATTGCGCGCCCCTTTGATCACCGCCGTGGGCGAGGACACGATGAAGACGCCCTCGGTCGGATACACCATCTTCTGATTGGGCACCTCGTGCCCTTCGGCGAAGCTGCGCGGATCGGCGCCCTCGGCACCGATCACCCGCTCGCCCTGCTGCATCGTGCTGAAAACCTGCTGGTGGCCTTGCACGATCATGGTCTCATTGGCATGCAGGGCTTTATAGAAGTCCCACCCGAGCGTGCGCGACAGCATCCCCACCACGACCAGCTGGATCGCGGTGAAGGAGGGATCCGGCATCACCATCAGGCCCTTGTATTTTGGATGCTTGAGGTCGGACCAGGTCGTGGGGACGTCCTTCACCTTGTCGCTGCGGATCGGAATGCCGATGATCGAAAGCCGCTGGGCGATCCAGCGACCGTCGCGATCACGGGCTTCATCCACCACCTTGTCGAACCCTTCCGGCTTGAACGGCTCGAACAGGCCCTGCTTGGCCAGGCCGTTGGCGGCGCCGCCATCGGACATGGTCATCACGTCGGCGCCGGGCCGGCCGGCGCTGACCTCCTGCTGAAGCCGCCGCAGCACCGCCTGGCCGCCGGTGCGCAGAAGCTGGACCTTGATCCCGGTTTGCTCCTGAAACTTGTCGGCCAGCTGCTGGGCGAGCGCGACCGGCGTCGAAGTGTACCAGCTCAAATTGCCTTCCTTGCGCGCGGCCGCGGCGTCGGCTTGGTCCGCCGCCTGCGCCGACGCCGGCACGCCCGCGCCAAGTGCGATGCACTGCAGCAAGGCGAATGCCACGGCGGTGTTTGTCCGCGACCCCATCGTGTTCCTCCGACCGGCGACGTGGACTTTAAGCTTGGCGCCGTCGCTTCCATGGTCGGCCCGCGGGCGTGAAAAGGCAATCGGCGCTTCTTTGCGGCGCGCGATGTCGGCACGACCGGTTGCTCGTCGCCGCGACCGGTTCAATCCTCGGCGCGAAATCGTGATTCAATCGGCAGCAATTTGGCTCTAAACTGTGCGCCATAAATAACGATACGAGCGTCTCCGGGAGAACGCCATGAAGCTCACACCCGAGCAGATCCGCAGCTTCGACGAGCAGGGTTACGTGTTTTTTCCGAACTGCTTCTCCGAAGACGAGGTCGCCGTTCTGCGCAGCGAGGCCGACAGCATTCTCAGGACCAACCGCCAGGAGGTCTGGCGCGAGAAGACCGGCGCGCCGCGCACCGCCTTTGCCGCGCACACCTATAACGAAGCCTTCCGGCTGATGGCCCATCACCCGCGGCTGGTCGAACCGCTGCAGCAGCTGTTCGGCGAAGGTGTCTATGTCCACCAGTTCAAGATCAACGCCAAGGCGGCGTTCGAAGGCGACGTCTGGCAATGGCACCAGGACTACGGCACCTGGGCGCGCGATGACGGCATGCCCGAGCCGCGGGCGATGAACATCTCGATCTTCCTCGACGAGGTACTGCCGATCAACGGCCCGCTGATGCTGATCCCGAAGAGCCACAAGCACGGCACCCTCGCCGCCGGTCACGACAGGAGCACGACATCCTATCCGCTCTGGACGCTCGATCAGGAGACGGTGACGCGGCTTTGCGCCGAGGCGGCGCCGCCCGGAGGCATCGGGATCGTGGCGCCGACCGGCAAACCCGGTTCGGTGCTGATGTTTCACGGCAATCTCGTGCACGCGTCGCCGCCGAACATCACCCCCTACCCGCGCAAGATCGTCTATCTCACGCTGTGCGCCGTCTCCAACCACATCACCAAATTCACCCGCGCGGAATGGATCGCGCACCGCGACTTCACGCCGATCGTGCCGGTGGAGGACGACGCCCTTGTGGCATATGCGCGCGCGCATCGCGTCGCCGCCGAGTAACGGCGAAATAATTTTCTGCCTGAGACCCGCCCGGCAGCAAGCATCGTCTGCGGCCTGCTGACGCGGCAGCGCGCAGTCACTTATATGCCTCTGCGCCATGACATTGCCGTCGTAATGACCTAAGCGTCGGCGAGAGCAAACTGCGGCGAACGACCGCTAGAGGGAAGGCGATGTATACGCTCTATTCCATGCAGCGATCAGGCAACAGCTACAAAGTGCGGCTGGCGCTCGCGCAGCTGGGCTTGCCCTATCGCCTGGTCGAGGTCGACATCCTCCAGGGCGAGAGCCGCACGCCCGAGTTTCTGGCCAAGAATCCCAATGGTCAGGTGCCGCTGCTGGAAGCCGCGCCCGGCCGCTATCTCGCCGAATCGAACGCGATTCTCTGGCACGTCGCCAGCGGCACGCAGCTTCGCCCCGACAACCGCATCGATCGCGCCGAAGCGCTGCAATGGATGTTCTTCGAGCAGCACAGCATCGAGCCCAATATCGGCGCCGCCTATTTCTGGCTCGCGCTGGTCAAGGGCGGACGCGAGCTGCAGCAGCACGCGCTCGAGGATTGGATGGAGGAAGGCTACCGCTCGCTGGCGGTGATGGAGAATCATCTCAAGCATCACCGCTTCTTCGCGGCCAACCGCTACACCGTCGCCGACATCGCGCTTTATGCCTATACCCATCTGGCGCATCAGTGCGATTACGAGCTCGCCACTTTTCCGGAGATCCGCGCCTGGCTCGATCGCGTGGCGGCGCAGCCGCATCACGTGCCGATGGATTGGCAGCCGGAGACCGTCGCGGCCGAATAGGCCGCGGCCTGCTCCGCAGGCGGTGCACGCGCGCGCAGACTGCATGATCATTACGCAGAGCGCGCGAAAAGACCGCGTTAACGCTTCGTTAACCTCAAGATACGAAATCTTGCGGCGTTAACCCTTCGTTAACCCGAAACACAAAATGGCCCTTATTCGTCAAAGCCTTCGCCCAAGTCCGGCCGAATCCGCGCCGGCATCGGCCGCGATCTATTGACCCATTGAAGACCGATTCGTGGACACTGATTCGTGGAGATTGACATGCCGAAGACATTGCTCACGCGCACCGGAATCACCGATGCGCGCCAGGTTTGCGCTCCGAAGCACCGCTCGATCGCTTTCGTCGAATTGATCACCACCGCCGCGCTCGCGTTGTCGACGGCCGTCGCCGTCACCGCCGTTTCGATTGGAATCGCGCGCGCCGATGTGCTCGGCGCCGTGAGCAACGGCGACGCTACGCCGTTGGCGATCGCACTGTCGTTCGGGTTGTTGCTCGCCGCCATGAGCGTCGTCACCGCCATCATGGCCGGTGATTCGCGGCACGAATGACCTTTCCACCTGTTCAGGGCGGCCGGTCGGGGGAAGTCACTGCCGCGCGTCACCGGACGCGCGGCGGTGATGTCTTCGGGGGCTTCATTCCAGCTTGATGTTCGCAGCCTTGATGATCGGCCACCACTTTTCGATCTCTGCCTTGTGATAGGCGGCGAGCGCTGCCGGCGACTGCTGCTCGCGCGGTGCGATCTCGTGGCCGAGCTCATTGAACCGTTGCCGCACGCCCGGATCCGCCAGCGTCTCCACGACCGCGGCATTGAGCTTGGCGATGACGTCCTTCGGGGTGCCTTTCGGGGCCCAGATGGCGTGCCAGAACGGAAAGTGCAGGCCCGGCACGCCGGCCTCGTCGATCGTCGGCACATCGGGCGCCGCGAACCAGCGCTTCTGCGTCAGAACGGCATAGGCTTTGATGCTGCCGGCGCGGTATTGCGGCAACGTCTGCCCGGCCTCGGGACACGACAGATCGATCTGTCCGGCCAACATGTCCTGCATCAACGGCGCGGCACCGCGATAGGGCGCGAGCGGAAACTTGGTGCCGGTCATGTTCTGGAAATAGATGAGACACATGTGAATGCCGCTGCCGAGTCCGGTGGTGGCAGCCGACGCCTTGTCGGGGTTGGCCTTGAGCCACGCGATCAGCTCCCGCAGATCCTTCGCCGGCAGATTGCTGCGGCCGATGATCCACAACGGCGCGATCGAGAGCATCGACACCGGCTCGAAATCGTTCAGATAGTCGAAGGGCACGGGATACATCGCCCCTGCGCCGACGTGGGACGTCCATTGTCCCACGACGAGGGTGTAGCCGTCGGGCGCCGCGCGAAACAGGCGGGTGACGCCGATGGTGCCGCCGGCGCCGCTCACATTCTCGATGATCACGGACTGGCCGAGCGCCTTGTTCATGCGCTCGCTCACGATGCGCGCCACGATATCGGTCACGCCGCCCGCCGCGAACGGCACGATCACCGTGACCGGCCGCGACGGATAAGTCTGCGCGGTCGCTCCGGCCACGGCGGCCAACATGGCAAATATCAACGCAATCGACAGCTGGATCAGCTCTCGTCCCACGGCGTCTCACCCCATTCGCTGCCGACTGAAGGCGTCGGACTCATTCCGGCGGCTTGATGTTAGCCGCCTTGATGATCGGCCACCACTTCTCGATCTCGGCCTTGTGAAAAGCGGCCAGCGCCTCCGGCGTCTGCTCCTCGCGCGGCGAGATCACGTGACCGAGTTCCGTGAGCCGCTGCCGCACCGCCGGATCGGCCAACGTCTCCACGACGGCGCTATTGAGCCTGGCAACGATCTCCTTGGGCGTGCCTTTGGGAGCCCACAAGCCATTCCAGAACGAAATGTACATTCCGGTCACACCGACCTCGTCCATGGTCGGGACTTCGGGCGCCGACGGCCAGCGCTCCTTCGACATCACGGCGAACGGCCTCATCGCGCCGCTGCGCAGGAACGAGAGCGTCTGCGAGGCCTCGGCGCAGAACATGTCGATCTGCCCCGCGATCAGATCCTGCATGACCGGCGCGCCGCCGCGATAGGGGACGAGTTGGAAGCTGGTGCCCGTCTTCTGCGCAAAGTACAGCAGGCACACATGCGCTCCGCTGCCGGCGCCGATGGTGGCCGCCGATGCCTTGCCCGGGTTCGCTTTGAGCCACGCGATCAGCTCACGGGCGTTCTGCGGCGGCAGCGCGTTCTTGCCGACGATCATGAGCGGCGTGGCGCTAATGCGCGAAATCGGCTGCAACTCCAGCACCGCGTCGTGGGCGGCCGGATACATCGCGCCCGCGCCCACGTGGCTGGTCCAGTTGCCGATGCTGAGCGTGTAACCGTCCGGCGCCGATTGCGCGGCGCGGGCGACGCCGATGCTCGCGCCGGCGCCGGTGACGGTCTCGACGACCACCGGCTGGCCGAGCGATATCCGCATGCGCTCGCCCAGGATGCGGGCGAGCGTATCCGACGGACCGCCCGCGGGAAACGGAACGATGATGGTGATGGGACGTGATGGATAGGCTTGCGCATGCGCGTGGGTGACGCAGCCCACGGCGACGGCGAGCGCCGTGAACACGGATTTAAGCTTCATGGTTTCCTCGTCTGTTCCTGCCCCGCTTTTTGCGATGACGATGACACGGAGCGCGTCCGCGCGAAAAGTCAGCATTGCTGTCACACCGATGTGAACGTCGCGCGCTTGCTGGAACACCGACGGCGACGCATCGTTGTCGCGGCGGGCGCAGGAGGCATTCGCATGAGATCGTCGACCATCGCCGGTGCGGCCGCGCTGCTCGCGCTCGGCGTCCCGCCCGCTCATGCGCAGGTGTTTCACGCTGCGGCCGGCGACATAACGGTGGAGACTGTCGCGAAGGGGCTCGATCATCCCTGGGCGCTGGCGTTCCTGCCCGACGGCCGGCTGCTGGTCACCGAGCGGCCGGGCCGGCTGCGCATCGTCTCCAGGGACGGCAAGCTCTCGCCCGCGCTTGCGGGCGTGCCGAAGGTCTTCGCGTCAGGCCAGGGCGGCTTGCACGACGTCATCATCGACCGCGGCTACGGGCAGAACCAGACGATCTATTTCTGCTATGCCGAGCCCGTGGGGCCAGGTGCGCGCACCGCGCTGGCGCGCGCCAGGCTGGTGGACGCGGGCACACCCCGGCTGGAAGAGGTCACGGTCATTTTCCAGCAGGACGGGCCGCTCTCGCACGGAAA
>Ga0310810_10004706_pt1 | contig 15148 bp, 13 predicted proteins | sample NCmetagenome_FD_207641 | JGI IMG/M metagenome (GOLD analysis project Ga0310810, IMG submission 207641) | Soil microbial communities from experimental microcosm in Duke University, North Carolina, United States - NC | ecosystem: Engineered > Artificial ecosystem > Soil microcosm > Unclassified ...
ATCCGTGATTTCGTCCTCGCCATCAACAAGATGGATCTCGTCGATTTCGACCGCGACGTCTACGAAGGCATTCGAGACGATTTCGAAGAGATTCTGGCGGGAGCGCGTGCGCACGCCATTCCGCTCAGCGCCTTGCACGGCGACAACGTCATCACGAGCAGCGCTCGGACGCCGTGGTTCGACGGGCCGAGTCTGCTCCAGTATCTGGAGACCGTCGAAGTGACCCGCGACCTGACGTCGCTGCCCTTCCGCTTCCCCGTGCAGCTCGTGCTCCGCCCGGATCACGAGTTCCGCGGCTACGCCGGACAAGTGGTGTCCGGCCGTATCCACGTAGGCGACCGCATCACCGCGTGGCCGTCAGGCCGCTCCGCGCGCGTCAACCGAATCGCCACCTTCGACGGCGATCTCGATTTGGCATTCGCACCCATGTCGGTGACGCTGACGCTCGACGATGAGATCGATATCTGCCGCGGCGACATGCTCACGGCCTTCGACTCCGCTGAGGCCGCCGCGAGCGCCAGTCGAGGGGCGATCGAGCCTCCGACCGTTGGCACCGAATTCGAGGCGGACGTCGTCTGGATGGACGAACGGCCGCTCGATCCCGGCCGGGTCTATTTGATCAAGCAGGCAACAAAGACCGTGACCGCCGAAATCCATCATGGGCTCGTGCTCAACCAAATCGGCACGGTGAATGTCTCGACGGCGCGGCCGCTCGTCTTCGATCGTTATGGGGAAAATCGTGCGACGGGAAGTTTCGTCATCATCGACCCCGCCACGCACTTCACGGCAGGCGCCGGCATGATTTCCAATCCGCTCACGCACACCGTCCGATCCGTTAACGCGCCGATCAGCGCCGCCGAACGGCTCGCCCTGCTGGCACGCCATGCGGGCTCCGACGCGGAAGCCGTGGAAGCGATCCGGAAAGCGCTCGAGGAGTTGTTAAGTTGAATTCGATTGCCGAGGCGCTTGCACGCGCGAAGGCGCCATGCATCACGTCGAGTTTCCAGGCGGAGTGCGTGGTGCTGACGCACATGCTGCTCGAATCGACGCCGCATATCCCGGTGCTGTTTCTCGACACGGTTCATCACTTTGCCGAAACCTACGCGTATCGCGATGACATCGCGGGTCGGTGGAAGCTGAATCTGATCAACCTGCGCGCGGCCGAACCGCAGCCAGGTCTCTGGCGCGAGAGCACCGATCGCTGCTGCGCGGTTCACAAGGTCGGACCGCTGTTTGCCGCGCTGGAGCAGTACGACGTCTGGTTCACGGCGTTGCGCCGCGACCAGTCGCCATCGCGCGCCAACCTCCAGGAGGTTGAGCCGTTCCGGCTGCCGAGCGGCAAGATCATCGAGCGGGTCAGCCCGCTGGCATCGTGGACAACCCGCGACGTGTGGAGATACGCGAAGGAGCACGCGATTCCGCTGATGCCGCTCTACGACGTGGGTTACACGAGCATCGGGTGCGAGCCGTGTACGTCGTTGCCCCTCGATCCCAACAACCCGCGCTCCGGCCGCTGGCAGGGCCAGAAGCTGGAATGCGGCATACACATTCAGGCCAAGTAGATTCTACGAACCACGGAGGCACGAAAAAGACGGAGGTAAGAATTTTTCTCCGTGTCTCCGTGGCACGTGAAGAGTCTTCGCTATTTACTTCTTAACTTTTTCGTACCTGCCCATCAGCTCCGACTGCGCGAGGATGTGCCCCTTCATCGCGGCTTCGAGCTCCGCGCGATCCTTGAAGGTCTTCCCCGTCACCGGTGCGTCCAGCGCGTAGAGTCGGAAGAAATACCGGTGCTCGCGATCAGGCGGACAGGGACCGATGTAGCCCGCTTTGCCGGTGCCGTTCATCCCCATTTGCGCGCCCGCGCCTTCGGCGATTCCCTTGCTCGTCGGTGCGATATCCCATACGAACCAGTGATCGAAATTGCCGTCTGGCCGAAGGTTCTTCGGCACGTCCGGGTCGTGCATGGTGAGCACGAGCTGCTTCGTGTTGGCCGGCACGGCGCCGAAGTTGAGCGCGGGGTTGACGCCGCCGCCCTGTGCGTCGCAGGTGTACTTCGATGGAATCTTCTCGCCCTGCTTGAACGCAGGTGAGGTGAGCTCGAGCGCTAATGCTGCATGCGCCATGAGCAGTCCTCCTGCAATGAATACGATGGTCCGGAATGTCTGTCGATGCATGGATCTCCTGTAGAGGTTTGACGATCAGAGACAAACGTCAATCGTACGACCGTCGGCAGATCGCGTCAAACGGCCGGCGCGCGTCGATGCCACTCGGTCGCCTCCTCGAATGCGTGCGCGAGTGCAAGCACTTGAGATTCGCCGAGACGAGGTCCGCTGATCTGGAGGCCGATTGGGAGGCCACTACGGCTGAAGCCGCATGGAATGGAAATGGTCGGCAGACCGTAGATATCGAATGGCTGCGTGTTGCGCAGCGCGGGCGCAACTCCTCCCGGCGCAGGCACTGGTGGATTGACGGCCGCTTCTTCAACTCGTTCTGGCAGGATGGAGGTCGTCGGCGTGACGAGCAGATCGATGTTCACAAAAACGGCGGCAACCACGCGGCGCAGACGATCGAGCTCCCGCCGCCCTTCGATGTAGGCGGATGCCGAGATGCGGGAGCCACCTTCGAGTCGTTGGCGTGTGAGCGATTGGTACAACTCCGGTGTCTTCGTGAAGTACGGCGCGTGGAACGCATACGCTTCCGCGGCGACGACCGGAAGCGTCCGGTACGTAGGTAACTCGACATCGCGCATGGACGCGGTCAAGCGGCGGACTATCTGCAGGGCGCCGGTCACGGCGTGCTCGATCTCCGGATCAAGCCCTTCGTAGAAAACAGCGCGCGGAATGCCAACCCTCAATGCGGATACCTTCTGCCCAAGCGCCTTCGTGTAGTCCGGGACCGGCGCATCTACGCTGTTCGTGTCGAGCCGATCGTAGCCCGCTATCGCATGAAGGAGGACCGCCGTGTCGGCTACTGTCCGACACATCGGTCCGACATGGTCCAACGACCACGACAGCGGAACCACTCCGGTGGTGCTGACCAGACCGTAAGTCGGCTTCAGCCCGACAATCCCGCAGTACGCAGCTGGTTCGCGAATCGAGCCGCCGGTATCCGACCCGAGCGCCCCGTAGCAGAGACGCGACGCCACGGCCGCCGCCGAGCCACCTGACGATCCACCGGAAATCCGCTGTCGATCCCACGGATTGCGAACCGGCCCGAAGTGGCTCTGCGCCGACGTGTCTCCGTACGCGAACTCGTGCATGTTCGTCTTGCCGACGAGCACGGCGCCGGCCTGTTTGAGCCGGCGGACCACTTCCGCATCTTGGGCTGGGACGCGATCCGCAAACACGGCGCTGGCAGCTGTCGTCTTCACGCCTGCCGTGTCGAACAGATCCTTCAATGCGACCGGAATGCCGTGCAGCGGTCCGCGCCGTGTTCCGCGAACGATCTCCGACTCCGCCGCCCTGGCGTCGACGAGCGCCTGGTCCGCGGTCACCGTGATGAACGCATTCAACGCGGGATTCAGCCGTTCGATCCGCGCCAGGCACGCGTTAGTGAGTTCCACAGGCGAGACCTTCCGCCCCCGCAAGAGCTCCGCGGCGTCCCATAACGAGAGCGCGGTGAGTTCGTCGGGGATTGATTTCGAAGCACCGCCACGCTGCGCAGGCATCGCGAACACACCTGACGCGTATGCGCCGGCGGTGGTCTTGAGAAAATCGCGTCTGCTCGGCTGATTCATGGCGCGATGACTACTTGAGGGGGACGAGACCCGTCCACCACAACGGCTTGCGACCAACGGCCACGTCGTACCGCTGGGCAAAGTCGAGCATCCCATCCGGACGGATTCGAAACACCGCGAGATTTGCCGGCACCGTCTTGTCCGCAACCGCCTGCGTTGTCTGGTTACCGACGACGAGCAGACGGCCGCTCGGATCAACGGAGAAGGTGCGCGGCGTGAGCCCGTGCGTGTCGATGTTTTGAATCAGCGACGGCTCGCCGGTCTGCTGATTGACGCGGAAGACGGCGATGTTGTTGGTGCCCCCGGCGGCAGCGCCGCGATTGGCCACGTAGACGAATTGCCCGTTCGGGTGCACATGAAGCGTGCTCGCCGTCTGCCCCGCCTTGACGCCGGTACCATCCGCGAGCGTGGATTTGTCGAACAGCGGTTGCGACGTCAGCGTGCCTTTTGCGATGCCGAACACCTCGAGCCTGTTCTGAGCTTCGAGCGTCAGGAACGCCCACGGACGCGTCGGGTGAAAGTCGACGTGGCGCGATCGAAACCCGATTCCGTTCGATGGAGCGATAGAGGCAACGTTGGTCAGCTTGCCGTCGTCGAACCGAAACACCTTGAGCGCGCCCGGATCCTCTCGCGTCGTGTTCGTCGGTTCATTGCCTCGCGTCACCAGTACGACGGCATCGTTGGTCGGCAGGACGCGGACGTTGTGCGCATAAATACCAACATCGAGCGAACTCGATTGTGGAATCTCGGCGCCCACCGTTCCATCGGCGTTGATCGCATGAACCGAAATGCCGCTCGGGTCGTTATAGGCGACCAGCAGATGCCGCGCGGATCGATCGCCGGTGATGTGGATCGGGCGTGACCGTATTGCGGCGGGTGTGCCGTGGGCATGCAACGCGCCTGTCGAGTCGACACGAAACGCGGTGATTCCATGTCGATTGCCGACTGGCTCGACGCCGGTACCGGCGTAACTGGCGCCACCGTTACTCCACGCGACATAGAGAAACGGACCCGAGGGCGACACCCACGCTTCCTGCACGAACCCGGGAAGCATGATCGACGACTGTTTCGTCAGCGTCGCGCGCTCGATGTCGGTGCTGAAAGTAATGAGCTCTTCACCGACACTCGCATACACTGCGGCTCGCGCGTGGCCGCCACTCCCGTTTTGCATCAGCGCCGCCGCGATCAGCGGAACGGTGGCGAGTCCCACCGCAACAGATACCTGCAAGGCGTGCTTGAGGCTGTTCTGCATCTGCGCCTCCTCAGAACGATGTCCAACGTCAGCACGACCGACTGTCGTGAGCAACGCCGCGCAGATTCTGCCACAGCCCGGGGGGACGCGGGCGGCAAGAAGTTCATCCTCGCGTCCACGATCAGTGGTTTACGGCCGGGCATGCATCGTGCTGACGACGATGTAGAATCGGGCCCATGGCGGCCCGGGAACGAGGCCCAAGAATGGGAGCTCTGGAAGAGCGGGTCGCTTACCTCGAAGGCCGCGGCGAGGAGCACGCAGCGGCGATCGGCGCGGTCCGTGCCGACATTCGTGACCTGCGCGCCGAGATGAATCGCCAGTTCGATCGCATCGACGGAAGATTCGAGCGCCTCGACGGAAGATTCGAGCGCCTCGACGGAAGATTCGAGCGCCTCGACGGAAGATTCGAGCGCCTCGACGGAAGATTCGAGCGCCTCGAGACTCGATTCGATTCGCGATTCATGTGGCTGGTCGGCTTTCAGTTTGCGACGTTCATGGCCATCATCGCCGCGCTGCTGAATGGCTACTTCCGCTGACCTGCACCCGCCGCGTGCCTCACCGAAAGGACGCATCCCGCGCCAATCAACATCGACAAAGCGAGCAATGCAAGACCGATGTTGAATGAGTTCGTCGTTGTTCGAACGTAACCGAGAATGTAGGGGCCCACGAACCCACCGAGATTTCCGACGGAATTGATCAGGCCGATCGCCGCCGCTGCGGCGGATTCCGTCAGAAACGCAGTGGGCAACGGCCAGAACCCGGGGAAGTATCCGTCTGCACCCGCAGCGACGACGCAGAACGCCGCCACGACGAGCAGTGGATTGGCGCCCGCGCCAATCACCAGCAGATAACCGGCGGCGCCAAGCATGATTGCGCCGGCCGCGTGCCAGCGCCGCTCGCCGGTGCGATCCGATGACCAGCCGAAGACGAGCATGCCCGCGAGCCCTGCCAGATGCGGAATCATCGCGACCATCGTCACCCGCAGGTCGCTCCATCCGGATGCCGCTTTGAGAATCGTCGGCAGCCAGATGTTCAAGCCATAGAAGCCAACCGTCGCGAAGAAGTACGTACCGACCAGCAGCAGCACATCGCGATGCCCGAGTGCGCGCCACATCGAAATCTGATGTACGGCTTTCCGCTGCCGCTTCTCCTCCTCGAGCTCGCCGATAATCCAGCGCTTCTCGTCTTCGGGAAGCCACTTCGCCTCGCGCGGCCAATCGGTCAAGTAGAAGAGCGTGACGAATCCGAGGACGATGGCAGGCAAACCTTCGACGATGAACAACCATCTCCAGCCGGGCTGATCCAGCCAGTGCACGCCGAGCAGCAGACCTGAAATCGGAGAGCCAACGAGGTTCGATACCGGAATGGCCGCCATGAACCACGCGACCGCCTTCGCGCGATCTTCGTAGCGGAACCAATGCGACAGGTAGACGATGAGGCCTGGAAAAAATCCGGCTTCGGCCGCGCCGAGGAGGAACCTCACCGTGTAGAACTGTGCGGCGGTCTTCACGAACGCCATCATCACCGCGAGAATGCCCCACGACAGCATGATGCGCGCGATCCACTTGCGCGCACTCCACCGCTCGACGATCACTGAGCCGGGAATCTCGAGGATGACGTAGCCGAAGAAGAAGATGCCGGCGCCGAAGCCGAACACCTCCGCGCTGAATCCGAGGTCGCCCGCCATCTGCAGCGCGGCGTACCCGACGTTGACGCGATCGAGGAACGCAACGATGTAGAGGATGAAGACGTAGGGCATGATGCGCAGGCTAATCCGCCTGAGCGCCCGGTCCGCCACATCGTCTACATGAGGTCGGAGGCCAATTTGAGAGGATGCCAAATGGGACTACGTTACTCGATGGCTGTTGGAACCGGAAGGACTGCACGCGCGCGTGTGCGTGCGGTTTTCGTCTCGGCGAGCCAGCGGCGCAGCACGCGGTTCCACCACATGATGGCGCCGGTCACGAACATCACGGCCGGCAGCAGTCCGATGATGACGTAGGTAATGCGCACGCCCATTCCGCCATAGCGTCCGAAATGCATGCGCACGAGCCAGGCGATGAACAGGTCTCCGCGACGCTGCCCCGGAGCTTGGTTGGCGGGTTCGAAGTAGTCGACCGCCGCAACGAAGGAGTCAGGGAACCCGAAGTAGATCCCGGTCAAGCCCCAGAGAAACAGAATCAGCAGACCCCAGAACCCAAGCGCGGCGTGGATATCGAAATTCATCCGCTTCCAGCTGCTCGTCGGATTGAAATAGAAGCCCTTGTACCAGGGGCCGCACGCTCGCCACCAGATGATGACGCCCGTGATGCAGAGCACGCATAGGAGCGCGCCGCCGACAGCGTTGATCTTGCGTCCCGTCTCGCCGGCGAGGAGGTTGTCGTGCAGATCGGTGAACCACTCCATCACGGCGACGGCGCGCGGATGCGCATCGCCCATGTCGGCGCCGGTGTACGGATTGAATCGCCTCTGCAGGACGTCGCCGTCGTTCGACATCGTCACCTCGCTCGGCGCGAGACGACGACGGGATTCAAACACTCGCGTGATCGTGTAGCCGGGATACTGTCGCAGCACCGCTTCGCGAAGATCCGCTTCCGAGAGGTGTTTGGCGCCCGCCGCCACTTCTTTCGCGGGAATGTTGCCGAGCAGGTTCTGGTTCAGGTCGCGCCGGAACACCACCGCACTCCCGGTGATGCTGATGAAGACCATGTAGATCCCGACGGCGACGCCGGTCCAGAGGTGGATCTGGAACAGCGCGCGGCGCAGGAACGTCTTTTTCGGCTGCATCCAGAAGCCCACCGCGCCCGATTTTACAACTTGGCCCCTAGGTACGCACACACTCTGAGCAGATCTGCGAACACGCCACCTGCGGTCACAGCGGGGCCCGCGCCCGGTCCCTGGACGACAAGCGGATTTCTGTCGTAGCGGCTCGTGACGAACCGCACGATGTTGTCGGTTAGGTTGATGTTGGCGAACGGATGCGTCCGCTCGAGTTCCACGAGCCCCACGGTCGCACGTGACGACGCGGCGTCGAGCGCGGCGACGTATCGCAGCACTTTGCCTTTCGCATGAGCGGCCTCGAGTCGCTTCAACATCGGTGCGTCCAGCTCGGTCAGCCGGTTCATGAACTCGTCGAGGTCGCAGGCGCTGAGCGACGGCGGAATCAGCCCTTCGAGTTCCACCCCCGATAATTCGAGCCGCAGCCCCATCTCGCGACCGAGAATGACGAGCTTTCGCGCGACGTCGGTTCCGGACAAATCGTCGCGTGGATCCGGCTCGGTATAGCCGTTCGCCTTCGCGACGCGTACCACTTCCGAGAACGACTGCTTGCCGTCCCAGACGTTGAAGAGATACGCGAGCGTGCCGGAGAGAATTCCTTCAATCCGGCGGATCTCGTCGCCGGTCTCGCGCAGGTCACGCAGCGTCTGGATGATCGGCAGCCCGGCGCCGACGGTCGCTTCATAGAGGTAATGCGATCCTGCGGCACGCCGCGACTCATGCAGATCGTCGTAGAGCTCCAGCGGTCCGCTGTTGGCGCGCTTGTTCGGCGTGACGACGTGAATGCCCGCGCCAAGCCATCGCGGGTATTGCTCGGCGACGTCGTCGCTCGCGCTGCAATCGAGGATCACCGCGTGGGGCAGGTGCTCGGCATTCACATGGTCTTCGAAGCGCAGCATGTCGGGAGCCTTGCCGTCCTTGAGCGCGTCGCGCCAGCCGTCAAACGGGATGGCTGAATCGCACAGAGCCATGGCGCGCCTCGTCATCACGCCGCGCAGACGCAAGTCGATGTGGAAGTCGCGCGTCAGCCGTGCCGATTGCGATGCGAGTTGATCGAGCAGCACGCTGCCGACGGCTCCGGGCCCGATAATGCCGACCGAGATCGTGTGTGGTGAGAGATAAAACCCCGCGTGCACCGATCGCAGCGCGCGCGTCGTCTGACGTTCGTCAATGACCACCGAGATGTTGCGTTCCGACGACCCCTGCGCGATGGCGCGCACGTTGACCCCAGAGGCGCCAAGCGAGCCGAACACCTGCGCCGCAATCCCAGGCGTGCCAGCCATCCCGTCGCCGACCACGGACAGGATGCTGCAACCGCGAATCACGTCGACGTTCTGAATCTGACCGCCGTTCAGTTCCGCATGAAAGGCGTGCCGCACGGTGCGCGCCGTACGTTCGGACTCCGAATGCGGTATCGCGAAGCAGATGGAATGCTCGGAGCTGCCCTGCGAGATCAAAATGACCGAGATGCCATCCTCGCGCAGCGCGCCAAACAGCCGCTGGGCAGTACCGGGGACGCCGATCATGCCGGCGCCTTCGACGTTGACGAGCGCGATGCCGTCGATGCTGGTAATCCCTTTGACGGGATGTGCGGAGTTCGGCGACTCGCAGATGAGCGATCCTGCTTTGTCAGGCGCAAACGTGTTCCTGATCCAGATCGGAATCCGTTTCTCGACCGCCGGCGCCATGGTCTGCGGATGGATCACCTTGGCGCCAAAATAGGCGAGCTCCATCGCTTCGTGATACGACAACGAATCGATCACTCTCGCGTCGGGCACGCGGCGCGGATCGGCACTCAGCACACCATCGACGTCGGTCCAGATGACAATCTCTTCCGCGTCGAGCAGGTCGCCGAAGATCGATGCTGAAAAGTCGCTCCCGTTTCTCCCCAGCGTCGTCTGCAAACCGTCTGCGGTTCGCGCGATGAAACCGGTGATGACGAGCGTCGCGTCCACGTCGCCCGGAATGATTTGCAGCGCGTTGGCGCGCGACTCATCCCACCGCACGCTCGGACCGAGCGCGCTCCAGTCGACCCGCACGACGTCCCGCGCGTCGACCCATATGACCCGGCCCGGCCTGCGGCCCCGCGCGGCAAGGTAGCGGGCGAACAGACGCGTAGACCAGATCTCTCCAAAGCCGGCAACCAGATCGCGTACCGCCGACGAGGCCGACCGCGTAAGGTGCACCGCGTGGAGGATGCCCGTGATGTCCTGGCAGTCGCGGTCGAGGACTTCCGTGTAGGCGTCGGCCGATGTGCCGGGAATGAGCGTCCGAGCCATCTCCACGTGCCGTTCGCGCAGCGCGTGCACCGCATCGTCAACGGGCTGCTGCCGCTCGGCCTGGGTGATGAGCGCCAGCAGGGCATCGGTCACTCCCCGAGACGCCGACAGGACGACACCCGCGCGTGCGCTCGTCTCACGCTCGACGATGTCGGCGACGCGCTGCATGCAGGCGGCATCGGCGACACTCGAGCCGCCGAATTTGTGTACGCGCCAGCGGTGCACTACGTACTTCTCTGTATTGACAAATTCTTAGAACTGCGACATCCGCGCATCGGAGTGTTCGCGACCCTGCTTTGTGAATGTGTCAACCGGTGAATGAGGCAATTCCAAAGGTTCGCGCCGCACGAGCATAGCTCGACGGCGCGGTTGGAAAGCTCGGATGTTGGCTTGAGCGGCGCGGATCCGTGAGATCCGCGGCTAGCGAGAGAAACGGTCGACGATGTCGACCAGCTCGGCGAGGCTCTCAGTGTGCTCGTCCGCACCCTGGGCGACGCTGTGCGGCACACATTTTTCGACGTGAAACTTGAGGATGACATGGCTGACGCGCCCGATCGCCGCTTCTGCCGCCGCTAACTGCTGCAGAATGGCGATGCAGAGACGAGGCTCCTCGATCATCTTGCGAATGCCGCGGAGCTGTCCCTCGATGCGCTTCAGTCGCGCCAGGACGTCGCGTTGATGCTCGATGTCCAGCGCGGGCGGCGCGCTCGCCCGGCGCGAGGGTGGGTTGACTATAGCATGCGCATCCATAGTGCCAGTTGCGATCTGTTCTTCGGCCATTTAATGCGACTTACGGCTTGACGGGTCCCTTCGTTTACTGGGGTGACCTTACTCGGGTGGTGTGCTGACATGAATCATGGGCGGCGCCGACGTGACGCCACCCATAATCGGCACCTGACGCCGCGGCCGCGCGTGGCTTCAACGGGCCTTGCGCCACTGGGTTCGAGCAGTTTCGTGAAAATTGCCGCCGTGCCGGTCGATGATGACCACCACGGGAAATGCAAAGATTTGTAAAGCGTACAGCGCCTCGGGACCGAGATCGTCATACGCGACGATGCGGGTCGATGAAATCTGCTTCGCCAGGAGCGCACCGAGACCGCCGACCGCACCGAAGTACACGACGCCCTGTGACAGAAACGGTGCTGCTTCCTCGCCGTGTAACTCGCCTTTCCCGATCATCGCGCGGACGCCAGCTGTGAACAGCGAGGGCAGAAATCGCGCCATCCGTGACGTTGTCGTGGGTCCCGCCGATCCAATTATTTGGCCGGGCTTCGCGGGCGAGGGACCTACCGCATAGAGGATCTGGTCCTCGAGCGAGACAGGGAGCGGTTGTTCGTCTCGGACGGCGGCTGCGAGGCGCGCTGCGCTTGCGTCCCGTACCGAGATCACCTGACCCGTGAGCTCAACCGAATCGCCGGCACGAAGCGCATCGAGATCCGTCCGGGCGATGCCGTTCTGACATTTCAGTTCGATGACGTGAGACATCTGTAGTGTTCATCTGCCGGGTCGAAAAGGACCCAGCCGACAACGCGTCGAATTCGGCGCGTCGATTGACTCGGCTACAAGGTCGTCGAGATTCGGCGCGTCGAATGGCAACCGAGATTCACCGCCACCGGCAAGCCCGCAATGTGCGTGGGATGAACCTCGATGTTCACACCGAGCGCAGTGACGCGGCCGCCGAAACCCTGGGGACCGATGCCGAGATCGTTGACACGTTCGAGCAGCTCGACTTCAAGCTGCCGGACGTCAGCCCGCGCATTGCGAACGTCGAGTGGCCGCAGCACGGCCTTTTTCGCCAGCAATGCGGCGCTCTCGAACGTTCCACCAATGCCCACACCGACGATGATCGGCGGACATGCGTTGGCACCTGCGCGATCAACGGTATCGAGCACGAACTGCGTAATCGCCGGGACGCCGTCGGCTGGCACAAACATCTTCAACGCGCTCATGTTCTCGGCGCCGAAGCCCTTTGAGGCAAACAGGATTCTCACGTCGGACCCCGGCACGAGGTCGACGTGAATGACCGCCGGCGTTTCCTCACCCGAAATCCTGAGCATGCGCGTCGGGTCGCCCGTCACCGACCAGCGCAGATAGCCCGCTCGCGTCCCCTCGCGGACACCAGCGTAGACGGCCTCCTGCACGCTGCCACCGGTCCAGTGCACATCCTGACCGACTTCGAGCATCACCACCGCAACACCGCTGTCCTGACAGACAGGCCGTCGTTCCGCGGCGGCCACTTCGTAATTGCGAACAAGCTGTTCGAGCGTACGCCGGCCGAGCGGCGACTGTTCGCGATCGATCGCGTCGCGCAGCGCCTGCAGGATGTCGGCGGGAATGTTGTAGTTGGCCTCGACGATGAGCCGCGCCACCGCATCGCGCAGCACGGAGACGTCGATCTCGCGGACCGAAGAAGGCGGACCTGCCGCTTGGGCGCCTTCGGCGCTCGGGCGAACCTCGCCGCGACGGATCGCGTCAGCGGTCCGTCCAGACCGCACGGTCTCGTCGGGTCGCTGAGCGACCCGACCCTGGCGAAGGCGGGAAGGTCCGCCTCTACGATCGGCCACCGGTCTTCGGCTCCGGGATCTTCGCGCGCGGCGGAACATGGCCCCGCTTGTAGACCATGAACGTGCGAAGAAACTCGATCACGATCTTCCCCGTTTCGGTGAAACCGGTGGTCTTCACCTTGACGATCCCAACGTTCGGGCGCGATTTCGATTCGCGCTTGTCGAGCACTTCGCTGCGCGAATAGACCGTCTCGCCTTCGAACAACGGATTGGGCAGGCGCACTTCATCCCACCCGAGGTTCGCCATGACGTTGATCGATAAATCGATCACGGACTGGCCGGTGACGAGCGCGAGCGTGAAGGTGGAATCGACGAGCGGCTGACCGAACTCGGTCTGCGCGGAGTAGGCACGATCGAAGTGGATTGGATTGGTGTTCTGCGTCAGCAGCGTGAACCAGCTGTTGTCGACTGGCAACACCGTCCGCCCAAGCGGATGCTGGTAGATGTCGCCGACCTCGAAGTCTTCGTAAACCCGACCTGTCCAACCTTCTTTGATAGCCATACCGGTTACACGATACCGCGAGCGTGCCAATCCGCGACCGTCTCGGACGCGATGCCGAGCTCACCGAGGATGGCGTCGGTGTGCTCCCCAAGCGAAGGAATGGGCCCCATGACGGCTGCGATGCCATCGAAGTTGAAGGGCGGCCTCAACATGCGCACGGGACCCGCCGGCGATGCGACCTCGCGCCAGCGGCCGCGGCTCGCAAGCTGTGGATGCGCGATGAGTTCCTGGACGGTATTCATGCGAGCGTTGGCGATCTGCGCCGCTTCCAGCCGCTCGATCACCTGCTTGGCGGTCAGACCACTGAATGCGTCCGTAATTGCCGCATCGAGTTCGTCGCGGTGCTCGACCCGGCGTGGATTGGAAGAGAAGCGTCCGTCTGTCGCCATTTCGGGGCGGCCGATCACCTGTGCGCAAAAGCGTGCCCACTCGCGTTCGTTCTGCAGCCCCAGGTAGACGACGTTTCCATCACCGGCCGTATACGGCCCGTACGGCGCGATGACCGCATGGCGCGCCCCGCTACGTGGCGGCGGCGTACCACCGTACGCGTAATACACGGGATACGACATCCATTCCGCCAACGAGTCGAACAGTGAGATCTCGATTGCCGATCCCTTCCCGGTCTTCCCGCGGCGAATGAGCGCGGCCAGCACGCCCGAGAAGGCATACATCCCGGCGGAGATATCGGCGACCGAGATGCCGACCTTGGCTGGCTCCTCGCTGGTTCCGGTCACCGACAACACGCCAACCTCACTCTGGACGAGCAGGTCGTACGCTTTCTTCTCACGATAGGGGCCGTCGGAGCCGTAACCGGATACCTCACACACGACGAGCTGCGGGTGCTCACGCCGGACATCCACCGTGGCGAAGCCGAGGCGAGCCATCGCGCCCGGCGCTAGGTTGTGGATAAAGACATCTGCATGCGCGAGCAGTTTCCGCAGCACGTCGATCGCTTCACCCCGCTTCAGGTCGAGCGTCAGCGATTGTTTTGAGCGATTCAGCCAGACAAAGTGGCTCGACATGCCGTTGACCGTCGCATCGTAGCTGCGCGCGAAATCGCCAACGCCGGGACGTTCGATCTTGATGACACGAGCGCCGAGATCGGCGAGCTGCCGCGTCGCGAACGGTGCGGCCACCGCCTGCTCGACGGCGACGACCGTAACACCTGTAAGTGGAAGCATCGATTTTCCGAGTCGGAGTACGGTGTACGACCCGACTCACATCAGCACTGCCGACGCGTGAGTCGGGTCGTCACCGTACTCCGACTCGGGACAGACCGCAACTATGCGAAGATTGCCGCGTATGACCGATCAGACCCGTGCCACTGCTGCTGTCGTCGACTTCATCTCGTCAGCCTCGTTCGCCGACATTCCGTCAGAGGCACTCGATATCGGACGGCGTTGTATCGCGGACGGCATCGGCGTGATCCTCGCCGGCTCCACAACAGCCGCGAGCGACATCCTGCGCGCGCACGTGCGCGAAGACGGCAGTCGAGCCGAATCGACGACGCTGGGGCGCGACAGCTTTCAGACACGTGCGGCCTCCGCCGCGCTCGTCAATGCGACCAGCGGTCACGCCCACGACTACGACGACACGCAGCTATCTACCGCCGCGGATCGCATTTTCGGATTGCTCACACACCCGACGATTCCGCCTCTCGCGGCATCGCTCGCCATTGGCGAGCGGCTCGGCGCCTCCGGCCGCACTGTGATTGAAGCGTTCCTGGTCGGATTCGAAGTGGAATGCAAGATCGCCGATGCGATCTATCCGACGCACTATAAACAGGGCTTTCACACCTCGGGCACCATCGGCGCATTCGGCGCCGCCGCCGCAACCGCGAAGCTGCTGAAGCTCGATCGCACTCAGCTCGCGCATGCGATTGGCATTACCGCCAGCATGTCGGCTGGCATTCGCGTCAGCTTCGGCACGATGACGAAACCGCTGCACGTCGGCCGCGCCGCGTTCAATGGCGTGACAGCCGCGGAACTGGCGGCAAAAGGATTCACCGCGGGCGCAGATGCCCTCGACGGCCAG
>Ga0310810_10004707_pt1 | contig 15146 bp, 11 predicted proteins | sample NCmetagenome_FD_207641 | JGI IMG/M metagenome (GOLD analysis project Ga0310810, IMG submission 207641) | Soil microbial communities from experimental microcosm in Duke University, North Carolina, United States - NC | ecosystem: Engineered > Artificial ecosystem > Soil microcosm > Unclassified ...
GCCCGGCGGCGACGGCCGCGACGTTGGGCCCGATCAGAAAGCTGACCAGGAGATCCAGCGGCCGCTCGCGTGCGATCCGCGCGAGCTGCCTCGCGCGCGACACGAGCCGCAGCGGGGCCACCGGCGCGCGCCCCGAGAGCGTGATCACCGGAATGTCGCGTGGCGGCGCGTGATCCTGACGGGTGTTGAATACGATCAGCGTCGGCGTGAACCGCCGCCGGTCGAGCGCATCGATGATCGTCAGCATCGAGCGCTCGGCGCCGCCGCCCACGAGCTCGGTGAGCACGAAGCCGACGCGCAGCGGCGCGGTGGTCGCAATCACGGACGAAGGATCGTACCATTGAATCGCAGGGAACACTCCGCGTGAACAAGGTCGCCAACATCTCGATCGATTTCGAAAGTCTCTGGTACTACTCCGAGACGCTCGGCCTCAATCATCCCGATCGCGATCGCGACTACGATCGCATCGTCGATCGCTTCCTGGACCTGTTCGCCGAGACGGGCGTCCGCGCGACGTTCTTCATGGTGGGCGACGACATCCGCTCGAGGAAGATCTCGCCCGACGCGCTGAACCGGATGGTCGCCGCCGGCCACGAGCTGGCGAACCACACGATGACGCACCCCTTCAATCTGAGCAAGCTGCCGCTCGCGCAGAAAGAAGCGGAGATCGTCGGCACCGGCCGCCTCATCGAAGCGGCGACGGGACAGCAAGTCGTGGGATTCCGCTCTCCATGCCTCGACATCGACGAGGAGACAATGGAGATCCTCGAGCGGCACGGCTACTGGTACGAATCGTCGGTGCTGCCGTTCTATCTGAAACAGCTGCAGGAGTTTGTGTACGGACTCCTGTGCCATGGCCGATTCCGGCGGACCGGCAACTGGCAGAACAGTTTTGCATCCGGCGAACCGTACCGGCCGGCACGTGGGCACATGCACCGCCGTGGAGCGCGCACCATCACGGAGGTTCCGATCGCGACCGTGCCGATCCTGCGGGTGCCGTTCTACTCGACGGTCCACTTCGCACTCGGCCGGAAATCGTTCGACGCCTCGTACGCGTTGCTGCGCCGAGGGCGCGCACAATTCACCTACGAGCTCCACTCGATCGATCTCGCCGATTTCGAAGTCGACGGCCTCGGCGATCGGTATCCCGGCATCGATCGCCACCCGTGCCTGAAGCAGCCCGCCAGCGAGAACCGGCAGTTCCTCGTCTACGCCATCCGCCGCTTTCAGCAGGACTACACGCTGACGACGATGCGCGAGATGGTGGGCGCGCTTCGCAGCGATGCGCATCTACTTCTTGCTGGTTGACGAGCCGTTCTACACGCCCGCGTGCGTGGGGCCGCTCGTCGATCGCTTCGCGCCGATGATCGCCGGCGCCGGATTCCCCTCGGGCTTCTTCGACTGGAAACGCTTCCGCACGACGCTCGCCGTGCAGGGGCTGCTGACGACGGCGGGGAAGGCCGCGGGAATGGCGATGGCCACCTTGCGCGGCGGCGTCGTTCACCGCCAGTTCCGGGCGCGCGGCATCCCGGTCCGCGACGTGTCGGACGTGAACGCGCCGGAGTTTCTCGACGAGCTGCGGCGTCTCGGCATCGACCTGATCGTCTCGATCAACACGCCGCAGCGGCTGAAACCGCCGATCCTGGCGCTGCCCGCGCGGGGCTGCCTGAACGTCCATTTCGGCATGCTCCCCCGGTACCGCGGCCTGATGCCGATCTTCCATGCCATCATGAACGGCGAGCCGTCGTTCGGCGTGACCGTGCACTTCATGGACGAGAAGCTCGATAATGGCGACATCGTGGCGCAGCGCGCGATCTCGATCGGCGCGGCCGATTCGCTCGACACGCTCTATCCCAAGGCGTTCGCGGTCGCGTCGGATCTTCTTGCCGAGGCGATCGACGCGTCCGCGAGCGGGGTCGTGACGCGACGGCCCAATCCCGAGGCCCAAAAGACGTATTATTCATATCCGACCCGCGATCAGATTCAGGCTTACCGCCGCCGATGTACATAGGCGCGCCGCTCGTCCTCGCGTTCATCGCCGCGCTGCTGTTCGTGCCCGTCTGCCGCGGGCTCGCCCTGCGGTTCGGGTTCGTCGCCAAGCCGCGTGAAGATCGGTGGCACAAGAAGCCGATCGCAATGCTCGGCGGCGTTGCCATCGGCGGCGCGATCCTGATCGCCATGGTGGGCTTCGGCGACCTGCCGAAGCTGGGCGTGCTGCCGGCTGCCGTCGGCGCGATGTTCGTCATGGGCCTCGTCGACGACATCTGGTCGCTCAAGCCCGCGACCAAGCTCGTCATCGAAATCGGGATCGCCACGCTCTTCCTGTTCTACGGACACCGGTTGAATTGGGCCAACGGCGTGACCGTGGACTGGATGCTGACGCTCATCTGGATCGTCGGCATCACGAACGCATTCAACCTCCTCGACAACATGGATGGGTTGTGCGGCGGCATCGCGCTCATTGCCGCGGGCGCGTTTCTCCTCAATTCGCTGCCGGTGACGCCGGTCAATCCCGCGTACTACCAGGCGCAGTACCTCGCCGCGCTGATCGGCGCGCTCGCCGGCTTTCTCGTGTACAACGTGCATCCCGCCAGCATCTTCATGGGCGACAGCGGGAGCCTCCTCATCGGCATGAGCCTCGGGGGGCTGACGCTGACGCTCGGGTCCACGATCACGGGCGGGCAGAACGTGCTGTCGGTGATCGCCGTGCCGATGCTGGTGATGCTCATCCCCATCATCGACACCACGCTCGTGACCATCTCGCGGATGGTGTCCGGGCGCCCGACGTCGATGGGCGGCCGCGACCACACGTCGCATCGGCTCGTCGCCATCGGCCTGTCCGAGCGTGCCGCCGTCGCGCTGCTCTGGACGCTTGCCGTCGCCGCCGGCGCGATCGGCGTCGCGTTCCGCGCCTCGGTCGCGTGGTGGTCCGTCGTCGCGGCGCTGTTCACGCTGGGATTGACGATGTTTGCCGTGTACCTCGGCGGCATTCGCGTCTACGAGAACTCCGACGCGGAGGCGCTCGAGCGCGGCGGCCTCACGCCGATCGTCGTCGACTTCGTCTACCGCCGGCGCGTCGCCGAGGTGATGCTCGACTTCGTGCTGGTGACCGTGTCCTACTACACCGCGTACCGGCTCAAGTTCGATTTCATCGAGTTCGCCGCGAACTTCCCGTACTTCCTGCGGTCGCTGCCCGTCGTCGTGGCGGTGCAACTGGCCGCGTTCTTCGCCGTCGGGGTGTACCAGGGCGTCTGGCGGCACTTCAGCGCCTCGGACGCGCTCACCGTGGCGCGAGGCGTGATCATCGGGACGGCGGCGTCGCTGCTGATCCTGCTGTACATGTTCCGGTTCGAGAGCTACTCACCGAACGTCCTCGTGATCTTCGGCATCGTCGTGGCCATCATGGTCACCGGCTCGCGCGCTTCGTTCCGCGTGATCAGCGAAGCGCTGCAGCGCCGCCGGCAGACCGGCCGCCGCGTCGTGATCTACGGCGCCGGCGACGGCGGCGCGATGGCGATGCGCGAGCTGCTCGATCCCGATCACGCGGTCCGCATCGTCGGCCTCATCGACGACGACCCCCGGAAGCGGCGGACGCGCGTGCGCGGCTTCCCGGTACTCGGCGCCTACGAGTCGCTGCGGGAGCTCATCGCGGCCGGCCAGGTGGACGCGGTCGTGCTCAGCACGCGCGCCATCGACGCTGCGCGCGTCCGCGAGCTGGAGGCGCTCTGCCGCGAGCGCCAGGTTCAGCTGACGCGGCTGATCGTCGGGCTCGAGTCGCTCGTCGATCCGGATCGCGGCGTTGCGGCCGGCGCGACCTACGCGAGCGGCAAAGTCCGCAAGTTCCAGATCCTGCCCCGCTCCGATCGTTGATGCTCACGTTCGTCAAGCAGACGCTGCAGCCGGGCTCGCTGCCGGTGCTGCTGGTCCTGGTGACGATCGGTGTGGCGCTGCTGTATGCCGGATCGAGGCTCGCGCGGCAGGGCCGCCGCTGGCTGACGGCGGTGTTGATCGGCTACTGGATCCTGAGCTCTCCGCTCGGCGCTGCGCTGCTCGCGCGCACGTTGACCGGCACGTACGGCCCGCTCGCCTCACCGGCGGATGCCCCCGGCGTGCAGGCGGTCGTCATGCTGGGCGGCGGCGGAAAGACGATCCAATCGGCGGGCAACCGTCTGGCGTTGATGACGACGCCGACGGCGCTGCGGGTGCTCGAGACCGTGCGGGTCTACCGGCTGCTCGGGAATCCACTCGTCATCGTCTCGGGCGGCATTACCGAAAAGAGCACGTTCGCGCTTCCGGAGAGCGACGCCGTGAAGACAGCGGTGGTGGCGCTCGGCGTTCCGGCCGACCGCGTCGTCGTCGAGGCGGAATCGAAGAACACTCGCGAAGAAGCGCTGGTGATCAAGCGGATGCTCGACGAGCGGCGCATTCGCTCCTTCGTCATGGTGACGTCGCCGCTGCACATGCGGCGCTCGCTCGCCGTGTTCGCAGCGCAGGGGCTGCGTGCGGTGCCGTCGGCGTCCGCTCTGTACGGCGATCGCCTTTCATCCCCGTTTCCGCTGATGCCGAGCGACTCGGCGCTGGAGATCGGCAGCGCGGTCATCTATGAGTGGTCGGCGCTGGCGTACTACTGGTTTCGTGGATGGCTGTGACCGCGCGCCGCGCGCGGCTGCTCCTGGTCACCGCGTGGGCAGCGAGCCTCGCGCTCGGGCTGGTGTTCGTGTTCGTGAAGGCGCCCCATCCGTGGGGATGGGAGGGCTTCGACAACTACCGGGCGCTCGGTCTCTCGCTCGCGCGGGGCGAGACGTACGCCACGCTCGAGGTGCCGTGGGGCTACCCGGCATTTCTCGCGGTGTTCTACCGGATCTTCGGCGATCGCCAGTGGATTCCGCTGCTCGTGCAGGTGGCCCTCAACAGCCTGCTGCCGCTGCTGGTCTATGCGGCGCTGCGCGAACGGATCGGCGAGCGCGAGGCGCTCGTGGGAGCGCTCCTCGTGGGAGTCGTTTCGTTCACGACCGTGTATGCGTCGACGCAGACGTCCGATTCGCTGGCTGCGTTCCTGTTCGTGACCGCCACCGTGCTGCTGCTGCGCGCGCGCGAGCGCGGCGGGCGCCGCTGGTTCGCCGCGAGTGGTCTGGCGGCCGGCGTCGCCGGTCAGCTGCGCCCGAATCTCCTGCTGCTCCCGTTCTGGTTCGCGGCGATCGCGTTCGCGCTCGAGGTCGTCGGCGGGCGGCAGCGTGACCGCGCGGGAGCGCCAATCGCCTCGCTCGGCGCCTTGTCGGTGTTCATCGGCGCCGCGGTCGCGATGATGCTGCCGTGGACGATTCGGAACGCCCGTCTGACCGGCCGCTTCATTCCCGCGTCGGCGCACGGCGGCATCCAGCTGTGGTACGGCAGCCTGCAGGTGGCGCCGTTCTATCCGAACTGGTTCGACAACCCGCGCGTCGCGTTCGGCGAGCGCGTGTTCGATGCCTCGCGGCCGGACGGACGCAGCCTTGTAATTTCGGTAACGGAACCGACAGGCGGGAACTGTGTCGGCATCGTGCCGCAGACCGTCGCCGCTACGTTCTGGACGGATCGTCAACCGTCGCCGACGCGCCTTGCGCCGCAGTCGTGGAGGCCGGGCGGCGTCGCGTTCGAAGTCCCCGCACAACCGGCCGATACGGCGGTTTATTACTATTTCGACGCGACCTGGGCCGCGCCGGAAGGTACGGTCGCCCAGGCGACGCCGGTGCCAGCCGCCCTCGATCCCCTCGTCCATTTCGTCACCACTGACGACTTCGGCGATGCCGATCGGCATGGCGATTTCATCGACGTGTTCGATGTCGTGCGACTTGTACGCCGCGATGCGTGGCACGAGGCCGTGCCCCAGGGCACGCCGCAGGACCTGGACGGCGCCGTCGGTGTGATGATGAGCGACAAGACGAAGCCCCTCGCCGTACCGGTTCACGGTCTCGTTCGGTCGGTCACATCCGACGAATCGGCGGCGGCGCTGACGTTCGTCGACGGCTCCACGCTGCGCGTCCCGCGCAATTTCTCGGGCTCGGTCCTGGATCTCGACGTTCGCGGCGTAACCGCGAGCGGGATTCTCCACACGCGCCGTTCCACCCGCAGCGCCTCGTTGTCTGCGTCGGTCGTGCCCGCGGTCGCGGCGCGGCGCGAGTGCTTCCGCGTCGTCGGCGGCATCGATACCGTGTTCTACCGATCGCAGCCGGCGGCGCAGGAACGCTACACGCGGCTCGCGTTCGACAACATCGCGCGCACGACCGGCGCATACGTCGTCGCCAGCCTGCGGCGGCTGCTCGGGATCTTCGTGACGGCCGGCTCGGACAATCCGTCGGCCGCGCACCAGTTCTCGGCGAGCCGCGTCCTGTACGAGGCGGGCCGGCTCGCGTCGGTGACCGTGTTCGTGCTGTTCGCCGCCGGCGTGTCCATCGCGATTGCCCGCGGCGCCGATGTCGGGCTGCTCGTCGCCGCTGTTTTCTACGTGCCGGTCACGATCTGTCCGTTTCTCACCAACGCGCGCTACGCATTGTCGGCGCAGCCTTTCGTCCTCGGCTTCGTCGCCGTGGCGCTGGTCTCGGCGTACGACCTGGCTGCCGCCAGAGGCGGGCGGACGGCCGCGGGGCGCACGGGCGCAATCACGTGAAGCTCTCCGTCATCGTCCCCGTCTACAACGAGGAGCAGACCATCGGCGCGGTCATCGAGCGCATCCGCGCCGTCGATCTCGGTCCGATCGAGAAAGAGATCATCGTGGCCAACGACGGCTCGAGCGATGGGACCGAGCGCGTGATCGACGGGGGACCATGGAGGACCGATCCGGCCGTCCGCATCTTGCACAGCCCGATCAACCTCGGCAAAGGCGCCGCCGTGCGGCTTGGCCTGAAATACGCGACAGGCGATCTCCTGCTGACGCAGGACGCAGACCTGGAGCTCGACCCGAACGAGTACGGCAGTCTGCTCGCGCCGATTCTGAACGACGGCGCGAAGGTCGTGTACGGCTCCCGATTCCGAGGGGCCAATGCCGCGATTCCGCGCCGCACGCGCATCGCCAACCGCATGCTGACGGGATTCACGAACCTGTTGTTCGGCGGGCGGCTGACCGACATGGAGACCGGCTACAAGGTGTTCCGCCGCGAAGTGCTGCAGGGTATTCGCCTGCGGTGTGTCGGCTTCGATTTCGAGCCGGAGATTACCGCGAAGCTGCTCCTGGCAGGCCATCGGATCGTCGAGGTGCCGATTGGCTATTCACCGAGGCGTGCGGACGAGGGCAAGAAGATTCGCTGGATTGACGGCGTCGACGCCGTGTACGTGCTCCTGAAGTGCCGTCTGGTGAAGTGAGTCGGCGCACAACTCGAGCACGCGCGCCACGCCGAACCGATTCTCGCCGCACGCGCCACCCCGCGTGGCCGCGACGAGCTGCGGAAAATCGTCGAACGTCAGCTTCGTCCATCCGACCGGGCGCTCCACGACGACACGCCGCACGTCCAGACGCCGGATCCGCTGCATCAGGTCGGCATCGAACGCCCTGAAGTCGTCCGTGCCAAGGCGGGGCACCGTCAATCCCGGATCGAGCCACAACACCGGAGTGACCGACGGCTTCCCTGCGAGCCCGTACAGAATGGCCGACTCGCCGATGAGGACGAAGTTGCCCTCCGAGTCGCGCAGAAAGCCGACGAGGGCCGTCAGTTCGTCCGGATCGTACGAGGAGGCCCCGCGGCTCCAGCGCATGAATGCGAGTGCGGGCGGCAGATGACCCTCGGCGCGGGCGGCCTGCTCGGGATCGTACTGGACGTGGGCCAGGCGCGCGCTGTCCACGTTGCGGACGAACACTGCCGTGTCACGGATCGCCAGGGCGCCGACGATGGCGATCGCCGGCCACGCCACGGGCCGCGGAAGCGCCTGCCGCATCGCGGTAACCGCCGTGCCCACGACAATCATCACCAGACCAACGCCGGCCGGCAGCAGTGTGCGCGTGTAGGCCAGAAACGCGGCCGTCACCAGTGCGCTGGTGACGAGCATCCACGTCTGCACCGACGCACGCCGGAGCGACAGGTTCCATATGACGAGCGGGATCGCCGCAACGAGCGCGACATCGAGCGACCAGAGATCGAGCCGCAGCGGATTCCGAATCAGGCTGCTGCCGATCATCCGCACCGGGCCCAGCGCGCCGCCGCGAAACGTGCGATCGCCGGCGACATGCCACGGCGACAGGATCGTCGATCGCACGGCCTCCGACCAGTCGATCCGCGCGGTCAATCCGACCGCCGCAACGCCCGCGGCAGCGCACAGCGTGCCCGCCGCGAGCGCGGGAATCCATCGCCGCGCGCGGGCCGGCTGGCTGACCACGAAGATGGCGACCGCGACGGCGCCGAACGAGATGGGGATTTGACCGCTCAGATACCCCAGGACGAAGAGGATCGGCACGGCGAACCAGAACGCGAATGCCGTGCGGCCTGCCGTCGCAGCGCCGCCTGCGGTCGCCACGAACATCAGCAGCATGAAGAAGAACGAATGCTGGTCCGTGAACGGCGTTCCCGTCGGCGGATAAAAGAAGAACGCGGACAAAGCCGCAAACAGCGTCGCCTCAAGCGTGGTCGAGCCGCACAGTCGCAGCAATGCGTACACGGCGGCCGCGAAAACGCCGTTGACGAGCGATGCGTGAAGACAATACGCAAACCAGGTCACGCCGAAGAGCCGGAATAGCGGCGCCTGCATGAAGGACTGCACGATGCCGCTCGGCGCGGAGAAATCGCGGAATGGCATCTGGCCAGACAGGATTCGCCAGCCGCCGTCGAACACGTTGCTCTGGTCGAGGGGGAAGAAGCCGCGCCGTCCGAACGTCAGATTCACGCTCACGCCGAGCACGAAGAGGAGCACCGCGATCGCCGCGCCGGTCTTCATGCGCCCGTTCAGCCTACCACACGCATTCGGCGCGCCATGATCAACGGCAAGCGGATCGCAGTCGTCCTGCCCGCGTACAACGCCGCGCGCACGCTCGAAGCGACCGTGCGCGATCTGCCCGAGACCGTCGACGAGCGGATCCTCGTCGACGACAGCAGCGCGGACGAGACCGTGCAGCTGGCCAAACGTCTGGGGCTGTCGACGTTCGTGCATGACGGCAACTACGGGTACGGCCGCAACCAGGCGACCTGTTATCGCGAAGCGCTCAAAGCGGGCGCCGACGTCGTCGTCATGGTGCATCCCGACTATCAATACACGCCGCTGCTCGTCACGGCGATGGCGAGCATGATTGCCTACGGCGTATACGACGTCGTGATTGGCTCGCGGATCCTCGGCGGAACGGCGTTGAAGGGCGGGATGCCGCGATACAAGTACGTGTCGAACCGGCTGCTGACGATGTTCCAGAACCTCGCGCTGGGAGCGAAGCTGTCGGAGTATCACACCGGGTACCGGGCGTTCAGCCGGCGCGTGCTCGAGACGCTGCCGCTCGCCGAGAATTCGGACGACTTCGTGTTCGACAGCGAGATGCTCACGCAGGCTGTGTATTTCGACTTCCGGCTCGGCGAGGTCTCGTGTCCGACGAAATACTTTCCGGAGGCCTCGTCGATCAACTTCCGGCGCAGCGTGCGGTACGGCCTGGGCGTGCTGGCGACGACGGCGAAGTTCATCCTCCAGCGGCTGGGGCTCGGGCGGTTCGCCATCTTCGACGCCAACGGACGGCGGCTCGGGACGAATTCGTAGCAGGATGGGCAGGCAACCGTTCGCAGCGGGCATGGCGGCCACCGCGTGGCTGATTGGGTTCGCGCTGTTCTGGAACCGCGGGTTCTACGGCCGTGTGCCGCTGGTGATTCTGTCGATTGCGATCCTCGTGTGCGCTGGCGCGATCCTCCGGCAGGCCGCGGGTGGACGTGATCGGGCGCCGTCTCGAGCGTGGTACTGGACGGTTGCTGGCGGCCTCATCGTTCAGGCGGTGCTGCTGTCGGCGACGTCGCCAGTCGTGTCGGGGGCTGTTGTTGTCGCCGGCATGTGCGGCGCGCTGCAAATCCTCGACCTGCGAGCGTGGCGCACGCCCGTGCTCACGCTCGGCGTCGCCGCCTTCGTCGTCGCTGCGATCGCGTACATCCGCGTCGTCGTCGCGGCGCCGCCGATCGATGTCTTCATGTTCCAGCAGAACGGGATCGCTGCGCTGCTGCACGGCGTCAACCCGTACACGGCGATTTACCCGAACATTTACGAACCGGACACGATGTTCTACGGACCGGGAGTCGTCGACGCCAGCAATCGGCTGACGATCGGCCTGCCGTATCCGCCGGCGAGCCTCGCGATGATCCTGCCGGCGTTCGTAATCGGCGGCGATTGCCGATATGCCGAAATCGCGGCCGCGGCCGCGACCGCGGGCTTGATGGCGTTTGTCGGCGGGCCGCGATGGGGCGGTCTCGTGGCGTTTCTGTTTCTGCTGACGCCCATTGTGTTCTGGATCATCCCGAACGCTTATACGGAGCCGCTCTTTGCGCTCACGTTCTCGCTCGTGATGGTGTCGGCGTTGCGGTGGCGCCGCGCGTTGCCGTACGCGCTGGGTCTGTTTGCGGCGACCAAGCAATATTCGCTCTTCTCGCTGCCGCTCACACTGATGCTCCTGCGGCCGTCGGACGGCTGGAGGGAGTGGGTGCGTCTCCTCGCCATTGCGGCGGCCGTCGCCGTCGCGGTGACGCTGCCGTTCGTCTGGTGGGACCCGGGGATGTTCATCCGGTCGGTCGTCGTATTCCAGTTCATGCAGCCGTTTCGGACGGATTCGCTGAGCCATCTGGTCTGGATGTTCAAGCTGCTGCCGCACGTGCCGTTTCTTGCGGCGCTGCCGTACGCGGCGATGTTGACGGCGCTGGCTGTCGTGCTGTGGCGGCCCGTGCGATCGGCCGCACATTTCGCAGCGGCCGCGACGTTGGTGCAGCTCGTGTTCTTCGCGCTGAGCCGCCAGGCATTCTCGAACTACTACTACTTCACGATTGCGACGGCATCGTGGGCCGCTATTGCGGCGTCGCCCGATCGCCCGCCGGTGCGGCATGCGTAAGCGACGGCCGATCGGGTTTCTGGTCCTGGCCGCCGCTTTGGCCTGCATCGCCGTGTTCGCCTCGCGGGAGCGGCACCCGGACACGTTCTTCTACACCCGCGCCTCCGAGCACATGATCCAGCCAGGCTGCGCGGAGATTCACTGTTTTCGCGTCCTGGCGCCGTGGGTCATCGGCATGCTGCCGGGTCCGGATCTCGTGCGCTGGAAAGCGTATCCGGTCGTGATGAACGCCCTCGCGGGCATCGCGGTGTTCGACCTGTCGGTCTTTCTCGGCCTCACGCGCCGCGCATCGGTAATCGCCGCAATCCTGACGGCGTTCGGGTTCGGATCGCTCTACACGGTGTTCGAGCCGTACACCTCGGATCCGATCATGTTCTTCCTGGCGCCGCTGGTGACGCGGCTGGCGCTCGACGATCGCGCGCTCAGCGCCGGCCTCGCCGCCTCGATCGGTGTGCTCGGGAAGGAATTCGTGCTCATGCCGCTGGCCATGGTGGCCCTCATCGACGGCTGGATGGGGCAGTGGCGGCGCGCGTGGCGGGTCGTCGCGGCCGCCGCGGCGGGTTTTGCGGTGTGGCTGGCGCTGAACGCGGTCCTGCGAGTCGCGTTCGGGTACAACTACGGACCGAACAAGTCGCCGAACCTCCTCAACGGCAGCTATCTCGCCATCTGGCTTGGCAACATGGGCATCGGTCCGGCGCTCGTCGTGATCTTCAACGAGTTCGGCGCCTTGTATCCGCTGATTCCCGTCGGCATGTGGCGGGCGCCGCTCCGCCTTCGTCAACTCGCCGTGGCATCGCTGCCGTTCGTCCTGCTGCTGTGTTACGTGGAGCAGCCGGATCGAGCGCTCTGGAACTTCCACTTCATCGGCAATCCGCTGGCGGCGCTGGTGCTGGAGCCGATGCCGAATGCCTTCGTGGTGCCGTTCCTCGGGATCTACGTGTTGGGGAACCTTCGAGTCGGGGCGCAGTTCGATTTCGTTCCGTCCGCTCGGTACGCATTCGCCGTCGGCACGGTGCTGTCGGCGATCGCCATCGTCCGCATGATGCGGTCGGCGCCGCGTCCCGCGGCCGCCGCAGGATCGTGACGACGGTGCAGCCGCGGCAGGCGCTCGGGCTGGCCATCGCGGCAGGGATTGCGCTGCGTCTGGCACTGATTGTTGCCGGCGGACCGCCGGAGCAGTACGAGCAGGACGTGATGGCGCGCAACATCCTCGCCGGGCGCGGATACGTCTACGACCAGCTGGGGACGCCGTATCACAGCTTTTACGCGGGCATCGGGTATGTGGCGATCAATGTCGCCGTCGACTGGGCGTTTCCGTCGCAGCCCAAGGCGATGCTGGTGGCGCAGTCGCTGTACGCGGGGTTGCTCGCGGCGATCGTGTTTCAGATTGCGGCGCGATTCTTCGACGAATGGCACGGCGTCGCGGCAGCGGCGCTGACGCTGGCGCACCCCGCCTTGCTGCTTTACGACGTCCGCAAGCTGCACCCGCTCGGCTTCGACACGCTGATGATGACGGCGTCGGTCTGGCTCGCGCTGCGGCTCAGCGAACCACGGCGGTGGCTCGACATAGCCACGAGCGGCGTGGTGCTTGGGTTCGCGATCCTGCAGCGCGGCAGCCTGTCCGCGTTTTTCGCAGGCGCACTCATCTGGTTGCTCCTCACCGTGACACCGCGTGCGCGCGCCTGGCGCACCGCCGCCGTCTATGCCGCGTCCGTGCTCGTCGTCGTGGGATCGTGGGCGGCGAGGAATTACGCCTTGCAGGGCGCTGTCCTGCTCGAGTCGATGACGCCGCAGCAGTTGTGGAAGGGCAACGCCACGTATTCGAACGGCTCCGGCTATCTGGCCGATGGCCGCAACGTCTACGACGCGGCGCCGGAGTCGCTCGTGCAGGAATGGCGGCACGGCACCGAGGCCAGCCACATCCGTCTTTTCCGCGACGAAGCGTACGCCGAAATGCGGAAGGATCCGGTGCGTGCCGTGACCTTGGACGTGAAGAAGTTCGTGTACTTCTGGACGGTGCCGCCGAATGCGGGTCAGCAGTACCCGCCGGCCGCGTACGGCGTGTATCTCACGTACTACAGCGCCGTCGTCCTCGCGGCTGCGATCGGTCTGATCGCTGCGTTTCGGCAGCCTGCCACGCGGCAGCAGGCGATCCTCATCGCCGTCCTGTTTGTCTCCGTCTCGTTCGTTCACGCGTTGATGTTCATCGAAATGCGCCATCGGTGGGCGACCGAGCCGGTGATGCTGGCGTTCGTTCCCGCCGGCGCGCGCGCGGTCTGGATGCGGTGGTTTCGGTAGCCGCTCCAGCAGAGGCCCATCGCCTCACCTATCGCGGCGACATCGACGGGCTGCGTGCGCTCGCCGTCCTCGCGGTGATCGGGTTTCATGCGGCGCCCCGGTGGATCCCCGGCGGGTTCGCCGGCGTCGACGTGTTTTTCGTCATTTCCGGCTTCCTCATTTCGGGTCTGATCTTCGACGAGCTCCGCGACCGAGATTCCTTCGACGCCTTCGAGTTCTACGCCCGGCGCATCCGCCGCATCTTCCCGGCGCTCATCGTCGTCCTGCTCGCCTGCTGGGTGATCGGGTGGTTCGTGCTCGTGCAGAGCGAGTTCAGCGAGCTGCAGAAACACATCGCGGCCGCGTCGGTGTTCGTCCCGAACTTCACGCTTTGGCAGGACAGCGGATACTTCGACCGGCCGTCGGATCTCAAGCCGCTGCTGCACCTGTGGTCGCTCGGCATCGAGGAGCAGTTCTATCTGTTCTGGCCGCCGCTTCTGTACGTCTGCTGGAAGCGCGGTCTGAACGTCCTGTCGATCGCGCTGCTGATCGTGGCGGGGTCATTCGCGCTGAACGTCATCCTGATCCGATCGTACGGAGCTGCGACGTTCTACCTGCCGCACAGCCGCATCTGGGAGCTGCTCGTCGGCGCAGTGCTGGCATATCTCCACGCGTTTCACCGTCAGCGAGTCGATGCGGCGCTCGATCGCTTCCTGTTCGTGTCGCCGGCGGATGCCGACAGGGGCCTCGTCCGCAACGCCCTCGCGTGGACGGGCCTCGCGCTCGTTGCCGCCGCCGTTCTCGGCCTGCAGCGCAGCACCGACTTTCCCGGCTTGTGGCGGGTCTTCGCCCCGCTGCGCGCGATCGCGACGGGCCTCGGACTCGACGCGGCGCCGCCCTACCCCGGATGGTGGGCCGCCATTCCAACGATTGGAACCGCCTTGCTCATCTGGGCCGGCGCTCAGGCGTTCCCGAATCGGACCATGCTCAGCCTGCGGCCGGTGGTGTTCGTCGGGCTGATCAGCTATCCCCTGTACTTGTGGCACTGGCCATTGCTCGCCTTCGTACGGATCACCGAGAGCGGAAATCCGTCGCCTCGCCTCCGCCTGTGGGCCATTGCCGTGTCCTTTATCGCCGCCTCGCTGACCTATCTGGCGATCGAGCGGCCGATCCGCCGCTCGGTGAGCGTCCGCACGCCGTCGCGCGTGATCGCGATTGCGGCGCTGCTGCTCGTCGTGGGCGCCGGCTCGTATGCGGCGCTCGAGCGCGGCGCGCCGCCGCGTACGCCGCTGTTCGCGACCAATGTCGACAGTGACTTTCCGTCTCCCCGATTCGACGCGAAGTGCAACGCCGTGTTTCCCACGAAGGGTGAGTACTGCCAGCAATACGCGCCCTCGCCCGCGGTGACGACGGCGCTCATCGGCGACAGCCATGCCGAACACTATTTGCACGGCGTCGGCGCCCGCCTCGTCGCCCGCGGCGAGAACGTCGTGCACCTCGGCGAGTCGGGGTGTCCGCCGCTGTTCGGCGTCGAGCGGATCGTGTCGAGCACGCCGGACACGTGCGAGGCGAACGCCTCGGTTCTGGAATTCATCGGCGGCGATCCCGCACTGACGCGCGTTGTCATGGCCTTCCGAGGGACGACGGCGGTGACGGAGAAGGGCTTCGCGCCGTTCGAGAGGGGCGCGATACACATCGGCCTGCGCGGCTCGTCGGCGAGCGCGGCGGACGCCGTCAGGCAGGGCCTGCTCCAGACGGTGGAGTATCTGCACGCGCACGGCAAGGAAGTCTGGCTGCTGTTGCAAGTGCCGGAGCTCGACTTCATGGTCGACGAGTGTGC
>Ga0310810_10004708_pt1 | contig 15144 bp, 17 predicted proteins | sample NCmetagenome_FD_207641 | JGI IMG/M metagenome (GOLD analysis project Ga0310810, IMG submission 207641) | Soil microbial communities from experimental microcosm in Duke University, North Carolina, United States - NC | ecosystem: Engineered > Artificial ecosystem > Soil microcosm > Unclassified ...
CACCGGATTGGGATCGCGGATCGCGGACTTGAGCAGGCCCTTCGCGTCGGCCGCTGAATACGGCGCAACAACTTTCAGACCGGGCACGCTGGAGTACCAAGCCGTATAATCCTGACTATGCTGCGCTCCCACACGCGCCGCCGCACCATTCGGGCCGCGAAACACGATCGAGCAGCCCATCTGTCCGCCCGACATGTAGAGCGTCTTCGCCGCCGAATTGATGATCTGGTCGATCGCCTGCATAGCGAAATTGAAGGTCATGAACTCCACGATCGGCTTGAGGCCCGCAAGCGCGGCGCCGACGCCCAGTCCGCCGAAGCCGTGCTCGGTGATCGGCGTATCGATCACGCGTTCCGCGCCGAACTCCTGCAACAGGCCCTGCGTGACCTTGTAGGCGCCCTGATATTCGGCGACCTCCTCGCCCATCACGAAGACGTCCCCGTCGCGGCGCATCTCCTCGGCCATCGCGTCGCGCAGCGCCTCGCGCATGGTCATCGTGACCATCTCGGTGCCTTCCGGCACGTCGGGCTCGGGCTGTGCCTCGATCACCGGCGCGGCCGCCGACTTGTGCGCGACTTCAGGCGCTTCGGCTTTCGCTTCGGGCGCCGCAGGCGGTGCCGACTCGGCGGATTTCTGCTGCGCGGCGGGTGCGGCGGCAGCCTTGATATCGCCGGCGCTCTCGCCATCGCCGAGGATGACAGCGATTGGCGTGTTCACCGCGACGTCGGCCGTGCCTTCGGGCACGAGGATCTTGCCCAAGGTCCCCTCGTCGACCGCCTCGACCTCCATGGTCGCCTTGTCGGTCTCGATCTCGGCGATCACATCGCCGGCCTTCACCGGGTCGCCCTCGTGCTTGATCCACTTGGCGAGGTTGCCCTTCTCCATCGTGGGTGACAGCGCGGGCATGAGAACTTGCGTCGGCATGGCGAAACTCTACTTCGCGAAACGGTGGAGATTGGTAGCAGCCGAGAATGCAGCCGCACCGACCAGGAGACAGGCGATGAACGCGACCAGCGCCTTGTTGACCCGCGCCGCGGGCTCGCCGCCGGCACGGCGGATACGCCCGAGCGCGAACGGCCAGACGAGCGCGAGCACACCAGCACCCGCGCGCGCGGAATAGACCGCACCCGCGATAAAGCTCACGATCGCGCCGATCGCCGCGAGATAGACGAGAATGGTGGAAACTGCGGCCATGCTCACCGGTACACGTCGGTCCAGAGCTCGGCAGCGTCCGGCTCCGGATCGTTGGTGGCGAACTCGGCCGCCTCGTTGACGAGATCGCGCACCTCGGCATCGATCTTCTTCAGTTCGTCCTCGCTCGCGATCTTGTTCTCCAGGACACGGTGGCGCACCTGCTCGATCGGATCGTGCTCAGTGCGCATCTTCTGCACTTCCTCGCGCGTGCGGTATTTCGCAGGGTCCGACATCGAATGGCCGCGGTAGCGATAGGTGAGCATTTCGAGGATGTAGGGGCCCTTCCCTGCCCGGCACCATGCGACCGCCTTCTCGCCGGCGGTCTTCACGGCGCGCACGTCCATGCCGTCGACCTGCTCGCCCGGAATGTTGAACGAGGCGCCGCGCTTCGAAAGATCGGTCGTCGCCGATGAGCGCGTGATCGCCGTGCCCATGGCATAGCGATTGTTCTCGATGATGTAGATCACGGGGAGCTTCCACAGCTCCGCCATGTTGAAGCTCTCGTAGACCTGCCCCTGGTTGGCGGCGCCATCGCCGAAATAGGTCAGGCTCACGTTGTCGGTCTTTCGATACCGCGCTGCGAATGCGAGACCCGTGCCGAGCGACACCTGCGCGCCGACGATGCCGTGCCCGCCGTAGAAGCCTTTCTCGACGGAGAACATGTGCATCGAGCCGCCCTTGCCGTGCGAATAACCGCCGCGCCGGCCGGTCAGCTCCGCCATGACCCCCTTCGGGTCCATCTGGCAGGCGAGCATGTGGCCATGATCGCGGTAACCCGTGATGATTGCGTCGCCCTTTTTCAGGGCCATCTGCATGCCGACAACGACCGCTTCCTGCCCGATGTAGAGGTGGCAGAAGCCGCCGATCAGGCCCATGCCGTACATCTGGCCCGCCTTCTCCTCGAAGCGTCGGATCAGCAGCATCTCGCGATAGGCGGTAAGTTCCTGTTCCTTGCTGAATTGCGCGATACCGGGCGCGCTCTGGCTTTTCGATGCGGGCGCTTTTGCCTCGGGCTTGGCGTCAGGCTTCTCTGGCTTGGTTTTGGCGACGGCCATTACTCTCTTCCCCGGGACGCTTCCTGCGACCCCATTAGCCGATATTGGGCATGCGCGGAAGCGCGCGCAAGAGAACGCGCGACCGCCCTCAAGGTTTTGCAGGATTTCAGGATTTTGCTGTGATGCGATCGCCAGACAGGCGAAGCGCCGCGGCTACTTCTTCAGCGGCAGCGTGAGATCGCGCGGGTTGAGATAATTGAGCATCGCGCGGGCACGCTCGTCGAGCATGTCGGGATCGAGATTGTCGGCTCGCAGGAGCGAAACCTTGCGCTCAAGCGCGAGCCGCTCGGCGCGCGCGGTCTCGATGTCGGCCATCAGGCCTGTCTGCTGCTGCGCGAGATCCTGCTTTGCCTTGAGCCCGTGGGCGCCGGTGTATGCCGAAAGGCCGAAATAACCGATGATCAGCGCCGCGACCGTGTAGAGGCCGAGCGCGGTCAGAACGGCGCGCAGACGGGTGCGGGTGACCATGCAGAGAGGATGGAGCGCGCCGCGTTAAGGGAACGTTAAGGACGACGGTCAGCGCAATGCCCGCAGCGCCGCCCTGCCCGCATACTGCGCCTGAGCGCCCAGTTCCTGCTCGATGCGCAAGAGCTGATTGTACTTCGCGGTTCGGTCCGAGCGCGCGAGCGAGCCGGTCTTGATCTGCCCGCAATTGGTCGCGACCGCGAGATCGGCAATCGTCGAATCCTCGGTCTCGCCGGAGCGGTGCGACATCACCGCGGTGTAGCCTGCCTTGTGCGCCATCTCGACGGCCGCGAGCGCCTCGGTGAGCGTGCCGATCTGGTTGACCTTCACCAGGATCGAGTTGCCGAGGCCGCGCTTGATGCCTTCGGAGAGCCGCGTCACGTTGGTGACGAACAGGTCATCGCCGACCAGCTGGCACTTGGCGCCGATCAGGTCGGTGACCCGCTTCCAGCCATCGAAATCGTCCTCCGCCATGCCGTCCTCGATCGAGACGATAGGATAGCGCGCCGTGAGCTCGGCGAGGTATTTGGCCTGCTCTTCGATGGAACGGGTTTTCCCTTCGCCTTCATAGACATATTTGCCGTCCTTGAAGAATTCGGTCGAGGCCGGATCGAGCGCGATCGCAACCTGCTCGCCGGGCTTGTAGCCCGCCTTTTCGATCGCCTTCATCACGTAGCTCAGCGCCTCATCGGCGCTCTTCAGATTCGGCGCAAAGCCGCCCTCATCGCCCACGTTGGTGTTGTGCCCCTCGTCGTGCAGCGCCTTCTTCAGGGTCTGGAAAACCTCGACGCCCATGCGCAGGCCTTCCGAGAAGCTCGGCGCGCCGACCGGCATGATCATGAATTCCTGGAAGTCGATCGGGTTGTCGGCGTGCACGCCACCATTGACGATGTTCATCATCGGTACCGGCAGGAGCCGCGCGGAGGAGCCTCCGACGTAGCGATAAAGCGGCTGCCCGCGCGCCGCGGCCGCCGCCTTCGCGATGGCAAGCGACACGCCGAGGATCGCGTTCGCGCCGAGCCGGCCCTTGTTGGGCGTGCCGTCGAGCGCGATCAGTGTCTCGTCGATCTTCACCTGATCCTCGGCATCCATGCCGCCGACCGCGTCGAAGATCTCGCCGGTGACCGCCGTGACTGCCTTCTGCACGCCCTTGCCGCCGTAGCGCGTCTTGTCGCCGTCGCGCAGCTCGACCGCCTCGTGCGCGCCGGTCGACGCGCCTGAGGGTACCGCGGCGCGGCCATAGGAGCCGTCCTCGAGCACGACATCCACCTCAACCGTGGGATTGCCGCGGCTGTCCAAGATTTCGCGGCCGATGATGTCGACGATGGCGGTCATGAAGATCCTGATGCTGATGAGGTGAGTTCGGGCGGGGTTCTACAGGATGCCGCCTGCCCGGAAAAGATCGCCACGGCGTGCTATGAGAGCGACAGCCTTAGCCGGGGGGTACCCATGAGCTACGTTCAGCAAGTCCTGCAGCCTGGAGAGCAAATTCGCTACCAGGCCTCGATTCACTGGATCACGTACCTGCATGGAGCCCTGTGGCTCATCGCGGCCGGCATCGTCTGGATCATTGCGCCTATGTCCTGGCGCGACGGCTTCATCGTGCGCGCGATCGAAATCGTGCTTCTCGCCGTCGGCGTCTTCTTCCTCGCCAAGGCCTGGTTCGAGTGGTGGATCACTGAAATCGCGGTCACCGACCGGCGTGTCATCTACAAGCGCGGGCTCATCTCCCGCACGACGGCCGAGATGCACATGGACAAGATCGAATCCGTCCAGGTCGACCAGTCGATCCTAGGCAGAATCCTGGATTACGGGCGGGTCACGATTATGGGCACGGGCATGGGCGTGGAGTCGTTCGGCAAGCTCAACGAACCGATCGCCGCACCGCTGGAGTTGCGCAATCACATCACCGGCGTTTGAGCCGGAACTACGCGGCCGCCAGCCCGATCTTCGGCCGGAACGCCGTGATCGCCTCGATCTCACGCTCGTAGGGCAACTCGTTGCGCGCGATCTCCTCGAGCATATCGACGAGCTCGCGGCGTTCATCGTGTGTCAGCCGCTTGTTGAACATCTCGGCGAACACCGCGGCAGCCTGCTCGAAGCTGTCGGTTTGCCTCGCGATATGGCGCGCCTGGGTCATGCGCTCGGTCAGTTCACGCTCGAACCCGAATACGCTGCGCAGCTTCTCCTCGATCAGCGCGATCCGTTCGCGGGTCGGATCGCCGTTCGCCCGCGCGATCAGCAGCATCAGGATGGTGGCGGCATCGCGCGGATCGTCGACGGCGCGCAGCGGCGCAAGGCGCGAGGCGTCGCGGGCAGCGGCGCGTTTGGCGTCATCCTCGCGGTGTTTCTTGCGCTGCTGCAAGCGCTCGATGCCGCCCATCTGGACGAACCAGTAGAGAGTCCAGAATGCCAAGCCGCTGGCAATCATGACGATGATCGGCATGCCCGTGGCCCTTTTTCGTGCGGTCCGGCGTACCAGATCGCGGTAACGACGCCCTTACGTTGCGCCAGCAGAATTTCTTGCTGATATCCACCAATCGGTTACTGATCGCCCTTTCAGGATCCGCCGCATGGCCCGCAAGCCGACCGGACTGACATATCTCGGGAAGCCGAGCGCGCTGCCCGCCTCGCCCGAGGCGGCCGTGCTCGACCGTGTGCCGAACCGGCATCCGGACACGAATTACGTCGCGCGTTTCGCGTTCCCGGAATTCACCTGCATGTGCCCGGTCACCGGGCAGCCCGACTTCGCGATCATCATGATCGATTACGTGCCGAACCGGTGGCTGATCGAGTCGAAGTCACTGAAGCTCTATCTCAACTCGTTCCGCAACCACGGCGCCTTCCATGAGGAGTGCACGGTCACCATCGGCAAGCGCATCGTGAAGCTCCTGTCGCCGAAGTGGCTTCGGATCGGCGGCTATTTCTATCCGCGCGGCGGCATGCCGATCGACGTGTTCTGGCAATATGGCAGGTTGCCGAAAGACGTCTGGGTGCCGGACCAGGGCGTGCCGCCCTACCGCGCGCGCGGCTAGACATCCATGTTAGCCGGCCGCTCTCTGAGCAGCCGCGAGCAGACGAAACCGACCAGCATCACAATGACGGCGGCGATGGAGATCGTGATCGCGGAGCCGAGGTTCACAAACCCGGCGCCGTAAAGCACCGGCCCGCTCGCATGCCCGATGAAGAAGAAGAACGAGTGCAGTGACATCGCGGCACCTCGGGCGGTGCTCGAGAGCTCGGTCGCGGTGACCTGGATCGAGGCGTGCAGCGTGTAGAAGCCAAACCCGAGCAGCGTGAAGGCTAAGAACTGCACCGGCCACATCAGGTCGAACGACACGATACCGAGCGCGAGCGCCGCAATGACGCCGCCCCCGATCATGAGCTGATCCGGCCGCCAGCGGGCCACCAGGCGCTGCACCAGCAGCGCATAAAGCACGCCGCCGAGCGAGAAGCCGGCAATCACCGCGCCCGCGACGGAGGCGCGCGGCTCGCCTGCCGCGAGCAGCAGCAGCGCGACGAACGGGAACAACCCGAACACCACGATGCCCTCGACGAACACGGCGCTGAAGCACACCTTGGCGCGCGGATTGGCGAACACCTTGCCGTACCCGCGGCTGAAGCCGGCGAGGCTGAGCTCAACGCGCTTGGCGCGCGCGGCCTTGCGCAGCGAGACGATGGCGACGCCGAGCGCGAGCACCCCCAGCGCGGTGATGACGAAGAACACGCCGCGCCAACCAACGAGGTCGCCGACGACCCCGGCGAGCGAAGAGCCGAGCAGGTTGCCGGTGATCACCGCCGTGAGCCAGCGACCGATCGCGACCTGACGTTCCTTCACGGGAACGAGATCGCCGATGACCGCGATGCCAACGGGAAAGATGCCGCCTGCGGCTGCGCCCGCGACGATGCGCGCGATGAGGAGCACCGTGAAATTCTGCGCCAACCCGCTCGCCAGCATCGCGAGGATGGTGACGGCGAGGCAGGCGATCATGACACGCACCTTGCCGACCATGTCGCCGACGGGACCCAGCACCGGCTGCACCAGAGCGAAGGGCAGCGCGAAGGCTGTGGTCAGGAGTGCCACCGCGTTGGGATCGACCTGGATGTCATGCGCAATGGGCGGGATGATCGGGTCGGTCGCCCGCGAAGCGAGTGCCGTGATGAAGCCGATCAGGCTCAGCCGTGCGATCAGGCCGCGGGCACGGCCATCATCGGGCTTCTTGCGGAGTTCCGGCTCGGGCTTCGGGGCAACGGGCAAAAGATTGCCGTCAAGCGGCCTGCCGGAATCGAATCTGGGCTGGAAATTCATGTGACTGGCGAAAGCCATACACGATTTTCAGCAGTTTTGTTGTGCAGTGCGGGAATGCCTCACCCCACAATCGCGTGGGGCAGAAATCGCGATATGTTCTTGGTGATGGGGGTCAGTTCCTCGCGCACCGAAAGGCCGCAGGGTTTGCCCCCGGCGATCCACGAACCGATCGCCGCGTAATTCTCCTGAAACTTCGGCAGCGTCGCGACCGCCTGGCGCACGAAACCCTCCGCGCCATACGGGCCTTCGTCCTGATCGACCTTCTCCCCGCCGACCATCATCGTGACGTTCGCACCTTCGCGCGAATAGATCGGTTTGCGTACATAGGAGTCGCCGAGCTCGGCAGCCTTCTCGTCATCATCGAAATAGGCGGGCAGCAGATTGGGGTGGCGCGGATGCATGGCCCACAACAGCGGGAGAATGCCCTTGTTGGAGAGCACCGCCTTCCAGGGCGGCTCGATCCAGCGCGTCGGCGCGCCCGCGAGATACTGGCCGAACTGTTCGCGGAACATCCATTCCCAAGGATAGAGCTTGAACATCACGTCGATCGGCTGGTTGTTCTGATCGACGAAGCCGCCACGCGCGGTGCGGCCGATGCTCTCCATCGGAAGCTTCGTCGTCACGAGGCCGGCCTGACGCGCGGTGTCCTCCAGATATGCGATGGTGCCGCCGTCCTCGGGGGCGTCGAGCGCACCGGCAAGGTGCACATGCGCGCCCTTCGCGACCTCCCTCCAGCTTTCGATCAGCCGCTCGTGCAGTGAATTGTACTGATCGGCATCATGCGGCGTGATCTGACGCGCCTTCGCATCCTCGAGCCACATCCATTGGAATACGGCGGTTTCGAACACCGAGGTCGGCGTGTCGGCGTTGTACTCGAGCAGCTTCGCCGGCCCCTCTCCGTCATAGGACAGGTCGAAGCGGCCATAGAGGCTCGGATCGCCGCGCTTCCAGCTTGCCGCGATGAAGGTCCAGAACCGCTCCGGAATGCGCAGCACGCGCAGAATGCGGTCGTCATCGACCGCGCGCGCGACCAGCTCGCGGCACATCGCATCGAGTTCGCCGGTCGGCGCCTCGATGTCCTCTTCGATCTCTTTCAGCGTGAAGGCGTAGTAGGCGCGCTCGTCCCAATAACGACCGCCGTCCATGGTGTGAAAAACGAAACCGGCGGCATCCGCCTTCTCGCGCCAGTCGGCGCGTTCGTCGCAGGCAATTCGCTGCAAGGAAAATCAGCCTCCGGCAGAGACCCGGATCGAGCCGCTGCGCGCGGTCGAACCAAATCCGGAGCGCACGATACCGCCGGCCGGCGCTCCCGCATAGGCGGGCCGGTTGCCGGTAAGCGCAGCATCGCGCCTGATGGGTTCGCTCGAGGTGCCCCAGCCCCAACCCGACGACCAGGTCCAGCCGGAGAAGCGTGGGTAGAGGTAGTAGGCAAAGCCGCGCCGCTGCGGCTCGCAATCCCGCGTGCCGTCCGCACGTGTAGTGCAGCGCTCATCGGCCATCGCGGGCTGCGCGTGCGCCGCGTTGCTCGGCTTCTGCCAGGCGGCATAGGCCAAGCCTCCCGCAAAGGTCGCTGCGAAAGCCGCAGCACCCATCACCATCAGGCTCACGTTTTCCGAGCGCTTCACGTGTCTAAACTCCGCTGGCGCAGCACGCGCACCAGCGACCGGATTGAACCAGAAATAGCGAAAGGGCCGGTTAGGGGGTGCTCGCGAAACCCGAGAGTCACGCTAACCCGGCATTCAGCATTGCGGGTCAGCTACCCCCGGAGTGCCCACCGCCGGAATGTCCGCCGCCGGACATCGCGTGACCGGTCGCGCCGAAGCCGCCGCGCGATGTCGACGAAGATGAGGACGAAGATGAGGACGAGCTCGTCGATGTCGAGCTGCTGCCGGTGCGGCTTGCCGCCACAATCCCGGTTGAGACGGAGCTCGACGGACGGCGCGACCAGTACGAGCGCGTATTCGAAGAATAACGTCCGTCCGACGACGAGTACGATGAGTAGGAATGTGAGTAAGAATTCCAGCGCCAGCCGCTCCACGATCGGCGGCGGCAGGGCTCCGCCGCGGCGGGAGCTGGCGTCATTGCATTCGGCGGATTGACCGTGGTCGAGGCCGCCGGCGCGGGCCGGCACTCCGGGCGCGAGGGCATCATGTAGGCGGCGGTCGCGGTGGTGCCTGTCACGCCCATCAGGACGAGAGCGACCTGCGCGGAGCGTTTCATGTGGTCATCGAGGCCGCGTTGATGAGACCTGCCGTGATCGACGCGGCGCCGAGCCAGATGGCGGCTGCGATCTCTCCGTTCGCGATGCGTTGCGACAGATCGGGGATCGGCCAGCGCGCGAGATAGTAGGCCCCGATCTGTACTGCCAGCGCGATGATGCCCCAGATCACCATGTCGACAATGTTGTCGGAGTGGGCGATCGAACTCGTGAGCGGGAGCGCGAACCCGACCAGGCTCAAGCCGAGCGAAATAGCGGCACCCGGCTTGTCGGCGCGCACGAGCGCAAACTCGTCGTGCGGCGTGATCCAGAGATAGAAGTACAAATAGACACCGACCAGCACCAAGGCGACGACGAGATAGATCAGGAATGCGGGCAGCCCGCTGAGTGATTGCAGGACCATGGTCTCCCCCGAGCCGATAGGCGCAGCTGATCTTGGCAGATTCGGAGGCGGCTTTGAGGCGAGGTCAGGCGCTGATCTTCTTGGCGACGGCGTCGAATTGCATCAGTGATTGAAGCAAAGGCTCCAATTCTTTGATCGGGATCATGTTTGGGCCGTCGGACGGGGCTCTGTCGGGGTCTTGGTGGGTCTCGATGAAGACGCCCGCAACGCCGACGGCGACCGCCGCGCGGGCGAGCACCGACACGAACTCCCGCTGGCCGCCCGATGAGGTGCCCTGCCCGCCCGGCTGCTGCACCGAATGGGTCGCATCGAAGATCACCGGCGCCCCGGTGCGCGCAAGGATCGGCAGCGCCCGCATGTCGGAGATGAGCGTGTTGTAGCCGAACGAAACGCCGCGCTCGGTCAGCAGCACATTCGGATTGCCGGCGGCAGTGATTTTGGCCGCAACATTCGCCATGTCCCATGGCGCGAGGAACTGTCCCTTCTTCACATTGACGACGCGTCCGGTCCCGGCCGCTGCGACCAGCAGATCGGTCTGTCGGCAGAGGAACGCCGGGATCTGCAGCACGTCGACGACCTGTGCCACAGGCGCACATTGCGCGGGCTCGTGCACATCGGTGAGCACCGGCACTTTCAGTGTTTCGCGGATCTCCGCAAAAATCGGGAGTGCCGCGCTCAGGCCCATTCCGCGCGCGCTTGCGACGCTGGTGCGGTTCGCCTTGTCGAACGAGGTCTTGTAGACGAGGCCGATGCCGGCGCGGCCTGCGATTTCCTTGAGCGCAGACGCCATTTCGAGCGCATGCTGACGGCTCTCCAGCGCGCAAGGGCCGGCGATCAGCGCGAGCGGCAGGGCATTGCCGAAGCGAACGCTGCCGACGGTCACGATCGGATTGGGCGCAGACATCAACCGACCTTGCCTAGCCGGGCGGCTGGCGGTCAAGGAGAGCCAGTGCATCAGACCGCGCGGGCGCGGGGTGACACGTTGGTCCATCGCGTTCACCGGTTTGACGGCCCCGGGCCTGTGTGGAGGCGGGCGGGCCCGGAGCCGTCCATTTCCGCCGGGTGACTCCCCGGTACGGTCCAGCATGGCCAACGGATGTCTGCGAAGCTTGAAGGTGATTTCGGAAAATCCGCTAATTTCGATTTACGAATTTGAAAAGATTGCGCCGCGCTACACCGCGCTACCGCTCGAACACCAAAGCCGCGCCGTGCGCCGCAGACGGGCCGACGACGAGCTTGCCCATGTGCTCGGCCGCCTTCGCACCGAGTTTCTCCCGCCCCAGCCCCAGGTCGCGCACCGCAAACCGGATCGCGGCAAGCCGCATGCCGCGCGATGTGTCGGGCGGCTCGACCGAAAAATGCAGCCGGTAGGCTGATGGGTCCATCGCCTGGATCTCCCCGCGCGGCGTTTCGATTGTGATGCCGGCCGAAGTCGCCTTGAGATCGCTCACGCCGGCGAAGGCCTTCAGGAAGATGTGGTGGTCTGACGGGTTCTCGGCGACGAACACCACGCCGGCCACGCCGGTCACGCCGTTCGCATGTTGCTGGAAAGCTGGGTTCCAGAAATTCTCCGGGTAGTGCTGCTGGCAAGTGAAGAAGCCGGTGTCCGGCGCCAGCTTGTCCTGCGCGAACGCGAGCGAGAACGCGACCTTCACCGCCGAGCCGTCCGGCCGCTTGCCCTCACGTGCGAAGTCGAACAGGTCGAAATCGCCGATGCCCGCGGCGCGGAAGGCCTCTGCGTCTGCAGCGCCCTTCCCTTCCAGCACCAGCATCGAAAGCCCCTCGCCCTTCGCCAGGAAATCGCGCGTGAATGCGCCGAACGAAAGCGAGCGGGGACGCGGCGGCGGAATGCGGTCCATCTCGCCGAGCGCCAGCAATTCGATGAATACACTGGGAAACTGCACGATGCGGTTATGCGTGCCCCACGGATGGCGGTTGCGCGCACCGACCGTGAAGCCGAGCCGCGCATAGGCTTCGCCCGCCGCATCGAGGTCGTGCACCGCATGCACGATATGGTCGAGACCGCGCGCCATCTCCCGGCAACCTCCGAATTGATCTACCCTTGCCCCAAACAAACAGGAGGGCACGCCATGACGCAACTGACCGATGTGGATCAGGCGCTGAGCAAGGCCGCGTCCGCACGCGAAATCCCTGGCGTGATCGCGATGGCCGCGACCGGCAACGAGATCATCTATCAGGGCGCCTTCGGCAAGCGCGACCTGGGCAAACCCGACGCGATGACGCTCGACACGGTGTTCTGGATCGCCTCGATGACCAAGGCGATCACAGGCGCTGCGGCGATGCAGCTCGTCGAGCAGGGCAAGCTCTCGCTTGATGGACCGATCGGCAAGGTGCTGCCCGAGATCGCCGCGATCCAGGTGTTCGAGGGCTTCGACGCGAGCGGCAAGCCGCAACTGCGCCCGGCAAGGCGGCCGATCACGCTCAAGCACCTGCTCACCCATACGGCCGGCTATTGCTACAACATCTGGAACGGCGGCATGGGCAAATACATGGAGCACGCCGGCATTCCGGGCGTGACCACCTGCGAGAACAAGGCGCTCTCGGCGCCGCTCTGCTTCGATCCCGGCGAGCGCTGGGAATACGGCATCAATATCGACTGGGCCGGCAAGGCGGTCGAGGCGGCCAGTGGCAAGAAACTCGACGCCTACCTGAAGGACCACATTTTCGCGCCGCTCGGCATGACGAGCACCGGCTTCAAGCTCACGGGCGACATGCGCGCACGGCTCGCCGGCATGCATGCACGCGGCGCAGACGGCTCGCTGACCCCGACGCCGTTCGAGATGGTGCAGGAGCCGGAATTCCACATGGGCGGCGGCGGCCTCTATTCGACAGCCGGCGACTACATCCGCTTCATCCAGATGCTGCTCAACGGCGGCACGCTATCCCGCAATCGCGTGCTCAAGGCCCACACCGTGAAGCTGATGAGCCAGAACCACATCGGCGATCTCAATGTCACGCCGCTCCGCACCGCGCTTCCGGACGCGTCGAACGATTTCGACCCATGGCCCGATCAGGATAAGAAATGGGGTCTGACCTTCATGATCAACACGCAGCGCACGCCGGAAGGCCGCAGCCCGGGAAGCCTCGCCTGGGCGGGCCTCGCCAACACCTATTACTGGCTCGATCCCTCGCGCAATGTTGGCGGCGTGATCCTCACGCAGATCCTGCCCTTCATCGATCCGAAGGTGATGCCGCTCTATTCGGCCTTCGAGCGCGGGGTCTATCGGTCATTGGATGGGACGAAGGCAGCCGCCTAGTGCTCCTCCGTCATGCCCGACCTTGTGCTGGGCATCCACGACTTGCTGCTTAGAAAGCCGTAAAGACGTGGATGGCCGGGCAAGCCCGGCCATGACGAACCATTGTCACTTCACGCTGGAAAAGCTCGTCGGCTTCAGGAACTGGTTTGAGAACGTCATCACCAGCGGGCCGTTCTTCTCGGTCTCGCCGCGTTTGGCGATCCATTCCGGATCGGTCGAGAACGCCGCCCACTTCTTCTCGCGCTCGGCCATCGACTCGTAGGCGATCAGATAGATCAGGTTGTGGTTCGACTCGCCGACCTCGGTAGTCCAGAAACCGGCCTGCTTGATGCCGTGCTTCTCGAACAGTTTCAGCGTGATGGTGTCGAAGCGCTTGAGCAGGTCGGGCATGCGGCCCGGCATCGCGCGATAGCTGCGCATCTCGTAGATCATCGAAGTCCTCCCGCTTGTTGTGATGGCCGCGCGCGCGGCGATGAAGGACCGCCATTTGACGCAACCGCCCGGCCCCGCACAAGGGCGGAAGGCGCACGGCTGGAATTCGCGCCCTATACCAGCCTTGACTGCTCCACCGCGGCCTCGACGAACGAGGCGAACAGCGGGTGCGGCGCGAACGGCCGCGACTTGAGCTCGGGATGAAACTGCACGCCAATGAACCATGGGTGGTCGGCGTACTCGATGATCTCGGGCAGCACGCCGTCGGGCGACATGCCGCAGAAGCGCATGCCGTGCTGCTCGAGCCTGCCCTTGTAGGCGGTGTTGACCTCATAGCGGTGGCGGTGCCGTTCGGAGATTTCGGTCGCACCGTAGATCCCGGCCACCTTGCAGCCGCGATCCAGGACCGCCGGGTAGGCGCCGAGCCGCATCGTGCCGCCGAGGTCGCCGTTCGCCTGGCGCTTCTCCAGCTCATTCCCCTTGAGCCATTCGGTCATCAGGCCGACCACGGGCTCGCTGGTCTCGCCGAACTCGGTCGAGTTCGCCTCCTCGATGCCGGCAAGGTTGCGCGCCGCCTCGATCACCGCCATCTGCATGCCAAAGCAAATCCCGAAATACGGCACCTTGCGCTCGCGCGCGAACTGCGCCGCCTTGATCTTGCCCTCCGCGCCGCGCTGGCCAAATCCGCCCGGCACCAGGATGCCGTTGACGTGTTCGAGGTACGGCGTGGGGTCTTTCTCCTCGAATACCTCGGACTCGATCCAGTCGAGCTTGACCTTCACCTTGTTGTCGATGCCGCCGTGAGAGAGCGCCTCGATCAAGGATTTGTAGGCATCCTTCATGCCGGTGTACTTGCCGACGATCGCGATCGTGACGTCGCCTTCCGGATTGCGGACGCGATCGTTGATGAGCCGCCAGCGCGCCATGTCGGGCGTGCCGCCCGCCTCCATGCCGAAGGCGGCAAGCACTTCGCGGTCGAGCCCCTCGGACGAATAGGCCTCCGGGACGGCGTAGATGTTGTCGACGTCGCGCGCCTCGATCACGGCGCTGGCGCGCACATTGCAGAACAGCGCCAGCTTGCGCCGCTCCTCGGCCGGAATCGCGCGATCCGTGCGGCAGAGCAGGATGTCCGGCTGGATGCCGATCGAGAGCAGCTCTTTCACCGAATGCTGGGTCGGCTTGGTTTTCAGCTCGCCCGCGCTCGGGATGTACGGCATCAAGGTGAGGTGGATGTAGATCGCGTGCCCGCGCGGCAGGTCGTTGCCGAATTGGCGGATCGCTTCGAGGAACGGCAGGCTCTCGATGTCGCCGACTGTGCCGCCGATCTCCATCAGCACAAAATCGACATCGTCGTTGCCGTCGCCAATGAACTCCTTGATCGCGTTGGTGACGTGCGGGATGACCTGGACGGTCGCGCCGAGGTAATCCCCGCGCCGCTCTTTGGCGATGATTTCCTGGTAGATGCGCCCCGTCGTGATGTTGTCCTGCTTGCTCGCAGGATTGCCGGTGAACCGCTCGTAGTGCCCGAGGTCGAGGTCGGTCTCGGCGCCGTCATCGGTGACGAAGACCTCGCCGTGCTGGTAGGGCGACATCGTGCCGGGATCGACGTTGAGATAGGGGTCGAGCTTGCGCAGCCGCACCTTGTAGCCGCGCGCCTGCAACAGCGCGCCGAGCGCCGCGGAGGCGAGACCCTTGCCGAGTGAGGAGACCACGCCGCCGGTGATAAAGACGTACCGCGCCATGGGACCCAACCTCTAACTCTTAGGCGTCGATTCGACGAGTCTTCAACA
>Ga0310810_10004709_pt1 | contig 15142 bp, 10 predicted proteins | sample NCmetagenome_FD_207641 | JGI IMG/M metagenome (GOLD analysis project Ga0310810, IMG submission 207641) | Soil microbial communities from experimental microcosm in Duke University, North Carolina, United States - NC | ecosystem: Engineered > Artificial ecosystem > Soil microcosm > Unclassified ...
TCGTACGTGCCTGAGTCTTTCGCCTTCAGCTCACGATACTGAGCAACACCTGCCTCAATGCCTTTATCCTTAATTGTCTTATCCAGGATCGCGATGATCGACATCTTCGGTAATTCATACGGCTGTGTGTAAAGAATCCTTGCGATCTTTTCACTCAGGGGGCCCATAGGCTGACCGGTATTGTCGAGGAGCACGATCAAATTCTTTTCTTTTGGGAAGCGAGCAATGATAGTGGAGAAACCATTGATGCCCCCGCCGTGCGCAATTTCCGGTACCGGCTGATCGTTCTGTTTGAATGTTGCATCAGCCACCGTCCATCCGTACGCATACTTCTCAAGAAACGGCGTGTACATCAGCTCTTTCGATTTTGCGGAGATGAGCTTGTCCGTGTAGAGCGCCTGGTCCCACAGATACAAATCTTCGACAGTCGAATACAACGAACCAGCGGCGTAAGGGATCGACATGTCGAGGTAAGGCGCGTTGGTGTAACCGTCTGGCGTCTTGGAGTAACCAGCAGCGCGTTTCTGCAAGATAGTGTCGTAGTGATCGTAGCCGGTATTCTTCATCCCAACTGGATCGAAAATGTTTTCCTTCAACACTTGTTCGTACGGTTTGCCTGTGATCTTCTCGATGATAGCGCCGAGCAGGAAGTAACCGGAGTTGTTGTAAGCGAACTTTGATCCTGGCTCAAACTGCAGATCACCACTCGCATACTTCTTCACGAACTCATCGACCTTGTATGGATTACGACTTACATCCTCGAAGAATTTTGGTAAACCTGTATAACTCGGAATGCCGGAGGTGTGTGTGAGCAGATGATGAATGGTGACCTTTTCTCCGATGTCCTTTCTATAGTCGGGTAGGTAGTCGGAGAGCTTGCCATCCAGTTTGATCTTTCCTTGTTCAACTAGCTGCATGATCAGCGTCGCCGTGAACTGCTTTGTAATCGATCCCAGCCGAAACTTGGTGTCCGGCGCATTCGGAATCGCCCACTCCATATTCGCCATGCCGAACGCGCCTTTGTAAATAACTTTCCCATTCTCTGCGACGAGTGCGGTTCCATTGAACTGCCGGTACTTGTGCGCGAGCGTGAGTACCTCCTGAATCTTCGCTGACTTATCCTGCGCGAGGAGTGTCTGTTGGCAGAGAAGCAGTACGATGGGTGCAAAGAAGAGCAGGCGAAGGGTTCGGACCTGCCGAAGTCGAGTGTTTGCGATCATCAGATTGTGCCTCGGGTTATGGGAGTTTGATACAAGCAGTTTGTTTGACGCGCATACTGTTAATGAATAATCAGAAAGAGTCAAACAAACGCTGGCCCCGCCAGGAAGACCTGATCGAAATCATACGAAATAACATCACCGACGTTTGCTGGCCACCGTCTAACCAATGTTATAAGACAACTCATCGCGAGCTCTTAGCAGCTGCCCACCTAACTGGAGCAAACGATCCGCCAATATCACCATTCTACGATTTGGTATCGCATGTGGTCGTTGAGCTATCAACTGTTCCATTGCTTCTTCTTCACGACCCGGCCCTAACCAGCAAGAGTAAATGATCAGCGCCGCCGCTGTTGATCGACTCACTCCAGCCTCACAGTGAATTAGAACCTTGCCGCTGCACAACTTCAGCTGCTCGGCCAAGTCAATGATACGTTGTATGTCTTCTTCAGTGGCACCTTCTTCGCTAACGACATCCGCGATCGACAAGCGCAATTTGCGACTGACATTCTCGTATCCCTCTGGAAGAGGATCATCACCGTGGCCAATGGACAAAAGATAAGTAATTTCGGCACAGAGATCGGGCGAACAGAGAACTTCACCGGCCTCAGCCCGACCCACCACTTCGATCTCAATTTCATGGGAACTCATGACGTATTATTGCGCCAGGCATTATATCGAAGCATATCGACCACCCTCAGGGATTTCAAATTCGTGTAATCTGTGCACTTGTCTGAGCGATCCTAACTCTAATGAGAAAAATCCTTCTGTTGATTGCAGCTATTGCCTCGCCTTTTCTCGCGCCGGCGCAGCGACCTCCAAACCATCACACAGACCTTTTGGTCATAACGCATGTAACGGTTATCGATGCTACTGGCTCACCACCTAAACCTGACATGACCTTGATCATTTCAGGCGGACGAATTACAGCCATCGCACATTCGCAGCAATTAACTGCACCAATAGGTGCTCGCGTTATCGATGCTTCCGGCAAGTTTTTGATACCAGGTCTCTGGGATATGCACATCCATCTTGATGACCCGGAGTTATGGCCCATGCATGTCTCCCGACAAGACAAGGAGAAAATCTTTCCGCTGCTAATCGCCAACGGTATCACTGGGATTCGGGACATGGGCGGCAGTCTGGAGCAGTTGCAGCAGTGGAAGCAGAAGATCAATCTCGGCGAGATGCTTGGCCCACGAATGTTCGTTTCCGGGCCATTTGTGGATGGACCCTTTCCCGAGTTTGGATGGCTAGGCTCGCTACGCGTTACAACGGAGAGCGAGGGTCGCGATGCGGTAAGAAGTCTGAGTCGTCGCGGTGCTGACTTCATCAAGATCTACAACTCCATACCACGGGCTGCCTATTTTGGCTTGGCCGATGAGGCCAAAAGATTGGGTGTGGTTTTCGCTGGCCACATTCCTGATCGGATTAGCGCGGCAGAAGCATCGGATGCCGGGCAAAAAAGCATGGAGCATATGCAGGGGCTGTTGCTTTCGTGTTCTACGAATGAAGAAGCTTTCCGTAAGGAGATTGAAGCAACTTATGACGATCCAAAAGCGCCGTTGACTCCCCTTGATCGCGGCGACCCGGCAGTTCTCGCTTCATTCAGCAAAGAGAAATGTGAGGCTCTGTTTAGAAAGTTTGCGCGTAACGGGACGTGGCAGTGTCCCACACTTCATAACAACTGGCGTCACGCACATTCATTCGACGAGGCAGTCGTCAACGATCCGCGCGCTTGTTACTATCCGCTTGTTTTTAGAGAGTATTGGAAAAAGCGAAGCCTGGACGATCAAAAACGTCCCGAGCGTGAGGCCAGACTGAAAGCGTATTACGACCGACTTCTTCCACTCGTAAACGAGATGCATCGTCTTGGCGTCCGTATATTGGCCGGCTCAGACTCTGGGGCGAACGAGTATTCCTTCCCAGGTTTTAGCTTGCACGACGAGTTGGCGGAATTCGTCGCAGCGGGCCTTACCCCAATGGACGCATTGCAGACTGCCACTCTGAATGCGGCCCAATACCTAGGTATCACGGACGCATTCGGCACCATCGAAACGGGCAAGTCTGCCGATTTCGTGTTGCTCGATGCGAATCCACTCAGCGATATAACTAACACACGAAAAATCGCAGCGGTTATTGTTGGCGGTCGACTGTTTGAGAAACCGGAGTTGCAACGAATGCTGGCGAGTTCAGGCTGTGGTAACGTGCAGCACAAAACTCTGGATTAGACACCGCATTCCGACTACGATACGTGCAAAGTCTGCAATCATTAGCGAACTCCTCGTTATGAACCGCGACCCTGAACCGGGAAGTAATCTTTCTCATTATCGAATCCTCTCAAAGCTTGGCGGCGGGGGAATGGGCGAGGTCTACCTGGCTGAGGACACAAAACTCAATCGGCGCGTCGCAATTAAACTCCTTCCGGAAACTGCCTACGCGGACAAACAGGCACATCAACGGCTCATTCGTGAAGCAAGAACGGCTGCAAACCTCGACCATCCCAACATCTGTGCAATTCATGAAATTGCGGAAGACGGCGGCCACAGTTTCATCTGCATGCAATACGTTGAAGGTGAAACGCTCGATACTTTATTAAAGCGAAAGACACTTAACCAGGTTGAAATTCTTTCGATTGCCGTGCAAGTTGCAGACGCGCTAGCGGAAGCTCACTCTCACGAAACTATTCATCGAGACATTAAACCTTCAAACATCATGATCACGAGCAGAGGCGTTGTGAAAGTGATGGACTTCGGCCTGGCCAAGCTGATTCAGCCTGAACAGATCGCCAGTGAGGCTGAAACTGCGGCGATGATCAGCACACCCGGCGCTGTCATCGGCACGCTGCCTTATATGTCGCCTGAACAAGTTCGCGGAGAGTCACTTGACGGTAGGAGCGATATTTTTAGTTTTGGCGTGGTGCTTTACGAAATGCTGAGTGGACACCAGCCATTTCTTGATAAGAGTTCGGCTGGAACTGCATCCGCAATTCTGACCCGGGAGCCGCTGCCTCTGGCGCGCCTCGCTCCAAACATATCCACTGAACTAGAGCGAATTGTTTTGAAGACGCTTCAGAAAGATCCTGATGACAGATATCAGACTGCAAGAGATCTGCTGATCGATTTACGAAACCTGCGCGACGAACTTCAGTTCCAAAACCGACTCGAACGTTCTGCTTCTACAGTTTCTGGAGTTAGGCCACCTACGATCCATTCCGGAACTACACTCGACAAAGAGCAAGCACAAACGATTGTTGCTGACAAACGCATAACACTTCCGGAACAACAGCCCAGGCATCTAGCACGAGGAAAAGGGAAGCTCTATGCAGTGATTGCGCTGGTTGCTCTCGCCGTCATCGTTGTTGGTTGGTTCGTTCGTCAAAGTTTGAATCAGCGTTGGGCCAGAAAGCAGATCCCAGAGATACAAGCATTAAGCAAAGCGGGCCGAACCTTTGAGGCCTTCGACCTGGCGGTACAAACTCAAAAGTATATTTCCGATGACCCGATTATCCAGCAACTAATGCCCACAATCTCAGATAGTATTTCGGTAACTTCTGATCCCGCTGGTGCCTCGGTTTACTTGAAGCGGTTCACCGCGAATGCGACTCGCCAGTTGATCGGCCAAACCCCAATTGCCAATCTGCAAATCGCTCGTGGCCAGTACGTCCTCTATATCGAGAAGGAAGGTTACGCTCCCACAGAGCAAACAGTATCCGGGGTCTTCCTTCACTCAGGCGGCTCTGTGGTGATGCCCCCTCCAATCAAAGTAGATAAGAAATTGATCGCGGCAGACAAAGTGCCTGCCCGAATGACTCTGGTCACTGGCGGAGATTATCGTCTCGTTGCCTGGGCACGGCCAACTGATGAACGAGTCCATCTCGACGATTACTTTATCGACAAATATGAGGTCAGTAATCAGGAGTACAAAGAGTTTATAAACGGAGGCGGTTACCTGAAGAAGCAGTATTGGAAATACCCATTCATTAAGGATGGTAAGACGCTGACCTGGGAAGAGGCGATGGAACAACTTAAGGACCACACCGGACTGCCTGGTCCACGTAGTTGGTCAAATCAGAACTTCCCTGAAGGCAAAGGAAACTATCCGGTAACCGATGTCTCCTGGTATGAGGCGGCGGCGTATGCTGCGTTTCGAGGAAAGGAGTTGCCGACGATCTTTCAATGGGAAAAGGCAGGTCGCAATGGAAGTGTGGGCGCACTCACGAATTACATGCCGTGGGGAGTTTTCTATCCTGGTGACACCCTGGACCAGCGAGCGAACTTTGGTAGTGATGAAACGTGGCCAGTAGACAGCGGAGAGTTTGGGATGAGCCCTTTCGGCGCCTTTAATATGGCCGGCAACGTTTCTGAATGGTGCTTGAATGAAACATCGGAAGGGTTTCTATCAGCAGGCGGCGCGTGGGGTGATCCTGTCTATTCATTTGCTAACTACGGCGGCTTCCCCGGTTTTTACTCTTCTGAGAAGCGTGGTTTCAGATGCGCAGTCTCCACTGGTGAGGCACAGGGCAATATAACGATAAAGATTGAAGATGCAGTTCCCGTCTATGCTCGCACAAGCGATGCAGATTTTAATAAATGGATTCGGGCATACGATTACGAAAAGCGGCCACTTGATCCACAGATTGAAAAGCAGGAGACGCCGGAATGGACGCGCGAACGCATCACCTTCAATGGCGCTGATGGTGAACGAGCAATAGCCTATCTTTATTTGCCAAAGAATTTTCCGGGACATGTCGAGCCCGATCCAACCAAAGCGGAATATCGCGACAAGATCGTAAACCGGATAACCGATCTGCGTCGCGGTTTGGACTACCTCGAGACTAGAAATGATATTGACTCGAAGAAGATCGCACTCTTCGGTATGAGCTCGGGTGCGCGGGTGGGATTGATCCAGGCGGCAGTCGAGCGAAGATATGCGGCAGTCTTTCTGGCGGGTTCCGGCGTACGAAAGGCCTACGCGCAGAATATTGCTGAAGCTAACATCATAAACTTCGCCTCACATATTCGTGGACCGATCATGTTACTTCACGGTAAGTACGACGATAATCTCTCGCTGAAACGCGAGGCAGAGCCACTATTCAAGATCCTTCCAGAACCAAAACAGATGGTGACTTACGAGGGCGGCCATGTCCCACCGTTAGACCTACTGGTGAAGACGATGAATGGTTTCTTCGATCAAACGATGGGACCAGTGAAAAGGGAATAACTCGCTCGAAACATGTGGATCAAATCATCACACCGCGACACCTTCTCAGCACGAAGCAGACAAACCTTCCAGCCGGACCAGGAACAGAATTACGATCGCTCAACACGCGAACGCTCTTCAGTCGGAGCGCGTCCGTCCTCGGCCCCCGTCGAACAGGACCCACTCAGTTTTGGGCTGCGTAATAGACGATCCACGAATATTGAGTACGATGTTCATCTTTGAGCTGCGCCACCGAACTCGCGCCTGTATGTTTCATTCTGAACTTTCATCTCTGCCAGGAATTTGATGAATTGGGGCGCCTGTCTTGTACGGTTTAAATAAGCATCACGCTCGAAGAGGGGATAGGGTTGAAAACCGCAGGCCGCCGTCTCCCTTAACCATTTAATTGCTTCATCACTCTTGCCTTCCAGTGCGTGGATGCAGGCAATGTCGAGCATGAGCTTGGCCTGGCGCCCCCGCTGCGACCAATGCGACCACGAAGGCAATGGTATTGATTTTACCGACTTTCATGACCACGTTCTTGATTCAATGCCCTCGGCTCCAGGACATGGCGAATATAGTCCACTGTGGCATGTGAACCTGGTCCTGCCCGCCTATACATGGGTTTTGGGCGTGCCGGCAGATGATGCGCATGACGCCGCGGTCAGCGCTGCTTATGCCATTTTGATCCCGGCAAAGTCTGAAGCGGCAGTTGATGGCTTGCTGGGTACAAAACTTCCGGATGGTTCACCAGTAGCGATCGAGGTTGACACTGGATTCTATTTCCTGTGCGCGGTTGTCAATGAGCACGCAGCGCACTGATGAGAAGAGCGCCGCAGGCTCGGTGGTGAGAACAGCGGTGTCGATGAATGTTGTTGGCGAAATGTTCTTGCCGCCGGCACCCACTCTCTCCTTACCTACTCGGTGTATTTCTGCGTCTCCAGTCTGCGTGTCTTCGTGTTGATGAAAGCGCCTTGTTCACCATAGACCACAGAGACACGACATTACAGAGTTCGGAGAAACGCAATCAACGCCCGTCGATCTTTCTCAGAAAGACTCAGACCAAACTCATGACCATTGATCGCGCGCCTGGTTACGCCATATCCCTTAAAGCCGGTCGGCTCATAATCCTTTTCCAAACGACGTGGATCGAACCAGTCCTCGAGAGTAGCTACTGAGCCATTGTGTTCGAATGGTCCGCGATACCACACGCCCCTCAAAGATGGAACCTTGTAATAACCCGTTCCTCTCCGAGTCTTCATTGTGAGGCTTGGATCAGTGCCAACAGAAATCGGCAGGATGTTAAATCGCTGCCGGTCCTCCATCGGGATTTTGAAGCCTTCGGCGAGCGTTAACTTATTGTTTGTGTATAACGGTGGCGTATGACAACCGCTACAGCCTTCACGCGTAAATATCTTTTGACCTTTGGCAGCAAGCGCGTCGAAACGATTGGGATTCGCCGGTGGCTTGAGCGAGTAAACATAGAGCGCGAGAGCGTATAACTGTTCATCACTATAACGTGTTTGGGTCTTTGGATCCGGACGCTTTCCATCAAAGAAAAGCGCCATCGGCGAAAAGTCATCAAACTGAGCGAGATCATCGCCTCCCTGGTTGAGCGCGGCATATCGCATTAGATCGACTATCGCCCGATGTTGTTGAAGTCCGGTTCGATCCAGGTAGCGCCGATCTTTTACGCCGATCAGATCTGGTACCTGCACCGGATACCAGACACTTGAGCGGTGTCGCGCGAGCACGCCCGGTGGGATTGCCTCATGTCCTCTTGCAAGTTCGTCGATGGAGAGTTTGCTGAATTGATTCTCCGGTCTTATATCCCCGCCTGGTACAGTGAACAGGGACCTTTCGAGAGCTCGGGCATCGTCGAGCTTGTCTGGATTAGAGCGGTAGTCGAGGGCTAAAGCTCTATCAAAAGGAAAATTACCCTGAGCTCCTTTTATGATCGTGCCATCCGGCATTACGCGTGTGTGGCACATGGCGCACGCCAGAATACCAATCTCGACTTTGCCTTTTTCTGTGATGACATAACGATAGAAAGGCAAGATTCCATCTCGCGTTAGTGGTGCTTTTGTGCGCTCGTACCATTGAGGGTTTCGCAGGTAAAGATCGCTTGAGGTCGTTGTCGCGCCCAGCTTGCCTGTTGTAATTGGAGCTTCAAATACAAGTTCACCTGCCTTAACCCAATCTTCTCTGGTCTTCAATTTAGTTGGATCGAAAGCTAAAACTGGATCGAGTTGACGTAAGCTTTCGAGATAACCGGCGGGTTCCTTGCCTGGTCCATATACGGGGTACGTCTTGTAAATAGGCCGCACTGGAATCCGGTAATAGTATTCAGCAGGAATTTGTTTGGGTGAGCTTGCACGATTAGACAGGGGAACCTCCAGCTCTGACATCTCATGATCAATCCACGTCTTCGGGATGGCGGGAGTCCACTGCTTGACGTGTCTCTGTCCGATCGCACTGAGTGCGCAGAGCGTTAGAGCAAAGACAATCACTATTCTGCTTTTTTGATACATATGCAGGTTTGCTCCATAACTGAAAGAAGCGTGATACTCAATTGAGAATTCCCCAAAAAGCAGAAACAATATCAAAACTCTAGTGGGCCGGTTAGTGTTAGTTCGCGGAATTTCGTGGATCGTTTTCTTTGGGACGTTACCGACGATCCACGTCCACACGAACCGGGGCAGTAGCCCGACTGTCAAGGAGGGCTATAGTGCCTTGTCCCTATCTTGTCGCCGCAAGCCCTCCTTGACAGTCGGGCTACTGCCCACGGATCGAATGGGACCTACATCTAATCGTCTGCTGGTCAAATAATCAGAGGCGCGAGACCGCTAATCATCAAGGCAATCATCCAAACCACATCAACGTTGAACCAGGCTCGAGGCAATAACGATAATCCAAATTAGGACTTCAAATCTGCGTAATTCATGACAGAGAGGAATCTGCAGATGGTGTCCTGGGAAGAACCTAAATCTGATTACTCGTTGAAGACGGCTTCCTAGCTATCGGCGTTGTGACGTCACCTGCCAATAGTTTTTGCGGAACTTGTTTGAAGCGATATTGACCTGATGAGCGATCGAGATCGAATACCCAGATCATGTCATAACAATCCTCCGGCCAATATGCTGGTGCAATTTTTCTGTCGTCGAGAATCCTCAAAGCGATGGCTGGCAGGTATTCCCGTTGCCAACAGATCAACACCGCTCCCTTACATGAATAGACTTCCTCTAACATCTTCTCGAATTCGAACCTGGGAAAGTTAGTGTTGATTCCGATTTCCAGTTTCTCTGCCAACGGTATTAGGGTTTGAAACGGACGTCTACTGCCGCGTCGTCTGAGCGGCTTGGATGCATATAGAAACTGAGGTCTCGCCAGCGAAGGAATAATACTGCCTGGAGGCGCAAACAATCCGATCAACGCACCTGCTCTTTGCCAGCCGCGAACTTGAAGCGACTCTTTATTCCGCTCTCCCTTTCGCGTCACGCCGTAAGGCACAAAATCCTTAGCTGGCTTCTCGGCGTGTCGCAGCAGCATGATCTTTGTAGCCCTTCGTTGCTTTTGATTCATAGCCTTCGATTAAAAGTATGAACAAGAGAATTGGAAGTTCCAATTTGGTAGGAATCAATAACAGAGATCTACTCGACTTCGCCAGCAGCAGAAACTATCCGCAGATTACACAGATTCGTTTAAAAATGATCTTTTAATCTGCGAAATCTGCGTAATCTGTGGATGCTTTTCTGCCGCCCGTGTCGGACAGGACCTTCACTTAATTGGCAGTCGATTAGTAATGAAGTCTGCAACTCGCGTCGCCGCCGGCGGATCCAGGTTCGACAAAACTGCGACGACATAACCCGGGGCCGGGCAGATCTTCAACTCGCCATTCATCCCGGGCGCGCCTCCGCCATGGCCAAAGCAACGCGTGCCGTTAACCGCGGCTTCCTGAAACCCATACGCATACTTCCCGCCAAACGTTGTTTCGACTTTCCCCGTCGTGAGCATTTCGGTGTACTGCGGGTTGAGTAGTTTGTTTGTTTGCAGTGCCGTTGCAAACTTCATCAGGTCCTCAACCGTCGAATAACCGCCACCCGCAGAAGTCCCGCGATAGGGAAGCGTGTCAGTGTTAGGCTGCCAACCGGTGCCATCTGGTCGCATGTACCCAACGCTGCGATCGGCAACGGGCTTGTCTTCCGGCTCGGAAGCAGTAGCGATCATTCCTGCTAGCTTGAAAATGTGATCGCGAACATAGTCGTAGTAGCTCTGACCACTAACTTTCTCAACTATCACACCCAACAAAAGAAACCCGTAGTTGCTGTACTTCCACTGCTTGCCCGGTTCAAATTCCGGTCCGCGATTGCCATACAGCTTCACATAGTCCTGTAACGTTTTGAGCTGAAGACGATTCTTATCGAACTCTGGACCAAAGATGTCGCCCGTGCCTCCAGTGTGCGTCAGCATCTGTTCAATTGTTACTTTCGATGCCACGTCATTATTTAAATAGCCGGTGAGGTAATTGCCCAGTGGTGCTTTCAGATCGAGTTTTCCGTTTTGTACAAGTTGAAGTGTGGCGACTGCGGTGAACATCTTGTTCATCGATCCGAGTCGGAAGCGCGTCTTCAAAGTGTTCGGCGTTTACTCGGAAAGTCGCCGCTGTCATATTTCCAACCTTGCGCGTGGAGCGTGTGGTGCATCTTCTGAACCAGTAGCGCGAGTATCGACGAGATTGCGGGGCGTGTCGCTATTCAGAGGGCTCGATCCTGCGTGATCTGCTGCGACGTCGTCTTGGTGTTGGCATCAAAGAGATAAGGCGGTCGCCTGAAACGCTAATTGCAATCTTCCGCAGGCCCTTGAATCGACCATCAGTACTTCATCTGCCCTTGGCAATGCGTTTCAGAGTGTGACTCAAAGACTTGTTGGTGCGAGCCAGCCGTTTAGAAGTCTTTCCTCCGGAGGAGGAACATGTTTATAGCCTCTATTTAGACTCAAATGATGAAAGTTTGAATAACGATAACGAGGATATTTCTGAGTTTCATTCGGCTATTGCTGTAAATCTGTAGCCGAAGCATCCAAGACTTCAGCGTCCGTTCGTGAAATCACTAATGAGAACTACATCATTGGTCATTTCGCCGCGGGAAACTGCAAGCTGACTGCCGCCATGTGACCAAGCAAAGTCGAAGATGCCACCCGCCTTGAAATCCAGGAGCAGTTTGGGTGGGCCATCAGCGAAGACCGGGACACTCCAGATACTCGATCGAATACGCTGGTCAATGTAGGCAAGTGAGTGTCCGTCTGGTGTCCAATGAAAAGGCAGCCAGTTCGGATGAGTAAAACTGGCAAACGTCTTTATAGGTTTCCCTCCGTCAAAGGGAATGACAGCGACCTCCCAACGTCCGCTTTCCATGTAATTACATGCGATTAGCTTACCGTCGGGTGAAATACTTGGCATTGAAGATGGTTTGTCGGTTAGTTGTAGGGGACTACCACCATCAATCGATATCTTCCACAATGTTACGTTCGCCAGGCGGGAGGTAAAAACAATCCATTTGCTGTCCGGACTAATGTCCGCAAGTTGTTCACCTGGACCAGAGGTCAGTTGTTTGAGATTGCCGCCATCAATATCCATTCTCCAGATGTTGTTTTGGCCTGCACGATTGGAACAGAAAACTACATACTTACCGTCCGGTGATACAACAGGTGTGGCGTTATGGTGAGAATCAGTGGTCAATTGCTTTGGATTGCTGCCATTCGCATTGACGCTCCAAAGCTCTGAATTTCCACTCGCCCATGATTCATAAACAAGCCGGTCATCAGGTGCCCACGAAATTCCCTTAAAGCCATCAACCTTCGTAAAGGTTAGCTGCGTCGCCCGGCTAATTTCTCCGTGGGGAAGACTCCAAATATTCGCAAAGGCTTCTGTTTGCACCGCCACCAAACTTCTCGAATCAGGAGTTAATCCGATGCTTTCGTAATCGTTCAAGTCATTTGTAATCCTATGAGTCTCGCCACCTGGATATGAGAGATACCAAATTTGAAACGGATCGGATTCTTGCTCGCGGGCCGAAATCACCAGTCCGCTACCATCTCGCATCCAGACCATATCTCCAATTCCCCACCAACGCTTGGAGCCGATTGGTCTTACGGTCCCATCATTCACCTGCACCGCAACAACAGTCCTATATGTATCTGAGCCTCTGGTAGTGGCTCGAGAGGCGATTAGCTTTCCATCAGGCGACCAAGCTGGCAACCAGTAGTCACCCTTGCGTGTTGCCAGTTTTCGCTCTCCTGTCCCATCGGCATTCGCAATCATCAACGCATCTTCTCCCTGGTCGGGATAACCGCGAAAAAATACAAACTGGCGGCCGTCAGGAGAAAAACTTATTGGGGAGTCGATATCTACGATTAACTTCTTCGAGGCTCCTCCCAAAGTCGGCATTTGATAGAGACTCGCGTCTCCTCCGCTTTCAGTGGCAACGTAGTAGATGTAATCGCCGTCGGGTGAGAAAGTGAGGCCGTCATAGCGAACATCAGCTGGCGGCAGAATTTGCTTTTCGTCGCTGTATGTCGCCACTTGCCGCATTGAGAGCGATTGCTGTACTCCATTATCGGAAACATGGACCACGTATTTGCCATCTGGTGAGATGGCCGCCAACGTTGACCTGCCATCGCTTGTAAAGCGCTTGATCTTCATCGTTGCGACAGGGCCAGTGGACCCGGCACTAACGTGGTGCGGGCTGGCAAGTTTGTACCAAGCAAAACTTAGAGTTGCTGTCGCAATGGTTAGGATCCCGAGGACAGCCAGTATCAATCTCAAGTGACGCCTGAAATCCTGGGTCTTAGAGATCGAGCGTTGAGCGTCCTGTCTCAAGTCAAGCGCAGTTTCATCTTCGATTGAACTTGACGCTTTCTCATTGTCCAGTGATTGAGCAGACACGTCCGAGGAGTTGCTCGTCCCGTTTCCAACGACTTTGACGGGCAACACAAAACGGTAACCGCGTTTCGGCAACGTCTCAATAACAGGTGTCCCGTTATAAGCGTCACCTAAAATGCGTCGCAAAGTTGAGACGTTTCTAGTTAGGCTGCCTTCCTCAACAACTGTATCCGGCCACACTCGCCCGATCAGTTCATCCTTCGTGAGCAAATGACCGCTGTTTTCAACTAACACAACAAGCGTGAGAAAGACTTTGGGCTCCAGAGAAAGTGGGAGCCCATCGCGAAGGAATCTTCCTTCTTCGGGGTCTAATAAGAAGGGACCAAATTCAAAGTGACTGCCTGTCGGGCAACTCATCAATAACCTTCCGAGTTCCTTAACGCTTTCTTCGGACTTCCCGAAGGATTTTTTGGAAAAGGTTCAACGATCATCCGCTTGACCTTCGGTAGGTTCAAACGGGGCCTCAAGCGGACAAGGCAGTTGTGATTTTAGGCCAGGAGTTTGTCAGCGATCAACGATTCCTGACGCCAGGTTATCAGATTGATCGTCTCGTGCAGAGATGTTTGGTGATGAACGCACCATAGTGATCGTGGAACAACAACTTCATTCAGAGGTTAAGCGCCAGATCGTCCCAGCGAATAGCGCTCGACTTCAGATCCGTAAATTACAACCTGGAGGAAGATGCAAATGAAAAGACTAATAACCCCGCCCATGGTTGTGGGCAAAAGCTGGAGTAAGGCAATGCTAACTACCATGAACTGGACCGTTGTCTTGGCAGTGACAGTGCTCGCATTCAGCGCACCTGGTATGGCCCAGTGCGCGGATTCTTTCAACGCTATGGCAGCGGCCGCAGCGTCTGTTCAGAGCCAAACGAAAGGGTCAGAAGGCGTTATACGAACAAAGTCGAATCAGGCTTCGGCCGGCAGTGATAATTCGGTTAATCCTTCCATAGTTGGGTTTTGGCATATCCGCTTTCTAGTTGGAGACCAGCAAATCCAGGAGGCGTTTCAGATCTGGAATACGGGCGGAACTGAAGTTCACAACCCAAATGTCGATCCAAGAGGAGGATCTGTTTGCCTCGGTGCGTGGACGGAAACAGCACCACAGAAATTCCAGCTCACTCACAGAGTATGGCTCTGGTCAACAGACGGAATTTTCCAGGGAATAGGTAATTTGAGCGAAACGCTTACACTTGGCGATAGGGGCAACTCCCATAGCGGGACGTTCACGTTGGACATATATGATCCGTTGGGTAACTTAGTCGCTGAAGTTCCGGGGAATGTGATCGCCGAAAGGATTTCCCCCGACTAAACCTGAGCGGCGTGAACAGTACGGCTCAAATTGCTCAAATCAATCTAGAAAGCTGCTTCGCGGCTTTGCCGCATTCCCTTGCGGAAAGGCTCTGCCTTTCCGCCACGGGTATTAAGTGACTGCGGCTACGTCGCCGAGGCAAAGCCTCAAAAAATAAAAGCTTAACGGAAAGCCAGAGGCTTTCCCGAAGGAGCGCGGCAAAGCCACGACCCGAGTGGAAAGCGGGACAAGAGTCCGACTGCCAAGGACGGCAAAATCAGTGTTTTTCCACTCCCCAACGACCCTAAGCCTTCACTTGATTGGCAGCCGATTAGTAATGAAGTCGGCAACTCGAGTCGCCGCCGGCGGATCAAGGTTCGACAATACCGCGACTACATAACCTGGCCCGGGGCAGATCTTCAACTCCCCATTCATCCCGGGCGCGCCCCCGCCATGGCCGAAGCATCGCGTGCCGTTAACCGAGGCTTCCTGA
>Ga0310810_10004710_pt1 | contig 15141 bp, 14 predicted proteins | sample NCmetagenome_FD_207641 | JGI IMG/M metagenome (GOLD analysis project Ga0310810, IMG submission 207641) | Soil microbial communities from experimental microcosm in Duke University, North Carolina, United States - NC | ecosystem: Engineered > Artificial ecosystem > Soil microcosm > Unclassified ...
CCGAGAAGGTGAAGCAGTGGTGCGAGGCGCTCGTCGACATCGGCGGCACGCAGGACGAGCTGGTCGGCCACTGCCGCTGGGCGGTGAAGAACGTGCGCCAGAAGGCGGGCCTGATCATGGTGCAGGAGCCGAAGGCGGCGGCCCTGATGGCCGAGGTCCGCGCGAAGGCGCAGGACGTGCTGCGGGCGCCATCGCTGCACGAGAGCACGAGACACTAGCATCGTCGTCGGGGTAAAATCCCCGGCGATGATCCGGCTTCTGGCGATCGACCTCGGGCTGCGCTGCGGGTGGGCCGCGTTCGCCGCGGAGGGGCGCCTCGTCGCCTACGGCTCCCGACACTTCGCCAATCGCACGACGCTCCGCAAGGCCATCCCTCAGATCCTGCACGGGTACCCGGACCTCGCGCTGCTCGTCATCGAAGGCGGCGGCGACCTCTTCATTCCCTGGGAGAAGGAAGCCGCCCGGCGCGGCGTCGCGGTAAAGCAGGTCATGGGCGAGGACTGGCGCAAGACGCTCCTGCTCCCCTACCAGCGCCGCAGCGGCGCGGACGCGAAGGCGGCTGCCGACGGGCTGGCCCGCGACGTCATCGAACGATCCGGCGCCAAGCGGCCGACCTCGCTCCGCCACGACGCCGCCGAGGCGATCCTCGTCGGTGCCTGGGCCTCCGCGCTCAGTCCTGGATCCGAATCCTCAACTTCCCCGTCCCGCTGAGTTCCTTTCCGTCCCGGCCATAGCCCTTGAGGATCAAGTCCAGCCTCTCTCCGGTCTCGACCGGGTCTCGGCAGACCTTGAGAACTTCAGAGAGCGATACGGCATGGTCCTTGGGGCAATCGCGATTCAGCTCTCCCAAGGTCCTCCAAGACTCGGTGCCGTCCGCGAACTTTCCTACCACGGACACCCTGATCTCGATCGAACTCAGCTCCGGGTAGGGGGCCCACGAAATCCTGGGATCCGCCTTTCGGGAAAGGGACACGCCCCCCGGGGTCGACCATTCGATCCGCGGCGCAAACAGCGCGTCGGCCAGAAGAAGAGCCTGGCCGGGCTTCAGATCCACGTCCTTGTACTCCCACAGGAGGTAGAGCTTGTCCAGGTCGCCCTCGGTGAAGGAGTAGTACCCGTTCCCGCGGTAGCGGCCCGGCATCACCACGAAAAGCAGGGTGCCGTCCAGATCCACGGCGGCGCGGGGACCGTCCGTATTCTTCTGCGGATCGTGCTCCTTGTCCGCGGGCTCGAGGCAGAGCTGCATGGCAAAATCCTTCGTGACGGGCAGGAGCGTTCCGCCTCGCTTCTCCTTCACCCGGATGACCAGGATCCCTTTCCCCGGGTTCGCCCGGAGCAGCCGCTCGACCTTGTCCTTCAGGACGGGGTCGTCCGCGAACGGCGTCTGCTCCGCGGTCGGCGGGAGGATCCGCTCCGGGGGCCTCGGCACCGACGGCTTCTGCGTCGCGATCAGCCAGACGCTCAACCCCACGACCAGGAACGATGCCGCGACGGCCAGGGCGGCTCGAGGCCGCACGGAGCGGGGCCGCAGGCAACGCTCCCGGAGGCGCTCGGGCGGCGCCGGGGTCCGGAGCGACTGGAATCTCGTTTCAGCGTCTTCGGGAGTCATGTCTCGTTCCTCGGAAGCAGCTGCGCCAGCTTTTCGATGCCCAGCCGGTAGCGGCCGGCCGCGGTGTCCAGCGACGTCCCCGTCACCTCGCCGATCTCGGCAAACGTGAGATCGGCATAAATCTTGAGCACGACGGCCTCGCGCTGCTCTTCCGGAAGTTGTCCCAGCGCCCGGGATGCCGCTTCATCCGGCTCGCCCGACGCTTGGGCCAGGGGCAGCGGCGCGGGGGCCTTGTCCCGGACCACGCGGCGGCGCCGCTCGTCCAGGATGACGTTCCGCGTCGCGGTGAAGAGGAATCCCTCGAGCGATTTCACGTCGCGGCCCGGCGCGTATTGGAGCAGGCGCACGAATGCGTCCTGGACGGCGTCCTCGCTGCGGGCCGCGTCCCCCGTCAGGCTCAGCGCGTAGGCGTAGAGGCGCCGGGACACGCGGTCGTAGAGTCCGGCCAGGGATTCGGCGGGCGGCGGCATCCGGACCTCGATCATCGCATCCAGGGACGCGCGGGGGCCCGGAATTTGTAAGGAAATCTACTTCGTCCCGATTGCCCAGAGCTGGGCGGCGCCCCGCAGGTAGAGACGGCCGCCGCTGATGGCGGGCGAGGCGTCGAAGGCGTCCGGGAGCTTGTTCGCGGACAGGAGCTTGAACTCGCGACCGGCCGCCACCACCGACACCGTCCCGTTCCGGCCGGCGAGGTAGATCTTGCCGTCGCCCGCGACGGGCGAGGCGAAGTGGTTGTCCTTGTCGGGCCGCTGCTTGTACAGCTGCGCGCCGGTCGCGGCGTCGAGCGTCGTCAGCGTTCCGCTGTTGTCGCTCAGGTAGATGACGCCGTCGTAGAGCAGCGGCGAAGCGACATCCGGCGTTCCCGAATTGATCCGCCAGCGCTGCTGCGCCGGATTCTCCCGGTCGATGCGGCCCTTGGCGCGCGGGTCGAGCCCCACCACGGCGCCGCCCTTCGCGGTCGGCACCACGATCAGGTCCGGCGTCGCCAGCGGCGAGGAGACGAAGCGCAGCGTCTTGTTGTACTTCTCCTTCGGGTTCAGATCGCCCAGGCGCCAGAGCTCGGCACCGGTCTTCGGGTCGTGGCCGACCGTGTAGTCGTTGCCGTGCGAGATCAGCACCCCGCCCGGCCAGTACTGGATCGACGCGTAGGAGTGCTCGCACTCGTCGACGCCGTCGGACTTCCGCTCGACCTTCCAGACCTCCTTGCCCGAGCCGGCGTCCAGCGCGACGACCCAGGCGCCGCCCGAGTGGATCAGCTGCAGGTAGAGGACGCCGTCGTGGAGCAACGGCGTCGTGGTCATGCCGAAGCCGAGCTTGAAACGGCCGTAGAGCTCCTGCAGCTGGACGCGCCAGACCTCGACGCCCTCGGCCGTGAAGCAGACCAGGTCGCCGGTACCCGCGTAGGCCCAGACGTAGGCGCCGTTGCTGCTGGGCGAGGCCGACGCGAGGTTCTTGGTGTCGCGCAGCCCCTTGGCGAGACTCCGCTCCCAGAGCGTCTTCCCGTCGAGGCCGATGCAGAGCAGAAGCAGCTGGGTGGAGTCGGCGCTCGGCGACGTGAGGTAGATGCGGTCCTTCGCGATGACGGGGGTCGCGCCCGCGGCGCCCGGGAGCGGGACCTTCCAGAGGACGTTCGCGTCCGCACTCCAGGTGGCCGGCAGGTCGCGCTCGGCGCTCACGCCGTCGCGCTTCGGCCCGCGCCAGTTGGGCCAGTCGTCCGCGGCGGCCGGCGCGGCCAGCAGCAGGAGGCTAGCCGTAAAGCTTCGTAGTCTCATCGTGATCGAGGATGCGGGCGCGGATCTTGCCGCCCTCGAGCTTCTCGCCGTTCGGGTCGACGTAGACCCGGCCGGGGCTCTTGGGATTGGTCTTGAGGCCGTTCACGTGGATGTTGAAGACGAACGCGGAGTCGCTCAGGGCCTCGAACCAGTGGACGTTGTCCTTCACGTCGGAGACCGACGAGGTCCCGCCGACGCCGAACTCCTTGTCGATCGTCGGCGTGATGATCATGAAGTCCTTCTCGTCGGCGAGGCGGTCGTAGTGCCGGCCACGACACTGGCCGCTGACGACCAGGAAGGCCGTGGCCATGCTGTCGTGGCCGTGGGGAACGATCGAGCGGCCCTTCTTCATCGCGAAGAGCTGCCGCCCGAAGACGAACTTCGTGGGAATCCCCTCGATCTTGGGGAAGTTGACCCCGAGGCTGAGCGCGCCCTTCCCGTTGAAGGTGTCGAGCTTCTTCTTCAGGGTCTCGAAGTCGATCATCTTGAGGAACTCGGGCAGGTCCACCTTGGAGTAGAGCTCCTCGACCTTCTTCTGCCACTCGACCTGCTTGAGGGCGTCGCTCTTCACGTCGCGGCCCAGCTGCTCGAGGTCGGCCAGCCAGTGGTTGGCGAAGGGCCGGATCGCGGCGGCGAAGAGCTCCTTCCCCTTGAGGACGCTCATGAGGGAGAAGAGGGCCAGGGAGCCGAGGGCCTGCTGGGTGAACTCGCGACGGGTGATTTCTCTGTCCATACCGGGCCCCTTTCAGCTATCTCCTATGGAACCCCGGGGATCGTCCCCTCGTTGTAAGGGATAGCACGCTTTCGAGGAAACGCGTCATGATTCGACTCGCCCTGGCCGCCGCGCTGAGCCTCCTGGTCGCCGCCAAACCCCAGGACAATCCCTGGCTCGTCTTCGAAGGCGGCGACGGCCCCGGCAAGGGCAAGCACATCGTGCTGCTGAGCGGCGACGAGGAGTACCGCTCCGAAGAGACGATGCCCCAGCTGGGCAAGATCCTGTCGAAGCACCACGGATTCAAATGCACGGTGCTCTTCGCGATCGACAAGACCACGGGCGAGATCAACCCGAATACGACGGACAACATCCCCGGCATGGAGGCGCTGGACAAGGCGGACCTGGTCATCATGGCGCTGCGTTTCCGGAACCTCCCCGACGACCAGATGAAGCACTTCGTGGACTACGTCGAGTCGGGCCGGCCGATCGTCGGGATGCGCACGTCGACGCACGCCTTTAACTTCGACAAGAACCCGAACAGCGCCTACCACAAGTACACGTGGACCAACAAGGACAAGGACTACGAGAAGGGCTTCGGCCGCCAGGTGCTGGGCGAGACCTGGGTGAACCACCACGGCAAGCACGGCAGCCAGGCCACGCGGGGCGTCCCCGCCGAAGGCATGAAGGACCACCCGATCCTGAGGGGCTGCGACGACATCTTCGGCCCGACGGACGTCTACACGACCAACGCGCTGCACGGCGACTCGAAGCCGATCCTGATGGGCGCGGTGCTCGAGGGCATGAAGCCGACGGACAAGCCGATCGAGGGGCCGAAGAACAACCCCATGATGCCGATCGCGTGGACCAAGACCTACACCGGCTCGGCGGGCAAGGCCTCGAAGATCTTCACCACCACGATGGGGGCGAGCCAGGACCTGCTGGCCGACGGCACGCGCCGCATGATCGTGAACGCCGCCTACTGGTGCCTGGGGATGGAAGACAAGATCCCGGCGAAGAACAACGTCGACGTCGTCGGCGAATGGGCCCCGACCAAGTTCGGCTTCGGCGCCTACAAGAAGGGCGTGAAGCCGCAGGATCTCAAGTAACGCCTCAGCGGCCGTCGTCGGGGGCCAGGTGCTGCCCCTTCTCGGCGACCTCGGTGAATTCCAGGTCCTGCTGTTTGGACGGCGCCGCTTCCCCGCCTCGGAGGCGGCGGGCCTGCAGGTGGGACGCCTTCCTCTCCACGCGGCCCCAGAGGCTGCTGCTCCGGGTGACGGGCCTCATGCCGGGCACAAAGGGATGATCGCAGCCGCCCCCCGACGCGTAGGTCTCAATGAAGTACGTCTTGCCGGCCGCGAGCTCGGCCGTGACGACCGCGTCGGCGGTCGCCCCAAACAGGCCGGGCCCCCCGGGGCTGCGGAACACGTGCTCGCCGGGGGTGCAGCGGACCTCGAAGTAGCAGCGCCGCTCGGAGTACCCCGCCAGCCGTCCGTCCATGTTGATCGGAAATACCGTGGCGTTGCCGGTCGTGGAGGGGCGGAAGAGCACCACCAGGGCTTCATTCGCTGCCGGTGTTCCCGGGTCTCCCCCGTCTTCCATGGCGCTGCTCTGCAGGGAGCAGGAGAGGACAAAGGGCAGCCAGAGGAGGGCCAATCTTCTCATCGCGGCTCAGGATAAACCTTAGCCGCGCGGAATGCCCGGATTTTGCCGCTCAGGACTTCTTCTTCGCGACCGGGATGCCGCGGACGCCCAGGCGATCCTTCGAGAGCGCGATGTCGTCGATCCACGCGACGAATCCCTTCCCGGCCGCCTGGTAGTTCCACCAGCCGAACGTGATGCTGTCCATCTTTTCGGGGATCTCGGCGTTCTCGAAGTTCTTCGCGCCCTTCATGAACGCGATGTCCTTCACCTCCGCGCCGTCGATGAAGAGCCGGTAGGTCTGCGTCGCGTGGTCCACGTACCACTCGGCCAGCGTCCACTGGTCGCTGTACTTGAACTTCGACGCGCTGCCCTTCCCGAACTCGGGCCGCTTCGTGTGCGGCTGCACGTTGTAGATGTACCCGAAGGTTCCCTGCGTCCCCAGGATGGTGTCGACCGGGCGGTACTCGATCTCGTCGCCGTGCAGCGGGCTCTTGCCCACCACCGACACGATCGTCGAGTGGATCACGCCGGACGCGCACTCCGGCGCGGGCAGCTGGACCTTGAAGTAGAGCCGGCCCCAGTAGGTGCCGCCGAGTTGCGCCAGCACGTCGCTCTTGGTCGTGATGCGGCGCGGGCCGTTCGTCGCCGCCTCGATCTTCAGCGACTGCCGGCCGCTGTGCGCGACGTCGTTGACGACCGAGACCTCGCCCTGTTTGGTGTAGCCCTTCGGGACCTTCCCGGCCTCGGTGGTCTCGAAGTCTTCGAAGAGGATGATGGGCGCCTTCCCGACCGGCGGGTCGTCGGTCGGCGGCTTGGGCTCCTTGCCCTGCTTGTCCTGAGCGAGCGCGGGTGCTCCGAGAATGAGGGCCAGCAGCAGGCCCCTGGCGGTCGTGCGCATGGTCAGATCCCTCCCCAACGAACCTACTAAACCTCAACGCCCGCGGGATAACGCGAGGGGCCCTATTTCGGCAGCCTGGCCCGCACGCGGGCCAGCGCGCTCTCGATCGGCGGACGCCGCGGCCACGCGGCGGGAGCCAGGCGCAGCGCCTGCTCGTAATCCCGGACGGCGGACGCGAGGTCCCCGGACGTTTCGAAAAGGTAGCCGCGCGTCTCGAAGGCAACGAGATACGTCGGGTTCAGCTCGATCGCCCGGTCCATGTCCCGCTGCGCGTCGGCGAATCTGTTTTCTTTGAGATGGACGAGGCCGCGGCTGAGCAGGATGTCCGCGGAGCGGGGAGCGATGTCCAGCGCGCGGTCGAAATCTTCCCGGGCACCCTTCAAATCCCCTTTGGCCCCTCTCGCATTCCCGCGACCCAGGAGCGCGTCGGGCGAGTTGGGATCCAGCTCGAGGGCCTGCGTATAGTCCGACAGGGCCTCGTCCGCCTTTCCCTGGGCGGTCCGGACATTTCCCCGGGTGACCCAGGCCTGGACCATCTTCGGCCTCAGCGTCAGCGCCCGCGTATAATCCTCGAACGCCCCCTCCAGATCGCCGGCCGTCTGGCGCAGCGACCCCCGGGTTGCGTGAGCCTCCGGATAGTTCGGATCGAGCCGGATGGCCGAATCCACGTCCTCCATTGCGCGGCGCAGGTCCCCGGCGATCCGAAAACAGACGCCGCGGCTGTAGTACGCCTGGGCGAAGCCGGGGGCCCGCTGAACCGCCTGTTCCGTCCGCCGGGTCCGCTCCTTCGGATCCGTCGCGATCAGCCCCAGCCAGATCGAATATTCCTCGGCCTCGTATTCCCGGTCGGCCTCCTCGAGAAGCGCGACGGTGCCCTCGCGATTCTTCTTGTCCAAGTACAGGCGAAAGGCCTGCGCCAGCCGTTCCAGGACCTGGTCCTCGCGCGTCCACGCCAGCCCCCAACGTGCGGCTTCTTCCAGCTCGCGACCCCGGACCCACCCCTTGTCGAAGGCCTGGATCGCCTCGTCCAGCACGGGCTTCAGGGCCTTCTCGCGTTCCTGGAGGACCCGGGCGGAGCCGTCGAATCCTTCCTGGTACTCCTCGACCTTGAGGATCCCCAGGACCGTCCAGCCCGGCCGGAAATCGGGAGCCTTCGCGAGGGCGGTCCGGACGTCCTGCAGCGCGCCCGCCCGGTCCCGCTTCATCCTCCGGGCGCGGGCACGGACGAAGTACCCTTGAGGCTGCTCCGGCCACTCCGCGACGTATCGGTCCACGTCGGAGAGGACCCGGTCCAGCCCGGCGTTCCCCGCCTCGGGCGACACCCGTCGCCGGCGGACGTCGTTCTGGAGGCTGAGCATCGAGGACTGCAGGGTGCCCAGCTGCTGGAGCGCGTCCTGCCGGCGCCGCGCCAGCGCCTGTTCCGCCTCGAGTTTGTGACGGGACTGGACGGACTGGAGCGCCAGAGTCCCGCCCGCGACCAGCGTCAGGAGGAAGAGGAGCGCCGCGAGTCCGACGACGGCGCGGTTCCGCAGCGCCCGGCGCACGCCGCGCTTCCAGGGCGCTGACACGTGCGCCGCGATCGGCTCGCCGGCGAGATGGCGGGCGAGGTCGTCGGCGAAGGCGTGGGCGCCGGCGTAGCGCCGCTCGGGTTCCTTCTCCAGCGCCTTCAGGACGATCGTCTGGAGCTCCGCGGGGATCTTCGGATCGCGGCGGCGGGGAGGAATCGGATCCCGGGACAGGATCGCGGCGTAGGTTTCCTCAAGCGTCGCGCCGTCGTGCGGGGGAACGCCGCACAGGATTTCATACAGAATCGCGCCGAGGGCGTAGACGTCGGTCGACGGCGTAACCTCGCGGGAGCGGCCGTCCACCTGCTCCGGCGACATGTACGACGGCGTGCCGAGCCGAGCGCCGTCGCGCGTCAGGAGCGACTCGGAATTCATGACGTGCACCAGGCCGAAGTCGGCGACCTTCGCCTCTCCGGCGGAGGACACCAGGATGTTGGCGGGTTTCAGGTCCCGGTGGACGATCCCCTTGTCGTGGGCGGCCGCCACGCCCCGGGCTGCCCCGAGCAGCAAGGCGAGCAGGTCGCGTTTCGACGCGTTGCCTTCCTGGAGCGTCGCCTGCAGCGAGCGGCCCTCGACGAGTTCCAGGACGAGGTATGGGAGCCCGTTCTCCTCCGCGGCGTCGTAGACCCCCACCACGTTGGGATGGCGCAGCCCCGCAGTGGCGGCGGCTTCGCGGCGGAAGCGGGCGAAGGCGATCCCGCTGGTGAAGGTCGTGAGGCGGAGGACCTTGAGGGCGACGAGGCGCTTGAGCTCCCGGTCCCAGGCGCGATAGACGCTCGCGCTGGCTCCCTCGCCGAGGCACTCGCGGACCTCGTAGCGCTGGAACGTGGGAGCGCCCGCCCCGTCCGTCATGAGCCCATTATACCCGGGCTCCCTCTACGACAGGGTGACGCGGACCTTCATGCGGTGGGTCTGGCCCGCCTGGAGCCGGACCGAGGAGTCGCCGACGTTGGCGGTTTCGACGCAGATCATCTCCGGCCACTCGTCGTCGCCGAAGTCGGGCATCGCCTTGGCCTTGGCGATCCACGGATTCCACACGACCGTCGTGTCCGAGCCTTCCTTCTCGACCCGGATCGTCCGCTCGAGAAGCGGATCACGGACGATGCACGCGCCGTGCGTGTTGAGGTAGATCCGGTCCGTCTCGCCCGTGATGCGGATGGGCTCCGGCGCCTGGGTCTTGCGTCGGAACGAATCGGTCTTGTCCAGGTAGTCGATGGTGTCGAGGCCCTCGACGCTCACCTTGCGGACGTCGCCCACCCGGAAGTAGGTGTGGAGCGCCTCCTCGAAGGTGGCGGAGGCCTTGGCCCGCACCTCGAGGTCCATCTCCAACGAGCGACCGACGCCGAAGCTCAGACGCAGCGCATACTCGTCGCTGTCGAGCACGAAGGCGACCCGGACCGTGCCGTCGGGCTGGCGGACGCACGATTCCAGATCCCAGTCGCGGATCCGGGCGAAGCCGTGCGCCGGCGACTCGGGCGAGCCCATCTTCGGGCCGAACCAGGGGAAGCAGACCGGGACGCCGCCGCGGATCGGCTTGTTGGCCTCGAACCAGCTCTTCTGGCTCATGAAGAGCACGGGCTTCGCGCCGCGGGGCCGGAACGCGGTGAGGTGCGCGCCGTGCAGGTACATCTCGGCCGAGGCCAGCTCGCTCGTCACCACGACTCGGGGCAGCCCGCCCTGGCCGGCGTCGATCTGCACGACGCCGGGAATCCCGAACCGCTGCTGAAGCTCGCTGATCGACGGCATCCGCCCCCCTTCCTTTCGTACTTCCTGCTTCTTGCTTCCTACTTCTTTTCTTCGGGCTTCTCTTCCGGCTTCTTCTTCTTGAAGGGATTCAGGTCCTCGAGCTTCTTCACATCCTCGGCCTTCTTCTTGAGCGCGTCCTTGTCCTGCAGCGACTTCACGTCCGTCTGCGCCTTCTTGGTCGCGTCCTCGATCGCCTTCGTGTCGCCCGTCTTGATGGCCTCGACCGCCTTCTGGGCGTCGCCCTGCACCGGAGCCAGCTTGTCGCCGACACCCTTCTTGAGCGCGTCGACCTCGCCGCCCACGGCGTCGATGTACTTCTGGAGCTCCTTGCGGCCCATCATCTCCATGCCCTTCTTGGCGATCTCGAGGAAGGACATCTTGGCCTGCACGCTCGGGTCCTCCAGCGGGCCCGTCACGACCGCGGCCACCTCGACGGGCAGCTTCTCGCCGTAGGCGTTGATGCCCTGGATCGCGTAGCCCGATGTCTCGGCGTTGAGCCCGAGGATCGGCTTCCCGCCGGGCTTGGCGGAGACCTTGAGCTGGTCGATCCGCAGCGCGACCTTGCCGTCGACGTTCCCCGTCAGCACGCCCGCCGTCGTCTGCAGCGTCGCCTGGCCGCCGTCGACGTTGACCGGCACCGACTTCTCGTAGGCCGCGCGCCAGTCCGTGACGGGCACGCCCTCGACCTTGAACTCGACGTCGCTCTTCGCGGGCAGGTAGTTCACCTTGAAGCTCAGCTTCCCCGACTTGCCGTCGGCCAGGAGCCCGGCGCCGCTGAGCGTCAGGGGCGCGCCGTCCCAGCCCGGCTTCTCCGAGATCTGCTTCCCCTCGGCGTCGAGGCTCGTGATCGACGGCAGGCTCGCGCCCTTCCCCGATCGGTCGGTCATCTTCAGGGCGAAGTTCTTCACCTGGAGCAGGTCGATGCGGAGCAGCGGGTCGTGGCGGCCCGGATCCCAGGCGAGCTGAGGATCATAGTTGAGCACGACCTTGGTCTTCTCGCCCTTCGCCTTCTTGGCCTCTTCTTCCTTCTGCGCTTCCTGCTTCTTCTTCCGATACTCCTGGTACTTGTTCCACATCTCGCTCCAGTCGGCGTCCTTCCCCTTCTGGGTCAGCCACGCGACGTACTCGTCGTACTTGGACTTGGCCGCGGGGTCCGTCGGCTGCGCGCCGGGGACCTCGTTCACGTTGAGCTTGCCGTCCGACTGCCGGGCGATGTTGGCCGCGATGTCCTTCACGGCCAGCTTCTCGATGTGGAGCCGCTTCGAGAGCAGCGAGACGAAGCCGAGGTCGGCCTCGAAGCCGCCCACGCGGACCATGTCCTCCTTGGTGTTCGAGGGGTCGGGCAGCTGGAAGTTCTGGAAGGCGAGGCGCTGGCCGAAGAACGAGTACTCGATCTTGCCGAAGGTGCACTGCACTCCGAGGGCCTTGCTGAGCCCCTGCCCGGCAATGCCGTTGATGGCCGCCTGGGCGTAGAGGCCGCCGCCGACCGTCAGGCCGACGTAGAGCAGGGGGATGAGCACGACCATGTAGGCGCGGAAGGGGCGCAGGAGGATGAAGCGCTTCTTCGGCTCCTGGAGCTCCTTGTCCTTGCCGGCAATGAGCCAGCGGAAGAAGCGGAAGAGCGGGTTCTTCATCGAGTTCTGGAACCAGGTGGCGTCGGCGAGCTTCGGGGCCAGCTTCTTCCGATAGCCCGACACCACCAGGCCGAAGACGACCGAGACGACCAGCGCGATCGGGAGCGCCAGCGCGTAGCCGCCCGCCACGACGTAGCGGTCGAAGCCGAGATAGGCCAGGATCGGCGCCCCGCTGAGCCCGCGGATCAGCGACGCGAAGGCGCCGTCGCCGTTCTCGAGCAGGGAGACGCCCGTGTTGAACGACGCGCCGCCGAGCGCGAGGCCGATCGGCTTGAGCGCCCCGAACACGAGGAGGCAGGCGGCCATCGAGCAGTTCACGAGCAGCGCGAGCGTGAAGAGCAGGACGAGGTGCGGGCCGAGCGGCGTGAGCCCCGCGAGGGCCCCGAAGAAGACGCCGACGGCGATCTGCGTGGGCGTCAGGTCGCTCTTGAGCTGCTTGAAGAAATTGCGGACCAGCTTCAGAAGCGTGAGCATCGCATCCCCCGGTGAAAATCAGGTATCGGGCGAGGATTATATTCGCCCCGGGTTGTACGCCGCAATCGGGATTTCAGTCCCTGAAATTCTTCAACCCCCAAGACCTCCTCAGATTGGCCACGGAGGGCACAGAGGACACGGAGAAGACCTATCGATTCTCGGATTCAGACACAGCGAGCCACCGCTCTGTGTCCTCCGTGTCCTCTGTGGCCAATTTCGGTAACGCCCCGGAAAGCCCGGCGTCCTACCTTGATGCGCTCCTTCGCCTGGACCTGGATTCTGGCGCTTTCCCTCTTCGGAGGCGGGGCCCCCGGCCCCGAAAGCGCCTCTGCCGTCGAGGTCGAGGAACAGGAGGCGCTCCGCGCCCCCGAGCGCGAGACCCGGCTCCGCCGGAAAACCGTTCCGGCGCCGGCGCTCGTCGCGCCCCCCGTCCCCCCTGCTCCCGCCCGCGGCTGGGCCCGCCTCCCGGCGGCCATCCCGGACGTCGGCGTCTGGATCTCCCGCGCCCACGAGCGGTCCCCCACGGCCTAGTCCCCGGCACGTCACTGCGGGTCTAGGGCTCTATCCAAGAGGGGACTATGGATTCCCAGCTCATTCTCTGGCTCGTCTTCGGCGGCGTCGTCGTGAGCGCGCTCGCGATCGACCTCGGCATCTTCCAGCGCAAGGCCCACGTGGTCCGTCCCAAGGAGGCCCTCGTGTGGTCGGCGGTCTGGGTCGTCCTCGCCCTGCTCTTCAACGCCGGCGTCTACTTTGCGCTCGGCGCCGAGGAGGCCGGCGAATTCCTCGCGGGCTACCTGATCGAGAAGTCGCTGAGCGTCGACAACCTGTTCGTCTTCCTCGTGATCTTCTCCGCCTTTGCGATCCCGAAGCAGTACGAGGCGCGGATCCTGATCTGGGGGATCGTGGGGGCCGTCCTGCTCCGGGCGGCGTTCGTGTTCGGCGGCGCGGCGCTGCTGCACCGCTTCCACTGGCTGATCTACGTCTTCGGCGGCTTCCTCATCCTGACGGGCGTCCGCATGCTCGTGAAGCACGGGGAGGCCGACCCGAAGCGGAATCCGATCGTGCGCCTGTTCCGCCGGATCTTCCCCCTGACCGAGCAGCTCCATGGCCAGAAGTTCGTCACGAGGGTCGACGGGAAGCTGATGGCGACGCCGCTGCTCCTCGTGCTGCTCGTGGTCGAGACCACCGACGTGATCTTTGCCGTGGACTCCATCCCGGCGATCTTCGCGGTGACGACGGACCCCTTCATCGTGTTCACGTCGAACGTCTTTGCGATCCTGGGGCTGCGCTCGCTCTACTTCCTGCTGGCGGCGGCGTCGGACCTCTTCCGCTACCTGAAGTACGGGCTGGTGCTGATCCTCTGGTTCGTGGGTCTGAAGATGGTGCTGGCGGACGTGATCAAGATCCCCGTGGGCTGTTCGCTGGCGACGATCGGGACCATCCTGGCGACGTCGATGCTCGCCTCGGTCCTGCACGCCAAGCGGGAGCGCCGGCCCGCGGAGCCGCCGTCCCCTACGCGAGCAGACCCTTCACTACCTCCCCATGGACATCCGTGAGGCGGTAGTCGCGGCCCTGGAAGCGGTACGTCAGCTTCTTGTGGTCCATGCCGAGCAGGTGGAGGATCGTCGCCTGCAGGTCGTGGACGTGGACCTTGTCCTGGGCCACCGAGAAGCCGAGCTCGTCGCTTTCGCCGTACGAGACGCCGTGCTTCACGCCGGCGCCGGCCATGAAGATCGAGTAGCAGTCCGGGTAGTGGTCGCGGCCGAGAACCGCGCCCTTTGCGGTGCGGCCCTCGCGGAACGGGGTGCGGCCGAACTCGCCGCCCCAGACGATGAGGGTGTCGTCGAGCAGGCCGCGCTGGCGCAGGTCGCGGATCAGCGCCGCCACGGGCACGTCCATGGTCTTGCACTTGTTCGTCAAGCCGTCGCGGATGTCCTCGCCGGGGCCCGTGCCGTGGAAGTCCCAGCCCCAGTCGAAGAGCTGCACGAAGCGGACGCCCTTCTCGACCAGGCGCCGCGCCAGGAGGCAGTTGTTCGCGAAGCTCGAGCCGCCCGGGTGCGCGCCGTACGCCTTGAGGACGTCGGCCGGCTCCTTCGTGATGTCCATCACCTCGGGGACCGCGACCTGCATGCGATACGCGAGCTCGTACTGCGCGATCCGGGTCAGCGTCTCGGGGCTGCCGAGCTCCTTCGCCTGCTGCTCGTTCAGGTCCTTCAGGGTGTCGAGGCTCAGGCGCCGCATCTCGCGGTCCATGCCGCCGGGGTCGGACACGTAGAGCACCGGGTCGCCCTGCGAGCGGCATTGCACGCCCTGGTAGACGGTCGGGAGGAAGCCGCTGCCCCAGTCGCTCTTGCCCGCGCTGGGCTGGGTGCCGCTGGAGATCAGGACCACGAAGCCCGGGAGGTTCTGGTTCTCCGTGCCCAGGCCGTAGGTCACCCACGACCCCATCGAGGGACGGCCCTGGTTGGCCGAGCCCGTGTAGAGCAGCAGCTCGGCGGGCGCGTGGTTGAACTGATCCGTGTTCATGGACTTGATCACACAGAGCTCGTCGGCGACCTTCTGCAGGTTGGGCAGCGCGTCCGAGAGCCATACGCCGTTCGGGCCGCACTGCGACCACTTGCGCGGCGAGCCCAGCAGCTTCGGCACGCCCGACGTGAACGCGAAGCGCTTCCCCTTGAGGAAGGCGTCCGGACAGTCCTGGCCGTCGTGCTTGACGAGCTCGGGCTTGTAGTCGAGGAGGTCGAGGTGCGGGGGCGAGCCCGCCATGTGGAGGTAGATGACCCGCTTGGCCTTCGCGGCGAAGTGGGTGTTGCGGGGCGCCAGCGGATCCTCCTGCCCGCCCGCCTTCGCCAGGGCTCCGGCGGGTCCGAGGATCGAGCTCAGCGCCATCGCGCCCATGCCGACGGAGCAGTTCTGCAGGAAGTGGCGCCGGGTCGCGCCCAGGAGCTTCTCTTCGCGTAGATTCATCGTCCTCACCGCTTCATGAACATTTCGTCCAGGTTGATCAGCACATTCCCGACGACCGTCCAGGCCGCCAGGTCCGCCACGTCGGCGCCCTGCGGCGCCGGGCCCAGCGGGTCCGTCGCC